>Ga0164293_10000103_pt1 | contig 56088 bp, 55 predicted proteins | sample GEODES118metaG_FD_111487 | JGI IMG/M metagenome (GOLD analysis project Ga0164293, IMG submission 111487) | Eutrophic lake water microbial communities from Lake Mendota, Wisconsin, USA - GEODES118 metaG | ecosystem: Environmental > Aquatic > Freshwater > Lake | place: USA: Lake Mendota...
AAGCGCTCAACAACAAAGCGCGCAACTGCTAAGTGCTCAACAACAAAGCGCGTTGTGAAGAAGGCGACACGAAAGACCGCGAAAAAGGGCGTCCGTCGCTAAATCCAAGAACGGGAGAAGCCCCGCAAGGGATGCGGGGCTTCTCTACCGAAACCCGATGGCGGGGGACCATCATTTTTGGGGTTCTTTTCGGTCGAACATGGAGGCACGTTCGACGCGTTATGTTGTTCATCATTATGACATCCATTGATCTAACACTCAAGGCGAATGACGTGATAGGTGCTATCTTTATTTGTGATAGCTCAAAGGGCTATCACCCCTCTTCCCCTTAAGGCTCGATGGACATCAAACAGCTGCAAGCTCTCCTCGCAATTGCTGACCACGGTTCCTTCTCTGCCGCGGCCAAAGCGTTACTGACCGTCCAGTCAAACGTGTCGGCTCACATCCAACGGCTAGAGAATGAGCTCGGCGTGACGTTGGTGGATCGCCATGACGGATCTCTCACCGATGAAGGCGAGATGGTCGCCCAACGCGCCAGACGAGTCATTCACGAGATTGAAGACATCGATGCCGACATTCACTCACTTGGCGACTCGCCATCTGGTGACGCGCGAATTGGAGCCATTGGCACAACCGGCCGCTGGCTAATGCCATTGTTATTGCCAGAGGTTGGTGAACGCCATCCAAACGTGCACACCACAGTGTTCGAAGGAGCCACGAACAACTTGGTATTGCGTATTAACACCGGTGAAATTGACGCGGCAATCGTGCACCTGCCACTTTCCACCACTGAATTTGACGTCACTGAACTGTTTGCGGAAGAACTTGTCGTCATTGCCCACACCAAACATGAGTTGGCGCAATACGAGAGCATCTCATTGGCCGAACTATCTGATTACCAGTTGCTTCTTGCCCCACGTGGTACTCCACTTCGCCGCATTATCGACCGCGCTGCTGCAAACGAAGGCGTGGCAATGAATGCACTCGCAGAGATTGACGGCGTGCGTCTTATGACCTCACTTGCCTTCGAAGGGTACGGCGCGGCGATCGTTCCAGCTTCTGCAATCCCAGGTTGGCTACGTGGAGATTTCGTCCGTATCAGTGTCCCCGGTCTTCCACGACGCGTTGTTGGTTGGGCACAGCGTCATCGTCCGCGCCCCAATCGTGCAACGCTCGCGGTTCGCGACACCTTGGTCGACATCATTGACCGGTACGGCGACCGTCAACCGGGAGTGACAAAAGATATTCATGCACTAGCTCCGCGACCATTTACGAAGGCAACTGCCAGCAAGGGAACAAGCGCAAAAGGCCGCCCCGCTGTCGGCGCTGTCTGATCGGCTGTCTAACCTCGTGTCAATGGATGCCCCCGCGCCAACAACTGACGCTGCTCGGTCACGTCTCGTTGATCTGCAACACATGGTGCCCGGCGCGGCAACTGCTGGCGTTACATCACTTGAATCGGGTCGCGAAGTTGTATGGCTCGCAATCGATGGCACTGTACGCAAAGGTGCGTTATCAGCAGATGCATCGCATGTGATTGTCACTGCCGCAGAGACCGCCCGCACAAAGGGACTACCCCTTGTTCTTGAAATCGAATCCTCAGGCGCAGACATTGTTGAAGGAATCGCAGCACTCCACGGTTGGGGCAGTGCAGCAAAAGCCCTCGCTGATTGTTCAGGTGTCGTCCCGACAATTTCTATTGTTACCGGACCCGCAGTATCTGGTCCTGCTCTTTTGATTGGCCTCACAGACCATGTAGTGATGACCGAAGATGCGTATGCGTTCGTGTCTGGTCCACAGATGGTGGTTGAGTTCACCGGCGTGCCCGTAAGCGTCGATGAACTGGGTGGTGCCGGAACGCATGCGCGCACTAGTGGTGCTGCATCAACAGTGGTGTCATCTCTTCGCGAAGCACGAACATGGGTTGACTCACTATTGCAATTTCTACCCGACAACGTCAATGCATTGCCGCCGCAGTCTGATACAGACGATCCCGACGAGCGTCCAACACCTGAAGCGGGCGATCTCATGCCCACCACGTCCACTGGAAGCTACGACGTGCGCAAAGTGATTGAAGCAATAGCAGATGATGGTTACTTTTTTGAAGTGCGTGCGCGTTGGGCAACAAATGTTGTGACCGGATTTTCATTTATGGCCGGCTACCCAGTCGGGATTGTCGCTAACCAACCGATGTCTCTTGCAGGAACACTCGACATTCCCGCGTCTCAAAAAGCAGCACGTTTTGTCGCGATGTGTGATGCATTCAACGTGCCCATCTTGACTCTCGTCGACACACCAGGTTTCTATCCCGGAAAAGATCTGGAGTGGCGTGGAATGATTCGCCACGGCGCTCAACTTGTGTTCGCCTACGCGCGAGCCACCGTGCCTCGCATCTGTGTCATCTTGCGCAAGTCGTACGGGGGTGCCTACATCGTGATGGACTCAAAGAAGATGGGCAATGACCTCTGTCTTGCGTGGCCGTGGGCAGAATTAGCCGTGATGGGGGCTGGTCAAGCCGCAGCCATCTTGCAACGTCGCTCCACTGCCGAAGAACGAGCCGAGTTTGAGGCCAACTACACAGAACGACTGCTCAACCCCTACATCGCCGCGGAACGGGGATATGTCGATGCAGTGATTGATCCGGCCGATACCCGCGCAGAGATTTGCGCAGCACTTCACATGCTGAGAGATAAACGCGAGAAATTGGCTACTCGCAAACACGACAACACTCCTTTGTGAATACCTTTTTCACGAGCAGGCCTCTGGAGTGTGCGGTGAGAGGGCGCTTCATCTAATCTTTCTCTGCGGGGGGGAGGAAGCCCTTCAAGCAACTTTTTCGTCAGTAAAGGGGATCCCGGTGGCTGACACCATCACAATCATCGACGACAGAACCGGCAAAAAGGTCACAGTACCGATCACTGATGGAGTTATACCGTCCACTGCATTGCGGGAATTAGATCCCGACTTGCGGGTGTATGACCCAGCATTTTTCTCGACTGCAGCATGTAAGTCGTCCATCACATATCTCGATGGTGATGCAGGAATCTTGCGGTACCGCGGATACCCGATCGAGCAGTTAGCAGAAAAGTCCAGCTACTTGGAAGTGGCCTACCTCCTGCTGAACGGCGAGTTGCCTACCGCAACGCAACTGGAACAGTGGTCGTACGACATCACGCACCGCACCATGATTCACGAGAACATGCGTAAGCGCTTTGTTGATGGTTTCCATTACGACGCCCACCCAATGGGCATGTTCGTGTCAGCTACAGCCGCACTTGGCACGTTCTACACAGACGGAAAAGACATTTTTGACAAAGAGTCGCTTGATCGCCAGATCACACGGCTTATCGCCAAGGTTCCCACGATCGCCGCGATGTGTTATCGCTTTAGTTCCGGACTTCCATTTGTGTATCCCGACAACGGATTGCAGTACGCCGAAAACTTCTTGAACATGATGTTCCGTGTCGGAGATGACTACTCGGTTGATCCAATACTTGCTCGCGCAATGGACGTGCTCTTTGTGTTGCATGCTGATCACGAGCAAAACTGCGGAACAACAGCCATGCGCGTTGTGAGTTCGGCAAATTCCGATCCATACACGTCAACTGCTGCCGCAGCATCTGCACTGTATGGACCATTGCACGGCGGCGCTAACGAAGCAGTGGTACGCATGCTTGAAGAAATCAAGTCAATTGAGAACGTGCCAGCGTTTATCCAGTCGGTAAAAGATGGCCACGGTCGCCTCATGGGCTTTGGTCACCGTGTGTACAAGAACTATGACCCGCGTGCGACGATCATCAAAAAGACTGCATACGACGTCTTTGAGGTGACAGGGAAGAATCCATTGCTCGACATCGCACTCAAATTAGAGGAAGTTGCATTGAGCGATGACTACTTTGTGTCGCGCAAGCTCTATCCAAATGTCGACTTCTACTCGGGGCTTATCTATCAAGCGCTTGGTTTCCCTGTCGACATGTTCACGGTGCTATTTGCAATACCTCGTACGGTTGGTTGGCTTGCCCACATGCAAGAGTTGCTCGCAGACAAGGATCAAAAGATCAGCCGTCCACGTCAGTGGTACACCGGTGCTCCCGAGCGCGATTACATTCCGGTCGCAAACCGTAAATAGCAACAGTCGTTTCTTCATCCCATGGTAGTCGCACTCTGGGTAGTGCGACATGGCTTTATACGAGATCGATCACAATCTTGCCAATGTTCAAGTTGGCGGCCATACGATCGTGCGCTGCAGCGATATCGTCGAAGTGAAAACGCGAATCGATAAGCGGCGCTAGTTGACCAGAGTCAAACAACGGTAAAACTTCGCGTATGAAGCGCTGCGTCAGCGCGACTTTTTCTTCAAGCGGACGTGGGCGCAACACCGTTCCTGTGATGGATGCACGCTTTGGCAACAAGATGCCGACGTTGAATGGAACTGCTTTGCCTGCCATAGTGCCTACCTGGATGATGCGACCTTGTAACGCAAGAGCTGCCACGTTTCGATCGACGTAGTCGCCTCCAATGACGTCAAGAACAACATCTACTCCCCGACCCGCGGTGACTTTCTTTACTTCGTCAACAAAATCTTGCGTGCTGTAATCAATGACTGCATCAGCGCCCATTTCGCGACACGCTGCAACTTTTCCGGTTGAACATGTGACCGCAATCTGTGCACCAATGACGCGACAGATCTGTATCGCGGCACTTCCCACACCCGAGGCACCGGCATGCACAAGTGCCCACCGACCAGACGTGAGTCCACCTTGGACAACAAGAGCATCCCATGCAGTGAGAAACACTTCGGGAATAGCGGCCGCATCTGACGGCGAGAGAGTTCCAGGTACTGCCATTGCTTGTCGCTCATGCACACGAATCTCTTGTGCGTATGCGCCGCCGGCAACAATGCCCATCACTTTGTCGCCGGGCGACCACAGCGTGACACGCTGTCCGACTTTTTTCACAACGCCGGCGTATTCAAGACCAGGGACGTCAAAGTCCTCGGGAAATGGATTGGGATACAGACCCATGCGTTGCAACAGGTCTGCTCTATTGAGTGCCGTTGCGTGCACAGTGACCACAATGTCGTAGTCACCGGGCACGGGCGACGGAATGTCTTCAAACTGAAGGACCTCAGTGCCTCCGTGGGAACGAAGTACCACTGCCTTCATGTGATTACTTCATCTTTTCTTGGAGGCGACGATCAAGTGCGGAGAGGTAATCCTCAGTGGTTAACCACGCTTGATCTTTCGACACGAGCAACGCGAGGTCTTTAGTCATCTCACCTTGTTCAACAGACTCAACACAGACTTGTTCAAGCTTGTTTGCAAAGTCGACCAACTGTGGATTGTTGTCGAGATTGCCACGATGGATAAGGCCGCGTGTCCACGCATACACAGATGCGATGGGGTTCGTTGATGTCTTATTACCCTTTTGATGCTCGCGGTAGTGACGTGTCACCGTGCCGTGTGCTGCTTCTGCTTCGACAGTCTTTCCATCTGGTGTGAGAAGAACCGATGTCATCAGACCAAGTGAACCAAAACCTTGTGCAACCGTGTCTGATTGCACGTCACCGTCGTAGTTCTTACATGCCCAGACATAGCCACCTTCCCATTTCATAGCGCTTGCGACCATGTCGTCGATGAGACGGTGTTCGTACGTGATGCCGGCTTTTTCGAAATCTGCTTTGAATTCAGCTTCGAAGATCTCCTCGAAGAGGTCCTTAAAGCGACCGTCATAGGCCTTCAAGATGGTGTTCTTCGTACTCATGTACACCGGCCAACCGCGCTGCAAACCATAACGAAGTGACGCGCGTGCAAAGTCACGGATTGACTCGTCAAAGTTGTACATACCCATTGCCACACCTGAATCGGTGAACTTGGCAACTTCTAATTCGATGGGCTCGCCGCCATTGTCAGGAGTCCATGAGATTGTGACAGTTCCAGGACCGGGGACAAGAAAGTCTGTTGCTTTGTACTGATCGCCATGTGCGTGACGACCGATAACAATGGGCTTGGTCCAACCGGGAACAAGGCGCGGAATGTTTGAGCAGATGATTGGTTCACGGAACACCACACCACCCAAGATGTTGCGGATGGTTCCGTTTGGAGATTTCCACATCTTCTTGAGGCCAAACTCTTCGACCCGTGCCTCGTCTGGGGTGATGGTTGCGCACTTCACACCAACGCCGTGTTTCAAGATGGCATTTGCAGCATCGATTGTGACCTGGTCGTTTGTGGCGTCACGATATTCGATGCCCAAGTCGTAGTACTCAAGATTGACATCGAGATACGGAAGGATGAGGCGGTCTTTGATGAACTGCCAAATAATGCGCGTCATTTCATCGCCATCGAGCTCGACGACGGGATTGTCAACCTTGATCTTTGCCATGTGAGGGTCTCTTTCGATTCAACTGTGATCGGACTGTGTTGTGTTCGATTCTTGAAATGACATCATAAATGTCACTTGTATCGTACTTGTACACAATAGCGCAGGCCCTAGTATCCGCCCCTACCATGTGCAGTGATGAACTTCGAGTGGACCCCCGAACTAGTTGCCCTCCGCGAGCGGGCTCGCGCCGTCGCATTAGATGGCGTCGCAAAATACGGTCGTCACAACGACTCATGGATGAACGGCTACAGCAAAGACTTCTCAAAGCAACTTGCCGCAGAGGGGTTTATTGGCATGGTGTGGCCAACTGAATTTGGTGGCGGCGGTCGCCCACCCATCGAGCGTCTCATCGTCGCTGAAGAGATGATCGCTGCAGGTGCCCCCATCGCTGCGAGTTGGTTTGGTGATCGCCAGATGGGACCAGCTCTTATCCAATACGGCACGAAGGAACAACAAGACAAGTACTTGCCAGCGATCTTGGCAGGCGAAACAACGTGGTGTATCGGCATGAGTGAACCGAATGCCGGTAGCGACTTAGCGTCACTCAAAACTTTTGCCGCCGACGATGGCGACGAGTGGGTCATTAACGGCCAAAAGATTTGGACGAGTTTTGGTGCCGACTCCGACTATTGCTATCTCATTTGTCGCACCAGCAACGAGGGACCACCGCATGCTGGTATCAGTGAGATCATCGTTCCAATGAACACTCCTGGTATTGAAGTGCGCCGTATTACCGACATGACTACCAATGAGCACTTCTGCGAAGTCTTCTTCACTGATGCTCGCGTCCCCAAATCACATCTCGTAGGAGTACAGGGCAACGCGTTCAAACAGACCATGGTGCAACTTGAACACGAACGCGGCGGAGTCGATCGACTCGTATCCAACTATGCGCTCTATCAATACGCCCGCAGCAAAGCCGACACTTCCGATCCGCTTGTGCGCCAGGAAATTGCTCAGCTTGAGATTTACTACCGCCTCGGACGCATGCTCGTGATGCGCGAAGTACTGCACCAAGCACCCAAAGGATTCTCGGCTGCAACGAAATGTTTTTGCACCGAACATGAACAGCGAGTCGCCGACTTTGCGTATCGAATCCTTGGCATGGAAGCCACATTGTGGACTGAGTACACACAAAGCTTTTTGTATGCACCGGCGTACACCGTCATGGGGGGCACATCAAACGTGATGCGCAACATCCTTGGTGAACGCGTGCTCGGACTCCCCAAAGGCTGACATCAAAACACTCAATGCATCACGCCAACGTGATCATTATCAACGCAAGTGCTGCCATTCCGAGACCAATTGCTTGTGGTCGATGAATCTTTTCTTTGTCAATACGTGTGGCTAACAGCAACGTGCTTGCTGGATACAGCGCAACAATCACGGCAACTACCGACATGTACCCCTCACGCGTTGCAAGCAAGAACAAGGCATTCGCGATGCTGTCAAACACGCCCGACACAATGATGATTGGCAGATAGAAACGCGCACTGGTTACCTTTTTGCGCGACACCAACACCACAATGGCCATGAAGGGCACAGACGCCACACGCATCGCCACTATCGGCCACACACCAGACGTGGTGGAAGTGTGATCAAGGATCACAAATAGCGAACCGAACACTGCACCCGCCATGAGCGACAGATACACAACAGAACGTGGCGCACGACGATGATCTGGACCAAACACATCGCTCACCAAAGCAACGGCGATAAGCGCAATCGGCATCCCAAGCAAAGCCAATGCTCCGGGGCGTTCCCCTTGAAGCAAACCAATCACAATGGGAATGCCACCCGTTGTGACTGCAGAAATCGGAGCCGCCACCGTCATGAAACCGCTGCCCATCGCGCGATAGAAGGCGAGAAGCCCGGTGGCCCCACACACTCCGGCAAGACCGCCCCACAGCCAGTCCTCAATTCCGGGAACTGGAACTCGACTCCCAAAAGCAATTGTCAATAAGACGATGAGAGCTGCTGCCTGGCCCAAGAATGTGACGATGATTGCGTGGACACTTCGCGATGCACGTCCGCCCAGATAATCCGCAACCCCGAAAATACTTGCCGCACTCAATCCGAATACGACTTCCACGGCTGGCAAGGCTAGAGGCAAGACCCACCAACTTCGCGTCTAGTGGGCACTTCATCAACTAGTGGGCACTTCATCAACTGCGCACCCACCGCGCCGCTTCGCGTCTAGTGGGCACGACGGGACTCGAACCCGGGACCTCTACCGTGTCATGGTAGCGCTCTAACCAACTGAGCTACGCGCCCGTTAAGGCAGTCTGCAGGCTATCAGTGAATCCAACGACGCAGACTGTTGTCGTTTACAAGCATTCGTATCCGTACCATCAAAGGTCGGCAATTTCGCGCAATAACCCTGGCTCGACCAACGTTCAAGCAGCACTTAAAACATGGTTAACATTTCCACAATCTCAATAGAAGGGGTGTTCATTATGAACCAAATACTTCAAGATCCAACCCTAAATCAACTCGTGTACAACGCACTGTCATTTGGCACGGCGGTAATGCTCGGAGCATTTGTCTATTTCTTGACTCAAATCAAGAGTGTGGCAAAGCCGTATCAGTCAGGTGTTGCGGTATCTGCAATCGTTGTCGGCATCGCCGGTTACCACTATTTCCGAATGTGGAGTGGTTGGTCCGAAGGCACGGTCAATGAAGGGTACCGCTATGCGGACTGGCTCATTACCGTTCCGTTGCTCGTTATCGAATTACTCATCGTTCTTGGAGTGACAGCAGAACGTCGCAAGACACTAATGACCACGCTGGTTCCCGCCACCGTCTTGATGATTGCACTTGGTTATCCGGGTGAAACGTCATCAGATGATGGAACCAAATGGATCTTCTGGATTCTTGCGATGCTGCCATTCGTTTACATTTTGTGGGTATTGGTCGGCGAGCTAAAAGCGGCCCGTGCCCGCGAGACAGGTGCAATTGCAAACTCCATTCGCAATGCCACAATCGTCCTCCTTGGAACATGGATGGTCTACCCCGTCGCATATCTCTTCCCTGTGATCTTCCCCGATGGTCATGAAGGTGCAGAGGCTGCACGCCAGATTGGCTACACATTTGCAGACATCACCGCCAAAGCACTCTATGGCTTAATGATTCTCAGCATCGCCAAAGCGCGGTCAGCTGACACATACGAGCGCGCGTAACGCAAAAAGACAAAAGCCGCCACCGCGAATCTATTTACGATTACGCGGTGGCGGCTTTTCTTCTATTCGAACTTTTCAGCTCTGCGAATCTGCATCAGACCAACGGCTAAAGCTCATCATGCCGTAAGCGAAAAGGCCAACAAACACAATGGCCACAACAGCGGCACCAAAAACGAGCAACGCTACTTGATTCATTATGAACTCTTGTTATTCCGAGCACTCATAAGAAACGCTCCCAGTGCAAGAATCGATGGTACCCAGACACCAACGTAGATCCCATTAAGACGACCAAAGACGTCGCCGTCGTCGGCCGCAAAGTAGATAGACACGCTCGCAACAAAGCTTACAAATGCCGCAGCAATAAATGCTGACTTAAAAATGGTTTCAGGTTTCACTGAATTTTCCTTTCATTATGCAAAAACTACATAACCTTTTTACAATAACATGAACTCATTGAACTTTGTTTGATGTTGAAATTCACTGACTAATACTGTTATTTGTTACGAAGACGCAGACTTATCTCGTTCGCAAGCAGTCGCCCACGAATAGTCAACACCGCATGGTCGCCGCGCTGTTCCACTAAGTCATCTAGTTCCGCAACGGGTAGTGCCTCTACTGGGACGCCCTCACGAGTGCGCAATGCCAACTCGAGAGCTTCGCGACCACGAGTATCATCATCCAATGTTTCACCAGCGGTTTCTGTTGACACGCCTCGTGCAACACAGTCGATGTAACGCTCTGGTGTTCGCACGTTCCACCATCTGCGACCATCTTTGTGTGAGTGCGCTGCACAACCAAACCCGAAATAATTTCCTTGACCCCAATACATCTGGTTATGTCGACACTCATGTCCGGATCGCGCCCAGTTGCTGATCTCATAATTCATAAGACCTGCGGACTCAAGCAATTCATTCGCAAGCAAGTACTTGTCGGCTTGGTCATCATCATCTGGATAATCATCGGGCCGTGTTGCAAGCGCCGTCCCTGGCTCCACTGTTAACCCGTATGCCGACACGTGATCAGGTGACAATGCGATGGCTTTTTCGAGTGTGTGTCGCCAATCATCAAGACTTTCCGATACCGCGCCATAAATAATGTCGAGATTGATTGACGCAATTCCCGCATCCTGTGCTGCTTGAACGGCACGTACAACATTGGCTGGCTGATGTGTACGACCAAGAGTTTTCAACACATGGGGAACCATCGACTGCACACCCATACTGATCCGGTTCACACCGCCTTTCACGTATGTGTTCATTAACTCTGCAGTGACATCATCGGGATTGCATTCCACTGTGATTTCGGCAGTCTGAGCTAGTGGCAACAATGAGATGACATCGACAAGGGATTGTGCGGGCACCATACTGGGCGTTCCGCCGCCAACAAACACGGTGTCGACCTGGGGCATGTTCTCTGTGCGTTGAATGTCTGCCCGCAGCGCTGCCATGTACTCATCGATGAGTTGGTTTTTGTCGACCCATGTCGCAAAGGCGCAGTAGTCACACTTGTGATGGCAGAAAGGGATGTGTACATACACACCGAACAGCGACGTGCGTGTCATGTCTGTGATGGCGGAACAAACAGCAGCCCCAATTCACCGAGCCGCTCTCCCACTTGATCTACCGGTACGTCCAGCATCACAGCAATGGCTCGCGTGTCGTGAGCGCGCACCGTGATCACTTTCCCATTGAAATCTTGACGCTGAACCTGAATCATGCGCAGCAGGCGTTCGAGCATCTCGAACTGCGCGCCCGACATTGTTGACAATTTCGCAACATCAATGCGCAGTTTCGTTGTGGGCGACGACGCACTACCTGCATCAACTCGGCCCGGATCACGTGGCAAGAGTTGATCAACTCCAACTCCGTAGAAGCGTGCAAGTCGCTCGAGTCGCGGCACCGAAATAGCACGCTCTCCACGTTCGTATGCTCCGAGCACCGACGCTTTGAATTCACCTTCGCTTTGGGTCTCAACATCGTTCAGTGACCATTGTTTTTGTTGACGGATTCGCCGTAATCGCTCTCCCACCATCTGGGAAAACGGGGAGTCGCGTAACAGTTCGTCATCGGTTGGGTGTGCCATATCACTACCCAGTGTGGTCGCTACGACGTGCTCTGTGTGCGACCATCAAGGTTGCGGCCACTATTGCTGCAGTTTCCGCACGCAAAACACCCTCTCCCAACGACACAACTGGCATGTCTGCTGGGTATTCATCGATGTCGAAGCCCCCTTCAGGACCAATCACAATTGTGTGAACATCGGAAAGATCAGATGTCCCGCCAGGGTCAGCGATTGCAGAATGTGTCCGTGTCGACATCGCAGTAAGCGTGACAGGACCGATGACACGCGGAAGATACACGCGACGTGATTGCATGGCAGCCCCGCGCGCAATTTTGCCAAGGCGTTCAATATTTGTCACAAACTTGCGTTCATCCCAGCGCACCACGCTGCGTCGCACCGGGGACAACACAAAGATTTCATCGATACCGATTTCAGTCATCTTCTCGACAGCAACATCTGTTCGGTCGCCTTTTACTGGAGAAATCACAACGGCAAGAGGCACGCCTGCATGTGTCTCGTGACTGACATCACCGATGATCTCTAGTACTTCGCCGGTGCGCCATGCACATAGTCGCCATGCGCCACGACCATCTGCCACAGAGACCGTCTCTCCATCACGCAATCGAAGAGACTTCGATAAATGAGCAGCATCTTCTTTATATAGCTCTGGTCGTGTGATGTCGTCCACAAATACGTGCGCGGCAGATGTGCGCAGCGATTGATTCACGAAAATGCCGACTTAATCTTTGAGAAAAATCCCTTGTCGGGCGGCGCCACATCATCACCACGTTCCGATGCAAAACGACGCAGCAATTCCTCTTCGGTGTCTGTGAGTGATGTGGGGATGTCGATTGCGATGCGGACTCGCAAATTGCCGCGACCTCGGCCATTTAGATGTGGAACACCGCGACCACGCAACACAAACTCTCGGCCATGTTGTGTGCCCGCTGGGATCAGTAAATCTTCATCACCATCAAGAGTTGGTAGCACCATGTGAGCCCCAAGAGTTGCCTGGGTGATGCTGATACGAAGGCGTGTCACAATGTCGTCGTCTTCGCGCCAAAAAGCATCGTGTTCTGCCACACGCATGTGCACATACAAATCACCAGCAGTGCCACCGCGCGGACCTACCGCACCTCGCCCTGACAAACGCAATGTTTGACCCGTACTAATACCGGCAGGAATATCAACGGTGTACGTCTGTTGTGAAATGGTGCGACCATCGCCCTTGCATGTTGCACATGGTGTGGTCACCATCTGGCCCATGCCACCGCAACGCTGACAGGGTCCGGTTGTCATCATTTGTCCGAGCAGACTCTGCTTGACGCGTCGCACTTGCCCGCTTCCTTGACAGTCGCTACATGTCACTGGTTGTGTGCCTGCTCCGGCTCCTGTGCCATTGCAGTCGCTGCACGCAAGAGCTGTACGCACGTCAACTGGAACCTGTGCACCAAAGATTGATTGTTCAAAAGAAATATCGGCGACGACTTCAAGATCTTGTCCGCGTGGTGGTCCACTTGGTCCCCGTGATCCACCACCGAAAGGAGACCCGCCAAAGAATGCATCAAATAGATCGCCTAGCCCACCGCCGAACGGATCAGCACCAGCACCGCCCGATACTCCTTGTTCGCCAAAACGGTCATACCTGGCGCGAGCATCAGGGTCAGACAACACTTCATACGCGCGACTGACGTGTTTGAATTTCTCTTCTGCTTCTGCATCGTCGGGGTTTGCATCGGGATGCAATTGACGAGCGAGTTTTCGATATGCACGTTTAATGGTGTCTGCATCCGCAGAACGATCAACACCCAACAATTCGTAGTAATCGCCTGACACGGTCAGTTCTCCGAAAGTCGCTTGCCTAAATGATCACTGACAACTTCAACGGTGGCCAGAGCTTGCGGATAATTCATCCGTGTGGGCCCTAATACGCCAACAGAACCAAGCACTTCACCGTCTGCAACCACCGGCGCGACAACAACAGAACATGTAGCCAACGGCTCCACTCCATGTTCGGCTCCAATTGCCACCGATAAGCCACGATCAAGAAGATCTTGCACCATTGACACCACGATGTATTGCTGCTCAATCACTTGCAACACATCGCGCACAACATCGACTGTTTCAAACGCTTGCGCAAGTGCAGCCGCTCCGCCAACGAATACCGGTTTGTCATTGCGGTGCACACCAAGTGCATTTACCGCGGCGTAACACACGCTGTCGATGTGTGCGTTGTTTGTAGAAGGAAATGGCGACATGTCGGAAAGCGAGGAACCGACCATGTATTTCGAAAGATGAGTGACGGCCTCTGCGATGTGATCGTCTGTGATGTCTTCAGCCAGTTGAACGGTTTCGCTTTCAACAGAATGATTCGACAACACGACCACCACCGTGGCGCTTCGAGCAGTGATGCGGTTGATGTGAACGGCACGCACTGTTGCGGCCTCTACATTTGGCCCCACAACAACGGCTGCATTGTGTGTGATGTTGGCGAGAAGAGTCGATGTATGGCGTAAGAGATCCTCGAGGCGTCCCCCTGCCATCTTGAAAAAATCACCCACTTGACGCACGTCAACATCAGTCAACTCACCGTCGGGGGCAATGGTGTCGACGAAGAATCGGTAGCCCTTATCGGTGGGAATACGACCAGCGGAGGTATGAGGCTGGGCGAGGTATCCCTCTTGCTCGAGAACCGCCATCTCGTTTCTCACGGTGGCGGGCGAGACTTTGAACGAGGACAAGGTGGAAATGTGCTGCGAGCCAACCGGCTGTCCGGTTGCGACATACTCCTGCACGACTGCACGCAGGATGGCGGTCTTGCGGTCATCCAACATCGTGGAATACAGGCTACTTGCCGGTGACCTTCTTGTACCTCGCAAGGGCCTCTTCACGCTCGACGGCATGGTCGACTATCGGCGCGGGGTATGCCTCTGGTGCGAGCAATCCGAGCGTCCACGGCGTCTGCACGCTTTTTGTATCGACGTCGGCAAGTTCGGGGACCCACTGACGCACGTACGTGCCGTCGGGATCAAACTTTTCCCCCTGCCCGAATGGATTAAACACTCGGTAATACGGTGCTGCGTCAGTACCTGTGCCGGCAGTCCATTGCCATCCGTGATTGTTCGACGCGATGTCGCCATCGATGAGGTGATCCATGAAAAATCGAGCGCCCCACTGCCATGGCAAGTGCAAGTCCTTGATCAAAAAACTGGCGACGATCATGCGCACACGATTGTGCATCCAGCCCGTAGCAAGCATTTGACGAATTCCAGCATCGACAATCGGATATCCCGTCTGCCCAGATGTAAACGCCACGAATTTCTCTTGGGTTTTTTCGTCTGTATCAACAGGTAATGCGTTCATCTTCTGTTGAAGGTTTTGCCATGCAGTGTGCGGTTTGTGGAACAACACGTCTGCATAAAACTCACGCCAGCAAATTTCGGAACGGAAATGATCAGATCCTGCTCCACTCCCTAACTGCGACAGCAACTGCCGGGGGTGCAACACGCCAAAGCGCAAATACGGAGACAGCATCGAGGTGCCATCGATGTCGGGTCGATTGCGTTCTTCTTTATATGCCTGCAATCCGACTGTGCTCCATGACTCCCAACGTGCCCATGCACCATTTTCGCCTGGTTCTGGCACGACACATTCTGTGTCGGGCGATGCAGGTAGTCCCACATTGAGATGTGCGACATCCGCAAAAACTGGTTTCGCTTTTGTAGCACTGCTCCACTCAACGTTGACCCATCGTTTATAAAACGGTGTAAACACTTGCAACGGATTGCCGTCGTCTTTACGCACGACGCCAGGGTTCACCGCATACGGGGAATCATCTTCGTGCAATGAAATGTTATGTGCGTTGAGTGCTTCTCGTACCGCAGCATCACGTCGTCGACCATACGGCGCAAAATCGGCGGTGATGTGCACGTGTTGTGCTGCAACTTCTTGCGCCACATGCAGCACTTCAACGACGGGATCACCGTGACGCACCACCAAGGCACCTTTCATGTCGTTATTCAACGCGGCCAAATTTTCAAACATGAACTTCACACGTGCCGCCCCAGACGCGGCAATCAATGTTGGATCCACAACAAACAGCGCAACGACGTCTCCATGTGCTGCGGCAGCCACCAGAGCCTTGTTATCGGCAAGGCGCATATCACGACGAATCCACCAAATTGCATTTGTCATTTCGCCCACCTCATCATCGGAACACACAACAACGTGATGACACCACCATATGCAAGCGACCACCCCAAACTCACATTGTCGCCCACCCACCCCGTGATCGGGCCACCGATGGGTGTGGAACCAAGGAACGCGACGGCGACAAGGGCCAACATGCGACTGCGCATCTCATCAGGCGTGCGTTGCTGGCTAATGCTGTTCATCGCGGCCACCATCGCAGTACTAGCGGCGCCAAGTGGTAGGCACACAAGATATGCGATCCAAATGTTTGGTGACCATGCCAATGCAATTGCGGATGTTCCTGTTGCCACAATGACACCGGTGAACCAACCGGTGGTCACTTCACGTAGGCGTGCAGTAGCGAGTGACCCGGCGACACTTCCGATACTGATCACAGTAAGTAACAAACCAAAGGCGTTGGCATGTCCCCATTGTTCATCAGCCATTTTGGGAAGCACGACGCCATAGTTGAAAGCAAACGTGCTGACGATGAAAAATACGAGAAATGTGTAACGGAGAACATTGTCGCGATACACAAATCGCATTGCATCGCGCACAGGCGTGCCGCCCATAGGGGCAGAGCGCACCGGAAACAATGCCGATGTGTCAATGGCGTACACAGCAAAGATGATCGCCAAAAATGACAGACCATTCACCACAAACAACCACCCAGCACCAAGTGGGCCGATCAGCGCTGCGGCAACAGCTGGTCCGATAATGCGAGACCCCGTCATCACCGTGGTGTTGAGTGCCATTGCATTGCTGATCTCATCGGGAGCGACAAGTTCGATCACCAATCCTCGACGTGACGGGTTGTCAATTGCGCTAGCAACACCAAGCGCCAACGAGGTGAGATACACGAGCCACAATGACACCGCGTCCGCCAACACTGCTATGCCCAAAGAGATCGCAAGTAATCCCATGACAGATTGGGTCCACATTGTCACCACGCGACGGTTGCGTTGATCAGCAAAACCTCCCGCCCACACACCAAGCACGAGCATTGGTAAAAACTGAAACATGGCATTCAGGCCAAGATCGGTGGCGGCGCCAGTGAGGTCGTAGATGAGATACGAGGTAGCAGTGAACTGCAGCCAGGTGCCTACATTCGACACCAATAGACCGATGAAAAAAACACGTGCATTGCGATGACGCAATGACCGAAACATGCCGTCAGTTTTTGTGGTACTCACGGCGGATGTCATGTCAGTCGTCCAGTTTCAAAGCGCTGATGAAAACGTCACCTGGCACTTCGACACGACCAATCGCTTTCATCTTCTTCTTTCCTTCTTTTTGTTTCTCAAGAAGCTTGCGCTTACGTGTGATGTCACCGCCATAACACTTCGCCAACACGTCCTTGCGCTTGGCTTTCACGGTCTCTCTTGCGATGACCTTGCCACCGATAGCTGCCTGGATAGGCACATCAAACATTTGTCGTGGGATCAGTTCACGCAATTTCTCGCACATACGACGGCCATAGTCGAAAGATTTATCGCGATGCACAATGGTGCTGAATGCATCAGCTGGAATGCCATTCAACAACAAATCAACGCGTACCAAATTTGATTCGCGGTAACCCTCAAGTTCGTAGTCGAGACTTGCGTACCCCTGTGTGCGACTCTTCATCTGATCAAAAAAGTCAACCACTACTTCTCCAAGTGGAATGGCGTAATGCAGTTCCACACGCTCGGGCGATAAGTATTCAAGTTTGACCATCTCGCCACGTCGTGACTGACACAATTCCATCAATGTGCCGGTGTATTCCTTCGGCGTGATGATATTGACCTTGAAATACGGCTCTTCAATGCCGGCAATGTTTTGTGTAGATGGCAAATCGGCGGGGTTGTCGATCACCATCACTTCCCCATCTGTTCTTGTGACGCGATATGCGACAGACGGCGCAGTGGCGATGAGCGCCAAATTGAACTCGCGCTCGAGACGTTCCTTCACAATTTCCATGTGCAGTAGACCAAGGAAGCCGCAACGGAAACCAAAACCCAGTGCACCAGACGACTCAGGCTCATAGGTGACCGAGGCGTCGTTGAGCTTTAACTTCTCCAAACTCTCACGCAGGTTTTCAAACTCATCACCGTCGATGGGATATAAACCACAAAACACCATGGGCTTGGGGTCGCGATATCCGGGTAGCGCGTTTGATGCTGGTTGGACAACCGTGGTGACTGTTTCACCACTTCGTGCTTGCGCCACGTCTTTAATACCTGCGATGAGATAGCCCACTTCGCCAGGACCAAGTTCGGCGATGGGAGTGTTCTCTGGTCGGCGCACGCCAATTTCGATTGCTTCGTGCACCGTACGTGCGTTCATGAACTGAAGACGACTGCCCGCTGACATACGACCATTCATCACACGAACGCTCGACACCACTCCGCGGTATTGATCGTATTGAGAATCAAAAATAAGAGCCTGTAACGGTTCGTCAGGATCACCTTTTGGTGGTGGAATGCGATCAACAATTGCATCCAACAATTCGGCGATACCGGCACCTGTCTTTGCAGAAATACGCAAGATCTCTTCTGCAGGGAGACCCAACACGGTTTCAATCTCCATCGCATAACGATCGGGATCAGCAGCTGGTAGGTCGATCTTGTTGAGTGCTGCGACAATTTCTAGATCATGTTCCAGCGCGAGATAACAGTTCGCAAGTGTCTGGGCCTCGATGCCTTGAGCTGCATCCACCACCAATACCACGCCCTCACATGCTGCAAGTGATCGGCTGACTTCGTATCCAAAGTCAACGTGGCCAGGAGTGTCAATGAGATGAAATGTGAAGCCTTTCCAGTCGACGCGTACGTTCTGGGCTTTGATCGTGATGCCTCGCTCACGCTCAAGATCCATTGAGTCGAGGTATTGTTCGCGCATCTCGCGCGCGTCAACGGCGCCGGTCATCTCCAAGATGCGGTCAGACAGTGTCGATTTCCCATGGTCGATGTGGGCGATGATCGAAAAATTGCGGATTTTTGCAAGGTCCATGGGCGGTTTCACTCTACTGCCCCACAGTTAGGGGCGCCCTCGTAGTTGGGGACCACGCATTACACCGCTAGCCTTGACCAACGTGGCAAACATCAAGAGCCAAAAGAAGCGCATCATCACAAACGCCAAGCGTGAAGAACGCAATAAGGCCGTTAAGAGTGAACTGCGTACCCGCGTAAAGAACGCCGTGACGACTGGCTCAGACGACGATCTTCGTCTTGCAGTGAAGCGCATCGACAAGGCCGCCACCAAGGGAATCATTCATCCCAACACGGCCGCTCGTCGTAAGAGTCGCCTCATGAAGAAAATCAACGCCGCCGCGAAGTAGTCGCAGCAGTCGTCGAACGACCAAGACGCGCAAGTCGCGCAACCAAGACTTCCATCACAAGAACGTCATCCCATTCTTTTCCACCGCGTAGGTCTACGTCTGCTTGCGCAATCAGCGATATGGCCTGAGAGACGCCACTGCTTCCCAGTCGTTGGTACTGCTCTAATACCTTGCGCGCTGTGAATTCCTTCCCACCAAGAATGGCCACAACATCTGCAACTGTTCGTACAGCGGGACCATCGAGTTTCATCATGTTCGCGTAGCGATTAGCGAGTAGCGCTAACACTTGAAGCGGATGAGAATCGACCATGATGCGATGCAACATGACAAGTGATTTATTGACATCACCTGCATCGATTGCATCAGTGAGATCCCATGGTGCAATGCTGCCTGCTTCACCGAGAAACACTTCGATGTCGGCACGTGACAACTTGGTGCCCTCGTCATAGGTTGCGCGCAGGGTTTGAATTAATCCAGACAAGCGTCCTTGATCATTGCCAAACCACAGCGCAATGAGACGCGCGGCATCGGGGGTGTAGGAGATGCCGGCTTCAACGAGATGCGACTCGATCCATGACAATCGGTCTTTTGCTCCTGTTGGCACCGTGGCGCCGATAGTACGTGCGGAGGCCTTCTTGAACGCATCTGACAATGCCTTGGGCTGGCGACCAGTGATGGTGACAACCAGATCGGTGGTGTCATTCATTGTCTCGATCGATTGGGCAAAATGAGCAACCACATCTGCGGGCATGTCGTGCGCATTACGAACAAGAACCACTCGTCGCTCGGTAAACATCGGTGGCGTGTGAAGCGCATCTGCGATACCAGTAGCAGTTGTTTGTGAATCAGATGCATTGATGTCTTCGAGCATCATGGAGCGGTCTTCATCTCCAATCAACTGTTGCAAGATGTTCGACAGCTCGAGGCTGATCAACGATTCATCTCCAGAGATGACATAGACCGACATGCCACTACTTTTTCACATGGGTGTTGCCTATGGCGCTATTCGCGAATCAGACAGACACGCCGTGTGGATGCGAACGGCGTCGATATCGCCAGACACACCACACAATTACTGCGCACCAGCATGCAGCGTTCAGCACTGCCGGGGGTGAAATCGCATCACACACCACTGCGATCCACCACAAGAGGCGGACCGGAATTTCCAGTAAATACACAAGGCCTATTTGTAGTGGGCTTGGCAACAGCGGTAATGCCAGCGACATAGGCAACCCGATCAACATCACAGCACCAGCGATGGGAACAGCAAATGGATTCGCAATGATCGACACAATTGGTAGATGATGAAAAAAGAACAATGACAAAGGCGCGGTACCCACGGTTGCAGCCAATGTTGCAGCTACAACATCGCGAACATGACCCTTCCCCACTATCTGTGATGTGAATGGCAGCAACCATGCCAGACCGGCCGTTGCTCCTGTCGACAACAAGAACCCGACACTGCCCGACATCATCGGGTCGATGCACAGCAATCCGATTGCTGTGATGCACAGCACTTGTTTGGTGTGTATTCCACGACCAATGGTAAATGCTGTGGCAACGATGCCGGCCATAACAGCAGCACGCACCACCGATGGTTCAGCACGAGTGAGCACAACAAACCATGCGAGTAAGGCACATGTCAATACGAGTCGCATCGCCAGTTTTCGTGACCGTAAAAAAGGTCCGGCGGCCGCTAACACATGCGCTACGTTTTGACCACTCACGGCGCACAAGTGCGACAGCCCACTTGCCCTGAAACTATTGATCATTGATTGTGGTTGTTCTCGGTCATCACCCATCACGAGTCCAGTGAACAACGCGCGGTCTGGTGCGTGCATTGATTGCATGCCAACTGCGATATGACGTCGTAGACGATTCGCGGATCGATACAACGGACTCCCCTCTGAATACTCTTCTCGAACGGTCTCTATTGACAGACGTCCCACGATGTGGCGTTGACGATCCCAGTCCGCAAAACGTCCCGATAGTGCACTACACATACCCGTCACGTACACCTGCTCTCCCATCAACCGAGATGACAATTTGCGAGAAGCTCGTCCGTATGCGTAGGCCCGATAGCGACGTCCGTCAATCTTCATCACCACCGCAATATTGTGTGGACGCACATCAGGATCATCGACAAGCGTCGCGAGACCACCACATGGTCCAACTGTGGGTTGGTCAAACAACCACCATGCACTGGCACCGTTCATACAACCGACCACACATCCGATAACAAAAACTCGCCAGACGCAGCGATGCCACACAATCGTCACCGCCGCCGCAACGGCAATCATCCACCACCGATGTGACGTTGCCGCATGAGGAACACGCTTTCCGATGATCGTGAAAATCCACAGACCAAGAGTCCACACGACAAAGCGATGTCGAGATGCAATCTGTGTGAGATGCCACGATTGACGCTGTTGTGGCTCGTACCATCGAGACATGAGCCAACGCGCAAAAGGGGTACTGATTCCGGGCGGAGTAGTGCTCACACGACGTCATGTGCGCCGACGCGGAGGCCTAATGGGTATCGGGGTTGCTGTCGGATTGTTTTGTGTTGGCTGGCTCATCAAAACATTGCTCAGCGGAACAGTGAGCAATGTGATGTGGTTTGTGCTCACGATGGTCGCCTTCCCCATCATGCCCATCCTTGGTATCCCCGCAACGGGAGGTTCCGGGCGCATCCTCGCAGCAGTTGTGGTGAGTTTGATGCTGTGGTGGTTTCTTGGTCAGTTGTCGTCAGTAAAAGTGTCGACTCAGCCGATTGTCGGATGGCGTGAATGGTTCCGTGAATTCGTTTTTTATGCCACCAGTATCATTGTTGGCACAATTGGTGCAGTAGTACTCAGCGCTTACATTCTTGGTTTGCTGTAAGCAATTAGACACAGTTTGCTGTAAGCAATTAGACACAGTTTGCTGTAAGCAATTAGACACAGTTTGCTGTAAGCAATTAGACACAGTTTGCTGTAAGCGTCACACAGCAATGTAGGCGCGAATCGCTTCTAATTTTGCTGGACCAATACCGCTCACCTGTAGCAAATCGTCAATAGATGAAAATGGTGCAACCGTGGTGCGATACGTGATGATTGCTTTCGCTGTTGATGGCCCCACTCCTGGCAATGTTTCTAATTCTGTTGCACTTGCGGTGTTGATGTTGATCAATGAGTTCTGACCATCCTTTTTATATGAGGGTTCTTTTGTTGATGAGTCCGATGAGGGTCGTGACGATGCATCAGGACGTATTGCCTTTTCTCCACGTCGCGGAACAATGATTTGCTCGCTGTCAACCAAAGGAGATGCGAGGTTTATTGCATTCACATCGGCCGATCGTGTTGGTCCCCCCGCAGCAGCAACAGCATCAATGACCCGAGCCTGAGGAGCCAACACATACACCCCTGGTTTTTCTACTGCTCCTGCAACATGGACGGTGATCGACGTCGGGATGGTGGTTGGCGTGAGCATTGTGCTTGCAGAAAGTTGTGTTGTTGGCACGCGTGGTATCGATAATTCCACCGGTGGTGCAGGTGAACGAAGCAACCACCAGCCAACGCACAACACAACAACACATGAGACACCAGCACCAATGAGTCGGCGCAGACCCATAAATACCACCCAATGCCGGAGTGTGTTAGTAGCTACCCGTATTTGTTGTTGCAACCATGCCATCGATGCCCATGTGGAGACATCGTGCCGCATGTGGCATAGGCGAACCGCTTAGTAGAGCTGAGCTGTCAACTTTTTGCGAAATTTTGCAGTGCGTGGATCGTGTGGTCCCATCGCTTCGAGAATGTCAAGAAATTCCTGACGCGCAGTCTCATCTGTTTTCACACGCTCAAGCAGTGAAGTGAGTTCGGCGTCGTAGTTATCAACAGGGTTTTGTGCAAGACGAGCCATCGCAGCGATGTGGCGCACACGATCAGTCTCTGGCAAGCGAGCGAGCAACTGCAGCGCTTCGTCGCTCTCGCCTTTTTGTACCAATAACTCCGCAAGTGAACACAACGCATCTTCATTTCCAGGTGCCAGTGCTACAGCGTCGCGAAGAGACTCTTCGGTGCCAGCGGACAACAACTCTTGAATACGAACATCGGTCGGATTCGGAAGAAGAGCTGCCACCATCTGCTGAATTTCGTGCTCACCTCGGGCACCCATGAAGGCATCGACGGGTTGTCCGTCTTTGAAAACTACGACTGTTGGAATCGACTGAATCTGAAATGCGGCGGCCAGACGCTGATTTTCATCGACATTCACCTTTGCCAGCACCACTTGGCCACCCGTTGCATCGGTTGCACGTTCAAGAATGGGGGTCAATGTCTTGCAGGGACCACACCAATCTGCCCAAAAGTCCAAAATAACGGGAGTTTTCATTGACCGTTCAACGACTTCTGTTTGGAAAGTTTCCTCAGTTACGTTGATCGCCATGTCTTCAAGATAGCGGTAACTTGCAACTCGTGGGACTTCCTTTCGTTGTTCATGGACAACTACCTCCACTTCAAGACCCAACCCTTGTTGTCATGCTGAGCGGGTGGATCGACGCCAGCAGTGCCGCGAATGCAGCAATGGAACATCTTGTCTCTTCCACTGAATCTGATGTTTTGATTTCTTTCGATGCCGATACATTCATCGACTATCGCGCACGTCGACCAATCATGGAAGTGCGCTCCGGCATCAATAAGCGACTCGTATGGATCACCCCCGAGTTGCGCGTCGGTAAAGACCACAATGGCAAAGACGTTCTCCTTCTCTCTGGTCCCGAGCCAGACACCTCATGGCAGTTGTTTGCAAACACCGTTGGCGATCTTGCAATTCAACTTGGAGTGCGTCGCATGTACGGATTTGGTGCATACCCATATGGTGCGCCACACACCCGCGCAGTCGGCCTCACCTTCACGACTCCTGATCCAAACGTTGCAGCGCGACTCAACTACGCACGTAACACAGTTGATGTTCCAGCTGGTGTAGAAGCACTACTCGAACACGCATTATTTGACCGCGGCATGGAAGTGATCGGGTTGTGGGCGCAAGTTCCTCACTACATATCCAACATGGCCTACCCTGCCGCCAGCGCGGCACTCATCGACAATTTATGTTCGATGGCAGGTCTCGAGATCGACACCGCGCCACTGCGCCGTGAAGCCGGCGTACAACGAGAGCGCCTCGATCAACTAGTACGCAGCAACGATGAGCATCTCACTATGTTGCGCCGCCTTGAAGACGCCTACGACGCGGTGAAAAATCTCGACTCCGGTGACACAACTCATTCGCTCGAGGCCGACCTGCCTACGATGGACGAACTGGCCGAAGAGGTCGAACAGTTTTTACGTAATCAACGAGATGGGGAATCAAATGAAAGTTGACGGTGGCATTTCCAACGACTTACGACAGGCCGCACAGAGTGCCAAAGACGTTGAAGCAGCTGGATACTCGGGTGCATGGACCGCAGAGACAAATCATGACCCATTCCTTCCTTTACTTCTTGCTGCCGAACACACCAAGAGCATGGAGATCGGCACATCAATCGCAGTTGCATTCGCGCGCAACCCGATGACACTTGCAAACATCGGTTGGGACTTGCAGTACTACTCACAGGGCCGTTTCATGCTTGGTCTTGGAAGCCAGATCAAGCCCCACATCACAAAACGCTTCAGCATGGAATGGAGCCACCCTGCTCCCCGTATGCGCGAAATGATCTTGGCGATCCGCGCTATCTGGGATTGCTGGTTACACGGCACACCGCTGAATTTCCGTGGAGACTTCTATACCCACACTTTGATGACTCCCTTTTTTACTCCAGATGCCAAAGACATCTCTGAATACGGAACACCAAAGATCTACCTCGCTGGTGTTGGTGAGTTGATGACAGAAGTTGCCGGTGAAGTATGTGATGGCTTCCTGTGTCACGGTTTCACCACCGAGAAGTATCTGCGTGAAGTCACCATTCCTGCTCTCGCGCGTGGTCGTGCAAAAGCGGGCAAGACCATGGAAGGTTTCGAAATTGTGGGACCAAGTTTTGTGGTCACCGGCAATAACGAAGACGAGATGGCACAAGCCGCTACTGGCACACGCCAACAGATCGCTTTCTACGGCTCAACGCCCGCCTACCGTGGCGTCCTCGACATCCACGGTTGGGGTGGTCTGCAAGACGAGCTCAACACACTGTCAAAGCAGGGCAAGTGGGTAGAAATGGGAAATCTCATCGATGACGAGATCTTGAACACTTTTGCTGTTGTTGGCGAACCAGAACGCGTAGCGCCAGAGCTTCACTCGCGCTATGGCGATGTGATCAGCCGAATCAGCTTTTATGCACCGTACAAGTCAGACCCAACGCGTTGGAGCAAAGTGCTCGACGCACTCAAAGCATCATAGTTTTCGTTAATCGAAATTTGGATACTCGCGAATAGAGCGTTTGAGTTCTGCCATACCTGAGGTGGTGGCTATCACTTCTATCGCATCCCACAAACGTGTTGCTTCTTCTCCACGTGGAATCACACTGATGACGGGACCAAAGAAACTGCCTTCACGCGATGACCCAGGATTGAAGGTGATAATCGGTGTGCCCACATCTTTTCCAGTGCGCTCTAGTGCTTCGGTTGTTTCCGCGCGAATGATGTTGTCGTAGGTGGTGCTATCGATGGCATCAGCCCACGCAGGATTTAAGCCGGCATGAGACAACAACGACGAGACATAACTATGTGTGTCTTTTTGTAACGCCTCGCGTTCTTGACGATTATGGATCGCTAAACCAAGCTCGGTGTACACACGTGCAACAGCCTCATTGCCACCCTCTGCACGCGCTGCCGCAGCGACACGGATGCCATTAAGGCCAGCACCGTGAATCTCTGGGTACCCCGCGGGAAAATCCGTGTCGTAGTTCTTGTCTTCGTTCACGAATCTGAGCGCGATGAACTTCCACGACACCTCGTATGAACGTTTTTGCTGCACTTCGACGACCCAACGAGACGTAATCCATGCCCACGGACAAATGGGATCAAAATAAAAGTCGAGGTCAGCCATGTGCTCTCCCCTTTTCTTGTTGTATCTGTTTTCTAGTTGTGCATGTAAACGACACACACGACCTATACGCGGGCGATTTCTCGTTCTTCGAACGTTTCAATGATGTCACCAGGCTTCAAATCTTGGAAGTCGGACAAACCAATACCGCATTCGAAACCTTCACGCACTTCACGTACGTCATCTTTGAAGCGACGCAACGAGTTGATGCTGCCTTTCCAAATGATGGTGCCTTCGCGCAAGAAGCGAACCTTGGTGCCACGAGTGATGACACCCGAGCGCACGAAACATCCGGCAATGGCGCCGATCTTTGGCACACGGAATATCTCGCGCACCTCTGCTTCGCCAGTGACAACTTCCTCGAACTCTGGCGCCAGCAAGCCAAGCATTGCCCGTTCCATGTCTTCGAGAAGTTTGTAGATGATTTCGTACGTACGAATCTCTACTTTCTCGCTTTCTGCAAAATCACGCGCCTTACGATCTGGACGAACGTTGAATCCGATAATCGTGGCATTTGTAGCTGATGCAAGTGTGATGTCGTTTTCGGTGACTCCACCGACACCGCGATGCACGAATGCAACGCGAACGTCGTCACGTTCCAACTTGCGAAGACTTTCTGTAACTGCTTCCAACGAACCGTGAACGTCGGCTTTGATAACCAAGTTCAATGTTGCTACTTCACCAGCTTGAATTTGACTGAAGATGTCTTCGAGTTTTACTCCACGCTGTACACGAGCATCTCCGCGTTGGTTCAGGACACGGAAACGCTGTTCACGTGCTTCACCAACGAGACGAGCTGTCTTTTCATCTGGTGCGGAACGGAATTCGTCACCAGCCAATGGAACGCTCGACAGACCCAACACCTGTACAGGAGCAGACGGACCAGCTTCTTTCACTTGTTCGCCGTGATCATTAATGAGCGCACGAACACGGCCCCACGCTGCGCCAGCAACGATTGGATCGCCCACTTTCAACGTTCCTTTATCAACAAGAACTGTTGCAACTGGTCCACGACCAATGTCGAGGTTTGCTTCTAACACAATGCCTTTTGCACGACCGGTGGGATTTGCAGTGAGTTCTTCCAACTCTGAAACAACGTGAAGTTGTTCGAGCAATTCATCAACACCAATTCCCTGCTGGGCAGCCATTTCAACAACAATCGTGTCTCCACCCCATGCTTCAGGCACAAGGTTTTGCTCAGCGAGTTGCGTCAACACGCGTTGCGGATCGGCGTTTTCTTTATCGATCTTGTTCATAGCCACCACGATTGGCACATCGGCCGCACGTGCGTGATTAATCGCTTCGATTGTTTGTGGCATGACTCCGTCATCAGCTGCAACCATCAACACAACAATGTCGGTGACTTGGGCACCGCGTGCACGCATCTTGGTGAACGCCGCGTGACCAGGAGTGTCGATGAAGGTAATGGGATTGCCATCTTTCACGACCTGATACGCACCGATGTGCTGGGTGATTCCGCCTGCCTCGCCGGAAACAACGTTCGCGGAACGAATACGGTCAAGAAGCGTTGTCTTACCGTGGTCAACGTGACCCATAACTGTGATCACTGGCGGGCGCGACATCTGTGCGTCTTCATCGTCGTCATCACTGTCATCAAACAGTGCCTGCAATTCCATTTCTTCTTGCTGACCTGGATCAACAAGCAAAATTTCGGCGCCGACTTCTAATGCGAACAATTCCATTTGATCATCGCCAAGCGTCATGGTTGCTGTAACCATTTCGCCGTGCTCTAACAAGAAACGGACAACATCAGCAGCTGTGCGATTTAACTTCGGTGCAAACTCTTGAGCAGATGATCCACGTTCGACAATGATCGTGCCTTCTGGCACGGGTGCATTCGACGCCGTGTACGACGTGAACTGTGGCTGCAACTCTTCGAACTCGCGCCGACGACGCGCACGTGACTTCTTTCGTGGCGCACGACGTTGGCCGCTCGGACGTGGACCGCCACCACCAGGACCGCCACCACCAGGACCGCCACCACCAGGACGAGGACCGCCGCCACCGGGACCGCCGCCACCGGGACCGCCGCCAGGACGAGGACCGCCACCACCAGGACCACCACCAGGACGAGGACCAAAACCAGGACGACCACCAGGACCGCCACCAGGACCGCCACCAGGACGAGGACCGCCAGGGCCACCGGGGCGAGGACCGCCAGGGCCAGGACGCACGCCAGGACGAGTTCCTGGACCACCAGAACGCGGGCCGCCAGGGCCAGGGCGCATGCCAGGACGAGTCCCTGGACCGCCAGGGCCACTTGGTCGACCACTGCCAGGCGGTGGTGGAATCGGGCGACCAGACGGCGATACAGGACGCGGTGGTGGTGGAATCGGGCGACCAGACGGCGATGCGGGTCGCTGCGGCGGGGCTGTGCGCGCAGCTGGCGCAGGAGCGGGACGTTGTGGCGGTGCAGACGGTGCAGTTGGTGCTCCACCAGTTGGTCGACCGCTTGAGATCACGCGAGATGTGTCACGAGTCGATGTCACGGGAGATGATGCAACAGGAGGTGCTGCAGGTGCTGGCGATGTCTCAGGTGCTGGCTCGCGAGACGTGTCATCTTCACGGGCAACTGCCGCAACAGGCTCTTCACGTACTGGCACATCTTCAACACGAGGTGCAGGAGTATTCACTACTTCCTGTACGGGCGCTGGTGCTTCAACGACAGGAGCAGGCACTTCAACCGGCGCTGGCGGCGCTTCAACAACTTCAGCCTGAACGACGTCTGCAATCGTTACCTCAGCGTCGCTTTCATCTGTCTTCTTTTTCGATACAGCTTTTTTCGCTGCCGGCTTTTTCTCTGCTGCAACTTTTGGCGTCGCAGCTTTCTTTGCTGCGGCTTTCTTAACGGGCTTTGGTTCGTCTGGCGGAACGTCGCGTTTCAGCCCTTCGCGTTCCGCACGACGACGAACGCGATCGGCCTGCGCGTCTTCAATGGAGGACGACGAGCTCTTCACGTCGATACCCAAATCGGTACACAGACTGACTGTTTCTTTGTTCGTCATGCCGAGCTCTTTGGCGAGCTCAGTGATGCGGATCTTCTTTGCTGGCAAGGTTTATGCCTCCGTATTTTCGACGTCGCTGCCCGACCATTCGTCGGCGGTGGTTACTGATCCATCTACTGCATGAAATTCGAGTGCGCCAGTGTCGTCGTTTGTACGCCACTCGCCCTCTTCAAAGATTTCATCAGTTGGCGAAGCAACAATTCCGGCTGCTTCATTTGCTGCTTGCGTCTCGGACTTGATGTCGATGCGCACACCCGTTAAACGTGCTGCAAGTCGCGCATTTTGTCCTTCTTTGCCAATTGCTAAAGACAACTGGAAATCGGGAACAATGACATCGGCTTGCGTGCTGTCTTCGCTCAAACGAACTTCGGTGACCTTTGCTGGCGACAATGCTTTCGATACAAACTCGTGTAAATCTTCACTGTAGGAAACAATGTCAATCTTTTCGCCGCGAAGCTCGTTCACGACCATACGCACGCGTCCACCGCGAGCACCGACACATGCACCTACTGGATCAACGTTGTGGTCGTTTGATGCAACAGCGATCTTGGTGCGATGACCAGGCTCACGAGCACATGATTTGATCTCAACAATGCCATCGGCAATTTCTGGTACTTCGAGTTCAAACAAACGCTTGATCAGACCTGGGTGTGTACGACTCACCACAATTTGTGGACCCTTTGCAGTACGACGGACCTCCACGATGTATGCCTTCAAGCGCGCACCGGCTTCGGGACGCTCGTATGGCACTTGCTCAGCTTGAGGAAGCAGTGCTTCTACTTTTCCAAGATCGAGTAACGCATAACGACCGTCAGACTGCTGCAAAATACCGGTGACAATGTCGCCCTCGCGGTTTGCATATTCCTCGAACTTACGATCGCGTTCAACTTCGCGAATGCGCTGGCTCATTACCTGACGGAATGTCACGGCGGCGATGCGACCAAGTTCGTTTTTGCTCGGCGTATCGTCACGCTCGTTCACCCAGTTGCCGTCTTCATCGACGTCGTATGCGATGAACTTCATGTCGAGTGTCTCAGGATTGATCTCAACGATGACCTCATCGGCTGCACCGGGGCGCTTCTTGTATGCGGTGGCGAGTGCTTCAACAAGCACCTGCAACAACGCATCAACAGAAATACCGTGGTGATCGGCAAGCATGCGTACGGCTTCAGACATGTCCATGTTGCTCATGTGGCATTGACCTCCGAGTTAGAACTAGACGCGCCGCGACGTGCCGCACGCGCTTCAGGTGAGTTTGGTTTTGGCTGTGGGCCCCACACGAAAACCGTGCGAGCCTTATCGATCAGGTGAAGTGGAATGTCAACAACTTCATTGGTGTCCTCGCGACGAAGTGATGCATGGGTATCGGTTGCCGACATCAACAGACCTTGAAAGCGACGCTGGTCTTCAACGGGCTGGGTAAGGCGTACCGAAATGACCTTGCCGGCCTCGCGTTGGAAATGCGACGAAGTGCGAAGTGTGCGCTCGAGCCCGGGACTTGTGACCTCGAGGGTGTACTTGCCTGGGATGATCACATCCTTGTCATCGTGGTCGAGTTCGCGACCAAGAAGTCGGGTGATGAGAGCCAACTGCTCCAGATCGACACCGGCGCTGGAACCAGCTGGGGTATCGATCGTGACCTTCAGCACGCCTCCGGCGTATTCACAGTCGTACAACTCGAGGGAGAGATCGCTGAGAATCGGAGAAACAAGTGCGGTGATTGCCGTGACTACTGCATTATCGGCCATGTCTCACCACCTCTCTGCCCGCATCTGCGGGCCTTACTCTTGTAGCCCACCAAGGCGGGCCTTCTCTTGTAGCCCACCGGGGTGGGCCTTCTCTTGTAGAAAACAAAAGGCACGGGGCTAGCCCGTGCCTCTCGGTTCTGCGAACTTCAAAGGACGGGCGCAATCATACCAAGGCAAACTAAGGTTCCCAGCCGATGCTTCGTCTCTCTCGTCTCTTTGTTCGCACTCTGCGCGATGACCCCTCCGATGCAGAAGTGCCCAGCCACCGGCTCTTAGTACGCGCCGGCTACATCCGCCGTGCTGCCCCTGGTGGCTATACCTGGCTCCCACTTGGCTGGCGTGTACTACAAAATGTCGAACGCATCGTTCGCGAAGAAATGGACGCCATTGGCGCCCAAGAAGTGCACTTCCCCGCGCTCTTGCCCCGTGATGTCTATGACGCAACCAACAGATGGACTGAATACGGTCCCAATTTGTTTCGTCTCGTTGACCGTAAAGGCGCCGACTATCTTCTCGGACCCACTCACGAAGAGATGTTTACTCTTTTAGTGAAGGATCTCTACAGCAGCTACAAAGACTTGCCCGTATCGCTGTATCAAATTCAAACGAAGTATCGCGACGAGGCACGACCACGCGCAGGTTTGTTGCGCGGACGCGAGTTTTTAATGAAGGACTCGTATTCATTCGACATTGATGCAAACGGTCTACAAGTGTCATACGACGACCACCGCGGTGCATACCAACGCATCTTTGATCGTCTCGGACTGCCGTATGTGATTGTGAAAGCAACGAGTGGCGCAATGGGTGGCTCACAATCAGAAGAGTTCTTATCGCCCATCGATGTTGGTGAAGACACGTTCGTACGATGCAGCGCATGTAACTATGCAGCAAACACTGAAGCAGTCACAACAGGATCATTGCCCGCAAACACTGACTCACATCCTTCATTGCAAGTTGTCCCAACCCCGAATTGCCCAACTATCGAATCACTTGTTGTGTTCCTCAATGAGAATCATCCACGCGATGATCGTGCTTGGTCGGCTGGCGACACATTGAAAAACATCGTGCTGTCGGTCCGTCACCCTGACGACAGTCGTGAAACTGTTGTGATTGGAATACCCGGCGATCGCGACATTGACATAAAACGTGTGGAAGCACAATTGTCGCCTGCCGAAGTTGACGTATTAGACGATGCTGGCTTTGCCAAGCATCCCGAACTTGTGCGTGGCTACATTGGACCGCAAGTTCTTGGTTCGGATTCACCGTCTGGTATTCGATACCTCATTGACCCAAGTGTTGTTGCAAATAGTTCGTGGGTCACCGGTGCAAATACAAAAGACGCCCACGTACTTCATCTAGTGAATGGTCGCGACTTCACCGCCGATGGAACCATCGAAGCAGTAGAGGTTCACCATGGAGATCCGTGCCCAACGTGTGGCGCAGCACTGCAAATTGCGCGTGGTATTGAGATTGGTCACGTGTTCCAACTTGGCACTAAGTACGCACAAACACTTGGACTTGAAGTGCTTGACCAAAATGGAAAACGTGTTGTAGTCACTATGGGGTCATACGGCATCGGCGTATCGCGAGCAGTTGCCGCAATTGCTGAAGTGTTCCATGACGAGCTTGGTCTTAAGTGGCCACGCGTTGTAGCGCCAGCAGATGTTCACATCGTGAGCACGGGCAAACCAAATGACGACATCACAGCTCACGCTGAGCAATTGGCCGCCACGCTCGAACAACGTGGTGTTGAGGTTGTACTTGATGATCGCCAAGGTGTATCCCCTGGCGTGAAGTTCAAAGACGCCGAATTGCTGGGTATCCCCACGATCGTGATTGTTGGTAAGGGGCTCGCCCAAGGTGAAATCGAAGTTCGCGATCGCCATGCAGGTACCGCCACAAACGTGCCCATCGATGATGTTGTCGAGGCTGTGCTTGCAACAACGCGTCAATAGGACTAAGACACTTTCATGCATCGTCTTGTCGGATCAGTCCAAAAGTACGACTGGGGCGACGTCTCGTTTATTCCAGCACTTCTCAATGAGCCAGCCGATAACACTCCGTGGGCTGAATTGTGGTTTGGAACCCACCATGTTGCGCCGTCACGAGTTGAGACATCTTCTGGCAATGTCTTGCTCTCTGCCATCACCGGTGACCTCGACATCTTGGTGAAGATTTTGGCAGCTGCCACCCCATTATCTCTACAGACACATCCAACGCGCGAACAGGCAATCGAAGGATTCACACGAGAAAACGAACGTGGCATTCCACTTAATTCACCACTACGCACATATCGCGATAACGCCGACAAACCAGAACTCATTATTGCACTCACCCCATTTCATGCATTGTGCGGCTTTGCTCCCATCGATACCTCGCTTGCGTTACTACACGCGATGGAGTGGCGTCATGAAGCCGACTATCTAGAGCGTCACGGCATTCATGCGTATCTGCAGTGGGTGTATGCAAATGACATCAGTGCATCTTTCGATAGTGCCCCTCAATGGCTGAGTGATCTCGCTGTGTTGTATCCGAATGATCACAGCTTGTGCGTGGCTCCACTGCTTCACTATGTGGAACTCGCTGCTGGAGAAGCGCTGTCGCTTCCTGCTGGAAATGTGCATGCCTATTTACGTGGAGCAGGTCTTGAAGTGATGACTGCATCAGACAATGTCATTCGTGCTGGGTTCACCAGCAAACACGTTGATGTTGCAGAATTGCTTCGTGTTGTCGACACGCGACCACTCGATGAACCAGTAGTGCATCCACTCATAGATGGCAACGTCGGCACATATTCGTGCCCCACCGATGCGTTCTCCGTACAACGCATCGAACTGCGTGGCTCACACACACTTGATATCGCATCCGCGCACCGCATTATCGTTGTCACAGACGGAACAACAGATTCCCTCTCGGGCGGGCAGGCAGCAGTGGTGATGCCTCAGGAAAAGCTGGAACTACGCGGCAACGCGACTGTGTGGGTATGTACAGGGCGCGCATAACAGCGCATCCACAATATTTCGATCTAGTGAGAAATCTTTCGAATCTCAATGATCTTTTCCTCAGAGTTATTGGCGTCTTCGCCTTGTGATTCAAGAAGCGCTGAACGATCGCGCTGTGCCTCACGCTCTGCTCGCGCTGTGTCGGCACGGGCAATGGCGGCGTCGGTTCCGTGTTCGTTAATGAACTCTGCCCATTCGACGAGCGCTTCAACCATTTCATCTTCTGGCACAACGGCGACGTTGCGACCTTTCACAAACAAGTGACCTCGTTTATTGCCTGCGGCAATTCCGAGATCTGCTTCACGTGCTTCACCGGGACCATTTACCACGCATCCCATGACGGCAATCTGAAGTGGAAGTTTGCGATCACTAAAAGCTTGCATTGCTTTATTCGCTACAGCGATCACATCTATTTCTGCACGACCACAACTTGGACATGCGATGAGGTCAACGTTTTTTCGTTCGCGCAATCCGAGTGCTTCAAGTAATTGACGACCCGCACGCGCTTCTTCTACCGGATCAGCCGTGAGGCTGTAACGAATGGTGTCCCCAATGCCTTCGAGCAACAAAGTAGCAATACCTGCTGTTGATTTGATCAAACCTGCTGGCGGTGGCCCTGCTTCTGTCACTCCGAGATGTAACGGTATGTCTGTGGCATCAGCAAGTTTGCGATAGGCCTCAACCATCAAAGGCACACTGCTTGCCTTCACAGAAATCTTCACCAAGTGAAAATCGACATCATTGAAGAATGCAAGCTCCTGCATCGCAGATTCCACCATTGCATCAGCAGTGAGACCTCCGTATTTGTCGTACAACTCGGGATCAAGAGAGCCCCCGTTTACACCAATACGAATGGGCAAGTTGCGATCACGAGCTTCAGACGCAACAGCTTTGATATGTTCGGGTTTGCGGATGTTGCCAGGATTGAGTCGCAGACCATGCACTCCCGCTTCCATCGCAGCTAGTGCCATGCGGTACTGGTGGTGAATGTCGGCAATGATCGGAATAGGTGAACGTGGAACAATTTGCGCGAGCCCAACGGCAGCTTCTGGTTCATTGCATGTACAGCGCACAATGTCGCAACCCGCAGCAGCAAGTGCGTAGATCTGTTGCAATGTGCCCTCAACATCAGCAGTTTTTGTGGTGGTCATTGACTGCACCGATATGGGTGCACCCCCACCAACGGGAACCTTGCCAACTGTGATTTGCCGTGTAGGACGACGCTCAATCATTGGTCTCTAGTGTGGCAGGAAAACTCAACAAACGTGTCGGACTGGTGAGTGCACGCAGATGCCTGCGCCAACGCAACTCACAGGGGTTGGGTGATGTCGAGGTACAGACCAGTAAACAACAACAGCAACAAGAGCCCCACCACGGTTGTGGCAACGGGCACCATCTTTGAGATATCGGCACGATAGACACGGCCTTTGCGTGAGCGGAGGCGCTCATACGTTGCAATTGCGGCGTGACCGCCGTCGAAGGGCAACAAGGGAAACATGTTGAAGATTCCCACGAACACGTTGACACTCGCCAAGAGCAACAACACGCCTTTCATGCCGTCTGAACGTCCGATGTCGCCACCCACCTGACTGACACCCACCAACGTTGTTGGCCGCGTCTCAAGTGATGTGTCTTCACCCGTGAGATGTCGAATGGAATTCATTGGATTCAATACTGTGACGACGCCCTTTACAGATCCTGCGATGGTGTCGCCAATGTCTTGCACTCCGCGCCACACAGATTCATATAACGGAATCGATACATAATCGACACTGTCGGAGGCAACGCCAAGATAGGCAATGGTCGGGTCAGCGGGATTAGCAGCAAAGGTGACTGTGGTTGTTTGTTGTACATCGTCGCGCAGGTACACAATGTCGGCCTGATCACCAGGTTCATACGATGTCACTGTGGTGACTACATCATCACGTGATGCAACAGGAGTACCGCCAATCGACACGATGGTGTCGCCTTGCTGCAGACCGGCTTGCGATGCCGGTGTGTCTCCGGCACCAAGCGCGGCAATGGTGACTGTTCCTGTTTCTTGAATGCGTCCTGCCGTTGCGTACACACCAGTGAACAACAACAACGCAATGATCATGTGCATTAACGACCCAGCAGTGATTACCAACATGCGGCGCGGGTACGACTTTGACCGATACGTCATTGGTTCGTCTTCGGGCTCTACGTCATCGAGGTTGTTCATGCCGATAATGCGTACGAATGCTCCCGCAGGAATTGCACGCACGCCATACTCAACGCCATTTCGATGCGTGCTCCACACCCGCGGACCAAAGCCCATGAAAAACTGTGTGGACTTCATACCGGTCCAACGTGCTGTGACAAAGTGTCCGATTTCGTGTAGGAAGACCGACACGATCAAACCGACAACGAAGATGAATGTCCAAATACTTTGAATAGCAAGCCACGCCAATAGCGCGAGCATGATCACTCCAATAAATACCGACTGCCGCTTTGTCTCTGGTGTGACGTCTTCAGCGGCACCGCCGGCTGCTATTTCACTACGGAACTTTTCATACAGCGAGGTCATGACACCAAAACTCTACGCATCGCATCACGCCCATGGGCATCGACCTCGAGAACATCGTCCACTGTGGTGGGTGTCACGTCGACGTAGGCATCCATTGCCGACTCAATGCTTGCGGCAATGTCGATCCACGTAATGCGACCGTCGAGAAATGCATCGACAGCAACCTCGTTTGCGGCCGACAAAAATGCGGGAGCCCCACCGCCCCGACGACCAGCCTCATAGGCAAGTGCCAAACATCGAAAGGTGGACGTGTCGGGAACCGAGAAATCAAGTTGTGACACTGTGGTCCAATCGATGCCACCAAAGGCAGTGCGACTGCGACGCGGGTATCCGAGCGCGTACCCAATGGGCAGGCGCATGTCGGGCATTGATAACTGCGCAATTGTTGAGCCGTCGGTGAATTCGACCATCGAATGCACGATGGACTGAGGGTGCACCACAACGTCTATGTGATCGAAGTCGATGCCAAATAATTCGTGTGCCTCGATCACTTCGAGTCCCTTATTCATAAGCGTCGATGAATCGACGGTGATTTTGGGTCCCATTTTCCACGTGGGGTGTGCCAGGGCGTCGGCCACTGTCACATTGCGCAATGACTCTGCACTGCGCCCACGAAAGGGGCCGCCACTTGCCGTGAGAACAAGTCGCGACACTTCGTCAATACCAAAACGCGATGATCGTAAGCACTGATGAATTGCGCAATGCTCACTATCGACCGGAACAATCTCGGCACCTTCGATGTGTCGAAGAGGCTGCACAATCGGACCAGCAGCGATCAAACTTTCTTTGTTTGCAAGTCCGAGAATCTTTCCTTGGCGCAATGTTTCAAGCGTGACGGGCAGTCCCGCAAAGCCAACGACACCGTTAATCACGACATCTGCAACATCGACAATTGCCGCGAGGTCTTTTTCCACTCGTACATCGGGCAGTGCATTGGCAACGTGAGCACGTGCGGCATCGTCGGTTACCGCTACTACCTCAGGTCGCCATGTGCGAGCCTGCTCAATGACCACGTCTGCTGCAGAGTGCACCGCAAGAGCAGTGACGCGACAGTGATCTGATTCTGCCGCAGCAACGTCAAGCGTTTGGGTTCCAATAGAACCCGACGAACCGGCGATCGCTACGCGCACGAGATGGTCTGTGATGAGATCAGGACACCCAAGGTTCGAACACGAGCAACGCGTAATACGCCGCTGGCAATACAAACAGGTACGAGTCGAATCGATCGAGCACGCCTCCGTGTCCGGGTACCACTGTTCCGAAATCTTTGATGTCGAGGTTGCGCTTAAACATAGATTCGACAAGATCACCGAGCGGGCCCATCACCGAAATGATCACGCCCAACAACAGCCATTCGCCAAATGAGTTCCAGGTATCGCTTTGTGTTCCTATGACCATCACAACCACAATCGATGCAATTGCTCCGCCAACGAAACCTTCCACGGTCTTTCCGGGACTCACCCATTCACGAAGTGGTCGTCGACCTGCAGAACTACCCACGAGGAGTGCGCCGACATCGTTTGTAATGACGCCAGCGACAACAAGGAACAATGTGTCAGTTCCGATATTTTCAGGCAGTCCGCTACTTGTTGAAAAACGCAGGATGAGCGCCGCGTATGAGCCAAGAAGACCAATCCATACCACCGCCATTGACGTAATGGCAACGTTTGGCATTGGACCACTTTGCACGCTGGAAGCACCAAGAAAGCCCACCGATGTTGCAAGGAAAGCAAAAGTAATAACAAGTGGTAGCGCAGCGTCACCAATCCAGTACGCAGCAAGTGGTGCCGCAACACATGCTGCGATACCGGCCAATGTGGCTGGACGATAACCACGTTCGGTGACTTTGCTAAAGAACTCAACAGATGCCATTGCGAGAGCCGCAATGACAAGCACCATCACGGCCGCAGGACGCCACATGATCGTGCCCACAAAAACCGCACCAAGAATGAGTCCAGTTGCAACAGCTGTTGGCATGTCACGACCAACAGCACTGCGACCAGCACGCTGTGGTGCACGACGTACTTGTTGGGAACGCGGATCAGGTCCTCGTGATGGTCGCGGTTGACCACCAGTGATGTCTGCGTATTCGCGCGAGTATTCACCGGACACGTCTCGCATTTGACGACGTGGCTCGCCGGTTGGATCCGTCCCTATCGACAGACGTTCCGGACGACGAGTGGGAGTACTTGGTTGTTGAAATGTTGCCCATACGTCGGCGTCGTCGTCGGTGGGTTCGTTGAAACGAGGAATCTCGCCAGTGGGCGGCTCGGTCCAATGCGGAAGATCACCAGTGTCGCTGTTTGCAAAACTCAATGACGGCTCCGACGTGGGGTCATCGGCAAATTGCACTTTGCCAAAGTCAGACCCAAAATCGGTGCCGTAGTCCTTGCCAAAATCATTCTCGGCATCGCCAGTGTCATCGTCACGTCGGCGCCAGATGTCGTCACTCATTGTTTCCCCCTTTGCGGGATCAGTATCGCACACCCACGAAGCATTAGACCTCGAGTAGTTCTTGTTCCTTGCGTGCGAACGCTTTATCGATGGTCTCTACCTGGTCATGGGTGACCTTTTCGAGCTCTTTTTCCGCGCGCTCCAATTCATCTTTGGAGATATCGCCGTTTTTTTCAGCGGTCTCCAATGTCTTGCGCGCGTCGCGACGAATGTTGCGAATGGCAACACGACCATCTTCGGCCATGTTCTTTACTACCTTCACGTACTCTTTACGGCGCTCTTCGGTGAGGGCGGGAAAGTTAATGCGAATAACAGTTCCGTCATTTGATGGCGATAAGCCAAGGTCGCTGTCGCGAATTGCCTTTTCGATGTCTGCCAATGATCCACGATCATGTGGCTTCACCACGAGCGTGCGGGCTTCTGGCACTTGGAACGACGCCAGCTGCTGAATCGGGCACTTTGCTCCGTAGTACTCCACCTGAAGTTTCTCGACGAGAGCCGGGTTTGCTCGCCCGGTACGCACAGTGGTGAACTGCCCTTGTACGTGCTCAATTGCCTTTTCCATCTTCTCGATGGTTTCGAGCAAGGTTTCGTCGGTCACCCAACCAGCGTACCCACTGGCTCACCACGAAGGATGGACTTCACATTTCCACGTTCCAGTAGGTCAAACACCACAATTGGCAAGTTCTTTTCCATGCAGAACGTGATGGCAGTTGCATCCATCACTTTGAGACCCTTTGTGATCACTTCCATGTGAGAGATCTGCTCAAAACGCACTGCGGTTTTATCCAGTTTGGGATCAGCGTTGTACACACCGTCAACTCCCGAGTGGGTGCCTTTCAAAATTGCCTGTGCATCGATCTCGGCTGCGCGCAATGCTGCTGCTGTGTCGGTAGTGAAAAACGGGTTACCGGTTCCACCAGCCAAAATCACCACGCGACCTTTTTCTAAATGACGTTGGGCACGACGACGAATGTAAGGCTCTGCAACTTTGGGCATCTCTACCGCGGTCAATACTCGCGACTGCTGGCCCACACGCTCTAGTGCGTCTTGCAATGCAAGACCGTTCATCACGGTGGCGAGCATTCCCATGTAGTCCGCTTGTGCTTGATCCATGCCCTGGCCCGCACCTTTGATGCCGCGCCAGAAGTTTCCGCCACCCACAACAATTGCAATATCAACGCCTAGTTCGCTTCGCGCATCACGCACTTCTTCAGCTACCTGAGAAAGCACCGCACTATCAAGACCAAAACCCGATGGCTCGGCGAGTGCTTCACCGGAAAGTTTGAGCACAATTCGAGACCAAGCGGGTCGCTTTGACATGTCAGCCGATCTCCACCTGCGCGAATCGCACAATTGATGCAGATCCGATGAGTTGAGCAATGCTCACCTTGTCATCTTTTGCATATGGCTGTTCAAGAAGACAGATGTCTTTAAAGAATCCACCGATACGTCCTTCAACGATCTTTGCAATTGCTTGCTCTGGTTTTCCTTCGTTGCGAGTCAATGTTTCAAGAGTTGCTCGCTCTGCTTCAATGACATCGGCGGGAACATCTTCACGACGCAAGTAACGAGGACGAGCAAACGCGATGTGCACTGCCACATCGTGTGCGAGCTCTGGAGTTGCACCTGACATCTCAACAAGAACACCGTTTACACCGCGACCACCTTGGATGTGGGTGTAGGAATCGATGATGTTGCCAGTGGCTGCTTCCATGCGAACAACTTCACCCAATTCGATCTTTTCTTTCAACAAGATCTTCAAGTCTTCCAGTTGTTGCTGGCGCTCTGAAATTGCAGATTCACCTTTGACGGCGACCAATTTTGCTAGCTCAGTGGCTTCATCAATGAAGCCTTCGCTTGATGCAACAAAGTCGGTTTCGGACTTCAGCTTGACCATGACGCCCACATTGCCTTCATTAAGAAGTGCAACAACTCCTTGAGTGTTTTCGCGATCATCTCGCTTGGCGCTTGCTGCAAGACCTTTTTCACGCAACCACTGCTTGGCTTTTTCGACGTCTCCGCCGTTTTCTTCAAGCGCTTTTTTGCAGTCCATCATTCCAGCGCCAGTTGTCTGACGAAGGCTCTGAACATCTTTTGCTGTATACGACATTGTGGTGATTACTCCGCGGGGGTCGGGGGGGTTGCGTCTGACGAATCTGGACCGTCTGTTTTTGCGGCAGCAAGACGCGCTTCGCGATCAGCTTGCTGTGCAGCAGCTTGACGACGTGCTTCAGCTTGCTGAGCCTCAAACGCGGCTTCTTGCTCGACGGAACGTGCTGGCGCAGCGGTTGCTGCAGCAGGTGTGCGCTTTTGAGCGATGAAACGTCCTTCAATGACTGCTTCAGCAATAACACGAGCCATGAGGTCGTTTGCACGGATGGCGTCGTCGTTTCCTGGGATTGGATACGTGATGAGATCGGGGTCAACGTTTGAGTCAACGACTGCAACCACTGGAATCTTCAGCTTGTTTGCCTCAGTAACAGCAATATGTTCTTTCATGGTATCGAGAATGAAAACGGCGTCGGGGCGACGTGACAAAACGGAAATACCTGCAAGATCTTTTTGCAACTTCTCAAGTTTGCGACTCAACATGAGTGCTTCTTTTTTCGGCATTGCTTCGAATTCACCAGATTCACGCATGCGCTGGTATTCCTGCATCTTGCCGACACTCTTTGAGATGGTGCCAAAGTTGGTGAGCATGCCACCGAGCCAACGCTCATTGACATACGGCATGCCGCATTTTTCGGCATAGGAACGAACGGGGTCTTGTGCTTGTTTCTTGGTGCCAACAAACAAGATCGTTCCACCGTTAGCTACAAGGTCACGTACAAATGAATACGCGCCCTCAACTCGCTCGAGTGTTTGATCGAGGTTGAGAATGTGAATGCCATTGCGTTCACCAAAGATGAACTGTTTCATCTTGGGATTCCAACGGCGGGTCTGGTGTCCAAAGTGCACACCAGCTTCAAGCATTTGTCGCATCGTGACGACAGCCATGATTGTCTCCTTTACTGCGGTTGATCACACACCGAGCCGACGCCGAAGCGACCGCAGAAGGTCGATGTGCATGAATTACGGCCGATGCTCGCTTGACCCTGTGTCAAGTCGTGCAAAAGCCATAGGTGAGGCTAGCGAGATGACTCCCTAACGACACATTGGGGCGTTTGGCGCCACAAGCCGCGCACGCTTTGGCCCAACATAGGGCAATGGACTGATGGGAACATGGCCTCGCCTCACACCGAGATATACCCGTTGACCGCTGTGGCCAACCACGCTGCCTCGGACCACTACCTGCCCCGCTTCTACCTCGTTGCCGTGCTCATCGATCATGTCGCGCAAATACCCGTAGGTCAATCGCAGGTCGGGGGCAAACTGCAACACCACGAACAGATGTCCTCCTACTTCACCAGCAAAAGAAATGGTGCCGTTGGCAATCGCTCGCACCGGAGCCCCGTCTGCAACTGCCACCGATATTCCACGATGGCCAGCGCAATAGAGACAACTTGGGGCCTCAAAAGACCGCACCACTACCCCGTTCACAGGAGCAACAAAGACACTGGCGCACACCGTCAACAACGCAAGCAACATGTCAGTGCATGTGTACCGATGGAGTTGCTGTCTGCTTACCCGAGTCCGGCAGCCGACAGTCGCGAACGCAACTGCAAGACCGCCTTTGAGTGAATCTGTGACACGCGACTTTCAGTGACCCCGAGCGCTTCACCAATTTCTGCCAGCGTCAGGCCATCGTCGTAATACAACACGAGCACTGACTGCTCACGTGGTGGAAGTTTTTGAATCTCTTCGCGCATCACATCAGACAACTCATTTGATTCCATGACGCGATCCGGTTGCGAAGTTGCGTCATTCGATGCCACGGTCGCATCAAACACCACATGATCCAATGGTCCGACATTTGCCGATGCGACATCTGACAACCACGTGTTCAGCTCCTCCACTGTTATCTGTAATTCTGTGGCGATTTCATCTTCAGTCGGAGCACGATGTAACGAATGTTCAAGTGATGTGATCGCTTCTTGAATGGATCGAGAGCGAGAACGCACGGAACGTGGGACCCAATCAAGCCCGCGCAATCCGTCCAAGATCGCCCCGCGAATTCGCGGCACGGCGTATGTTTCAAACTTGAAGCCACGGTCGGGTTCGAATCGGTCAATCGCGTTCATCAATCCAAATACACCCGCGCTTACCAAGTCACCCGTGTCGACACTTCGTGGCAAACCCGCTGCGAGACGACCAGCAACAAACTTCACGAGTGAGGCGTAGTGCACCACCAGCCATTCACGTGCAAGTGGATCTTGCGAATCGCGCCACGCTTGCCATGCCGACTCAATTGTGTAGCGAACTGGGCGAGCGTTCATGCGCGCGGATGAGATGTTGCGTACGCCGCTTTGAGGCGCTCTTTACTGACGTGGGTGTATCGCTGTGTTGTGGATGCATCACTGTGCCCCAATAACTCCTGAATGGAACGCGTGTCGGCGCCGTTATCCATGAGATGAGTGGCAAATGAATGCCGCAGTGCATGCGGATGAGTTCCCGCTGGAAGTCCCACGCGTTTACCTGCTGCGTCTAATAAGCGAGCGACATCACGACGCGCCAATGCAGTTCCGCGAGCCGATACAAATAGTGCATTTCCTGATTGCGATGCCGTCACTTCGTGGCGTGTTTGTAGCCAGCGCTGCAACGCATCTTTGGTGTGATCATTAAATGGGACAAGTCGTTCTTTTGATCCTTTACCAATCACCCGTAACTGACGCCGCGATGTATCGACGCTGTCGACCGATAATCCGCACACCTCGGACACACGCAAACCACTGCCATACAAAATCTCAAGTACTGCTCGGTCGCGCGCGCGTTGCCATTCGGGGGCGTCATCATCTTCTGTCGACACCAGTGCAATAGCTGTCTTTTCATCTAATGGACGCGGCAATCTGCCTCGCACCTTCGGTGTGTGCACACCCGAAGTGGGGTCATCGTCTCGCAATCTTTCGCGAATACACCACGTAAAAAAACGACGCAATGATGCAACTCGTCGCGCGATAGTGCGTGAAGTTGCACCACGATCATGGAGCACTGATAAATAGTCGCGAATCTGGGTCTTGGAAACCGATGAGATCACGTCACGTGCAGTGCGCGTACTAGCCGACACACTATTTTCGGCATCCATCATCCATTCGGCGAAAAGCTCGATATCTCGACGGTACGCCGCACGCGTGTTCGCTGCTGACGCGGTAAGCGACAACTCAAAATCAATCACCGACCACTGCGACAAACGAGAATCACGTTCAACACAATGACCTTTCAGATTGCTTCCACGGTCACGATGAGCAACTTGATGTGAGGCGCATTTAGTACACGACGCCACGTGTCGTAGTTCAATGTTTTTGGCAGGGTGTTGACGCGCAGGTTGTCCTCGACCAGCTGGATGCTGACGTACGTGCCACGTAAAGAAACCAGAGATGGTATGGCCACGCTGTTCGCATGTTTCGACGCTGTATCCAGATGCCTCGAGGTGAGCGATGTATGCGGCCACGTCGTCGTGGGTTACACGCTGAGCATCGACCACTCCGTGATCAACAACAAATGCTGCAAAATGTTCGAGGTCTGCAAGCCGCGTGGCACGAGTGGCTTGGACAAGGCGTACAGATTTGCCATATCGATTGATGTCAAAAGACTCAATGCTTCGCGCCATTGTTGACGCTCCAACCTTGCCCACGCTTCAACGGTAGTTGCACGCCTTGCCCTCGTAGAGGCATGACGCCAGAAACTAGGAAATCGTGTGCGGTATCGACCTGCCTGGCGCGCTGTAGGTATGCGAACCTGTCAATGCTTCCCACCAACCCCGCTCATGTGCCACCCACCCTTTGTGTTCAAGCCGTCCAAGACACAGAGCCACCATGACAACATCAGCAGCAAGACGAAATGTCAATATCTCAATTGTTGCTGCACCATCTTGCAATGCAAGCAACACTCGCTGTTCTTCTTCCGTTGGCAACTCGCGTACGTCGCTAAAGGAAAGTTCATTGCGATGATCGATGCTTAACTCAATTAAAACGTCTGATGCGTCTGTGACTGGTGCGCAACCGTCTCGTAGTAATGCATTGGTCCCTACTGATGCTTCATCACCTGGCGCACCCGGAACAGCCATCACAGTGCGGCCGCGTTTCTCTGCTTCGCGCACTGTGATCATTGATCCACCCGCAACGCCTGATTCAACCACCACGACAACTTCACTGATACATGCGAGTATGCGATTGCGTAACGGAAACAAATGCGCCTCGGGCCGTGTGCCAGGAGGAGCTTCTGACATCACTAATCCAACATCACTCACCCAACGCCAAATGGCGGCATGTTCTCGCGGATAAATCACATCAATACCCGATGCCACAACAGCAATTGGTGACACGGCACCACCAGCGTGCTCTCGTAATCCCACGTGTGCAGCCACGTCAATTCCACGCGCCAACCCAGACACCACCGCAACGCCATGATCTGATAGTTGTGCCGCTAATTGAGACGCGAAATGCCGACCCCGACGCGTTGCGTGTCGTGTGCCAATGATTGCAACGCGACGTTGTTCGAGGTGTGTCAACGAGCCTTTGTAAAACAACACCGCTGGTGCACTGGGGTCACCACTGAATACCCGGGGATACTCCGCATCAGAATGCGTCACAACATCGATGCCATGCTCATCGCATTGTATATACATGCGCTGTGGCAGATCCTTGTCTGCTTCACGCCACGCAGTCCTCACACGTTGTGGCAACCGTTCATCGACGTATGTGCCACGCTGTACGGCATCCCATGCAGACTGTGCGTCTGTATGCGCTAGCAACCGTCGTAATCGCGTGTGTGTTTGTAACGGAAGAGCCGCCAATGCGGCTGCATGTGCCCACATTGGGAGATCGATGCGAGAATTCTGCATTACACAGCCACCGTTTTTGCCATCACATCATGGCGCAGCTGTAAGGCCAACTCTACGTATTCGATGCTCACTGCTTCGGGTGCGCCTTTAAGATCTGCAATGGTGCGAGCCACTCGCCGTACTCGGTGATACCCACGTCCCGACAACGTGGCGCGTGACAGCGCGTGATGCAAACAATCTCTTGCACCCTCAGATAGCGGCGCAACTTCATCGAGAATCTCAGACGGAATGTCTGCGTTTAAACATCCTTGTCGTGCAAGTGCGACATCGCGTGCATGGGAAACACGTTGTGCCATCGCGGCACTTGGCTCGGCTGGCTGTTCATCAACGAGATCTTCTGCAGACGGTCGATTCATCATGATGCGAATATCGAAACGATCAAGCAACGGACCACTAAATCTGCGGACATATCGCTGAATCATGTGTGGCGAACAGGTACACAAACGTGGATTTACTTCACCGCATGGACATGGGTTTGACGCACCAATCAGAATGAAGCGCGCCGGCATCTCCACGCTGCCTCGTGCGCGCGACAATCGGATAACACCATCTTCTAATGGCTGACGCAATGCATCGAGAACAGACGGGGCAAACTCTCCCATCTCGTCAAGAAACAACACTCCCCCGGAAGCAAGACTGATTTCTCCTGGCCGCATGTGCGCACTGCCTCCACCCACCATTGCCACCATTGACACGCTGTGATGCGGTGCGCGAAATGGAGGCACGTCAGACACGAGATCATCGTGACCTACCCCCGCAGCACTGCGCACAATCGCTGCCTGTAATGCTTCGTGATGAGACAAGGCCGGCAACAAACCTGGCAATCGTTTTGCAAGCATCGATTTACCCGAACCAGGCGAACCCACCATCAACATGTGGTGATGACCAGCGGCCGCCACTTCTAACGCTCGTCGCGCAAAACTTTGTCCGCGCACATCAGACATATCTGCAATTGCACGTACTGGAAATTGCAACACACCCGTGGGCACATCTGGCCACGACATATTTCCCAACACACACTCCACCACCTCACGCAATGTGGGCACTGCGCGCAAAATGTGCGGTTGTATAAGCGCTGCCTCTTCGGCGTCAGCCTGTGCCACCACCACTTCTCGTGATGCGACAGACATCACCAACGGCGCAACACCCATGGTGTGGCGAAGCGACCCGTCAAGACCCAACTCGCCAATAAACGCGCACTCATTGACTGCCGACTGAGGCAACAACTCTTGGGCTACTAACAGAGCAATTGCAATCGCTAAATCGAGTGCTGCCCCGCCCTTTCGTTCACCGAATCCAACAAGATTGATCGTGACGCGTTTATTGGGCCATGGCAAGTCGCTAGACAACAACGCCGCACGTACGCGATCGCGAGATTCGCGACATGACTCATCTGGTAGCCCAACAATGGTGAACCCGGGAATACCTTTTCCGATGTGCGCCTCGACTACGAGCGGATGACCTTGAGCGCCAAGGAGTGTGGCCGAATGAATGTGTGCGTACATGAAATGCTCCTTGCCGTACCGTCACGTGCTGTGTGATTGGTGTGATGCCATTGAGATGGTCTGGTCTGTCAGACTTTGAGGGCATGTGTGCGAGTCGTCATGAAAAATCACCATCAAAAACTCGTCGCACATTCGGATTAGTTGTCTCGACCTTGATCGCAAGTGCTTTCATAACCGCCTGCACCGACAACACCCGCACCGGCTCTACTTTTTGCAAGCGACTCCAAGATGAACTTCCCGGAATTACTCAACCAATGGAGTCACAAGGAGATGTGCGCACCATGGTGTCGCGCTACAAACGACTCTTAGATGTCGCACCCTTATCTATCGAAGAAGACTTTCGCGTGTTGGTGGACTTGCTTGATCTTGCCGCTGATTCAGATCCGAACGATCCTGACAGTCTGCAAGAAGTTGCAGATGCGGCATACGCAGCGAACACGTCATCGTTGCAAGTATCCGAATGGATTTACGACACGTGTGCGGTCGACTTTGTTACAGGTATGAACGTGGCTCCACCACGCACACCGGCCCCACCAACAATTCCACCTGACACTTCTGTGCCAGATGCGGGTACGGAAGAGTCCCCTTAGAGGATTTCGCCGCGACGCACAATCACGTGGTCGACCAAGCCATATTCTTGCGCTTGTTCGGCGGTGAACCAGCGGTCACGTTCGCTGTCTGCTTGAATCTGGGCAATGTCACGACCAGAGTGTTGCGAGATCAATTCAGCCATACGGCGCTTTGTGAACGCCAACTGCTCAGCCTGAATTGCAATGTCTGATGCTTGACCACGCAACCCGGCAAGTGGCTGGTGCATCATGATGCGCGCGTTTGGCAGGGTGTAACGCTTACCGGAAGCACCAGCGGTGAGAAGGAACTGGCCCATCGACGCTGCAAGTCCCATACACACAGTGGCAATTGGGCAACTGACGAACTGCATGGTGTCGTAAATAGCCATCCCAGCTGTCACCGAACCGCCGGGGCTGTTGATGTAGAGCCAGATGTCGGCATTTGGATCTTCGCCCTCGAGATACAAAAGTTGGGCGCAAATTTGGTTGGCAATGTCGTCGTTGACGTCGGTGCCGAGCATGACCACGCGGTTCTTGAGAAGGCGCATAAAGATGTCGGCACGAGGGTCCATTCCGCCATCCAATGCATTCGGTAGTTGCGGAAGGGACTGCGAGTCAAACGAGGTCATGGACTGCAGGTTATCGCCGCAGCACACCGCTAAACACGACAGCGACACGTTCGTGATCACCAATCTCAGCACGTAATGCCATCAACCCGGCAAGTCCCGCCGACCCGGTTGGACTGACATCAATAGAGGTGGTGCGCTGTGCCAATGCCAACGCACTCTCAATCTGATCTTCGGTTGCCACAACAGGTTGACCACCACTGTCAGTCATTGAATTCAACACACTGATCCAGTCATAGGTTTCATCATCCAAGATTCCATCAGCAATTGAATGTGGCTCGGTGTCCCACGGCCACATACATTGAGACCAGCGTGCACCGGCATCTTTTGTTCCACCGGTTTTCGTAGCGTGTAACCACGCACGCGCTAGAGGAGCACAGCCTTGCGTTTGCACTGCATGCAACTTGGTGTGCGGACTCGTACGAGCGAAAGAGTCACCAACACATGACGCAAAGGCACCGCCACCCACTTGAATAAAGACCCTGTGTAATGCAGCCTCATTCAATGCGGCATAGGTTTCTGTCATTTCCCAACCAATGGTGCGTCCACCATCAAGACACCAGACGTTTTCAGTTCCCTGCACACCAAAGGGAATCGCACCATCGGCCACTGCCTCGCGAAATCGATGGACACATGGGTCGCCCGGTGGGTCATTATCGCGACGAGGACACGTGACAACGTTTGCATGTAGAGAATACAAAATATTGAGAACATGATCAGATGCCGATGCCGGCACAAACACCGAAATTGGCCAGTTTGCAGAGGCTGCAAGTGTGGACGCGGCAATTGCCGCATTGCCACACGATGCAATTGCAAGTGCTGGACGTTGTTGTGTTCCTGACCATGGCGCGCAACCTGCGTGTTCGGCAAAGAGAAGATGTAATAGTTCGGTGAATATGTGACGGGCTTTATGAGATCCCGCAACATTGTGTGTTTCGTCTTTCACCCACACACCACCATCAGATGCAAAGCCAAGTTCATCCGACAATGCGTCTTCACGTCGAAATGGCGTGACAATAAATCCCGTTCCGCCAACTCGCTTCACCGCAGTGTCCGCGTCGGCAATGATGCGAATGCGATCGGTTTCACTGATACCCACTGCTTCGCCAAAAGCATCAACGTAAAGACCGGTGCGGTATCTCAGATATGGATTGACATCGTCTGCAGTGACCATCGTGAAGCGATCATCATGAAATGCGAGGACGTGTTTGCGATCGGCATCCGTTGCGTTTGGACATTTCCACGACAGCGGGGTCGCAATATCGACAGTTGCATCACAGACAGCGCAACGAAGCAGAATCACGACTATGAAGCGTGAGCAACACGCGAATTGAACTCACCGATGAGTTGATCCCACACTGGCGTAAAACGACGAAGATCCCGCCAGAACGATTGCGAACGACGCGCCTCAAAGATGTGAAGCGGGGTTCCCTGCTGTTCCACCCAGGTGTAATACCCAAGGTTAAAGATGCGGTTCTTGTCTTGCTCAGTGCAATCAATCATGTCACTGGTGGTGACAAAACCAAGGTGTTCTGCAAACACTTCGGCGGCATCCAACTCGGTGAAGTTGTCATCGAAATCGCGTTTCAAAGTCTTCACGCGCTCACTTGGGTACAGCGCTCCACCATCGGTTGCCACGGTGATTAATGCATCGTTTGCACCGAGGCGTAGCAACTTTGCAGTCTTAATCGCAGCGATGATATTACAAATGGCAGAAAAACCGAAATGTGTGAGCGCATCAATGAACTCTGGTGTTGCACCCTTTGTTTCACGCAAGAACTTGTGGCCAGCGAGTGTATTAAACAACACGTCCAAATGATCGGTCGCTCTGTCGGACACTGCGGCAACAACGTCACTGTTCATCACGTTATGAATAAGTGGGATGTGTTTGTCGCCAATTCCCTGAATGTTGTGTTCGCCGTATCCGTTTTCGAGCATTGTCGGACACTCGAGTGCTTCCACTGCTGTGATTGACGTGCCGTACAAATCTTTCAAACGATCGCCAGCGGCAATTGTTCCGGCGGAACCAGTGGCCGAAGTGAAACCTGCCAAACGAATATCTGCATATCCGTTGGCCTTCACGTGTTCAAACACATGTGCCAGTGCGCGACCAGTGACTTCGTAGTGACCAAGGTGATTTGAGAATTCCGAGAACTGATTGAAGATGAAGTTGCCGGGGTCTTTTTCCATCTCATTACATGCGTCATAAATCTCTTTGACGTTGCTCTCTGTGCCTGGCGTGCGAACAATGTCCGAGGGATCAACCACCCAACGATCAAGCCAGTCGAAACGTTCTTGTGACATACCAGCTGGTAATACCGCTACACCACGAGATCCAAGCAAACGACTAATTGCAACACCTCCACGCGCATAGTTGCCTGTGGATGGCCACACTGCACGGTGAATAGCTGGATCAAATTGACCAGTAACTACACGCGGTGCAAAACATGAGTACGCCGCAAGAACTTTGTGCGCAGTAATCATCGGAAAGCGATCACCAAATACAACAATGATGGGACTATCAATGCCCGTAAACCACGACGGCAACACCACGTGATCTGGAACAGACACTTTGTTTCCGTCGACGTTGTTATACCAATGCACGCGGAAAAGATTTCGTGGATCAGCAGCGTTCTTGTCGACGCCGCGAGTTGTCTCATCTGTGATCAGTGATGGATCTGCCAATTCACCAAAAGTAGGCAAGACAATTTTCTGTTCGGCAAAACGCTTCACACTGCTTTGTAGAGCACCGTCGTTTACAACGGAGTCGGTAATACCGAGGTGTTCGAGCAAGTCTGTAGCAGATACTGATGTGGGGGTCATTACAGTCACGCCACCAGTTTGACAGCCACAAACACCAAACACCTACACATCACCTGTACCCTGACCGATACGCCGGTGTAGCCCAATTGGCAGAGGCAGCAGGTTTAGGTCCTGTGTGTTGGGGGTTCGAGTCCCTTCACCGGCACGCGTGTGGTACCCCCTATGTGGGCGAGTCCTATTCCCACTCGTTTGGTCGATCCAAGCGCGTTATGCCCAAAGATCAAGCAAGGCCCGTAATGCACGAGCGCGATGAGATATCTCGTTTTTTTCTGCAGCTGTCATCTCGGCAAAGGTACGACCATCGCCATCATCGGGAATGAAGATGGCGTCATACCCAAAGCCATTGTGACCACATTCATCATGGGAGATCACCCCGGTGCACTCTCCCACCACAGTTGCGCATTCACCGTTTGGGGTTGCGATTGCGATCACGGTTCGAAAACGGCCACGACGGTTACTGACACCATTCATGCGCTGCAATACCAACAAGCGATTAGCGGCATCATTGCTGTCATTGCCGGCAAACCGCGCACTGCGCACACCAGGTTCACCGTGAAGCGCATCTATTTCTAATCCGGTGTCATCTGCTATTGCCACATCACCAACATGCGTTGCAATAGTTCGCGCTTTGAGACATGCGTTCTCTTCTAACGTCTCACCATCTTCATCAATATCGCCAACATCCGATGGTCGTGGAAGTAGTTCGACCACTCCGGCAAAGATGGCGGCCATCTCTTCCACCTTGTGTGGATTCGCCGTTGCACACACCACCTGTCGCATGACGTGTGTATTTACCGACCAAGTGGGCGTGGTGAAGGTGCCGACGAGGTGAGTTGTTGCTGCAGTGCAACAATTTGTGACAATCCACCGGCTGCAAGATCAAGTAACTCGTCTAATTCACTACGAGTAAATGCTTCGCCTTCCGCTGTTCCCTGCACCTCTACAAAACGTGACTCAGCGCCATTGACGGGCTGGAGCATCACCACATTCATGTCGACTTCTGCTGTGCTGTCTTCCACGTAGGGCAGATCAAGAACAGGTGCGCCATTGCAACGCCCCACTGAAATTGCCGCACAGTATGAATGCAACGGATGATCAACCACCAACTTGTTTTGCACAAGTCGCGTGAGTGCATCATGAAGAGCAAGAAACCCTCCACAAATACTTGCAGTGCGGGTTCCACCGTCTGCTTGCAACACGTCGCAATCGACTACTACTTGACGCTCGCCAAGCAAGGACATGTCACACGCGGCGCGCAGCGACCGGCCAATGAGACGCTGAATTTCAACAGTGCGTCCGCTTTGTTTTCCTTTGGCAGCCTCGCGGTCGACGCGCTCAGGTGATGACCCCGGAAGCATTGAATACTCGGCTGTCACCCAGCCTTTTCCTGATCCACGCATCCAACGTGGCACGTCTTCATCAATAGAGGCCGTGCATAGCACGCGCGTTTTTCCAAATGTCACCAAGACTGATCCCGCGGCCATCTCCGTGAAATCACGTTCGAAGGTGATGGGTCGTAGTTCGTTGTGTAGTCGTCCGTCGGGGCGTGTCATGAATCTCTCCTTTGAGTCCAGTGTTGTGCATGAAGAAGTTCGGGGCCAAGTAATCGTCTACCCATGTCGGCAAACCATTGCACATCGCCCGACGACAAGAATTGATGCTGACCCGGTGCCGTGGTGTTGTTCAAGAGATCTTCCGCTTGCAAACGCGCGACGAGTGCAAATGCTGTTTCATCACCACTACTCACGAGCACCACTTCAGGACCCATTACCTCAGAAATAACGCGCGACAGGTACGGGTAATGCGTGCATCCAAGCAACAACGCGTCAACTCCCGCTTCGATGACGGGGGCGAGAAGACGTTCGGCAAGAAGTACCACTTCATCACCACTTGTTTGACCGCGTTCAACAAACTCGACAAAACCAGGGCATGCGGTGGCGATGAGATGGAGTGAATCATCTACGTCGCGAAGAGCTGATTGATATGAACCCGACGCAATGGTCCCAACCGTTCCGATTACTCCCACCTTTTTGTTGCGCGTAGCGGTGGCCAGCGCCTGTGCGCCTGGTTCGATCACGCTCACAACGGGAACAGGTAACTCTTCTTCAAGTTCGTGAAACGCAACTGATGCCGCGGTGTTACAGGCGATGACAATGGCTTTTGCGCCGTAATCGTCCACCAAACTCCAGGCCAACTCATGAGCGTATGAACGCACCTCATCGGCGGGCTTTGGTCCATATGGATAGCGAGCGGTGTCGCCGATGTAGACCAGATCCTCATGTGGCAAGACATCGATGACGGCCCGAGCAACCGTTAATCCGCCAAACCCCGAGTCGAACATGCCGATGGGCGCAGAGCGGGTATCGGACATTGTCACAGGCTAGATCGGTGAGATGCGGCGTTGCTGTCTTCGCGGAGCCGCCGCTAACAGGAATTAAAAGTAAATGATCTTTTCAGCTGCTGCTTCTGCAACATCAAGATCGTCGGTGTATGCACCGGTCGAGAGATACTTCCATCCGCCATCGCACACGATGAACACGATGGTTCCCTCTTCGATTTCACTTGCGACTTTGATCGCGCCTGCAAGTGATGCTCCCGAAGAAATGCCGGCAAAAATGCCACAATCTTGCACTAAACGTCGTGTCCACTCGATTGATTCACGAGGACGAACAACACGCTTGCGGTCGAGCAGGTCGCGTCCGTGCCAATTGTCAAATACTGGCGGGATGTATCCGTCATCAAGGTTGCGCAAACCTTCAACTTGTTCTCCAAGTGGTGGTTCAACAGCAATCACTTTGATGTTGGGATTTTGTTCTTTCAGGTATCGACCAACACCCATGAGCGTGCCGCTTGTGCCAAGACCAGCAACGAAGTGAGTCACTTCTGGACAGTCGCGCATAATTTCTGGACCAGTGGTCTCGTAATGCGCACGTGGGTTTGCATCGTTTGCATACTGATATAAGAAGCACCATTCGGGATGTTGTGCTGCCAACTCTGTTGCGCGACGCACAGCACCATTTGATCCTTCTTCACCAGGAGTCAAGATGATGTCGGCACCAAACACTTCAAGCATTTGACGACGCTCAATGCTCACCGATGTGGGCATAAGAATGGTGATCGGATACCCCTTCATGCGCGCAATAGCTGCAAGCGCAATACCGGTGTTTCCAGATGACGGTTCGATAATGCGTTGACCGGGCAATAGTCGTCCCGTACGCTCCGCGTCTTCGATCATGGATTTTGCAATGCGATCTTTCACAGAGCCAAAGGGATTCTGGCCCTCGAGCTTGGCAACCAGACGAACATTGGGGTTAGGTGACAACTCCGACACATCAACCATCGGAGTGTTGCCGATGAGATCAAGAGCGCTTTGGTGTACAAACACCGATCCCTTGTTCTTCTTCACGTCTGCAACCGACATGTTGTCCCTCCGAGGCGTGAGTCCCCTCTCTGGCACCGCCATAGATGGGTCTCACGATTTCCGACTAATCCTGTCAGAATTGTAACCCTCTCGGTAGGGATTTTGTTCCCCGAATGCTCAGGGGACATGCGCCACAGCCAATCAGGCGATTTCCACCGCTTCTTCGCTGATGATCTCACCCGTAATGCGATACGACCGCACCTCTGGTGTACCGCGCTTCAGACTGACAATGACATAGTGCCAGCCCGGGTCTGGAGCTTGGGCAACGTCAGTTGGGCTTGGGTACGGCTCGGAATGTGTGTGGCTATGCACCACTCCGATCACTTCCATGCCGTGTTTTTCGGCGGCGAGTTCGATCTGCAAATGCTGCTTGGGATCGATCGTGTACAACTTTGCGCTCGCAGCAACGTTTGTAACGGGAATGAATTCATGCACGTGTTGATCGCCAGATGCTGTAGGTGCACCAACGATCAAACCACACATTTCCTCGGGAAAACACCGATATGCATGGGCCGACATGAGATCTAGTGCGTCTTTTGGAATGACTAATGCGGAAGCAGATGACGCGCTCATGACATCTCATAGGCTACCGCTACGCTTCGATGCCCCTATGGGAAAGCCTGCAAACACGACTCTTGCGTCCAATCGCAAAGCACGTCACGACTACACCATTCTGGACGTGGTCGAGGCGGGAATTGTGCTGCACGGCAGCGAGGTGAAAAGCCTGCGCATGGGTCAGGTGCAGTTAGTGGACGCCTTTGCCCGCATTATTGATGGCGAAGTGTGGCTCGATGGGGTGCACATATCTCCATATCAATATGCTGTGGGAGTTGGTGCCCATGATCCCAACCGTGCGCGCAAACTTCTCCTCAACCGCAACGAGATCGACCGTCTACGCGAGCGTGTTGCGCGCGAACGCCTCACTCTTATTCCTTTGGCTTTCAAATTGATTGACGGAAAAGTAAAAGTGGAGCTTGCGCTGGCAAAGGGTCGCACAAAAGGTGACAAGCGTGAAGCAATTGCCGAACGCGACACACAACGTGAGATTCAACAAGCCCTCGGTCGCCAACGCAAAGGCATGCACTAGTTGACGCACATCTTGTGATCTTCGGTGAGGAATAAACAGGCACTTTTCCTGTTTCATGCGTTACTGACACAGACACGCAATACACTCTGAGTCACCACTCAATCCGGTGGAAACTATTTGGGGCTGACAGGTTTCGACATCAGTTTCTGCTAGCCGGTTGTGCGACCCGAGTTGCTCAGACTCGT
>Ga0164293_10000104_pt1 | contig 55802 bp, 77 predicted proteins | sample GEODES118metaG_FD_111487 | JGI IMG/M metagenome (GOLD analysis project Ga0164293, IMG submission 111487) | Eutrophic lake water microbial communities from Lake Mendota, Wisconsin, USA - GEODES118 metaG | ecosystem: Environmental > Aquatic > Freshwater > Lake | place: USA: Lake Mendota...
ACCGACACCTACCCCGACACCGACACCGCCACCGCCGCCGGCAGCGGCACCGCCGCCGCCACCGGATCCGCCACCGCCACCGCCACCGGATTCGCCACCGCCACCGCCACCGGATTCGCCACCGCCACCGCCACCGGATTCGCCGTGACTATTTCGCCATGATATAAGGTGAAAATTTGAAAATCACAGCTTATAGAGTGACAAGAGAGAATCTGGGTCTGGTTCCTTCAAAAACAACCCGGAGATGGATGGACGAATCGGTAAATAAAAACCCATACAGATGTCTTCCCATGCTGATGGCGAATAGTTACGGATGGGATCTTGTTTCAAAAAGTGAATTTACTGCCGAATGGAACGGAGGCCAGCTTCCCAAAGATCTAGTTATAGAACAAATTTCCGGAGAATGCACTCCTATGTCTCATTTTGGCGAAGGCGTGATAACATGGCACACGGGCTTTCTATTTAAGACGGAATATCCTTACGGCGTTTTTGTCACAGGATCTCAGAATGAACCAATTAAAAATATCACTTGCCTTTCAGGAATTGTGGAAACGCACTGGTTGTCTTTTCCTTTCACTCTCAACTGGAAATTCACCACTCCTTCTAAAATAAAAGTAAATGTAGGAGATGTAATATCACAGTTAATCCCAGTGAGACTTGATATATTTGAAAACGCAGAAGCTGAAATAGTAGACATAGATCAAAATTTAGAACTCAAGAAAGAATATGAGGACTTTCGCAATTACCGATTTGAATTTAATTCAAGGCCGAACAGAAAAAATGGAGAATGGCAAAAAAACTATTTTCAAGGATCCAAGCTTTCGGGAGAGCCAGCAGAAATGCATATTACAAAAATTAAGGCTCCAATCTTCAAAATTCATGGAGAACAAAAATGAACCAAAATGGAAAGGGAGACACACCCAGAAAAAAGACTGTCAGCGACAAGACCTGGACAAAGAACTGGGAGAGGATATTCGGCAAGAAGAAGAAGAATAAAGGTTTCTAAGGTTTTTTGGACAGCGCATAGGCCGACCATTGTTGAGCCATCGCGTCTGCTATGCCTTGGAATGTTTTACTTCTAGCCTTTCCTCTATTTTCGCCCTTCTTGAAAGCCTCCATATCCCACGCCGCTTGTCGCTTTTTCTTTCCCGTCTTCTTGTCTACCCATTCATGGAATTCTCCCTTGTGCACTATCTTAGTTGGCACTAGTTTTGGAAGCTCCTTCAGCCAAAGACAAGTCGTCTTTTGAAAAGGGTCTCCAAACATCCAAGGCTGTATAATCTGATCTGGCCTTCTTATTTTACTGCTTATTACACTCACCGGGTTTTCAATTGCTATGTGCTTTATGTTTGCCGCCATTAGCCTTCTTACGAAGTCCAGAGCTTCTGCTTGCTCTTTTTGCTTTTTATGAAAATGCCTTGCTCCGCTCACTGCTAGGTGGGTGCACGGCGGATGGGCAACCATCAGGTCAAAGCCGTCATCAATCACTTCAAATATGTCACCTTGATGATGGTTTCCCGGCGATTCAGTCGGGAGCAAGTCGCACGATATTGCGTAATGTCCTAGCGTGGAGAAGGCGTCCCTAACGGCTCCCGAATACTCGCACGCCACCAGAACTCTAAGTTTTTCCATACAAAAGGCCTCCTTGACCCATTAATTTATCAATTATCTCCTTGCTAATCTAGTTCTCTTTTCTCTATATACATTCATGAAGTTTCAAGAGTGGATTGAAAAAAGGCCGCTGCAAACTGAGGGCACCCGTTACAGCGTGGAGGTTAACTACAGAACCAAGACAGAGGAGGTTCTGGGGGCCTTTGCCAAAATAGCACTAGGATTTGTGAGTGCTGGAATGAAGAAACGAGGCTACCATGTCAAGCAAATACTTGACGAGAAACCCATGAGAATCATCGTATCTTCGGGAAACTGGGACGATGGGGAGTGGGTTGGAATTATAACCTATAGCATCAAAGAGCGCTCCGGCTGCTTCATTATTTCTAACGGGTTTTACAACAAGGACAGAAAGACAGTCTCAGTCCAAAGATCAGAGAAGTGCAAGAATGAAACGCCAGCAGAAATGGTCAAAGAGCTGGTCAACATGATGCACGGACTAAAGGATAAGCCAGACCGCTACAAAGAAAAGTTAAAGCGAGTTCCGCTGAAAAGGGGACCAAAGTAGTTAAATCCCCCACTCCTTGTACATGTTGAACCTCTTGGATCCTAGTTCATTTATCCTTCTTTTTATCGACGCAGGAAAGAAACTGAGGGCGAAATCTATTATTGAAGAGCCCCTTTTGATAGCCTCCTCTCTCCTCAATCTGAACATGGATCTAAGCAAGTTCACATCATAAGCCTTACAACAGTGGCAGGCCGCAGGATCCCCTCCGGAATTCCAGAATTCATCGGAATCCAACTTCTTTTTGTCTATAGACCAAAATTCTTCATGAACGTTGTCTTCAGTGAATTTAATTACATTTTCGCATATTTCATATACCAATGTGACTAACTTTGGACTGGATATCCAAAAGTTCCCAAGAGTTCTGTATTCTGCGCCGTGTTTGGGCTGCCTGTATCTTCCTGCACTTCCATACGCTCTTCTTCTTAGGACACTACTTTCGCGACCATCTATTAGAATGGATGAGACTCCGAGAAAAAGATCCAACATCCGGACCAGCATGATGCAAGTTTCGTGCGATTTTCCCAAACTTGTCCCCAAGTGGACATGCCCCCCGGCTGTTCTAAATCCACTTTCTTTGAAAATCTTCTTGATGCCGCCCGCCGGCACATTCTTCATTTCATAAGCACAATACTCAGCCTCGCACCCTGCTTTTCTTGCATCCGGGTGCATAAGTTCATTTTTTTGAAATTCAGCCGCCGAAATGTTCGTCAGCTTAAAGGGATGAACTATCTTGGAATATGTGCCCAATGCTTTTCGGATGTTTTCTATCGCCTCCTCTTTGCAGGAGGCGGCCTCTATGGTACACTCAGCGAGCACATTGTCGTAAAAAAAATCATTTTTGCCGATGGTGAGGCGGCTTTGCTTCGTTCCTTCTATGACCCCTATTGCGCTTTTGAACTTGCCATTTTGGCCCATCAGAATGAATTCAGGGTCGCTTCCGAATGTGAACTTCATTTCTTTGCCTCCGACCACATTTTGAACGGCGCTACCCAAAATGTCAAGGCTTTGACTAAATAATTGGGTACTTAAAAATGGCCACAGCAGCAACACAAATCAATTTTTTCCTTTCCGGAGGAAGCGGAAACTCCAACCCAAACAGATCAATTGGCGGACCTCCGTCCGCCTTTCCCGTGCTCGGATCCTTGAACAATTTATTTGCGGATGTGACCTCTGCCGAAGCAATTGCCGGCAAGACCGACTTCAGATGCTTTTATGTTAAAAACAATAGTTCTACGGAATACTTGTATGATATTGAGTGCTACATAGATTCGCAATCCTCGAGAGGATCTTCTGCCGAAGTGGGCATAGCGATAGTGACCGATATTCAAAGTATAGAAATAAAAGGCTCTGTCACTAGCGGCAATTTAATTCTTCAATACGAACAAGCTCAATTTGTAGTCAATTGGGAGGGCTCTGCCCAAAACTTCCAGAACAATCTTATTTCTGGCCTGGCCTCCATTGGCCTAGAAGGAGTTGAGGTTTCGACATCTTTGTCGGCCAGTTCGCAAAACTTCAACATCACATTCCAAGGAAACCAAGACAAAAGAAATCATCAAAAGTTAGTGGTGAGTCAAAATAATCTGGAAGGCGCAATTTCCGTATCTATTTTAAAACTCTCCGAGGGACAGCCTATAAATTCAAATGCCCCGCTTCTTGCCGTGGAAACGATACCCCCAGCAAAAGTGAATTTTTATGCGGCCTCTCAACGGGTTGCTCTTGGCACATTGCGGCCCGGCGATTTTGTCCCGATATGGATAAAAAGAACCACTTCGCCAAACACAGATTTCAAGGAAAATGATTATTTTGTATTCAAGATTTCTGGCAAGCCATTCGCTTTCTCCACCTCTTCATTGACATGGACACAGCAGCCATCCAATCAGCCGTATGTTTCCGGAAACGAAATTGAATTCTCTTATTCCTACAACACATCTATCGGAAACACCCCCTATTGGCAATACAGTGACGATGAAGGGGCGACATGGTCCGAAAACCCCACCGTAGAGTCCGTAAATGCCTACAGTAGCATTGATCCGGGGACGAACATATCGTATGTCGGCGGAAACCTTAGGATCAAAGATCCAGCAACATATGTGTCCGGGAGAAGGTACAGGGTAAGAGTTGCGATGGGCATAATAGGATCTCAATACCAAGTTTACAGCAACAGCGCAACGGTGTCTGCTTCTTGTATTTTCATTGAATGTGGAGGTTCGGCAATATACGCGGACTGCGGTCTAATAAATGACCCCGGATATTCCTACGCACTAGATTGCGAAATATGCGAATGTGTTAAGTCGCCCGTGACGCCCACAAGCACTCCAACTTTGACCGCAACCCCTGCCGTGTCTGTGACGCCCACAAGCACGCCAACTTTGACAGTTAACTCCGAATGTCACTTCATTGAATGTGGAGGTTCGGCAATATACGCGGACTGCGGTCTAATAAATGACCCCGGATATTCCTACGCACTAGATTGCGAAATATGCGAATGTGTTAAGTCACCCGTTCCTACAAGCACGCCAAATCCATGAAATGCCCAATAAATGGAAAGCCTTGCTCTAAATACAAAGGCTTCCACATAACCGAAAAGGTCGGGGGTAAAACTCAAGTTTTTGAGGTCTGCGAGGACTGCCTCCACTCCAACATGAAAAAAATAATAGAAGTTCCACAAGAGGCGAATGACTGCGAAATGTGCGGAATGAGTTTGAATGATCTGCTCAAATCGACCAGAGTTGGTTGTCCAAATTGCTATTTTCATTTTGGAAAAACGATCTGTCACATAGTCGCATCTGCGCAGAATTCTGCCTCTAACATAAAACATGTCGGATCTGTTCCGATGAGACACAAGATCAAGATGGCCGAAAGTGAAGATCTTGATTCTTTTTTGATTGAATTGGAATATGAGTCCAATGTTGCAATAAAGAACGAGAGGTACGAGGATGTTCCAAAATTAATCTCCAAAATGAATGAATTTAGGGATGTGCTTGCGAGGTACCGAGACCAAGTTAGGGCGGATGAATTCTTGGAGACGGAAATAGAAAGGCGAGCTCCCTCTATCAGGAAGGAACTCGCCGAAATCATTCTCAAGTACAGAGAGCAAAAATCAGCCAAAGGCCTCTAGTATCTTCTTTGGCTCTAATATTCCAAAGCCTTGATAAAACTTGTTGTTTTTGAATGTTTCGCAGGTTATGGGGATAGTGTGCTCCCTAAAAGCATTCCTGTAGTCTTCGGCACTATTCAAAACCAAGTTCAAATCAGTGTTCCGGGCGTGCGATAGCACTAATGCCGCCACCCCCGCAGCAAAAGGAGCTGCCATGCTGGTTCCGCTAAGCACAGCGTACCAGTTGTCTGGAACTGTAGAAAATATCTTTCCGCCGGGACACATAAAGTCAAGATTGTCCCCTGTGTTGCTAAAACTAGATCTTCTAAGGCTCTCGTCTATTGAGCCTATCGCTATTGTTTCGGGATAGTTTGCCGGATAGAAAACGCTCTTGGTCAATCCCGAGTTCCCGGCCGCAACGAAGCACACAACATTCTTGGATGCCGCATACTTGATTGCCTCGTGCACCTCGGGCGTGTGATTCGGCGCCCCAAGAGACATGCATATCAAGTCGGCCTTGCCCTCGGAAGCGGCCCACCTTATGCCGTTGGCAACATTGCTTATCGTGCCGTTTCCGTTTCTATCCAGAACCTTAACGGGAATTATTTTCGCATCTGGAGCCACGCCAACCATGCCTATTTCGTTGTTCTCCGCTGCTACTATGCCAGCCACATGCGTTCCATGCTGGTTGTCGTCCCACGGCATTTTAGAAGGATCTATGATGTTTGCTCCGGGAATAATATTTTTATTTAGGTCAGGATGATCCAGATCAATTCCTGTGTCTATAACAGCAATCTTGACTCCGTATCCCCTAGACTTCTTCCAAGCATTTGGAAGATCAAATGCCGTTATGTTCCATCCTGCCTTCTGCTTGGCGTCTTGTATAGAAAAAACCTCCTCCCTTTCGTAGGGGAATAGGCTTAAATTTTCGTTGTTCATGCCCACCTCCTTGAAGACTCAAAAAATTCTTTTTCTAGTGATGGCCTCCATGAACCGCTCTGATACTTTTCAACCATCCAATCTATTGCACTAGAAACAAGCACATATACGATGTAATGCTTTATAGGAGCGGCAAAGGGCCTCATCCATATCGGCATGGCCTCTTTGACCGTATATTCGTAAAGGCGATCCAAAGCATCCAGAACTGTCGCCTTCTTATCCGGACCGCATATTAGTACCGTACTGATCGTCACCACAAAATCATCCAGAACCATCAGAAGAAAGTTGGTGATCTTATGAAGATTTGGAGCCTTAAGAGTGAATGCTCTTTTTTTCTTCTCTAAATCCCAAAGTTTTTGATATTTTTCAATCTTTTTTTCTATCTCGTCTACTTTTCTCACGACGCCGATAGGATTCGCAGTTTCATTGAACATACAACCTCCTTGTCAATGTTCCTGCAAGTATATATTGATTTAGATTGTCCTTTTATACGACAGTATTTCCAAGGTCACATGTTCCACTCAATCCTTGCAAGGTTGAGCAGATCCGTGATTTAGAACCTCTATCTCGTGGTCGCTCCCGACCAGTTCGGTCCAATTCCATGTGTGGGGTGTGTGATCTTCCTCGTCGTCGTACCTGACTCTAAGGATCAGAACTTGTTCTTTGATCATGGCTTCAATCAGGTTTGGCTGCCGTCTTCCCTCACGGCTTGCTGGACTTCTCCGACCTCGCTCCATCCGCCGTCCCAATTCTTGGGAAGGGGATCGGAATTGAGCATACTATTGACGCTATCCCACCACTCCTTCTCTTCTTTTTTCATATAGGATCCAGACCCGCAGTTTTTCTTCATGTCCTCTTTTTCGGACTTATTGCAGGCCTCGCACTCGCACCCCTCTTCGCATCCCTTGTCGGACTTGGCGTTCTTGCAGAGCTTGCAGTCACAACCTTTTTTGTGGCCCTTGAGTCCTTTTTTTAGCCCTTCCTTGAGAATTGACATTCCTTTTTTTATCTCCGCAATGGATTCCTCATCGTCTATGCCTTCCAAAACGGTCTCGAGATCTGCAAGCACCTCAGACCATTCTTTTTTGGATTTCTTTTTCATGAACTTAGGCTCTTCGCCTTCTTCGTCTTCGTCGGCATCTTCCTTTTCGTCCTTGTCCTCGTCCTCGTCCTCGTCCTCGTCCTTGTCCTCGTCCTCGTCCTTGTCCTCGTCCTTGCAATCCTTTTCTGAGGATTCCGAGTCTTCCATATCTTCTTCCTCTTCTTCTTCGTCGCCTTCCATCTTCTTTTTCATCTTCTTGGCCTCTTCCAGTGCCTCTTCGGCTTGGGCCTCCAAGGCAGCTTCTGTTCCGTTTATGGAAGAAGCGCTGACGATGCCTCCTACCGTGTTTGGATTCCTCAAGCCGAGGTTGAGGGCTCCGTAAAGAGACTCGTTGAGCAACTTGTATTCTTTGTAGGATAGCATGGCGACTCCATTAAAAGTTAGACCTCGTATATATGTTTTGAAATATTGATTTTTATGCCCGACTATCAAAAAAACATAATCACATTGCTGGCTGTAATTATAGCAGCCTTGTTCTACTATGAATCATCAAGAAAAAACACGGTGGTCACACCTGGACGCCCCGCCGTAGAAATATTTGACTCCATCAATTCTAGAAATTCATTGGCCAAAAGCATTTTTTATGGGAAAATAACGGGAATTTCCATGGTTCATTCATCACTTTTGTACAAGAAGCCAGATTTATTTTTGTTTGAAACCTACCTTTTGAACAAGAAGAAGGCCGAGGTGGCAAGTAACGGCGAAACCTATTGGTTTTGGATGGAGGAATTCAAAAAAGATTCCTTGTTCTTCTGTCCTATCAAAAAGATAGAATCAACTAGGGTAAAGCCTGCTTTGCACCCGTTCATAATTCAAGGCTTGTCTTGGATAAATGAAATAAACCCCGAGGGAGCGTATCTTGACAAAAATGGGTTAGCTGTAGTCACAAACAAAGAAGGATCGTATTCAAAGACATTAGTGGCTGACGAACAAAAGTTAATAGAACAGCATTTTTTCAAAGATGGATCGCCCGTGCTAAGCGTCACTGTAAGCCAGTTCTACGAAATAGAAGGGGTTTTCCTTCCCAAAAATATGAGGCTAATTTGGCACGAGGAAGGCAAGTCCGCAGACATCAAAACAGAAATGGTCTCAATAAACAGCAAAAACCCAGTGGCCGCCATGCCCAAGGGACTTGAGATGATAAATTTAGAGGACTACTGATTTCCTCGCCTTGTGTTTCTAGTCCTCAGTGATACTTGAACGCGCCTCTTTCTTTCCGCCTCCTGCTCTCCAACGCTCAAAGCCCTAGCAGCAGGCTGCCCCTGAGCCTGCACCTGTTGTTGACCGTTCGCTTGGGATATTCTATCCCTTGCGCTCTGCACCAATGCTTGCCTTTGGTTGGACTGAACCTGAACTTGCCTCGCATTGACGCCGCTAGAGAGCCGTCCTGGCTGCAAAGCGCTCCTTCTGGAGGTATTCAGATTTCTTCTTCCTCCTCCTCCACAACCGCATCCCATGCCGACCTCCGTTAATTAATGGGTGTCTTTCTTTTCTATGTTCTGTATATCCAGGTCGGCTGTGGCCTTTGAGGGGTTGAAGTACTTGTGGGGATACTGTCCCGAAACATAAGCCGAGGGGTAGTTCGCGCTCAGCCCTGTCCTTTTCGTCTTCTCCTCTACGGTCTTTTCGTTCGTCTCGGCCTCTACGCTCTTCTCCGCCGCGGCAGCGTCGTTGCAAGCAGGCAGATCAAGGTTCTCCTCCTTCAACCAGTTCAAAAATGACTTCATGTTTTCCTCTCTGTAAAGCTAGGGACTTGATTATATAGTGGGCATTAAAAGATTTTTTTGCCGCATCTATATAGTTGTTAAATGACAAACCTGGGAGTTTATTAATGTTTTGCTTCAAAGAGTGGCTTCAAGCAGATGGCATAAGAACTGATTTTTATGAGACCTTGCTGGCCGTATCCATCTTGGAGGACATGGCAGAGCAGACTGCAAGAGTCATTTTTGAAGAATTAGATGAGAATGATCCCGGCAGTTGGTCTAACATTGACGACCAAATGAGGGAACTTAAAAAACAACTCAAGGACTCTGTTTTGTGGATAAGGTGGAACGCGGTCTTGGAAAGGCAAAAAGACATCGCGGAATTAAGAAGGATGCGCGACGAGCACCTCGCCCAGAACCCGCAGTTCGCTGGCGAGGCAGAAGAATCCGACAGCCGGCTGGGCGAGGCCGCAGGAGATGATGATTTTGAAAATCTAGGGACCGAATTCGATGTGCTAGAGGCGATCCCGCTGCTGGAAAAGACAGGGTACTTCAACTCTCAAAAATTCCATGGGCTTAACGATGAAAAGTTCCGCGAGGCCGTACGAAAAGCCCTTTATGCCGCAGCCAAGGAGAAAGGCAACGACCTTCCTCCCGACATAGATCCGGAAGAGATAAAGCAAGTCCTGCCAGATCAGAGAAAGTCGTTCTTTGAAGCATTAAGAAAGGTTTTTGCAAGAACATACGGAAAGATAGCGGCAAGCGATAGGAACAGAGGTTCGTTCACGACTGCCGCTGGCAAGAGGATCACTGGGCAAAAGTTGTTTGAGGACCCAGAAGAGGTCTTCACAAAATTCGCCACATTGATGTATGACATGATCACAAGAAGGAATGTTTCTGAAAAGTTGGGCAAGGCCGCCAGCTGGGGTCCTATTGCGGGCGAGATTGGAAACATAGGAAAGTCAGAACTCAAAAACGACACCGACAAGATCGTGGACAGGGTTGTCAAGTATTTCGGAAGCACGCTCAAAAGCATGGCCGACAAAGAGGAAGAGGCAATGAGGGCAGCCCATTCCCCCAGCGCCAGACTAGAGGATGAAATAACATCAAGATCTGAGAAGAGAACCTTGATAAACAAGGACATAGAGGGCAAGAAGCCCGGATTTGGCACAAAGTTCTATGAGGACTATTTGAAGTCTTTGGGATCCCCCGGCCGTGGCGAAAACGGAGAAATCACCACTCCAGTCCCTCCTACCCCGGAAGCCAAAACAAAGGAGGACAAATGGAGGTTGGAGATAATACAACACATTTTGTTCCTCCAATCTAGACACTCCGACAAGCTTTCCCTAGATCCCAACAAGATCAAAGAGACGCTAGAGAACTACAAGATTCAATTCTTGAGAGCAAAGCGTCAAGGCTACAGTTACTTGGGCCTCATCAGGACAAAAGATTCAGATTCTGGCGAGGGCGACTACGATCCCGTCGCCGATGACGGAAAAACCAGAGGCGAGGCTGGATCCCAATCATTCTCCAATCCGGCAATGGCCGCCGCATCCGCTGAAGATGACAAGTCAAAGATAATACAAGATCTTAGGAGCGTCCTTGAGGAATTGGCTCGAACAAATCCCGACGGAGCATTGGCCGTATGTATAAAGTTCGGCTTAAACTGCTCGGAAAACGGAAGGGTAAATTCAATGGCCGGCTTTGCAGACATAGTCACTCACATGACCGCATCTGGCACAAAGGGCGGCGAAGAAAAAGAAGGCGAGGAGTGTCTAAGCAGGATGAATGCCATGGGAATACAAGGTACAGATAGCGTCAAGAACATTGCTATAAGAATGGCTAAGGATAAGGGCATGAACCACTTCTTTGTCCCCGGCCAAGACGCAATATCCCCGGAACAAACAAAAGCCTTCTTCAGCTTTCAAGAGACCATAAGACTTAAACTCAAAAATGCCCTAAAGTACATATGTGAACAACTACCCTTGCATAGGCTAAGAAGAATTCAAAGAGAAAAGGCCGCCTCCGTTACCTCAGGACCCACAATCAAGAGCAATCCCGCTATAAACACAAGGTTCGATGCATCTAGGCAAGCCCCTCTATCAAGGTTCAGAAAGCAAGTCTGATATTCACTCAAATCGACCTATGCGCTTCGTCTTGTCCGCATCGGCGATTGACAGATATGCATCTGGAAGTATGTGGGGCACCCGCTCCCAGTACCCCCAGTGATCCTCGTTTTTAGGGTTTTGGAAAACCATCTTCATTTTTATGTACTTTGATATTATCTCTTCTACCCTCTTGTGGGTAAGGCCGCTTTCCTTGGCTATTGCAGCCGTGCTCCGCCATTCATATTTCGGGTGTCTCGCCAGACTCCTGAAGAATCTGGCCTCCTCGTTTCCTTCGGCGGTTCCGGAAGGATACACGTCGGTCCATTTTTTTGGCTTTATTTTTGACATTTTATCAACCTATATACTCTGATTATAGTGTCGCAAATTAAACAAAAGAAGAGACACTAGCATGAAAAAGTCAAGCAAGAAGGTAACCAAGCTGGAAAGAACTCAGCAGAAAAAGGAATTGCTGGAATACCACCAAAAGGGATCCGGACTGTATCTGTTCAGGAACAGAAGCGAAGTTGCCTCCTTGGAGCTTCCAAAGGTCTCTATGGACGGCAAGAGGTGGGTAGGCCCGAAGGAGACATGGGAGGGGGATAGCTACTTTTTGTCTATGATCCCCAAGGAGGCGGTCCTAGTGAGGAGCTTGACAGATTCAAAAGCAGAGAATAAGGAGGATAAAAACATGGAAAGCAAGTTGATACTGGATCAGCCTGACCAAGTCACCAGCGCCGGCAAGGTTGAGCACAAGGTCGTCCAAGAAGACCTTCCGCTCAATGAGACCCCCCAAAGCGCCGAAATCAAAGACAGACTTCTTACGGAAGATCCTCTCGCTGGCGTGACGATAATCAGGGATTAAAAGACATCCATTCTTTGAAGCTAACGAGTCCCTTTCGGGAAGACCTCTTCAGTAGGTTTAAATAACGCCCCAAGTTTTCCTTAAGCTTGGGGTGAAGTTCATATTTGTCTAAAGACTTTATGTCTGCCCACTTGTAGTCCGTATGCTCGTCGCTTAGTTCGCACTCAAATGGTCTCTTGACCTTAAAAAAGAAGGTTGTCCATTCGTGCAGCCCGTCGGTTTCCTTGGCGTCCTCAAACCTTTGGCCCAAGACTTTTCCACACTCTTCCTTGGCCTCTCTGAGGGCAGCATCTATAGGGGATTCTCCTTCCTCTATCTTACCTCCGGGCAAACCCCATGAGCCACAATTATCGCCCTTTTTGCTTCTTTTAAGCAGAAGGACTTTATCGCCGTCCGTAAAAAAGATCCCAGCCCCTCCGCGACCCCAGTATTTACGGCCGCCCTTGCCTATTCTCGACCACATTTTCTATCCTTGGGAAGATAGGGGCTGACCAATTTGAGGAATTCCTCCGAGGAGCCCTTGTCCAGACGAACGCGGTAGTTCTTTCTTTCCAAAAATGCCTCGGACTCCCAATCCAAGCTTTTGAAGTATTCTACGACCATGTCCGTTCCCTTTTTTCCCCATATGTTGGTATTCAAGACCACATGATTCCCCTTGCACTTCCCAGCATCGCCGAACCATATGGCTATGCTGGAGTCGTGGAGAAGATTAAGGTGCTCTATCTTCAAAATCCTGTTTTTGCCTTTGTAGAACATTTCATGGTATTCATTGAAAAGCGGGTAGCATACGGAATGCCACCTGTTGGTCTTCTCGATCGTCATGGGGGATTGGGATGTCAAATCTTTGAGCTGCTCGGCCTTGAACTTAAGCCATGCCAAGTCCTTGTCCCTCATGGACATATAGCAATTTTTGCCCTTTTGGGGCTTTATTATTGAACTTCCACCCAATATTGTCCCTATTATCAAGAACTTCTGTGCTTGGGTTATCTTGGGATTAATCATGTGTGTCATATGATCTTATATATTGCCCGCGCTACACTAATAATTTTGATTCCCGCAGTATTTTGGCCATTTTCATGAGATGTTTGCACATCCCAGGAGCCTCTTGGGGATTGGCCTCCCACAATCCCTTCCCCTCGTATTTGGTTCTTTTTCTTCCAAAAAGCGAACCGTTCAAGCTGTTGTAGTAATTAAATCTGTACGAGAAGTCCTTGCATGTGCACCGCACCAGAACATCATCTTCCTTTGACGATATCTGCTCTAGGAACACAACTCTTCCGTCGGAAGTTCTTAACGGCACCGCCCCCTTTTCCTCCCTGACCTTGTATCTCACCCCCTTGAACAGCAATATGGATTCGTTTTTTCTCCCTTCGTTTTTTGCCGTCCCCTTGATGAATAGCGTCTTCATTCCTAGGAAAGGAACCCATTCTAAATGCTCTATCACCACTGGATCGGTAGAGAATTGTCTTTTTGTGGTCTTGGGGAACGCGTCGACCGTCGTTTTGTACAGTTCCGCTATAGAAGACTCCAGCCACAAATTTTCCATGCCTTATATAGCAAATCGGCTTTCAATCGCCAAAAGCCACTTTTCAAGCTCTAATATCGCATGGAAGACAAAGGGTTTATATACACAGACGTCCCTCCAATGGATGACAAGGGAAACTTCAAGCGAAAGTTTGAGGTAAGAATGCGCTCAATGGGGTCTAATCCTGCAAAAGACGGAGTGGAAAAAGCCGTTTTTTTGGACGGTAAGAAGCTGGATTTCACGATAGACGTGCTGAGGTTCCTGGAGGCCAAGAGCAAGGGCTTCAATTTTCTTATTCAAGAGCAACAGAAGATAGAAAGGGAATTCATAAAGGCAGTGTCTGAGGCCCTTGGAAGAAAGGTCACAACAAAGGAGATAAAGAGGGCGATACTGGAGGGGTGGATATGAAAAACGAGGGATACGGCTACGAATGGGACGCCATGCTAGTTGGCGGCCCGGCGGACGGATGCTTGGACATAGCGATAGAACTTAATGCACAGCAGCCGCCGACCATAATTAAGAGACTGATCAATGGTCAAGAAATGCAAAGGGAGACCCTCGGGGAGAAACTCATAGAATATCTCGGCGAAGACCAGATTGACGGAAACCAAAGGGTCGCCGTATATAAACTAAGAGAAGTTTCCGAAAACAACGAAAAGTGCCTATACGACTATGTGGAAACCATAGAGATGAGCAAGTTCAGGCACAAATACGAGAGGACATGACCAATCCCAATGATGTGATTGAGATTCTTGAATCAAGGCTTCTGGTAGACAGCAGGTCAATCGTTGTTGACCTTGAGAGAAGTCAAGGTTCATGGGTGGTAGACGCTAGAACGGGAAATCAATATCTGGACTGCTCGTCCCAACTCTCCAGCCAAGCCTTGGGCTGGAATCATCCCAAGATGACTGCCCAGAAACAGCGACTTGCCGATGTCGCCGTCAACAGCATAGCCAACTCATGCACCTACACGACGCACTACGCAGATTTTGTCAAAAAGTTCTCTGAGTTCACTCCGGACTTCTGTCATCATTTCTACATAAATGGCGGAGCCCTGGCTGTAGAAAATGCCCTAAAAGCAGCATTTGACTGGAAAGGCAAAAAGATGGGATTGTCCGATGACAAGGGACACAACGCCCTGCAGGTCATCTATTTCAAAGAGGCCTTCCATGGACGCAGCGGATACACAATGTCCATGACGAACAGCCAATCTGCAAAAAATCTAAAGACCTACGGCTTCCCGAAATTCAACTGGAAGAAGGTGCACAATCCCAAGGTGTGGCACGAACTTGATGGAATAGACAAGATCAAGGCCAAGAATTCAGAAACCATAGCGATAAATGAAATCAAAAAGGCGTTGGAAAAAAAGGATGTCGCAGCCATCGTGATAGAGCCGATACAGGGTGACGGCGGCGACAACCACTTCAGGGCGGAATTCCTGTCAAAGCTCAGGGATCTGGCTGATCGCTATGAATCGCTTCTGATTTTCGATGAGGTCCAGACAGGCCTCGGCCTAACAGGCAAGACATGGGCGTACGAGCATTTTGGCGTCATCCCCGACATACTGTGTTTTGGAAAAAAAGTTCAGGTGTCGGGAATATGCGCTTGCGAAAGGCTGGACGAGGTCAAGGACAATGTCTTCTCGGAGCCGTCCAGACTGAGATCTACATGGGGCGGGAATTTGGTGGATATGGTCAGATCCACCATGCAGATGGAAATAATACAAGAGGAAGATCTGATACACAATGCCTACCATGTCGGAAAATATTTTCTTCAACGCCTCAAATCTTTCCACGGCAAGGCTACCAACATAAGGGGAAGGGGGCTGATGATATCGTTCGATCTTCAAAGCCCTGAAAAAAGGGATGAATTCTTGAAGATTTTGAGCAAAAACATGCTGGCCTTGCCCTGCGGCCAAAAGTCCGTGAGGCTAAGGCCTCACTTGACATTTTCTAAACTAGATGCCGACGAGGCCTTTTCCTTTATGGAAAATGCAATTTGACGATGTTTCACACAAGGGTTAGCCTGCGACAGCGGGGTTTTGATCTGCCGGAACCTCAGCCTGAGGCTGTGCTTGAGGCTGGGATGCAGCCACGCCGCCGACTATTTTCTTTATAATCTGGATGATGTCCTTCCTGGCTCCCCTGCCATCCATCTCCAGCGACATGATCATCTGCATCAGCCGTTTCTCAACGACCTTCTCCAGGTCCGCATTTTTCTCGCCGACTTTGTCTTGGGGCTCGGACAATCCCTCCATCCACTTAGAGAAAGGAATCATCTTACCTCTTGGGCTATGTCCTTGTCGTCGTCCGCACTATTCATCTTGCCAGCAACGGATGCGATGGATATGGTGCTTCCGCTGACATCGGCCTCTAACGCGGCGACGGCAGCAACTATTTTCTTGAACAACTCGGCCTTAGTCAGACCAGAGAACTCCTTCATCTCTCCTATGTGGTTTATCTTAGACCTTAGTTCCTGCTTCAATTTTGAGTCTACATCAAGGGTTGTGCTTCCCGCGAATTTTGCAAACTGGCTCTTGTCTATATCGGCATCTCCGACCATCTCCTTCAGAACCAACTCGCTCAGTTCCGCCCACTCTTGATGGTGATCGTCAACTGCGTTCAGCCCCTTTGCCGCCGTCCCGACGCTGAGGTTTGTTCCCGATTTGCCGGTGGCCAAAGATCCGGCTATCGCCCAAACTTGCCTGACAAAGTCAAGGGCGCTCATTCCCGACCCTTGAGCGTCCTTCCAAAGACCAAGTATCTTGGACCTTAGCCCCGCCTTTATCCTGGGGTCTTGTTTTATGTTGGCGCCGCCCACAAAATTCCTTAGAGATGTCGCGAGGTTCAACTCCATAAGATTTTTGCCAATTCTTCCTTCTCTGTCCGCTCTCCACTCTCTTATGCTCTTCATTTTTATTTCCCCGTTTTGATAAGTCGGTCTTTGGAACTAGTTTCGTCCGTATCTATTGCCTTATCCTTCAATTTGCCGATCCTGCCGGCCAGCCCGGTGATCTTTTCCCTCGGAACCCCTAGAAGCTTGGACATGCCTTCGGCATTCCCGCAAAGGCTTATTAAGTCGTCCCAGAAGTCCGAGCCCCTCTGCATGTTCATTCCCTTCCTGACGACCTCGAGGGCCTTCTGTTCGTCCTTGGACTCGTCGTTGCTATCTGCAAATTCCTTGAAGGTGATGGTCATGGATATATTTAGCGGCCACGCGTCAAAAATTCGTCCATATGCATTCCTTGGGACGCCCGGGAATGCCCTTCCGAACCCAGCCGGAATATATTCGTTTGTAGAGGGGGGTGTTGGAGCCGCTTATTACCACCTTGCCCTTGAAGTTTTTCAAAACCTCGCCCAGTTCCACATGTTTGTCCGGACTCATCTCCTTCGTGGATGGGGGATCGCAATAGGCAAGAGTGTCCTTGTGACTGAAAGAGCCCAGTATTTTTATGGCGTCTTGATCCAACAAGTGTACTTTATCAATCCTTTCGGAAATGGCCGGTATCTTCTCAAATACCTCCTGCCAGCAATCCTTGCACTTGACACTCTTTTCCTTGGGCAGAAAGTGTTTCTTCAACCCACTCTTGCTCATCTGTCTGAGGACAAACTCGTTCACGGCCCTCGCCAAGTAGTCGGTCTCCTTTTTTTTAAGAAGTCGCTTGAAAGTTGCCTCCTTGTATTCCATCCTTCTTGCCTTGGATGTAAACAACTTTGGCTCGTCCCTTAGAGCCCTCCATATGTCCATGACACCCGGATCCAGATCATTGGCACACTCCTCGCGCGAGGGCTCCTTGTTCAAGAGAACCCCCCCGGACCCCAGAAAGGGCTCTATGTAAACCATGTTCTGGTATCCTTCCGGGAATTTTTCTATAATCCATGAAACAAGGTAGCTCTTGCTTTCACTGACCTTTATTATTGGCTTTAGCCTCATTATTCTCCCTTATATGGATGGCATTTTTACAAGACGCACAGAACAAATCATAGTTCCCGTACCCCATTTCCCCCTTCCAAAGCCACCCTTTGTTCTGCTTTTTGGCGCAGATAGAACATAGGGCCATCATCCTTGCGTCGTCGTCCTCGCCATCAACGTACCAATAACTGTCTTGCTTTATGAGGGACTTCATTAAGATAAGATAGTAACCATCGGGTCAAACTAGCCCAGAAAGACTATATAAGTTCATGGGCATAATACGCGGCGCTTGCAAAGGGACGGACAGACTCAACAAGAAAGCGCTGCTTTCAATGATCGGCCCGCCCAGGTACACAAGGCCAAAAAACTTCAGCCCGTTTTCCGGCGTACAATACCAGAAAAAGGCATCCACCGCAGAAGTTCTTGAGCAATTTGACGGCAACTACAAGGCCGCCGCCGCGAGCCTCGGGATATCTATGGCAAGCCTACTTCGCCGCCTTGACGCCGATCCTGGAACGGCTGCACAAGATGAGCCCCGCAGTGTTGGAAGCACTAGAAGGTATCTGGAAGGGCTGGAGGTTCCTTGGAGAATAACAAGCTTTGATGCATCCAAGAGAGAGGTCTGTATCGACATTCAATCCGGCTCGGGAACGGTTCACTTGGGCGTTGTGGTCCCCAGCCAAAAAATATAGCTCCCACATCTCCCACATTGTTGCCTACATTACCTATATTTTCAAAACCGGCAGCTTCCCCGTCAAATTTTACTTTTCTCCGCCGAGCGACTATAATGACCTTGTCGCCGAATTCTTCGGCGAAAACACAAAGGAGTTAATATGAAGATTATTTTTGCCGCACTTTGCTTGCTTGCTCTTGCCTCGACCGCCCGTTCGGATGACGGCACGGTCAGCGTCCTCAAGACGAGCACCCCCACCCCAGCCGCAGCCCCTGCGACACAGACAACACAAGCTGCCGCTCAGCCCGTTGCTGTGCAGACAGTCGCCGCTCAGCCCGTTGCTGTGCAGACAGTCGCTTGTTGCGAAGAGGCTCGCTCTGTCAAGCTTTCGCCTTGGCATACACGCCGCTTGAACCGGATTGCAGACAGGCAGGAGGCTCGAGAAAGCCGTAATTGCTGCGACTGCTGCAACAGCGGCTGCGAATGTCGCAAGAAGCCCAAGACTCTTGTCGTAGAGTCAAAGGTCAAGAAGTGCGACTGCTGCTGCAAGTAAAGCAACATCGTCTTTTTTGAAAAAGGCAAGAAGGGCACAGGAATTCCTGTGCCCTTCTTTTTTATCACTTCAAATTTTTCAACTTGTATATGGTTCTGTAAGTCATGGCAACTATCTCGTCCATGATGTTTTGAAGATGGGAATCCTTAATGGAATCCCTACCCAATACGAACATCTTCACGCAATCCTCCAAATATTCCAAAGGATTGCTTACCGGCTGGGTCTGTATCTCGTAGTCCGAGAGTATTCCGTATTGACCCTGATAGGTTTCGACGAACTCGTCCGCAAGATCCAATATTCCGCTGTAGAAATCGTCCAAAGCCTTGTGTTCGCTGAAACTCTTCGACTTCAGATGACAAGTGTGAATCACTTGCCTGGCTTCAAAAAGTTTCTGCACGAGCCCTTTGACACTCTTGGACTGCCTGTATTCTTGCATCGATAGCATTCTTCCTCCCGCCTCATAAAAGCTCAGCAGTATCTATTCCAAAATACATAAAAAAAGACGGCCGCCCATTTGAGCGGCCGTCCACAATTAAAATAAACAAATCAGATTGTGCTTCCCGAAGCGCTGCTGGCTGTCGGGTGTCCGGCTGTAACATTGTTTTCGCTTATTACCGGATTTCCTTCGGAAACTGTCGGGTTTCCGATGGGAAGGTCTGAAGAGACCGTCTCGAACGTGGTGTCGTCGTAGGTAGATCCGTCCGCAAGTCTGCCGACAATCTTGCGATCCGATCCGTTCACCACCATGTGGTCATTGAATGTTCTTTGAATAGAAAGTCCACCCACAACCGAGGTGTCCAAGCTGCCTTCCGATGAGTTCGTCACAACGACGGGTGTAAGATCAACTGTGTATACTGCCATTTTTTCTCCTGTGCTAGAGCCCAAAAGTATATATCTTAACACCCAGTCAAAATTAACAAAACTAACGGCCCCAACCCATTGCTTATTTGCTCCAAGACATACTCTATGATTTATACGACTCCCGCCAGAAAACCCAATCCCTTTAGGAGTTGGGCAGTTCGCATCAAAGAAAGCGTCACAAATGGAATACACGGAAGACGAACTAGCGCTCGCCAGGAAGCACATGAGCGGCGAATGCACGGAAGTTCAATTCAACTACCTAATCCATCAAGGAGGCATGGACAAGAAGAAAATGCAAAATTTGGTGTCGTTTCTTGAGAAGGCGGATCCTCTGGCGACGGCCGCAAAGTTCATTGTCCTGTGCATGATGCTTCATTTTGCCATGTGCTTCATTTACGCTGTTTTTTGCCACATAAACCGTTAAAAAATTTTTTACCAATCGGTACTAGAATAATAAACAAGGAGAAATCATGATAACAATAGCAAATCTGGGCGATGCGCTTCCCATACTCATCAAAGATGATTCTGTATTTGAACAACTCAAGGCGGACTTCCCAGCAATTCTAGCTGACCTGGTGACCTTCAAGAACAATCCCAACTGCACCTGCAGGGGCAGGGTGATAAAGTTCTTCACCGAGCAGTTGGAGCAGAACAAGGATGTGCTTGAAAAGTATGTCAAGGATCCTGCTGGCCTCCAAGCCGAGATCAATCAGCTGGTCAGCCAGCGTGCTGCCAACAACTATTCCGGCAGGGTGTTTGAGGTCCAGAAGGGCGACGAGGCTTGGTTGACCTTCTCGCAATCGCTTGCCGGAAAGGCCTTTAGGGCATTCAGCGTTGTGGAAAGGGAGAATTCGGTCGCGGTGTACTTCCTATGAACACTCTCGTTTTATTTCTCATCACGAGCCTCGGGGTGTGCTACGCGTGGAGCGACACCGAGGCCAGTGTTCCGTTTAGAAACCTTGTGGCAAGAGTGCCCTACATCAGAAGGATGCTCCTCTGCCACGAATGCTCGAGTTTCTGGATCAGTTTGGGACTGAGCTTCCTCATCAACCCGATGCAGGATGTCACCCTTCCGTATGCGAGCAATATCATGAGCGCATTTTGTGGATTTTTCGCAAACCTCCTATTTACCCGGAAGCACTGGATACCCTATAAGGACTGATCTTCTTTTGCCAAAAGGGTTTGCGACCAATCCGAAAAAAAATTTCGTCCGGCCCTTGCAACGCGTGCCGATCTTTGTATACTGAGCCCATCAGCCGCACGGAAACGCGATGGCTGAGCTGATCATTGACAATTAAGCCAAGTCCTTGCCGATACCGAAAAGGTATCGGTGAAAAATGAAGCCTTAGGGTCATACGATGGAGTCCAAAAGATCTCCACGTTGACAAAAGCCCAACCCGCAGAATGGGCCGGGATGTGGCTCCTGCTCCGAAAGGTGCATCTGAACCACATACGATCCGACAAAACCGTAAAAGGAGGAGTCGGACTCGGAACTCTAAGGCGGGCTTCGTAGAAAGGATGAGAAGGCAGATAGGACGAGCCGACAGAAATGAAGACTCGCCCAAATGTTTTCAAAACGCCTCCGCACAGTTCGGGAACGCACTTGCTCCTTGTGGGCAAGCCCAAAATAAAACGGAGTAACGGTCCTTGAGCATCACGGGATAGCCATTTGAACCAGCAGTCTCTCATGGAAATCCCTCTGTGAACACAGAGCATCCGTGGCGACGGAACATAGTGATGTTGAGCCCGGGATAAAAAATCCCCAGAAACGACGTGGTGCCTGAACACGTTAAAAAACAGGAATGTCGCGGCAAATGCACGGAACGAGTCGTCAGCATGTTGGACATACGCCTCCACGCTAGGGCAACCGCTGGTTACAGGCGGAATCTGGCGCGAAAGGCTAAATCCATGGCCGTCAGCAAGTTTACGGACAGACCACGACTGTCACACACAGGTCAAACGCGGTGGGTTAAAAATGCCCAAAGGCGGAAGGAACCTGTGGGATCTGCTTTAAGTGACGGACTTCAATGATTGATTCATTCCTCTGTTAAACCACGAGTGGATCAAAATCCTTTCGCCAAATCAAGCCGGCCAGAGTCAGAAATGACCTGGCCGGCTTTTTTTATGCAATCATATATAAGATATGACTATTGAAGAAGCGTATGAAATCCTAGGAATAAGTTCCGACCCCAAGGAGACTATAAAAAAGGCATATCTGAAGATGAGCAAGGAGAACCACCCCGACAAGGGCGGCGATCCTGAGAAATTCTTGAAGATACACGAGGCATACAAACTTCTTACATCCTTGCAAGAAGACGAAACCCCAAAAGAAGACAAGATTGAGTTTCATGTTCAAGTATCTCTTGAGGAGGCAATATTCGGAACGACCTTGGAGACACACCTGAGGCAAGAGGTTATATCCAGCGTTCCCATGATATCAGACAAAAGGAATATTTCATCCAAGGCAAACATTCATGTCCTGACGGTGGTGGAGAAGATACCCCCAATGTTGCTTTTAAAAGCGTCACCAGTTTCTAAGTTGCACAAAGCACAGAGGATAGGCGGATCCATAAAGGACATAAAGGTTCACTATTCCATAAAGGAACATGAGCGTTACAAGCCTTCGCCCAACAAGGATGCCGGACTGCTTCTTGTCAACGAAGCCATACCGGTAATTGTAGCTCTTCAAGGCGGCATAATAGAGGTGGAAACACTCTACGGCCCTAGGAAACTTCACATAAAGCCCGGAACAAGCGTGGGCGATATTTACGAAATCAAGGGTCACGGGGAATTGGGGTCTTTGCTTGTCGAGATATCCGGACTAAAGATGCCGGCCCCAGAGGAACTTTCCGAGAAGTACAAAGAAATGAACGAAAACTGGAGGAGCGAGGTAGAGTCCGAAGACGCCCTTCTTTTTGAAAACGAAAGCACGGCAGCAAAAATTAAGTCTGGACTTGGCCTTCAACAAGCTTGCCCCGAGCGACCAGCCAGTCCTTGAAACCGATAAACACCGGCTGTCCGCTGGAGTTCAGCACCATCTTCAGTCCGCCACTTTTGCTCTTTTTCTTCTTCTTTTTCATTTTTTGTCCATTATCTTCTTGGTTTCTTGCCGCGCCATTATCTCTGCGTACTTTTCCGGAAACACCTTTCTTATCGTGTCTTGGAGTTTCTTCTTCTCGGCCAAACTTCTAGAAGACTTATAGGCGGCGACCAAATGCAGCCAGAGCTGCTGTCTTTCAAGAGCCTTCTCTCTTGCCTCGGCTGAAACTTTTGAGCTTACTCCACTCCTCCTCTCAGAGGGAACAGCCTTTCCGGCAGCTTTGGCACGCTCTAAATTCTTGACCCCAGACTCACTTGAATCTTTTTTCCAAGAATTCATTCCGAAGATGTCTTGCCAAGAATTCTTTCCTTTGGGCGAATAAATCCCGCTTATATCGGTTATCTTTTCGCTCGCAGCCTGAGCCCCTCTTAGAAGCGGGGTGGCCCCGGTAACGACGCCGGCCCCTTGAAGGACGCCTTTTCCAATTTGGAGGCCAGCATCCTGAGCAGCACCCCATCCCGCCTTAACATTATCCCAGCCCGGCTCTACACCGCCTCCAATCATCTGGAGGCCGCCAAGACCCATGCGGGCTGCACCAAGGGCACTCTTTGCCGCCCCGCCGACGATGTTGCCGACCCCTCTGCCAGCTTGCGTCACAGCATTTGCAGCCGCCCCGGCCACAAATTTCGGCACGGTCAACAGATTGACTTCAAGAGCCATCTGCTCGTCAAATGCCTTGAACTCTTGTTCTTCAAGAAACTCCCTAAATTCCATGCACTATCTAGTGAGTCCAAACTTCATTTTGAATCTCCACCAGCCCAAGGAAATGCCGTAAGAGAACCTCTGCCAGAGTGTCATGTTTTTATGGATATCCACGAACTCCCTGAGCATCATGGGGTCATTCTTCAAGACTTCCCAGAGTTCATTTTGCATGGATGTTTCTCCTTCTGGAAGATTGTAGTCCGACTTTTCCCGACTGTAAACCAGAAACGAAAACGGCCCTTGAAATCCGGCGCTGCCTTGTTTTTCCGCCCAAAACGGCCCAAAGCCGCCTTGTCGCAAACAATTCCAACAGGACACTAAGTTAAACCATGATGAAAAAAATCGCAGTTGGATTGGCCGCATTGATCGCTCTGCTATTCACAGCAGGATATTTTTGCTTGAAGGTTCACGAGTCCGAAAGTGTGGAGACCTCGGATTTTGTCATTGAAAGCCCATACCTCCTCGTAATTAAAGGGCTGGCTTCTAAAAACTCTCTGGAAAAGATCGTTGAGGAAAATGACGGCGTGGTGAAGAATAAGAACTGGGATAGTTTTCAAGTGGAAGTCCCCAGAAGGATACTGAGGATCCGAGAATACAAGCTAGAGGGGACAATGAAGTTCACGGTGGAGAAAAAGGATCCCGACCTTGGCCATCTTGAACTTCCGTTCGTTCAAGAGATGCACTTGGACGATCAAATCTTGTCCATAAACACCAGACTTGTCTCTCCTCAAGAACATATTGCATCTTGCCAAAGAACGATAGAAGTCAGTCCGTCCGTGGAGCAAGGCGGATTGGCCGAAAGAACGCATGTTTCAATAAAAAGCGAACTCAAGGTAAGGAAGACCATACCCTTCTTCTTTGGAAAGATGATGGACGAACGAGTTGCTCGGTCAAACAAGAAAGATCTCGAACAACTAAAGAGCAACATCATGAACACGACCGGCCACAAACCTCAACTCACCATAATCCGTCAAGGGCGCACCATGTAGGTCGCGCCTCTCCCATAATAATCAAATTCAAAAATCCGCTCGAATCCGAAGTTCTCCCAGAAGCTCTCCGAGCCCATCACCGTCGTCAACGCCACGACCCCAGGCTTCCTCAAGACAACCTCCGCCATAGCCTCTCCCAGCCCCGCCCCTCTGGCCCAGTCAGCAACGCACAAGTCATGCACATACCGGCAGTCGGCTCCGAATACGGGCACATAGACCTCGTCTATAGGATAGGGCTTTCCCGAAAAATAAGGGAAGGTTATTACATACCCCGCTAGTTCCCCTCCTACGAAGCCCGCGAAACACCCCTCCGGACTTCCGTGTATCTTGGATCGGAAAGAATCGCTTCCCTCGTAGTAATTCATCGGATACGACGCCGTGCCAATCTCCTCCACGGCCTCGATCTCATCCGGCTTAATGGGTCTTATTTCAATCATCCGAATATTTATGCCATAAAATGCGGCTTTGATTTTACTATAATATTTTCGGCCAGTCCACTCACGGAAGGCCAATTTGACGCCGCCTCGTTGGCGGGCCAAATGTTGATAGTTGTTAAACTTTAAAAGTTGTAACAGGAGGATATATGAATTTGATAAGAACCAACGCTCTTTCTCCGAGAAGGGTAGATCTGTTCTCTGAAGTAAGTAGGGAACTTGATCAAATGTTCAATGAGGTATTTGCTGCGCCGTTCTTTGCCGGCAAAAAGTCCAAGGGCTACCCACTCATGGACGCCATCCAAGGCGACGGAGTTCTAACGCTGCAATATACCGTGCCCGGCGTCAAACTGGACGACCTTGATGTGGAGGTGACACGCGACGACCAAGGGAGAATACTCACCGTTTCGGGAAGGCTCTCTGAGGAATACACCCACCAAGAAGACAGTTACGCCATCAGAGAGCTCTCCAGCAGGGAGTTCAGAAGGGTGATACGCCTCCCGGAGGACGTCACCGAGGAAGAGCCTGAGGCTACACTTAAAGACGGCGTGCTGCGGCTGTCCTTCAAGACCACCCAGCAAAAGCAAGAACTAGTTCAAACTAAGAAGTTAAAAATAAAGTCCGAGTGATCTTCCAGATGCACGGGCCGCGGAAACGCGGCCCGTGCTGTTTTTTATTAGTTGACCTCGGCTATTCCGATATTCTTGAACTAATTCCATCAGCCCTGCAGAGAATGTGCGCCTCGTTCGTAACCGGCTCGACGACCGCATTCCACTCCCTCATCTGGTGGTGTGAAAGAATGCAGTGGCTAACGGCATCGATAAACTTTGAATCCAAACCGGCTTCCTCGGCCGCCTTCCTGAAAATGCGGTCGGACAACACGATGTGGCCGAACATGTTCTCCTTGTCAAAATTCATCTTGGGAGCCTCTCCATCCATGGAATAAACATCCATCTTTCCCATGTCGTGGAACCAAGCTGCCATGTAAAGAACATCCGAATCCACCTCGTCAAATTCCTTCATGGGATTGTTCACTACACCTTGGCACAAACTAAACACATGAGCAGTATGTATAAAAAGACCGCTTTTGTACGCGTGATGATTCTTGATCGCCGCAGGGACGCTCGCGAACCTCTCCATCTCTTTCTTGAAGAAGTTCATCAAGAAACTATGGAGGTTCTTGTCCTTCCAATAAGAATCGTCCTTGATGATCTCCAACGCCCGAATTTTCTGCTTTGTCCTGTCCCTCTTTATCTTTTTTCTAACATCCTCTGGAACATCCTCCTCATTCAGTATGGATATGTCGCAAAAATAAGACCGCCCGCTCTTGGAGTCCAAGCTCAAACTCCTCCATTTGTCCAGCTCAGCCTGGGCCTCCTCAAGATCCTTCATCTTGAGCTCCACTAGATCTCCGACGACCGGAAAAAGATCGCGATTCTTCATGTTCCAGTACTTGACGGACAAGAAGCCATTCGTGGTGCGGACATTCAAGAAATGGTTGAGGTGAGCGCCCTTTTCCACATCTTCCGCCGATTCAACATGGCCGAACATCCGATTTTCTAATTTTATAGTGTTCATAGTAGCAAAAATATACCATGAACTTTAAAATAAATCAAGGCGAGAATGAATTAAAAGTATCTACCTTGTCAAATCCCTCTTCGGGGCCTATTTTCTGAAAACTCTTGATCATCCTGGCCACTACATCGTCGCCTATGGTCTTGGATCCGCCGTTAGCCTTGATCTGATCGCTTCTTGATCTCATCCTGCGCAAGAGTTCGGGAATGTCCGACTCTTGGAGGGTAAAGACGACTGCTCTCCTAAAGAAATCCTTTCCGTGTATATATTTCAAAGCCCCCCGTCTGGCGCCGACTGTCATGTTGGTCATATCCACGACCACATGTTTTCCCGAATCTACCGCCCTTTTGAAGCGCTCCTCCAGCCTTCCATTTATGGAATTGTTTGCCTCTTGGATTTTAGAGTAAACCTTTGTCGTCCACCTCATCCATTGCGGAGCGGCCAAGACGACTCCGAACTTTTCCTTGCCGGGAACCATGGACCCAATTGCCGAGCTCTCTGGGGGCATTTCAAACATATCATCGTAGGTCATACCCAAGGAACCCGCGACATCGTCCACGATGTCGTCGCGGCTCACCAAGAAAACATCTCCCGGAGGAAATTTGCTCTTGATGAATGTGCTTTTCCCAACCGCCGGCGGTCCGACTAGAACTACCATCTCCTTCTTGCTGCTGTTGTTTTCCTCGCCGAATTCTTCCTGGGTCACGACCTCCAGCAGCCAACTCTTGAAACTTTTCATCCTTGATTAGAGCCTTCCATGTTGCTTTTGAGCCAATTGCAAACTTCTTCCACATCATCCTTGCTCGTCGCAACATGATCCGAAGCCCAGTCGTGACCGTCGTCTAGGAGGGCGTCAACTTGAGAGGGATCCATGGAAAGCATCTCTTCTGCCATGTTCTTTATGACCTTCAAGTTGGAAAAGAACATGTAGTGCTTAGGCTTTTCTTGATCCGAAGGTTGAGCGGCGGCTTGGTCGGGTGTCTCTTGGCCCTCTTGTCCGGCCGCCTCGGGAGCCGGCTGGTCTTGTGCCACCATTGGGGCTTGCTGATCGCCCAGACCCAGATCCTCCTCTATCAACTTCATCATTTCGTAAAAACTCTTCATATTCAACCTCCAGACCATATCTAGGTTTTAAAAATCAAATATCTAGATACCTTCATGAATTTTAAAATATGGCTTGCAGAATCTGGCGAGCCGGATCTGTTATATCTCCTCGGCCCGGCCGGAACCATACCTCAGATCGGCCCAGAAAAACAAGTCGGGAGGGAGGCCGACGGATCCGTCAAGTTCCTTTCGCCTCACGGCTCGTACCGGTATGTCCACTACATTGACGGCAAGCCTGTCAGCGCCCTCCAGATCGTATCCAAGGACGGAATCAACGGACAAATAGCAAATGTTTACACTTTACCGGAATACAGGAAACAGGGCTTGGCAAGGAGCCTTCTCGACCGTGCTAGGCAAGGATTTGAATCAATAGCCCACTCCAAGGATCTGTCCTCGCTCGGAGCCGTATGGAAAGGAAAAGTTTCCTAGCCCAAACACAAGGCCAAAACAAAATGAACAAACTGATTGAAGATACCAACCACTGGCAGAATCTTGAGCCTCCCTTGTGCCCGAACCCTAACGAGGTGGAGCTGTACGAGTCCATCGTGAAGGACAAAGGGCCCGTGTGCCTCTTAGGCATGACCAAGCAACTCATACACATCTGCGACTACATGGTGGATCTAAACCCCATACCCCAGCCAAAGCCGGTCATTAAGTCGGACTGGTACAGCTTCGAGTGTCTTGCCGAAGCCATAATCGGCGACGGAATCCTCAACCTTGCCGGAATGGAAGTAGTGCCCAAGCTGCTGGATAAGTGCGATCTGCTCGTGTGTAGGGTCTTTCTGAAAAAAATGTGCGGCATGAAGTACGCGACCCACTTTCCGACCTCATTCCCCGGGGCGAGTAGGGTCATCCCCACCCAAGCCGACATTGCCATCGTCGTGTGGGACAATTAACTTAATTTCCCTGCATGTCCTGCACCTTCCGCATTCCTTGATTTCATCACCTTCGTAGATCGGCGTACGACAGCTCCAACTCATGTTGCGGAGGTCCTCGGGGAGCATTTCATATATCTGTTTCTTTGTCATGTCCATCAGAGGATAGACCTTTTGGGCCTTCGTCCCGAACGACTCAAATATCTTGTTCGCCCTATTCACCCGCTCCGACAGACCAGACCCCATGTCGGACGCGGTCATGCCTATTGCCACTTCTCTGATGGTCTTCGTGCTGAGGCATATGGAGCCCGCCATGAATGAGAAGATGTCGCTGTCAAAGATGAAGTTGCCGTTATAGGAAGGATACTCGTGATAGCTTTCCGAGTATCCGAATTCCCTTATGTTCTTCATGTAGGCGACGATAGCACTAACGGCTCTGTCTTCGGCCTTCGCCCTGTTCTCCTTGTTGACCAGATACAGATGATGAACATGGAGTTTTTTTGTTGATTTTATGAGCTTCCAGAAGACCCCGGTGGAGTCAAGTCCGCCGGAGAACATGATCAGCGTGTCAGGTCTTTCCATTCCAATGTTTCCAAATGGTGCTTCTCAAATCTTTTATGTTCGCATTGCCAGCCGGCTTACTCCCTTGATTCGTTGTGGATATATACCTCCATGGACGAAAAATTGACCCACGCTCCGAGGGGCATTATCTTGAAGCCAAAAATATTGATCATGTTCTCAGGGGGATTGGATTCTACCGGTGCGTTTTGGAAACTAATAATGAACACCAAAGAACCACTCCATGTTCATCATCTTCATTTGCAAAACAAAGAAAATCGAGCCGAAGCAGAGAGTAAAGCGGTTTTAGACATAGTCAAATATATGAAAAAAATTAGAGACTTTGCCTATAGCGATAGTTTTCATGAATACCCATGCCATGATGGCAACTTTATGTGGGATAGTGACTTGTATAACTTTATCGCAGGAACAATATGCCTCAGCATTAAGAGTATTGAATTGGTGGCAATCGGAAGAACCAAATCAGACGGCGGACTAGATCGTGCCGATAGGGGGACAAAAATACTCAAAACATTGTCCCCTTGGGTTGAAAAAACATATCCCGTTGGAGATATGACTAAAGAAGAAATATATGAAATGCTCCCAGAAGAACTAATAAAAATGACTTGGAGTTGTAGAACCCCAATTTATGGAGATGAAATTAAGAAGTGCGGAAGATGCAGAACATGCATGGAAATCAAAAAAATAAAAGGCAATACATGAACTACGAGAGCATATTCAGACACAGAGGCGAATCATATGATTCCGCCATGAAAAGGTTTCCTTGGGTGCGCGACATGGAGTTTCTACAACTTTTTTCAAAAGTTCCATTAGGTATGAATGAAACGATATTGGACATTCCTGCTTTGGGTGGCTATTTGCAAAAATATTGCGTTGAAAACACCGTTATTTGTTTGGACTTTTCAAAATCAATTAACGGAATTGATGTTGTTTCCCCATATGAAAAATGGCCGGTCAAACCGGTCAACCGAATAGTTTGTTTGGCCGCGGCCCATCACATTGACGACCTTTATCTATTTTTGCACAATATGAACGATCATTTGCTTGAAAATGGAACTATCCATTTGGCAGATGTGGCATTGGACAGTTCAATTTCAAAATTTCTTGATGAATTTGTAGGCTCAAATACCTCTACTGGCTCACACCATGGCAACTATTACGATTGGAACGATGTGAATTACCCAGCCAATCTAGAAGTGGTTGGCATAGAAAATCGCCCTTGCCCTTGGGTGTTTGAATCAGAGCAACAAATGGCAGAGTACTGTAGGCTTTTATTTGATTTGAAAAATGTTGAGGACAAACAAATACTTGATGCTTTGAATGATTTTGTTGGCTATGAAAATAAAGAAAAATGTATTTTGAATTGGAATTTAACCTATGTTGATTTGATTAAAACTAGCCAATCAACCATTATCCTACATTAATTCATGAGCGGATTGCCTGTCGGGATGGTCTGATTAGTTACGGAAGGATTGTCGTTTTGTCCAAAAGTAGGATGGCCAATTGAATTAGGCGCCGCCTCAGGAATTTCTGGGGCATCTGTTACCGTTTCTCCGTCATCAACACTCATAACTTTTCTATTTCCACAAGCGTCCAAGTAATCAAAATATCCGGTTCTTTGAATTGATCTTCTTGTTCCGTCTTCACCAACTACGATTGCGGTATCCATATTTCCTTCTCCGCCATATCGATAATTAGGGATTGTTTCCGGATTGTCTGGGCTTAAGTCGTAAGTATAAGTTGTTACACATCCTTCAAAATCTCCATATTCAATATCATTCCAATACACTAGACTATCATTCAAATCTTCTACTTCTACCCACACTAATTCTCCAATACTTTCTCCACCAACATTAAATTCCGAGCATACAAAAACCTCTTCGTCATCATTGCCGGCAAAAAATTTACCATCTCCATAACCAAGTGCATCTATATAAGTTCCATGACTCAAAGTTGCAGTTGCACTACTATTGACATAAGATCCGGCCCAACCAGATGCATCAATTGGAGAATTTAGTTCTTTGGTTTCATGAAGTTCATATACTCCGCTACCCATTTCTTTTATAAAATACACTCCATCTAAATCTGTGAGTCCCGAAGAGTTTGAAACTGTTATTTTTTCATTATTATCGGTTTCTTCGTTACTTGTAAAAGTAATCTGCAAAGGATTTAAATTTTCTATAGTGGCTATTGAAGTGGTATAAGGGTTTGGAACGCTAACAAAAGGTCCAGCAGGAACGTGAGGCCACCAAATAATTTGACCGTTGGTTGTGCTTACCATCCAAACTACGTATGAGCTTCCTTCATGATTTAGGGTTCCAATTGTCGCCTCGGCTATTGATAAATTTTGCAATCCTACGTTGTCAAAAAGAGTTTCACTTAAATCAACTCCCGGTATGAAATTCCAAGGTTGAGAGGGATCTTGATCAAATGTTGACCACCAAGTTTTACTATCATCGGCAAATGCACTCCATGCTCCGAAATTTTCGCCACCCTCGTACTGAGCAAATACGAGTTGTCTAGCGTCGGTTGGAAAATTTTCCGGGGTTACATAATTGCTTTCATTTAACCCTTGTGTCAAATCCGTTGTGTAGAAACCCCCGGCCTTGTCATTTTCTCCGCCCTCGCCCGCCAATATTCCAATTATAAAATACCCCACTCCATTGTAGCCAACATCCGTAAATTCTAGATCATTTCCATTTCCTACTAATGCAATATATGCTGGGTCTATATCGCCTATTGTCCAATTTTCTCCATCTTCGCTGTATGCAAACGCCGGAGTTGTTGGGGATGATGTTGTATGACCCACCGCTACAAATTTATTTCCCAAATAACGAACTTCATTAAATCTATAACTTTCTGTTCCCTCTGCTTGTATTGGCGTTGAGTTCCAACTAGACGCATAAAACAAGCCAGACGAAACACCCTCGCCACCCTCGCCACCCTCGCCGCTAGTCGCCGCATAAACTATCTTATTTGGACCTACCGCCACCTTCCCTATACTAATTCCCGTATCAAAAGGAGCAGACCACTCTATCCCGTTAGTAGAACTAATAACATTACCATCTATGTTGGCTACAATATACAAACTCATGTCTTCTCCTTAATTGATATTCCATGATATATACCTAACTGCAAATTGTTTTAATGCGCAGCCCACCATCAAAAAGAAAAGGGCCGGAGGAAAATCCCCCGGCCCTTCTTTTTCAATATTTAAAAATCACCTGGCCAGCGGATTGCCGACGGGGATGACCATCTCGGTTATTGAGTAGACGTCGTTCTCGCCGAAACTGGGGTGTCCGTTCGGATTGTCCGTCACCTCCGGCGTCTCGGGAGCGTCGTCCCAAGTTTCTCCGTCGTTGACCGCGACGACCTTTCTGCCGCCCTCAGAATTGACGACTTCGTAATATCCTGTTCTCTGGAGAGAAACTCTCTCCCCTTCAACCATCACGATTGCCGCGTCCAAGGATCCTTCGCCGACCTGCTTCACAACTTGCGGGGACAAGTCATAGGCACTGTCGCCGGTCGCGGAGTAGTTTTGAACCGAAGAAAATCCGCCCGTGACCTCCAAGAACTTCAAGGCAACGGCTTCTGCGTCCTCATTAGAAAGATACTGGGCTTCGTCCCTTGCAATCACCAGGAACGCGATCGCACCCCTACCAGATAGTCCTTTAACACAATGATCATCATATTCATCTCCATCTTCGTTTATCAATTGCGTGAGCCCATCAGAATTTCCTGGGACTATTATCAAGTGATTAACAGAAGGATCGCCACCAGCCGCGTCCGGGTAGTTCGTTTTCAATTACTTGAAAGACTAGTATCCTCGGTAATCATAGCGATCTTGAGCTCTTTCGTACTCGTCACGCTGCCTTTCAATTCTGTCACAATTGACATGATTTTTAGACATAATGGATAAGTATCCGGCGACTCACAAGGCCATTTGTCATAATCTACGATCAAAAAATAAATTCAGCCGTCCCGTCCTCCGCCATCCTCCTTCCACTGAACTAGCATTTCCGGGAATTCCCTTTCCACAAGCTTCTCCAGAAGCATGTAGTAGTTGTTTTCGGACTGATTGACGCCTCCGATGTAATCCCATATTTTGCCATGCTCCCCGCCACCAAACTCGTCAAGAACCCAAGATATACGCCCGGCGAAAAGGTTGTCCCTGTCCATGCCGTTCCTAGGGTTGTATTCTCCAACCGGGAACTTCGCAGTGAACTGCTTGCGCCAGTCCAGGTACCTTTGGGTCTCGGGATCCCAAGACTCAGCCTTCTTTTCCAGCCATTCATTAAAAGTTTTCATATTGTATTTTTTTAAGAGCCAGGACCCATCCACGCAGGCCTCTTGTAATTAGGATCCCGCGACATCTTGACGGCGAGATCCTTCTCCATCGCCTCTATACCATTCTGGGTTGGTACAAAACCTCCCGAAGCCCCACGCTCTAGAAGACCCGCCTCCAAACACCTCCGAAGATGACTCAAGCTGGTCGGTTCCACGCGGTCGGATATCACCCCGCCACCCTTCTCCAGAGAGTCAAACATCACCCATATGTTAAGGCTGGTGGGGCTGCCTTTTGGAGCCCGAGCCTCGGCCAATTCTAGCCACCCGTAAAAATTAATCATGCCCATCCGCTACCGCTCCTGAAAGGAGCCCCGGAACGCAACTCCCCGCTCGCAAAGGCGTCCCTGACGCTCATTGGAAGACCCTGACGCAGCAAGCCCGTTATCGTGTTTGCAATTATCATATGATCCTTGGGAGAAAGATCCAGACTCCTCCAAAACTCTTTAAAACTTCTGTATTTTTCTATTCCATTGATAAGTTCTTTTAGATCAATGTAGTTGCTGGGATCGCTCAAGAAATTGCCGGAAATCCAAGTATCGTCCTTCCTCCACTTCAGAACTACAGGATTCTTCATTCCATTCACGAACTTCACGAATTCTTCAATCGTCTTGGGATTTTCCGCAGCGTCCCGATACATTTCGCTCTTTTCCTGCTGGGTCATCTTGGCATTCGGATCTCGGCGGACAGGGCTGCCCCAATTGTTCCTGTCAGCGTCCGCCGCACCACTGTATCCCATGGCACGAGCGTCTTTCTCCGCATCGTATTCCTCCTCGCTCAATATCTGCAACATCTCGTAAAATGTCTTCATGAAGCCTCTTTTTGTTTTCATTATCTATGCTCTTATCGCCAATATTTAATACTATATTAGAACGCAGAACTTCGCTCTTAACCACAAAATTAGAGTGCTTGATCGGCTCTCCAAACGCACGCGGAATAATTTTTCTAAAGAACCAACCCAGTTTTCTCCCAGTCAAATAGTAGATAATTGTGAAGGCATCCTAATATCAAGGAGGAAAACATGCCCGCAACAACTACGGAAGGAACAGGACCAGGTTCGGTCGAGGAAATTAGAAGAAAAATACAAAACTCTGTCGTAAGAGAGGAAAATATCTTCCCCCCAGAGATGCTCATGCCTGTCGGCGTGGTGCTCGCCTACAGCTCAAGCAACGCCCCGAACGGCTGGCTGAACTGCCAAGGTCAAGAACTCTACAGAGGAGATTACCCCAACCTATTCGCGGTGATCGGAACCACATACGGCGCGGGAGACGGAAGCACGACATTCAACCTGCCCAACCTAGCGGGCAGAGTGGTCGTCGGACAAGGAAGCGGATCAGGACTCACCGCCAGGAGCATGGGCGCCACGGGCGGAGCCGAAACCCACACCTTGACCGCCGGTGAAATGCCAAGCCACTCCCACGATGTCTCAAACACCGTGCAGAAAAGCGGATTCAACACCCCAGGCAGTTTGGATAATGGCGGAAATGAAATTGACACCGTCACTACCGTTTCCACAGCTTCAACTAGCGTCGGCAGCGGCCAAGCGCACAACAACATGCAACCGTTCGCAGTCCTAAACTACATAATCAAGTATTAATTGATTTAATAGAACGGCCCCCGGGGAAACTCGGGGGCCGTTTTTTAATTGGTAGGCATTTCTACTTATTCTCCGCCTTCAATTTCGCCAAATTATACGCAATTCCTACAAGATTATCCCAATTCTTCTCGATGTACTCGGGAGGACCGCCAATCTGGGCAACAACTTCGGCTGCTTTTTCCGTCGGAACCATCTCAATCGCATCCCAAGGACAAACCTTCAGATCATAGGGATTGGTCTTCTTTCCGGGAATATGTACACAAACCTCGCAGCCAACACACCTGTCCAAATCAATCTGGCACCAACTCTGTAGATTATGGAACTTGTCATGTTGCTGAATCTTGATAATGCAATCAACAGGGCAAACCTCCAAGCAAGCCTCGCACCCAGTGCAATTATCTGCGTTTATGACAGCCAATTCTTTTGGAAGTTTCTTTCTGGGTAGTTGTTTCATTTGATTATTTTTTCAACATAGGCAGGGACCATTATTTCGGAACGTCTAAAGAAGCCCTTCGCAACAACCTTTACGATCATGTCACCGATCCGACTTGCGTGACCGGCGCTGGAGCGGGTTTCTTCCCGAACAAACCGGAGAAGAACCCAGCCTCTTTCAATTCAAGCCATTCGTGAAATTTTTGAGAAGAAACCGGCCTCCCTCAATTCTAACCATTCATTAAATGTTTTCATGCCTTATCTATGCCTCTATCTCTTTTAAAAGCATCTATGCTGACCACGGCTTTCACCGTCCTTCCGCCGTATTTAAATCCTTTTACTATCACCTTCGCAAATGGGAGAGTCAATATTTTTATGACTTGGTGATGACCCAGATCTAAAGTAAAATAAAAATATGGATATCAAAGAAATATCAATAGACATTGATTTTGATGAAAACTTCTACTCCTCCCTATACCCAGAGACTATTTGTTTTTATCAGCCTTATTGTCAAGAAAACAACATAGATGATAGAAGAAGGTTGTTTTATCATTATAGTCTTTATAAAAACGAAGGAATAGGGCGGTTTAAAAATAGAAAAGAGTTATTAAATTATTATGATTATGATTTCTGTCCAATAAAGGATAAAATATGCATAATAGTTCATGTGCATTATTTTGAAGTGTGGGAGCAAGAAATAAAACCGTTAATTAAAAACTTAGATGTTCCAAGAGATATCTACATTACAATAAACAATAAAGAGTACGAAAAAACAATTAAAGAACAAATTCCAGAGTCGAATATAATTTTATTAAAAAATTCAGGAGCTGATATTGCTCCGTTTGTAAAAACTATTCAACACATTAACTCTACTGGGAAAAAATATAAATATATCCTAAAACTTCATACTAAAAAGTCTTCGCAAACCAATGAATTTTGGACACACTGTTTTAGAAATAGTGTTTATAAAAATCTTTGTAAAAACTTAAGCTCTATAGTATTGCTTCTTGAGGTTGAAGAATCGATTGGAATGATCGGCTCTCCAAACACAAGGTTGTCGTTAACTCATGAGCAAGATTTTATCAATGAAAAAAATTTTAATAAAATTAGAAAGCTTCTAAAGATTGAAGATAATACTATAGACTTTATTTATGGCACCATGTTTGTTGTTAGATATGACATTATCAATTATTTTTTAACAAATTTAAATGTTGATATTTTTGAAAAAAGACACAAATCAGATGGTACAATTGCCCACGCTTTTGAGAGATTGTTTGGAAATATGATAAGGGAATTTAACAAAAGAATTTATGTTCTTGGAGAAAAAAACGAAGAATCTAAATTATTTGTCCCGACATCTGTTGGCGATTTGATTGATAAAGTAACGATATTAACAATTAAAAAAATAAAAATAAACGATGAAAAAAAAAGCAAAAACATTTGCAAAGAACTTAAATCTTTAGAACTTGTATTAGAGTCAAAAAAAATCAATTATGATAAAAATTATTTATTATTTTTCGATAAATTGATAAACATAAACAAAAAACTTTGGGAAGTAGAAGATAAGATAAGACACATAGAATCTACTGGTCGATTTGATGATGAGTTTACACAAACCGCAAGACAGGTATATCAATTTAATGATATAAGAGCAAAAATAAAGAAAGATGTAAATTTACATTACAAGTCGCAAATAGTGGAGGAGAAATCTTATGGAGAATAATGGAAACAAGGTTTTGGATATACAAGGATTTACTAGTGTTTAGATACTTAGTATTAAATCATGTGGCAAAATGTGCAGGGAGCAGCCTAAGGCATTCATTTCATGATGCTTTTAAAGAAAACGAATATTTTTCAAACAATCCGACTTATATTTCTATGCTAACACATGGGAATATAAGTCTTCATAGAGATATGTGTTGCATAAAAGCAATACACAAAGGAACAAAGGCTTTTATAGATCATAGTTACGCGAACTTTATAGAAGATCAATTTAATTTAAAACAAGAGGAGACCTATAGAATTTTTACCATAAGAAATCCTATAAGCAGATTTATAAGTCACTGTTTGTTTTTTGAAAAAAAGCATCCAAAAGATTTAAAAATAGACGAATTAAATAGTTTTATATCAAAATTTGGGCACGAAACAATGAATATGCTTTGTGGCTATGAGGATAAAAGCTTAGAAGAAAAATTTGAAATAGCAAAAGAAGAAATTAAAAAATATAACTTTATTTTTATCCAAGAAAAAATGCAGACTTGTATTGATAGATTTAACCAAATTAATCCCTTTTCGCTAAAATTAAAAAATGTATATAACAATATCAAAAACAAAAAAGAAGATTTAAAAATTAACGAAAATTTAAAAAACTATCTGGAAAAAAAACTTAAATTAGAATTAGATCTTATAGAGAATTTTTACTTATGAAAATTTTAAACATAAAAGAATTTTATGAAGTCAATTCTATTGATGAAGATTTCGATGAAGCGTTTTATCAAACTCAAAATCCCGAAACCAAAAATTTTTATCAGCCTTATTGCACGGAGAATAACTATGACGACAAACACAGGTTATTTTATCATTATAAAACTTATGCACCCAATAATTTTAAAAATAAAAGCCAGCTAGAGAATTTGATACCAAAAGATTTTGATTGGATCTCATATGTTGAAAGATACAAGGAGTTAAAACACTTAGACTCAAAAGAAAAAGCAGCACAACATTTTCTACTACACGGTTCAAAAGAAAAAAGGATATACAAAAAATCCATGCTCGATTTACCAACAGAGCACTACGTTCAAAACAAGCTGTATAAAATGTCACCAAAAACCAAAGTGTTAGTATCCGTTTTGCTATACCAGCCAGAACAATCTGTAGTAGATTTCATTAAAAAAACATGTTATGGAATTTTCAAGCAATTGGAGCTAATGGGGTGTGAGAGTATAACACTATTTATTAGAAATAATTCTTTTGATTGTAATCAAGAAATTATAAAAGACGCTTGCCTTCAAATTAAATCAGAACTTAAATATCTATCAGTTTGTTTTTACAACAACTATAATATAGGTTATGGCAAAGGGCACAACAAAAACTTTGATCAACAAGAAAGCGATTTGTTTTTGTGTTTAAACGATGACATTGAAATAGAAGATTTTAATTGGCTGAATGAGGCGGTTTATATTTTCGAATCAAGACCAAATGTCGCTATAGTAGGTTCATCTAATCTGCCTCAATTTGTAAATGAATTTGGATGTGGACACGATATTAAAACTCAATATAAACAAACACCAGACTATAGCGAAGGCTCTGTTTTATTCATAAGATCTTGTGTTTTTAAACAATTGTCCGGTTTTGATAACCTATATAGATATTTTTATTTCGAGGATGTAGATTTTTGTCTACGGGCAAAACAAATTGGATTTGAGCAAGAAAACATAAATATAAAAATTTATCATAAAAGAGCACAAAGCTCAAATAAAATACCAGAATCAATTAAAAACTCTATTGTTGAATTAAATAGATCTAAATTTCTTTGTAGATGGCGAAAATATTTATCATTAAAATCAAAAGAATTTAAAAACAGAATATTGATAAATTTGAATGTAGATGGTTTTGGAGATATGGTAGATGCACTATACCCTGTCTCTAGTTGCTTAATGCAACATAAATTAAATAATGTTGACATATCTTTGTCCACAAATAAACTTAATTTTCTATACGAACTTCTACCAAAAATAAAAATCGTAAATGATTTTGATCAAGCAAATTATGATACAATTTACAATTTGACTAGTTTAAATTATTCATACCCAATGCACACTATTGATTTGATATGTGCAAAACTAAATGTTGTTGAAACAGATACAAACCCTTACTTGATCAAGCAATTTATAGAAAAATTTGATTCTAACTTTAATCCTATCGAAGAAAAATATGTGGTGCTACATCTGGATTCTCAAAGAGTAGGTTTTGAAGGAAGGATGCCAAAGCAAGATAAGTTTATAGATCTGATAGATTATCTTTCTGGGGATTATAAAATTGTTTTAATTGGACAAAGACTCAAAAAAGAAAATAAATTTTATTGTAATGAGTATGAAAAAAAAATAGAAGAATATAAAAACAAAAATATTTTATTCGATCAAAGGGATGTTGGATCTATAAAAGATATGTTTGTTTTTATAAATAATGCATTTCTTTTTATAGGCATAGACTCTGGGCCTTCTCATATTGCACAACTACTAAACACACCTAGTTTTATAATTTATGGTCCGATAAATCCAATGACAAAAATATACAGATATCAAAATAGTGGTTGTTTTTATAATTTAAATTCTGGTGATGGTGGTGGTGATTATCACTTAAATCTTGAGCCTTCCTATCACTTTGATATAAGAAGAGATTTTAGAAGTATTAATTTTAATTCAAAGGAACTTGTAAGCTCGATAGATAAATTCATAAAAGACGATTTTAAGTTTAATTGGATCAATATATTTGAAAATCTTAGAGTTTTCCACAAAGAAATTTTAAACTTACAATTTAATAATCCTATTTTTTACAACCCAATATTTGAAGGGCAAGGTAAAACTGTGGGCGACAGGGTTGAGTTTATTTCACAACAATTGTTGTCTTATGAATCTTATTGTTCTCAAATTATAAGAAGTTTAATGTGAATACTCCTACCCCATGTATAAAATCAAACACACTGATTACAAAAATTATCTGCAAACTCTTCACCAAAAGAATAAGTATAAGCATCTATACAAGATTGTAAATCTGAAAGATCTCCCAGTTGTCAATTTGGCGTGCATTTTGATTCAAAATGGAGATTTAACTCCGGAAAAAGTCACTGCTGGATCAGGTAAAAAATTGATATGGCACCTACTGGGACTATGAAAATATACCAAAGTTGATTGAGGAGTTTGTAGGGGCCATCAAGTAGCCTTCTTCTTGGCATATTTCTCGTTCGCCGCCTTCCTCCTGCACTCCTTGCACTTGCTGGCGTACCCGTCCGCACGAACCTTGTCCGTGCCGAAATTATCAAAGGATAGAACTTGCTTGCAACCCAAGCACTGCTTCTTCCCATCGGCGGCATGGGGGTTGTCCTTTCTGAGATGGAGCTTGGGCTTGCTGCCCGCTATATGCCCTCCCTCGCGTTCACAAATGTACCGGCCGTTGCGGGCTATGTTCTTGTCGTGAGTCAATCTAAGAGCCTCATGCGTCGTCTGGCAGTACTCGCAGAAGACGGAGACCTTGTTGGTGGCGATCTTCTCGGCATAGTATTTCTTTGACTTGGTGAGATTTCTGTCCTTTCTCTCTTGAACGAAGTCTACTTTGGTGATCTTTGATATGAACTCGTCGGCCCACTTGGTCGCGAAATACTCGGTTTGGAATCCGAGTTCTTTCTCCGTCCATATTTGGAACTTCCACCCGTTCCGCCTAGCGTACTCCTTGTTGTCCCCTATCTGCTCTCTGAACTGTTCAATCCTCCTTTCCGGCTTGATTTCAAGTATGGTTTTTGATCCGTCCTTCCATGTTACTATGAAATCAGTTACCCTCTCCCTTCCGTCCATCGTGAAAGTGTGCTGGCTAATGTAAGAATTCACATCGTCCATCTCGTCCAATATGGTTGCCGCTTTCAGTTCGTAGCTGGACTGGTAGTACAAAACCCTAGGGTTGGCCTTTTTCGTCTCGTAATATCCCTGCCTCCTGCTCTTCAACGGCACTTCTTTGTGCAATCGGAGTTTGAGCAACCACCTCTTCTTTCCGGCGTCGAAAGCCTGAACAAGGCCCTGCCTGCTTGCCCACTCCTTCTCGGTCACATCGGAAGGACATCCGGTGACTTTCTTGCGCTGGCTCTGTTTGCTGAAGGCGACGCCGGGGTCGTCAGCCTTGATGTAGATGTAATCGGGAGGCAGTTCGCAATCAATCTCAAAACCTAGCCTTTCGTAAACCGTACCCAGGCTCATTCTGTTGTCGCTGAAACTGACTATGGAATAGATGCCGTTCTCCAAGGCCCATTTCTTGGCGGCGGAGAAAAGTCTGCTGGCTCCACCCACAACCCGCCACCCCGCCTTAAAACACAGACGATCAAGCACAGTCGCCTTGCTGTCTCTGTTATGCCTTCCGAGCGACAGAACGCCCAGAAGATCGTCGCCTAAAAATATCCCGAACGCAGAGAGGGTTAGTTTGTTTGATCCTTGGATGTGGTGGAGGTCGCAAAAATCCCTATGCTGCTTAGACCTGATCTTTTTGACGGTGCACTTTCGTGCATGTATTTTGAACCGATCCTGCGAATAGGAATTGATGTGTGAAAGTATATGCTCCGAACGCTCGTTCCATTCGTGCCTGAAAAAGATGAATGTATTCGGATTCGCTACCCTCTCGGCCGCCAGCGTCCTTTTCATCCATGTAGGTTCCTTGATTTCATCAAGCACTATTATATTGGCCATTTGATATTGATTTTTTATGTCTGTCATACTACATATATAATAGTCAATCAATCGGAGAAATCAATATGTATTTAGAAAAAATTGAGGGCAAACTGCCGGGCCACGAGGTCAAGATCAAGTATGACTGCGACGGGGGCTTTGATGAATGCGGGCGTGAACGGATGCTCAAACTCCGCTACGCCGAGAAGAACTTCAGGGATAACGAGGGAAAGCACATATGTCGCAAGTGCTTCCTCAAGAGCAAGAATCCCATGAAAAAAAAGGAAATCAAGGAGAAGGCCAAGAAGACCTGCCTCAAGAAGTACGGCACGGAAATGCCCATGAACAAGAAGGAACTTGTGGAAAAAAGGAAAGCGAAGTTCAAGGATGAGGACTTTAAGAAGCAGTGGGTGGAGAAGCACCGGCAGACATCCTTGGAGAGGTACGGGGTGGAACACCCCATGCACCTTGACGAGACCAAGGAGCGTCAGCGACAAACCGTGCAAGATAAATACGGCGTAGACAATCCCATGCAAGCCGAGGAGATTAAGAAGAAAGCAAGGAAGACCAACTTAGAGCGCTATGGGGTCGAGAACGCCGCCCAAGCCCCCGAGGTCAGGGTAAAGATGGCTCAGACCACCCTCCAGCGCTACGGAGTAGAACACTACAACCAATTGCCGGAGATGAAGGACTACCTCCGTGAGAACTGCAAGGAGTGGCTGGCCGAGTCGTGGGCGAACCCTTGGGCAAAGGGTATCGTCAGGCCGGAGGAGTGGAACCAGAAGCAGAGGGAAACCATAACTGAACTAATACTTCAAGGAAAATGGAATGCTGGGCACAAGAACACTTGGCGGGGTAATTACGATTCTATAAAGTGCAAGAAGTCCAATCCCATGTTCAGGTCTGGATTTGAATTGATTTACCATTGGCACTTGGATCATTCAGAATTGGTTGAATGGTACGATTATGAACCCTTCTGTATTCCCTACAAGAAAGACAATGGCAATATCGGTCTTTATTTTCCTGACTTCTTGGTCAAGTATCAAAACAATTCAGTTTTGTCTCTTTGCGAAATCAAAGCGGATTATCTTCACGATAGTCTGGAGACCCAGATGAAGTACGATTGCGCAAGAGAATATGTCAAAAATAATCCTAATATTGAGTACAATATTTTTTTGAAGAAAGACATCCATGCTCTAGGCATCAATCTTCTTGACATATTGGGCAAAAAGGAAGTCGTGGTTACGCACAAACCATATGAATGAAAACAAAAAACCCCCAGCATTTCTGCCGAGGGTTTCTGTTCGTAACTCTTTGCGTTCAGCAAGGGTTTCCGCTAAATCACAAAATTAGCAACGCTGAGTCTGGCGTAGAACTTCGCGCCTTCGCGGAGGAGCTTCTTACCATAGCGGGTAAGTATTCCCTTACGCGGGCAGAAGGACTCGGGATCGAGCACGACTGGCGTCTGGGTAAGCGGCACGTACGGGCAGTAGAAGTAACCACTGTCCATGTACGAGTCACCCTTGTAACCCATGAGGATCTGTCCCGTCGGGAACAGCGGATCCTTGTAGAGTCTCCAACGGTTGTTCACGGTGCCGACATACTGGATGCCGAGCGACGATGTGAAGCCTTCCGAGGGGGCCGGAGCGAAACCAGCGGTGGCTGTCTCGAAGATCGAGGCAACTTCGGGGCTGGTGACGAGCCAGTTGCAGCCGCCGCGGAGCGTCTTGCGATGCACCACGTTGCTGACTTCGACGACCTTGACGTAGAGCGACTCATACTTTTCCTTGATGGTATCACCAAGGGCGGTATTGAAGTCCCACGAGGCGACTGTGCCCGCGTTGTTGCGGAGGTCGCTGAGAACTTCACGGTCGATCTCGAGGTTGATCTCTTGAGCCAGAACGGCTGTGAGCTCGGCCTCGGCGTCGAGGTTGTGCTGACTGCGGAGGTCCTGCTGGGCCTCGTAGCTCCACACGGCCTTCAACTTGCGGGTCTTGGCGGCGATCTCTTCCGACTCAACAACGAGGTTGATTTCGGGGAGGTCCTGGTTGCATTCCATGTTGTACTCGTACGAGACGGTAACATGGTTGGCACCCGGGTCGCTGTTCCAAGTCAGGCCCATCTCGCCTGTGGTCAGGTTCAGCGTGGCGCTGGTGACCTTGGCCGAGGGCGATCCGATGTCGTGGAACGTGAACGAGCCGCTTTCCGAGACCACGAAGGTCTGGACGGCGACGTCACCGTCATAGACGGTGCCGGTCACGGTTCCGGCGAGAACCGGGGTGTGCTCAAGCGTCACGCTGGTGCTGGTGCCGCCGGCGTCTGTGGCACTCGTCTCGTTCTCAACGAACTGGTGCGAGTAGTAGACGCTCAGGTTGGCATCGCCGCTGGCGAGCTGCTGGAGCGAGTTGGCGTCGTCTGTGGGGAAGCCGCTCTTGGTGGCTCCACGGACGCTGCCCTTGTTGCTGCCGTATCTAAAACGGAGGTAATAGACGAGGCCGGTCGGGCCGAGCAACGGCTGAACCGAGACCACCTTGTTGGCGATCAGCTGGGGGTAAATTCTACGGACGAGCGGAATCGAGATCCTCTTGAACTGGGCGACGTCGCCCGAGTCGGTCGAGTTCTCGTTGATGAGACGCTGGTTTTCGAGGAGAACGGCAGTGCAAGAACGTGTGTACTTGTCGCTTATGTTCTCTAGCAAACCTGTTTGCGCCCAACGAGATTCCAGCTCCCTTGCTTCATTTAGGAACTTTGCATTTGCTTGCATTTTTGGTTTTCTCCTTGGTTATACTAAAGATTCTGATCAGTCGTTGTTTTTCGTTCCGGCTAGGACCTGCATTTGACGAAGCAAGTCAGGATCGAGACTTTCGACCAATGTTGTGTCAACGTTTGGCTTCTTTTCTTCGGACTTATTGTTATTCCATTCGGCAACAAGCTCAGAGTCGTTGACGGCACGTCCTCTCCCCTGCACATTCTTTGCCTTTTCTGCTCTTTCTTTCTTCTCGGCCTCGACCGATTCGGTGATGACCTTCTGGGTCTCCCTGACGGCCTCGGTGAGTTTCGTGTTCTCGGCGCTCAGTCTGATGTTCCTAGCCTCCAGGATCTTGACCTGGCTCTTGAGTTCCTCAGCCTTGCGGGCGATTTCTTCAACCTTCGCGTTGTTGACACCGGCGAACTCTTCGTCCCCGATGTAGTTGGCAACGCATTCCACGACCTTGTCGAGGGCGGACTTGTGCTCCACCAGTCTCGGATCGCTCGTGATTTCCTTGTGGGCCGATTCGTATATCTCGGCGCCCTTGTACTGGAGGAAGGCGTCGACCTTGTCGACCATGTACTCCTTCATCTCCTGGAGTTTTGTATTGAACTGCTCGTACATCTCTACCTCGAGGTTCTCGTTCTTGCCCTTCTCGGCGAGCAGCATCTGGTAGGCCTCCTCGTAGCCCTCTTCCATCGAGGCCTCGAATTCCTTCTGCTGCGTCTCAAGGCGGCTGCGGAGATCCTGGATGATCGCGTACGCTTCCTTATAGCCTTGGATGGCGGTCTCCTCGGCGGTCTTCAGTTCCTCGGAAAGTTCTGCATAGGCTTCCTCGAGCTTGGAGTTGAACTCTTGCTCGTACGCCTGCTTGGCACCTTCCAGTTCGTTCTTGACTGCCTCGGTGACTTCCGTGACGGCGTCCTCGGGGAGCAGTTTGGTCAAAGCCTCTACAATTTTTTCCATTAGTTTGTCCTCTCTTTAATAACTCTGGCTTGTTGTTGAACAATCCCGCCGAAAGCAGCAAGAATGAGCTCTTTGCTCAGAGTATGTATGCTGCTGGTTTCATTTTTAACCGAATGAACTTCCTGCTGGACTGTCTTGGGGGTCACGCTCTCTTTGGAAACCACTTTTTCCTGGAAAGCCTGGCTGGTGCTCGGGTCGGCGACAGCATCAAAGGTTATGAGCTTGTAGCTCTCGCCGATGACAAGTATTCCGTTCTCGTTCACCTTTCCGTTACCAACCCCGCGGCTGCTGATTCCCACTCGGACGCCGTCGTTGATGAGCGCCTTGAGTATCTTGCCGTGGGGAGTGTTCAGTATTACCCCTTCACCCATGAGGGTCTTACCCTCCCACCAGAGTTTTGTGATCTTGTGGGAGGCGTTCGTGAAGTGGACTATGCTGTCCGTGGGGTGGTCCAGCTCGCCGATGAGGCCGCCGCTGGAAATGGTCTCCATGAGGCTCTTGACATTATCGTCCAGAACACTGAACGGGTATGTCCTCTTGTTCTTGTTGATCGCGTCGGCTTCTTGAAACTTGCCCCTGAACTTGACGACATTCCCGCCGGTTCCGGCGGACTCGTGCAAGTCCATCTCGTTTAGTACGGCGCAGCATCCGCCTCCGAGAATAAGTCTATTCTCGTAAACAGTGCCCGGCGTCTGGTCATGCTCTAGCAACAGATTCATGTGGGTCCCTCCTATTTGTTACTCTTTGACAGACTTCGGCGTGACGCTGGCCTTGGAATAAGGATTCTGGAGGTTCGGCCATGTGTCGGCGTCTCCCCAGTGCGCTAGCTGATCGGAGTCGGAATCAATGTCCTTCTCGTTGGCAATCTTGTATTCTCCGGCCTTGAGTACGTACGGGTTATCAAGCTCGGGGTAGACTCCCTCGCCGCCCAGGTTGCTCCAGCCCTCGCCTTCAAGTTCGCGGGCCGCGTCACCGTCGCATTCCTTTCCGTCGCTTGTGTGCTGAGCTTCGGGCGTTCTGCCCTGCATCTCGGCGGGCGACTGGCTAGTCTTGCCCTTCTTGGCGACTTCGGGGTGCTCGCCCTCGGCGCTGACGACCGGCTCCGAAACCTTCCACTCCTCGGGCATCGTGCCTTCCACGATGTCATATAGGAGTTCGGCGGCCTCGCCGAGAACTTCGGCCGAAAGTTCAGCCTCGCCCTTCACGATGGGCAGCAAGCTGTCCAGTTGAGCGGCGGCTTCCTCGGCAACTATCTCGTTGTTCTCTTCCTTAGCTAGTTCGTGAACTTGTCTCAGGGCTTCATACACATCGACGAAGGCCTGCATCTCAAGCATTCTGGACTCGTCCAACTTCTTGAAATAGGTTTCGGCGATGGCCTTGAACTCGGCATACTTGTCGGCGGCTTCCTCGTTGATCTTGGATCCGGCGAGCTTTACGATCTTCGCGACACGCTCCACGAAGTTTTCGTGGATCGTCCTGATGATGCCCTCAGCCAGGAACTGGCATGTTTCATCGTCGTAGTTGCTGGCCGCAGCGGACTCTAGGCACAGCTTTATCTGTCTGGCGAGTTCTCCCTCGGTCAGATAGATGCAGTCGGCATACTTTGTGGAGATGCTCTCGAGTGACTCCTCAAACGACTTGGTGTCGGAGAGGGCGTTGGCTCTCTTGAGTTCGGCGATTTCCTTGACGAATTCGCTGTTCTCATTCATCTTCTTGGCGTTGCTTCTCTTGACAACGACATCGGTGTTCATAGTGTCCCAGTTGAACTTGAGGAGTTTGGCCTCGTTCCTGAGTTTCATGGTCGGAACCCTGACCGAAACGATCTCGTTCTCTTTCCTCAAGACGCCGCACTGGTCAACAACCGGGCCGTTCTGTGTTAGATCAAGGTAGTTCAGCACGTTTTCGGCGATCACATTCCACTCGCCGATTGTCTTCTTGACCCTGTCGCGCCTCGCGGCGAGGAACTTCTTTAGGCCGAGTGGCATTTTTCTCTGGCTGGCCCTCTTCATGCGCATTCTCTTGGCCGTCTTGCTTCCGCTCTCGTGCGAGTGGGGAGTGACACTCCAGCGCGCCTTTCTGTAGCCGACGATCTTTGTTTTGCCGCCGACCCTCTTTCGGATCGGGACTACGCGGAGCTTCTTGGTCTCGGTGAATATTCTCTTTGTTCTTGGGAGGTTCATCCACTCCGCGAAGATCTCGTTGGCCTTGGCCTCGTCGCTCTCGATGAGCGAGTCGATCATGCGCGATATAACTTCCTTCGACTTGGCAGCCTCACTCTCCTCGTTGATCACGAGCTGCTCGACATTGTCAAACTGCACATAACCATTCTTTATTTCATAGTTTGCGTGGACGAAATCACCGTCCAGCGATTCGAACAGTACTTCATTGGGCCCGAATGAGTCCAAGGAAAGTCCTTCCATCTCCAGAGCCACGGCCAGAAGGTTGGACGCCGCCTCCAATTCCTTCTGGGCGTTCGACAGCGACTCCGTCTTTATTTTGTTGAATGCATCGTACTCGATGAGTTTTCTTTTCATGTCAATATACTCCTAGTCTTTTTCAGCCCTAAAAACCGTGGCACATAGTTCTATATAGTCGGGCAGGCCTTTTTTTCGACGAATTGGCATAGCGACCCAACGTCATCTGTATAGTATGCTTGATAACTCAAAAATCCCTGAAAGGCCTTGATTTTTTTAACAGTCGGGATTATGATAATGGAATGAAAGACCTAAATTCCAATCCTTACGGTCGCAAGACTAACTCGGGCGACTACGGAACATACCTTAATTTTTTCTACAACTATGTGGACCGTCACTCCAAACAGCCATCGGTCTACGAGTACCAGTCGCCCATAAGCGTTTCCACGCTGGAAAACCTTGAAAAGATGGGCGCCAAGAGGTTTTTTCAGTGCGAACTGGAGACGCTTATAGACGGCAAAAAACTCGTGGACAACACGGAAATTTGCTACGAGTACGAGGACTCCATGATCCTGATATACAGAAAAGAAAGCCTCTTGAGAAGGAATTATTTTCACATTGACGAGGCCGACGACGAGGAGGAGGAAGAGGACAAAGATTTCACCAATTACAGAGGTCGCATACTTTATGCTTCTTCCGAGACCCTAGAAAAGGTCAAGGGCTGTTTTGAATTGGAACCCGAACCCAGGAAGCACAGTAATGTTTATCTGCTTTGCGCCTCTGACGGGATGCTATCGCTCCAGAGATTTAATATAAAGCTTCCTCCCTCCGTGGACATTGAACTCAACTATGGCCGCGATTATTCCGAGAAACTCGGAAGGGTCGTGGATCTTCTGTCCAAAAACAAGAACGGCCTTGTTCTTTTTTCAGGAGACCCCGGCACTGGCAAGAGCACATTCATAAAGTATCTCACAACTAAGACCAACAGGAAGGTGATATATCTTTCCTCCGCCGCCGCCGAGCAGCTCACAAGTCCCGATTTTTTGAGTTTTATGATGGGACACAGGAATTCCATACTCTTGCTGGAGGACGCCGAGAAGGTAATAAGGAGCCGGGACTCGGGAGACAACGGTGCTGTCAGCAACATACTAAACATCACCGACGGCATACTGGGCGACTGCCTCAACATCATGATCATCGCAACCTTCAACATAGAGCGCGAGAACATAGACTCGGCGCTTGTTAGGAAGGGGAGGCTCCTTTTTGAGCACTGCTTCAAAGCCTTGTCCGCCGAGGATGCGAACCGAGTGTTGGAGTCCATGGGATCCTCGAGAAGGACAGATTCTCCCATGACCCTTGCCGAAATATACAATGACGACGACAACTTCCACGAGGAGGAAGAGAAGAGAAAGGTCGGATTCTAAAGGCTCATGATGGGCTTCGCATGTATGCCCATCCCCGACACTAGCACAGGCTGTCCTTTTGAATTCATCTGGATCAGTTTGGGTATGACTGTCGGGCTTTTCTTATAGAGTTCGTACAGATATGGTTTGTTGGCTTGGTCTGGTTCGTTCATCAAAATCAGATTGGGCTGCACCTTCTCAACATCGCCTCTTCTTTCGTAGTAGAACTTGTAGATGGCCTCTGCTCCATCGCTGGTGTCTCCTCCCGCGTAGCCCTTGTTTTCCTTTGCGTTCTTTGCTCCGACAAGCCTGTTGACCAAGGTTGCGGACACCAGATATCCGCCCTTCTTTGTCGCGAGTTCCATGGCGATGTCGTAGAACATCGGGCTGTAGCCTCCGTCCTTGGGTAGATCGTTGTGCCAATTAAACAACTTGTAGCCTTGTAGAATTTGCGTGTTTCCAAACACATCGCTTATGAGATCGCCTGCAAATTTGTATCCTCCCCCTTGCAGCACCTCCAGCCCTATCGTCTGGCCTTCATTCATGAAGTACACGCGGAAGTTGGGTCTTCCTTTTTCGTCATACTGGATCTTCTCCGGCACTATGGCGGCCTCAGAGATGAGCCATTCTTTGAAATTGGTCATGCTATATCTATTTAATCAGCCCGAAAACCTTAAGCATCACGATTGAAGAAACTATGAGACCCATAACGCTTGTTAAGGTTCTAATAAGTTCCATCTTGTGGTTGTGCTTGTCAACCCAAATTTCAAAATTATCCCTCAGCCGGCCTTGCTTTGCGAGCTTTTCAATCTTCTTTGCGCTTATCCCGGGCTTTCTCTTTATCATTTGACAAAACCTCCAGCATCTTTTCCAGTTTCTCTTTTTCGGCATAAAGGGCTTTGGCTTGATCTGTCGTGAAGTACTTGGAGCACACATACTCCCGTATTTCATTAAGCTTGTTCCTTATTTCGTGTTCCGTCATCCCTCTTCGCTCCAGTCTATGTCCTCGTTGTCTATATCCTTGCTGTAGTTCTCTATGCCCAAATCGTACTTTTTGATGTCCTCTTCGCTGGGGTCTGGGAGTTCGGCCGTTATTTCTTGGCCTTCTCCCGTTTCCGCCTCGGGACTTTCCTCTTCCGTCTGGTTTATTTCGCTTTCGGACTCTTCGGGTGCCTCTAGGTTTGGCGTGGGGCCGCCTCGTTCGGCTCCAATTTCAGGCTCCCCGGTTGGAATTCCTGGCGTACCTACTCCCAAAAGCTGCGGGTTTTGTCCTATTATCTGGATCTTGAGGTCTTCTAGTTTCTGAATCTTGTTCCTTGATATTATTCTAACGGCCTCCTCCTCGCTGATCTTGAGGAATTTAGTAAGCAAGTCAAAATCGCTCATGAGCATGGAGGACTTCAGCGTCGTTACCGCGTTGATCCTGTTGTTCATGATCTCGGCCTCGCTCAGTTCCCTCCAGCTGCTCGGTGGCGTCATCTCTATCTTAAGGTCTTCATAGGCCTCTGATGGGAACCCTCTCATTTCAAGGTGACGCTCACATATTTCAAGTATTGCATCCTCCATGCTTGATTGTATTCTTTCTACCATCCTTGCAAACCTTGCGTCTTGGGCGCTCAGCGTTATTCTTGTCGCCCCCACATCCTCATTGCTCAGGTAGTTCTTTGGGAAGTTGAGTGCTGTGAAAAGCTTGTTCCTGAAATATAGGGCATCATCGATCTCGCCAAGGTTCTGGGCTCCGGGGAGGGTTTCTATCCTAGTATTCGCACTCGGTCGGATCGGAATCCAGTAGTCCTCGTCAGCCGCCGGTGCGTGCCATCTTTCCTCGACCGCATTTGCTCCCGCTCCCCTTGCGGCCGGAACCTTCTTTTTCCGGAATTGATCTTTCATCCTTTCCACAAACGCCTCGGCTTTGAATGGCGGCAACTGTCCGACATCTATGTAGAAAACCCTACGCTCGGGAGCTCTGGAGAGGCGATATACCATCATCGCGTCCTCCATAAGTCTCAACTGGTGGGCAGGCCCTCTGGCCGGCTCCATAAGGCTTTGTCCGTATGGATAAAACGTCCTTCTGTCGTCACCCAGGTACATGTGGATTACTTGTGTGGGGGCGAACCTGATCGCCGTGGACTGCATCAACTCCTGGTCAGTTGCTTTTGAGACTTCGCTGCGTGTCAGGGCTTGATAGTCCGGCCCCTCTTTACTCTGCTGGAATTCCACCACCCTTCCCTTAGTTGTTACTATCTTGTACATGCTGTCAGGGGGTAGTTCTTGGATCTTGAGCACTCCGTACTTTGGATTCTTAGGGTCGGTTATGAGTTCATAGAAGCCGTCGCCAAATATGCAGAGCTTCTTTACCATCTGCCAAGCCTTACGGTTAAGATTGAGCATCTTCCTGTTGAAGCATAAGAATTCAAGTTCTTTCTTTATCTGCTCGTTCTCCACCGTTATTGTCAGAACATTTCCCTTTTCGTTCTTCTGGCAGTTGTGCATCACAACGCTGTCAGTACAGAAATTCTCGTGGTCTTTTACGCTAAGATCAAAAACCTCCATTTCCTTATGGGGTAGTATTCCGACCACTCTCCGCCTGTCCTTCCTCTTCCCCAGCCACTTGAGTTCTTTGGTGCAAAACCCTTCTTTTCTGATCCATGAATCTATGCTCTTCCATGAGTGCTTCATCATGCTTTCCACGGAGCGACATGTGGCACCCGCAGCTATAAGCCTGGATGCTTCGCTCACCCTCTTGTATTTTGACTTTCCGTCCCTCCACTCGTCTATGAACTGGCGCTCGTGCTTCCATCCGTCAAATGTGAATATTCTGGGGAATTGCCTTGACTTGAAGCTATTTATCTTCTTGTTCGGATCCATTCGGTAGAACGGCATCAGTTCGCTCCCAACCTCAAGATCTTCTGCATGAACCCATTCCTGATCCCTCGTCAGTATTCTGTGGTCGGGCGTCACTACGAAACTGCTTCCGTCGTCAAGAAGCACCCTGATCGTCTTTTCTGTCTTTACAACCCTAGGATCGTACGCCCAGCCCAAGGAATAATCTTCTTTTTCAAAATCCCAACAGTAAACAAGGAAGGGACTAGGATCCTTCCTCCATCTCTCGGTCAGCCACTTGATACTTTTTTGGCCGTCAAAAAGTGTGGCTATCTTTGTATCGCCGGATACGCAAGCCTCGTCGCTGATCACGGTCATGGCCATTTCCATCTCAGCCACGCTTCTGAGCCTTTCGTATTCCTTGTACCTGGATTGCCTGTTGGTAACAGTAGACAGGTCTATAAAGTCGTTGCTGTCATACAGCCTGATCTGTGACTGAGTCAGGCCAAAGGAATCCCCCCGCAGATCCGGCATGGCGTCCGGAACCACAACGCCCGCCCCGGTTATTTGGGCGGTGTCCATTCTTTCTATGGGACCTTTCTCAAATTGATAAGTCCACAACTTGTAAAAATCCCACCAAGCCATCGACACCTCTCTTTTGGTTTATCTATACGCCGACTCTACTATTATAGTCGAACCCGCCCCAAAAAGGCTTAAATACTAAGCCATCGCGCCATGAAAAGAGTCTGTTTTATCGTCAGCCATCTCGGATCCGGATCTGCTGATCTGGTGGATGTGCTCAATAAAAACCCGAGATGCCAAATACACGATTCCGAAGCCCAGTACAACAATCCCTCTTCGCTGGAGTGGATGTTTGCCGCAGGACACAAGTGCCGCGACAGTTCGGCCGTTTACGGGGATCACCTCCTCTTTAACATGTCCCTTTCTCACAAGTCCTTCTTTGATTTTTGCAAGTTCATATATGTGATAAGGCCCGCCAGAGCGTCATTAAACGAGATAATGACGCTTAGAGACAAGAAGTACACACAAGAAGATGCGGCAAAATACTATAGGTTTAGGCTCAGAAGAATCTGCGAGATGGCCAAACGATCCCCAGATTCGGTGCTTCTCACTTGGGATGATCTTGCGAAAGGAACGGCATTTCCTATAATAGAACATTACTTGGGGCTGTCCACGCAATTAAAGACCGAATTTAATCATTTTTCCTCTGGGATGAATGACATATTTAAGGAAAATCTGATAGAGGAGTGCCAAGACGCTTACGAGAGATACTATTATTATTTGAACAGGCTAAAACTAAGAAGATCATTATGATAAGAGTTGAAGAAACGAACGACTACGCAATATACGACGAAGTTCTGGACAACGAACAGTTTGAAAAGGTATGGATGGCCATACAGTCCGACGAATTTCTAATCCCGCACATCAATAACTGGTCCAAGGTTTGGAGAATAACGGACGGATCTCCGGTGGGCACTAGGGATTACAATGTGGGTCCGGATTCATTTGGCAACTACATGGACTTAATGAAGTTTATTATCATGGAGGCTGCCAAGATGCATCCCCAAATAATATTGAGTTGCGACGAACTTGTCTTGAGATCATACCTTTACCCGCGCGGAACAAAATTGAACTGGCACAATGACCTCGGGTATTCTGGGGCCGCGATCTTTTACGCCCATCCCGAATGGGCCTCCACATGGGGCGGAGAACTGATGCTGGCCAGGACCCCTTCCGGATTCAGCGTGAGCCCCCCTCATTTGGACCACAAGAACGAGGATGTTTTCTTGTCCCATTTTGGAGCCGGAACATACATAACTTGCAAGCCCAACAGGCTTGTCCTCACCAGACCCGGCGTTTGGCACTCCATAAACAGAGTAGATAACGATGCCGGCGACCATTGCAGAGCGACAGTCGTTGGATTTTTTAAGCAAAAATGAAGATATCATTCTGCACCACATCCATGGACAGGCTGTTTCATCTGGAACAGACTTATGTTCACAACATAGAAAGTTCCAAATCGTTATCAAATGTGGAGTTCGTCCTTCTCGACTATAATAGCAAAGACGGGCTAGAAGACTGGGTAAAAGAAAATCTTTCTGGATATATTGAATCAGGAAGAGTAGTTTTTGTTCAAACAAAAGAGCCGAGGTACTGGGTGGCGGCTCATGCAAAGAACATAGCCCACAAGGTCGCCACGGGCGACATTCTTATGAATTTGGACTGCGACATATTCATCCCAGAAGGTTTTTGCGAATACTTGGATTCTGCATTTTCTTCGGGCAAAAGAATGGTGATGGCTTTTGAAAGTGAGGATATGTATGGAAATAATGGTTGTGCCGGCCTCGTCGCTGCGACAAGGAAGGACTTCTACTCAGTCAACGGCTACGATGAAAGTATTCATCTCGGTTGGGGCTATGACGACATGAACTATCAGTTCAGGGTGAGAATGCAAAACAATCTAGAACTTTTTACCCCACCGAAAATTTGTTCGTGCATACCCCATCCCAATGAAATTAGAACAAAAAACTGCCAACTCAAGCAGATAGAGGTCACCAGAGACTTGAGCATGAATATATGCGAAGACGCTGCGACTAGCAAAAACTATGTCGCCAATTCTTCCATAGAATGGGGTCGTGCGAACATAACCAAGAATTTCAAAGAAAGCTTTTTGATCTAGCAGTTTTCTGGGTTAATTGGGAAGCATCCATTTTCTTCAAATAGCCTCCTTCCTTCTTCTTGTATGTTCTTTAAATACAACAGCGCCTGATCCGCAGCGTTTTCTTCTGATAACAATTCATTCTCCGCCCACACCCTGTTGAATGTGTCTGTGTACATGATTTGTGGATTGCTTTCCACATTAAGACTGTGAGCCAGAGACTTGGAGAATCTTTTTATGACCACCGACCTCATTTCTCCGATCCTCGCATTTTTCTTAATATAAACTTTTGATCCGACTTGAAACAAAGCCAAAAAGTTTTTCTTTAACTTTATCTCAGCACAACCTACGATCCTTATCTTTGTATTATATTCGTATTCAAACATTTGCATCCTTGGATTGTTCGTGTAACATATTTAGTTTTACAACACTCCATTGCTTTGGTTATCTAGCAAAAAAAACGGCCCGCCCCTTTCGGGGCGAGCCGCCTTTTGAATCAACTCCGTGAGTCAAATCACGGGGTGCCGCCGTCCAGCGAGCTGGACCATTCCGGAGCGGTGCCGGCCGAGTTCATCTTCAAGAACTGGTAGCCGGTTCCCTTAGCCAACTTGGCCAAGGTGTCCGTCGCGGAGGCGTAGATGATATCGCCAGCAGCGTAGCTCGAGAGCCCGGTTCCACCGTAGGTGGATCCGACCACGCTGGCATTCCATGTGCCCGCCGTCACGGTTCCGACAGTCGTGATGCTGTCGTCACCCGTGTAGGTTCCGGCAGCCACAGCAGCAAGAGTGCTGTTGTACGCCTGAACGTCAGTGCCGATCACAACGCCGAGCGTTGTGCGGGCATCCGACGCGCTTGCGTCATCAAGGAGGCCACGAGCAAAGCTCGTCATCGTCGTTGTCGCCGCTGTTCCCGTGCCTGTGAAGTACGGGAGAGCGTCAGCAGCACTTGTCAGACCCGCGAGGGCCGCGAGTTCGGCATCGTACGCTTGAACGTCGGTGCCGATCACAACGCCGAGCGTTGTGCGGGCGTCCGACGCACTGGCGTCGTCAACAAGCGATCTGCCGAAGCTGGACAGCGTGGTCACCGCAGCTGTGCCC
>Ga0164293_10000108_pt1 | contig 55043 bp, 51 predicted proteins | sample GEODES118metaG_FD_111487 | JGI IMG/M metagenome (GOLD analysis project Ga0164293, IMG submission 111487) | Eutrophic lake water microbial communities from Lake Mendota, Wisconsin, USA - GEODES118 metaG | ecosystem: Environmental > Aquatic > Freshwater > Lake | place: USA: Lake Mendota...
TCAGTTGAATTAAGATCAGGGATATTTTTTTGTTCCATATGGGTTGGACGAATAGGTTCATGTGCTGCTTGGGCATCATCTTTATTTGCATAAAAGTTATTTTGATAATATTCGTCACCAAAAGAATTTTCAATCACTTTTTGAATTTCTTTCTTTGAATCTTCACTTAAAATTAAACTATCCGTTCGATGATATGTAATATGACCGCCTTCGAAAAGTTTTTGCAAGATTTTCATTGTATTATCTGGTGATAATCCCATTTTAATAGATGCTTCTTGTTGAATAGATGATGTAATGAAAGGAGGTGGAGGCTTACGCTTAGTTTTATTAACCGAAATATCAATAATTTTATATTCTGCTAGATTGGCTAATTCCATAAATTCAGTTGTGGTTTCTTTATTTTCAAAAGTTTTATCTAAATCGGCTGAAAATTGGAGTGCTTTTAATTCTTTTTTGATAGGATTAAATATACCATTTGTTTGGTAATATCCACTACTTTCGAATTTTTCAATTTCCTTTTCTCTTTCATAGACTAATTTAAGGGCAGGGCTTTGAACACGTCCACAAGAAAGTCCAAAAGTTTGAAATTGTGAATCAAGAACAGGTGAAATCAGATAGCCAATTAATTTATCTATTACACTACGTGCTTTTTGTGAATAATACATATTCATATCGACTTTTCTCGGATGTAACATTGCATCTAGAATAGCCTTTTCTGTAATTTCATTAAAGGTAATACGATTATATTCATCTTCTTTTAGTTTTAAAACATCCATTACATGCCACGCAATAGCCTCTCCTTCACGATCAGCATCTGCTGCGAGGATTACCATAGAAGCATCACTAATTTCATCTTTTAAGTCTGATACAATATGACGTTTAGATTCACTGACTTGATAATGTGGTTCAAAAGTCTCTAGTGAAATCCCGACATGTTTTTTATCAATTTCTCGAATATGTCCACAACTAGCAGTTACTACAAAGTCACATCCTTCAAAATTGGGATGTTTCTTAATTTTTGTAAGAATTTCTTTAATTTTTTTAATTTTATTTGGAGATTCAACAATAATTACTTGTTTACCGCTATAAACTTTATCAGATTTTGGAACCACTGATGTAGGTTCTTTTTTCTTATTACTCTTTTTAGGTTTTTTGTCTTCGATAATCTCATCAGAATCAACAATAGTATCTTTCTTTTTAGGTTTTGTTTTTTTAATTTTCTCTTCAACTTTAACAGTATCAGTATCTTCTTTCTTTGTCTTAGGAGGCATAGATTTGATTTGATTTGATTTGATATTATATTATAATATTCAATAATTTTATATCATAAAAAAAAGAAATTCAATTTTAATCATCGTCAAAAATGTTATGATCTAATATAATTTAATTTTTGGAAGAAAATCCAGTGAAATATATTGGTAATTAACTAAGAAATATGAAAGTAAATATCCAATAAAATATTCAACTAAGTCGATATGAAGATTTACATCGTTAAAACTATATAATTGATAAAGAACGAAGAAAGGCATTACAAGCACATATTTAATTGAAATAAATCCAAAAAAGAAGTGCCAGAATGAATTCCAACCATCTGTAAATAAAGGTCTTGGTCTAGGCATAATGTTTATTCTATTTTATTATAATATGACATATTTTTTGATTTATTAACAAGCACCATACCCAAAAAATCCAACAAATACAATACCTAAAAGAAGACTCATATGATAATTATATTTCATGTAATCGTAAATTTCAACCCATTTAGCCCGTGCAACTGGATCATCTAAATAGGTAACCATTAAAAGTGATTTTTTAGACATAGTGTAATAAATGTATGTAATAATATATGTCATTGCAACTAAAAAGCATGCTGATTGAACATTACCAATATTTAATTTAGAATAATATTTAAAGTATAATAATGAAATTAATGATATAATAAAACCACCTACAAAACCTTTGACGTATAAATCACGACGTTCCTTCATGATTTGAGTGTATTTATCTTGAAGTTCGGGTGTTAGTAATTTCATAAAATCATCCTTTAAATAATGTTTATCAACTGAGATGATCATATAAACCATTGAAAATAAGAAGACGCCTGCGATGGCACATGATGTATAGCAAACCATTGTAATTTGTTAGATTAGATTTATATTTGTATTATAAAAAGAAAAATAAATGAAAAGAAATGAAAAGAAATGAAAAGAAATGAAATGAAATGAAAGAAAAATAGAAATAATAGAAATGAAAAAGAAAAATTGAAATAATATAAAAACTATTGCAAGTTTGTATAATTAAATACTAATACTAAAATGACTGTTAAACTTACTAATTTTCAAAAAGTTCAAGAATTCACTTCGGGATTTGATGTTGCTCGTACTGATAATCCAGATGAAAAATTATTTAAACTTCGATGGGATCTAATTCAAGAGGAATCAGATGAACTATTTCAAGCATTAAAAGAAGAAAATTATGTTGAAATATTAGATGCAGTCAGTGATATTCTATATGTTGTATTAGGCGCTGCAGATTCTTTTAATAAAGATTTTGATCTAGTACTTGAAGAATTTAATATTGAAACCGGAAATGATTTAAAAATTGACTTATCTGATAATATCGCGTTAATGCCATTTGGTAAATATCGTATGCAACTAATCTTTGATGATGAAAAAGATAAACTTATTCGCTTAGAAAATAATTATTCTTCTGCGATTAAAAATCTTAAAATTGCATTTATTTCACGTGATGTTAAGGAGATTGTAAAACAACTTGTACCAGTTCATAAATATCTATATGATTGGGCTTATCTTTTTGGTTTTAATCTAAATGAAACTTTTGCTTTAGTTCATGACTCAAATATGAGTAAATTGGCTGAAACAGAAGAAGTCGCTCAACAAACGGTTACATGGTATAGAGAAAATGAAACCCGTTATGATTCTCCTGCTTACCGTTTATCACCGATTAAGGTTAATAACGAAGACCGTTGGATTATCTTTAATTCTTCAACTGGAAAGGTTCTAAAATCGATTAATTATCATGCTGTTGATCTTAGCAAATACATTGATAAAATTCAATAATAAAAAATATTAAATATTAAATTGTAATATAATCTTAAAATTTAATTAATTTTTTCTTTGAAAATTGCATCCAAAAGTAATTTAGAATTATATTTTTGGCATAATTTTTTTAATATTTTTAGATCTTTTTCCTCAATTTCATATTGATGTGGCTGTGGTGGTGGCGGTGGCGGTGGAGGAGGGGGTGGTGGTACACTTGATTTTTGTTTAAGACGGACAATAATTTCATCTTTCATCTTTTTAAGAATCGGACAATCTTCTTGTAATTTTACTTTTGTAGTACACGGAGTTGGTAATTCTTCTCCAGTAAAAATGATAAAACCAATATTTCCGTTAGCAGAGTTATGATCTTTTTTACTAATAAATTTAGAATAAGGCATTGCTTCAATGTATCGACCATTTCTTGCTAAATGGACTCTAGACGCTTCCATATTTTTTTTGCCAAACTTTGATAAACCAGGAATATTAAATTGTCTTCCATCACCAACTATTTCGTAAAAGCAATAATTTGCAGTACTTTTATCTAAGGTAAAAGTATCATCGTGTTTTTTTATGACATCACCTGTTTCAATTGCATCTTCTAGACATTCTTTTAATGATTTCCATTCAGATGATGATTTTTGAAAAACATCTAAACCATTTGTTACTTGTATGTTAATATTATAACGTTGAAAATATGATGGTTCATATCGGATACGAATAATTTCCTGCATAGCATTCATAATACTTTGTGCATTATTGATATTTCCTAAAATAGCTATATCAAAAATAACCTTCCAACATGTTCCGTGTCCAGGACAAATATCATCATTAATTTCGTCCTCAATATGTTTTGTATCAAGTCCATTAAAGGGACTGCATAAAATATTTAGAACACCTGATAGACCACGACTGTCTTGTTTTCTCCAAAATAATTGCCATTCTGCACTTGCATAATCAGGTGCGAATTTTGTCAATGCTTTTTTTGAACCATGTCCATAAATATTTTCTTTTTTATTATCACCAATATCTTTTGATGACCATGCTTTCATACGTTTTTCACTAATTAAACCTTTTCCATTATCATTAATGATTAATTCACATTTGTTTGGATTAGTAATATTAAATTTAATGTCAATAATACTTGCTTGACCTGCACCAAGTGCACCATCAATAAATTCAGGTAATACTAATAATGCTTCTGGAAAATCTTCAGAATATGGTACTCCTTCATTAGCAGAAGCACACCATAGACCATTAAAATCGTTATTTAGATTGTTCATTATGGTTTATTGTTTATTGTTTATTCTAAATTCATAATTTTGATTATTTGTAATATCAATTTTTTTTATAAGTTAAGATCGATATTATTTTTTCTTTTAGTCAAATATAATAATAGTTTGCGAACAACATTTAAGGATCTCCAACGTTTTCTAAGAATTCTGTTGGATAGCAAACAGCAAATATTTATGTTGAAGATTGTGATTATCTTCTGATTTAATATAAAAATAAAAATCACTCAATCTTGATGTTTGATAAAAATATCTATTCACAACTAATTTCTTTACCAGACCCACCAGCAGCACTTGATCCTACTAACATTTTAAATATTTTTTCAGCTTTCTGAATATTCTCATCAGTTATATCAAGATATATATCTAAAGAATCTCCTCTTTCATTAGCATAAAAATAATTTATTATTTTGTAATATCCTCGATTTTGAAGTTCATCCACTTCTTGTTCGTTTATTTTAATTATTTTAAAGTCAAGCTGGTCATTAATATTAATAACTCCATTTGTAGGATTGTCTTTCGATTGTTGTATTATGCCTGATATATAATCTGAAAAATCGTGTTTTTCCCGATGTGTAAGAACCAGTGTTTGATATGATGATATTAATATCCATGCTGATATGACATTTACTGCAAGTGAATGTATACGTGTACTAAACTTTTTCGGCACATCCCTTTTAAATGGTGATTCATTTTTAAAATATTGAGAAATAATTATTAAAATGCTTCTTAATAATTGATTGTATTTTTTTTTCTCTTCTGAACTTTCTGTAAAAGAATCAATTGAAATATCATACCCATCTTGATGAAGTGTTATACTTGAAACACATTTTTTTTCTTTTTTATTATTTTCTGTTTTATTATTTTCTTTATAAAGACATAATATTAAATCATTTGGATCATCATATGATCTTCTAAACTTCTTTACAACACCATGTAGTTTAGAAAATTTATTTAACATAACTTCTAAACCACTACATTTTTTTTTAAGTTCTTGATTAATAGAACTTAATTTATCTCGCACATCTTTATTATCAAAATTTATTAAACCCAAATATGGTGTTAATATATTTAATGATATTATATTTTGAAACAGGTCCATTTCTTTTAAATCTATTGGAGTATGCTTTAAAACTGATTTAACTGCTTCTAATAAGTTATCAACAATATCCTTTATGTCTTTATATTCAATGTTTTCTCCGGTAGATCCAAAAAAATAAAATTTATGATTATGTGGATCATAAAAACAAAAAAAATATATTTTTTCATTTTCTGTATTATTTCTTGATACATAATAAATTCTACTATATAATTTATCTGTTAATTGAATTTTATTATCATCTAATATTAGAAATTCAAATCTATCTTTATGTACATCAATAACTAGATTTTGCAAAAATCCCATATTTGAAATATTGTTAAAACTATACAAAGGGGTCGGTGTTTTTGTATACCAGTTATCTATTTCATCCATTGATTCTAATAATACATAAATTATAATACCAAATATTTGGAATAAACTTTCTGTAAAAATATGACCTTTATTATATTGTGATGAATTAGCTAATCTTTTACAAACTGATAGTATATCTTTTAAACTTTTTTTATTATTAATAATTCTATTTGGATCTAAAATTACACCATAATGTGAGAAAGAATATATTTCATCATTTTCAATATCATATAATATTAAAACATTAAAATTATTATTTTCACTTTCTATACTATTTGTGCATTCAAATGTATTAACAATACCGGTTTTTCTATCTAATACATCTAAATATATACGATTAAAATGTGATGATTTTGAACATGTAAATCTAGATCGATCAGAATTCCATTTGTCTAAAGATATAAAATCAACATTATTACATTGATTAATATCAAAATATGTATAATATGTTTCATCATTATTAGTACCTCCAGAATTGTCATATGGAATATTAAACCCTCCCTTCATATGCTTTTTTGTATTTTTACGATGTTTATTGTGATTATTGTGATTTTTATTATATTTTTTATTTTTTTTATTATATTTTTTTGTAAATTTAGTGACCATTTAATAATATAATTAGAATTTTATAAAAAAACATTTTAGGGTAGAGGTATATATAAAAATTGAAAAATATAATAGTATTTAAAATATATTGGAGTTATTGCGCGTTTTTATCTTTTTTTGTTTTTATTTAATCTAAAAATAAAACTAAATCTAAAAAGTCTCTTGAACCTCTTTCACCCAATGTGTTGTTCGACCATCTTTTGTCTTTTCCATGATAACTTTGTTACCTAATGGATCATATTTTTTTTGATAAACTGCAAAATTAAATGAATATTCACCTTCTTGTCCTCTAATATCAGAATAATCTCTAATACTAGCACCACCATATTTATAACTTTTTTTTATTTTGTCTAATGTTATATGGAATATTTCAATTATTTTTTCATCAGGAATATTATTAATAATTGAATGAGGGGACACTTTTGCTTTGTATAAAATTTCAGACTTTAAATAGTTACCAACACCTGAAAAAACAGATTGCTCCATTAAAACCACTGCAATAGTTCTACGACCATTCTTTTTATTTTTCATTGTTTCTAGATATTCTTCTTCTGTAATTATATCATTTAAAAGATCTGGACCAATACTGTCCAAAATTGAATCAAGTACTTTTTGATCATTTGTCCATTGTATAGTTCCAAAATGTCTAGGATCAATAAACCATATGGATTTTAATTTATCAGAAGTTTTACTTTTATAAACTATTTCACAATGATTATGTTTATTGGCCTTTTCTAGATACCACCCACCACTCATCAATAAACGACACATTAAATACCAACCATTTTCAAAAACGAAATAAATTAATTTACCTTTAGATTTTACTTCTTTAACTTGTAAAGGTAATGATAATTTGAAATCATTAAAACCATTTGGTGTCTTTTTTAAAAATTTACTCCCGATCGGGAATATAACTTCGGTTATAATTTTATTTTTTAATAGATGATTCAAACCATCTTTAATAATATTTACTTCAGGTCCTTCAGGCATATTTTATGATTATAGAATATAATATTTTATTTTATTTTATTTCTTTTCTTTTCTTTTCTTTTATTTTTTCAATTTTTATTGTCTAGTATCTTGAGGTCTATTAAAATCAACAACTATTTTGTTCTGATTTCCAAATAATTTAATGTTATTAGACATTCTCTCCCATTCTTTCTTTTTTTGTTCAGACATTTCTTGACGATTATTCATATCGGATTGTTTATAATTTCTTCCATTTTCCATTAATTGAATGTTTTGTCTGATTGATTTATTATAATCACTTGTTGTAATTGGTATTGCGGCTGTTCTAGGTAGAGGCATTAAATTTTGCATTCTTTCATTATATGTGTCTTTATTATTAACTCTAGATGATTCATTTTTTCGGAATAATCCTTCATCTTGTAAAACCATGGTTTGATTCACTTGATTTTGATGATTATTAAAATTATACATACTTGGATCCATATTAGAATTAAATGGTTTATATTGATCTTGGTAACTGGCTTTGAATGAAGCAGATGCAACTCTATTATCTAACATTTGGTTTGGTTGATTAAGAGCACGTGGTAGAGAAGAGATAGTTTGCATACGTTCATTATTTAAATCTCTATTATTAATTCGACTAGTTTGTTGAAAAACATTATTAAAATTACTTGGTAATTCAGCAATAAAATTATTAGACGGCTGTGAATATGTATTTGTGCTAGGAGATGGTGTATGACTAGAATTCATATTTAATTGATTAAATTGTTGAAACATAAAACCATCCATTTTATTATTAATACCATCTCGATTGTCTTTTCTAGATTGTATTTCTTGATTGTTCGTATTCATATTCATATATCTAGGATTATTATCTATTAATGATTGATCAAAAATATGTTGTGCTTTCTCTTGATTCGGTAAAGTTAATTTTAAATTATTAACCTTTTCATTAATAGAATCTCTATATTGATTATCTTTATCTTCTTTCTTATTACCTCTTATTCCTGATGGAAATTCAAAATTATTTGGTTTTTGAGAATAAAAGTTTACAGGTTCATATCTTTGTTGTTGTGGTTGTAATTGTTGTTTTTGTTGAACTTGTTGTGGTTGATAATTTTGAAATTGAGGAATATCTGATGGTTTTTCGTATCTTTGTTGTTGAGGTGGTTGTTGAGGTTGTTGAGGTGGTTGAGGTTGAGGTTGTGGAGGTTGTTGAAATTGAGAAATATCCAATGGTTCATATTTAGGAACTTTAACTGAATTATTTTGTTGTTGATATTGTTGAGGTTGTGGTTGTTGAGGTTGTGGTGGAGGTTGTTGTTTTTGAAATTGTGAAATGTCTAATGGTTCATATTTAGGGGGTTGATATTGACCACTCATGATTTATGATAGTATAATATTTTTTAAATATTATTATAACGTTGAGCAATAGAATTTCAAAAATTTCTAGTAAAATAATAAATGAAGATCGCAGTTATTATTTTTATTATATTAACATTGATTATTATTTATTCAGAAGTATTAACTGAATCATTTGAAACTGTACAAAAACTCGCAACAGATAATAAAATGTATTATGTACAAGATTATTCCAATAATCAAGAAGCCGCAAATGTATTATCAAGATTAGTCCAAAATTCTTTAAATTTAATTGATTATATTGCATCAAAGTATCCAAATAATCAAGGTGTTAAAAGATTGAAAGAAAAATTTAATCCAGATAAAATAAGAGAAGCAGAACATGAAAAAGATTCAACATCATATACAATTAACAAAGGTGAAATGATGCATTTATGTTTAAGACAAAAAGATTCGAATAAATCAATTCATGATGATAATTTACTAATGTTTGTAATTATTCATGAACTAGCACATATTATGAGTCAAAGTATTGGACATAATAATGAATTTTATGATAATTTTAAATTTCTTTTACGAGAATCAGTAAAAAAAGGTATTTATACACCTGTTAATTTTCAAAAAACACCTGTAAATTATTGTGGGATTAATGTAACAAATAATCCATATTACGGATAAACTTTTTACCGCTTTGGTATGCTATGACATACCAAGACTGAAAAAGTTTTAACAAAAAGAAACTTTTTACCGCTTTGGTGGTCTAAAGTCCACCAAGACTGAAAAAGTTTTATCAAAAACACTTTAACACTTTTTGCCAACACTTTTTCCTAAAAAGTGTTTTTTTGGTTACACTTTTTTCTAAAAAGTGTTTTTATGCTGCAAATTCAGAAATAAATTTAGGTTTAATTTTAGTATTTTCAACAACTATTTCTGCAGGTAATATTGGTTGTGGTGGGGCAACTAATTCATAATCTGGTTCCATACTATTTTGTTTTACTTTACAAACACCACAAAAATCGCTTTTACCAGTGTCACCAACTGCTCCTTGATAACCGGGTGCGCCAACAAATCCTTGTTCATTTTTTACTTTTTGATAGATCATAATAATTGCATATGTTATCATTAAATTACATACTACAATTATACCAAACCAGTTTAAAACCATTTTGCTTTCTGGAAAATTTAGTTTATCTTGAGCATATTTTAGAATAACTAATAGTAATATTATTAATAATAAAAATATTAATCCTATCCAATACTTTTTAATAAAAGATCCTGAATAAGAATAGAATTGATTTTGTTTTTTTATTTCATCGGTTTGATTTGAAGACATACTTTTACCTTATAATTTTATTTTTTATTTTTGTTTCGAAGAGCCTTTGCTTCTTTAATTTTTAAAGCAAGTTCTTCTTTATAAATATCATCAATTTGTTGTAACTGTGAAAGTGTTAATGTGTTTGTATCCATTTGTTCAACTAACATATTAATACCTTTAACCTTAAAATTATATTTTTCATCCGTTAAATCTATTGAATATTTAAATTGATTTTGTAATAGAGTTTTATTATTTCTAATTGAATTGGCATAAACTGATCTACCATCACTCTTACATCCAATTTTAATCTGTTCATAATAATTATTCATTTCATTTAATAACCATTTTAATTTGCTTGTGGCAAAATAACTGAATTCTTGATTTGCAATTTTTTCTTTATAATTATCAACTAATCTAAATTGTTTATCAATTCTTATTTTAAGTGCATTATATAATTTTTCTATTCCTTCTGGGTTATCACATGATCCCATTCTATTAATATTTTCTAATTCTTTACCAACAACATTATAAATTTCAATTAAATTTGTAATAATACGATTTCTTTCTGGATCAGTATCAACAAACATCATACATTTTTTACGAAAAGCATATGTCGGTGTTAATGGTTTAATGAATGTTCTAACATAATCTATAAAATTCTTTCTTTGTCTATTTTCAATATCAAATAAATAATAACCAGATACCAATTCATCATCTATATTTTTTAATTGATCATCAAAACCCGCTGGAAATAAATAATATAAATCATCCCATAAAGAAAGGTCTGGGTTTGGTCTCTCTTTATCATCCCCTGCTGATTGTAATTTTGCTAATTTATTTTTTGCATATAAATCAAAAACTGATAATTGACTAGATTGAGTTACACCAATTTTTTTTAATTTATCAATTACAGCATTAAGATCCTTTGTCTCTAATGCACTAATGATATTTAAAAATCCTATTATTTTTTCTTGTAATGTCATATCACTATAAACTTTGGTTGAAATATTAAAAGAATTGCCTTGATCTTGAAACGCTTTCATAACAATATTTGGACTGGATTTAAAAACTTTAATAAATCTTATAATTGCATCTAGGTATGCTTTATTTGACTTACCGGTTTCGGATATCTTTTGCAATATATTAAAAGGCAATAATTCATCCGTTGTTTTATTAGTATCATTTGTAAATACTATTTTAAATGATTTTGATTGAAATAATTCATTAATATACATAATAGCTGTTAAATAATATGATAAATAATTATCAAATGTTGGAATATTTATAAGAGTATTTAAGAGGGCTTTTGAATATACTTTTGCTGAATATATTTCTCCTTTTTCGTTTCTTACATTTTCAATAAAATTAGGATTAAATTTTACATAATCACTATCATTTTTAGGAGCATGATATACAACTGAATTTTTATCTTGTAATAATTGTTTTAATTGATTATATTTATCTAGAATAGGTTGATTTGATTTATTATCATAATATTCAGGGTGTCCTTCAACAATATTATAATACACACTATTAGTTTCATATATTTCACTTGTTTTTTTACAAAATAAATGATTAAGTTGTGTCTGCCAAAAAGAACAGAATTTAATATTTTTATTACCAAAAGAAGGGATTACATCAATTGCAGGAAAAGAAGCAACATAAGATATGCTATATGATTTAATTAAACATTCAGTTGGTAAACATGCTACTTGACTAATTTCAGGTTTTCTACCTCCAAACGTAACAAAATGTCCTAATGCGGTATATCCTTTAGGTGGACTAGGTTCCCAGATTGTCATTTTTCTAACACCATCTGAAATATGAATAATTTTATTAAAATCTTTGGGTGCTACTGAACCATATCCAGCCATATAAGTTCTTATTTTAGAATTTGAACTTTGAGTAAAAACACAATCGCCTAATGATGCTAAACCTAAATATCCGACAGATCTCCAGAAACTAATTTCTCCTGTTATATTGGTAGTTTTATTTAATTTAGTAATTAAATGATATTGATTAGAGTATTGAATACCTATTTCACTCGAATCTGAACAATATCCACAAACTGTATCATCACCATTTTTACCCATTGTACCTTGTTCACCAATGCTACCTTGACCACCTATAGTTTTACCATGTCTTGTTTGATAATAACCTGTTATAAACACAATATTCATTAAATTTAATAATACAAGAACGAAGAACCATAAATATATTTGATTACCATAACTTTCTATTAAAGAATTTCGATATATGTATATAAAAAAAAGTGTTAATGACAAGCCAATAAAAGATACTATAAATACGGTAAATGGGTTTAAACTTTTAATATTATTAAGAACAGAGTTTGTGTCTTGAGCAACATCCATATTTTATTCTTTTATTCTAAATCAAAGATTAAATTTCTGAATAATTTTTCTTATTTTTTCTTTATAAATTATAAAATGAATCGTAGTTTAAAGAAACCAGTATTACAAAGTTCTAAAAAAACACAAAAAAATACTACTGGAACATCTGAAGATAAAAAGAAAAAAATAAAACATTTTGATGTTAATCCTGCAACAATACTTGGATTAGGTGCTGTTGCTGCCGCAGCATTAACCCAAAGTAAAAATATAGACCCTGAATTAAAAGAAATTGCTCAACCACGTGAGTATAGATGGGGACTTGGTGTTGAACATGAAATGCAAATTTTTCATATTCCTAAATCAGGTATGATCGATGCCAATATTATGTTTGATTCACAAGAATCAACTTGCTGGCTTACAGGTGACAAATCAGAAGAAGGTGCTTGTTGTAAAACAAGAAAAGATGATTGTTTTAAACAAGGTAAAGAATCTGAAAGACCAAATTTAACTAACGAAGAAGTTATGTGGTTATCTAATATTGATTGGGAATTATCTGGACGTCAAGCAGAAGGATGCAAAGATGGTCGTATAATTCTTCCAAGAACTCCTATTTTAATGCCTGAATTAGTAACTGGTAATTTTAAAAATAGAAGTGTTGAATCAATCCATCAAGAAATTGTTTATCTTGAAGAAAAATTTATTGATCTTCAAATGAAAAATCCACATACCAGACAAAAAGTTGAAAAATATGGTCCTCTTAAAACTCACTCATGTAACTTCTTAAGTGATATTAAAGTACCTAAACGTCCTACGGTTAATTCAACAAATTATTCACTTGATCAACTTGAAAAATACAAGGATTATCTTGGAAGTTATCATGTTACTATAACATTACCACATTTTAAAGATATTTCCACATCAGAATTTGTTAATATGCACCGATTCTTTGGTATGCAATTCCAATGGTTAGAACCATTATTTAATGGTATTTATTTTAGTCCTGACCCAGATTCAGTTGGTTCTGGACCAGAAAAAGTACAAGGATCTGCTCGTATTATGATTGTTGGATGGGGTAATTTAGGTGGATCAGATTTAAGAAAATTAGGTCAAACTAAAGAAGGAAAGGAAGTAGCATTTGATCGTTATGGTATTGGTCGTGCAACTAATATTAAATCTTATTGGAGAGATCAAATTAAATTTGATGATTCTAAAAAATTAGATTTATGTGCCAAAACTGCACCTCCAAATAAGAATTATAGTAAATTTCCTAAAAAGGCTCTCAGTATTCATACTAGTGATATTAGAACTTTTGAAATCTCTAAAACTGAAGAAGAATGTATTCGTAAAGGAAGCAATCCAAATGATTGTGTTAGTCTTCGTGTAGATGCGGCACCAATGGTACCACCTTTTGGTATGGAGTTACGTATTTTTGACCACTTTGATAGTGCTTATTTACTTGATTTAATGAGAGTTCTTATTTTACTTGCTGCTAATGCTCAAAGAGTCAATCCAACTAAATATGTTTATAAAAACAAATCGTGGATTGATGCAGTTGGTGTGTCAATGAGAGAAGGTTGGAATGGTATTTTACCAAAAGAATATATTAAAGAACTTCGTAGCAATCTTGGTCTTAAAATCAAAACTGAATCATTAAGATTAGATAATGTATACACTGCTTTAATTAAGGAACTTTATGCTCTTAATCATGAATCACAAATTTGTAAAATGATGATGGAAAATCCCGATGTTGAACCATCAGTACCAATGGTTAATCGTTATTGCTGGGAATTAAGTTTTAATAAAAACTTCTACAAATCAGTAATGGATTTTATTAAAGTAACATATAAATCAAAACGTTTAGTTTCTATTTCTCAATTCAGAACTGACTTTTTTAAAAAATTTGAAGAATATTTATGGAGAGATGATATTGAAGATTTACTGTATGCTCTTGAAACAAAACGCAAAGTAGATCTTAATATCGAAGGAGGTAAAATTAAAAGCATTAGAATCCTATAAACAAACTTTTTAGAAAAAAGTTTATTTACTTTTTAGAAAATTTTTACTTTTTTTAGATATTTTTTTGACCAAACTTTTTTCTAAAAAGTTTATTCGATATAAAAAAATTTTTAATTTATATTATTTAATTTATAGTATTACAAATGAGTTATTATAAAAACATTATTAATCCATACATGTATTTTCCATTCCCTACTACTAGTAAATATAACTTAGGATTTATTAATTCTTTAAACAATCGAATTAATGTTATTAAACAAAATATTGATACTAAGATTAGATCATATTGTCAATCAAAAAACATAAATTCAGGTTCCATTAAAAACGGTGTTTATTATAATATCTTATATAATATGCCTCATATTATTGGTATCTCAAATTCTGATATGATTAATGAAATTTCAATTCATTTAAATAAACAAAACATTGATGATGATTTTTTATTTCAAGAAATTAAAGATTTCGTTGTAATTGATGATGATATTATTAATATTGATTGGAGTATTTTAAATGGAATTGAACATATTATTATCAAGAACATTTCTGAAGTTATATATAATAAAATTAAAAATAATAAAAAACCCGTCAAAACAATTCCATCTACTAAATCTAAACCATTAGTACAAAATACACCAACGGTAAATCAATCTATTTCTTGTGATAATAATTATAAACAGTTAGCAAATGCATTAAATACTTTGGAACATGAAATTGCTGTTTTAAAGGTTGATATTAAAAAATGTATGGATGTTGATACTAGATATAATTATTTACAAAATCAAATTGATGATATCAATCTTTTATTAAGTGAATTAATTGAAAATGAGACAAAAAATTACATAAATTTTGATAATAATGATAAAAATATTATTAATTCTACTATGAATAATGAAATTGATGATGAAACTGAAAATGAAAATGAAAATGAAAATGAAATCGATCTTGTTATTGAAAATGTAGAAAATATTGGAGAATCTGTCGCAGATGAAATTAGTAAAATTCTTCATTAAATTATAATCCAATTAATTTGAGAAGACTCCAACCACCTTTTTGATTCTTTTTTGATTTATTATTATTATTAGTATTACCATCACAGTTTTTATTAAGAAACTCACTTAATAAAACATTGAGATCACTTTTCTTTGATTTATTAATTTTATTCCAAAAAGATCTTGGATTATCTAAATAGATTTGAATAAGGTTGTTATCTAAATAACTTTTTTTAGATACTGTTGCTGTATTATGAAGTCTTAAAGCAATAGTTTGTAAAATATCTTTAATTATTTTTTCACTTTCTTTTTCAATTATTTTTTTACTATTCTTTTGTTTGTTATCACTTTCATCCGTTTTAAGATTCGCAATACTCATGAATTTATCTTTTTGTTTGATTATTTCTTCTAAAAATATATAGTTTGCACCCCATGTTCTAAACATTTTAAGTGTAATATCCTGATGATATTTCATTAAAAAATTATTAACATCAATTGGTTTAATTAATTTATATTCTGAATTATCATCTTTATAATGAAAAATAAAATGTTTATCATGATCTTCTTTTTTTGTTAAATAGCATAGATCTTTTAATAATTTTATAGTTAAAGAATCTCTAATAACACATTGATTTAACACTCCTTTTTTGCCAATAAATTCTATATCAACTTCATTATTTTTAAATTTTAAATGCTTACATTGTAATGTAGAAACTCCATGTGAATTATGATTATTGAAATAATGAATATTACCTATTCTAAAATAACATGTATCTAGAATGGTAATAATTAATGCAATCATCTTTTCTTTATCATCTATTGGTTTATTACTTAACATTAAAGATCTAACATCTTTTCTTATTTGATCTATTTTACTTCCAATATTTTTAAGTTGACAATATTTATTTCTAGATTGTTTATCAACGAAACTTTTTTTATATATATATTGCTTTCTACCTTTATCATCAATACCAATTGCTTGTAAATAGTTTGATGAATTATTAGCAATTTTAATATCAGTATATCCAGGAGGAATAACTAATTTTTTAATTCTTTCTAGGGTATCATCATCTTTAATTTGATTATTTTTACTGTCTAAATAAATGAAACGTTTTTTTTTACTTCTAGGATTAACAGTAATCCTTTTAATGCTTAAATTATTGATTACCATTCTTAATGAATTTATTAGAAAAAAATATATTAGTAATAAAATATAAAATAAAATGCAATCTGCAAGGTTTTATCAAATGCATCCATTGATTCCAACACATTCATTAAAAAAAAAACAAAATATTTATAATTCTAGTAAAATCATTGATGAAAATTATCAACCTAGAAATATTTTAATTGCAAAGTTAATTGTAAAATATTATGATGAATTAATGGACACCTTAGTTTATAATTATATTCAAAAATGTAATCTAGAAGAAGATAATAATAATATTATATTCCATATATAAAAATTACTTAAAATTATATATATTTATATATGACGATATAATACTTAAAACTAATGTCTGAATATAGTTTGATGCTAGAAAAAGTTGGTGATAGTAAAGATATTAACCATCTTTTTTTATTTAACTTATATTATTATTATTACAATAAAGGCTATACAAACTTGATATTAAATGAAATAATTAATTTATTTGTCATGGTTTATACGGTTTTTTTATTAATTTTTTTAACACAATGTCTAAACTTTAAAGATTTAATTCAATATACATCTAAAGAAAGGATCAGTATTGGAGCATTTATAAACGTATCTAATTTTTGGAATTTTAATCCATTTATAATTATATGTATTATAATATTTGTTGGTTATGTTTTCATCAGAATAATTAGTATTTATGCTAGTATTAAAAAATTTTGGTTTATAAAAAAAATCTATCAAGAAGAGTTAAAAATATCAAATAATGATCTTAATACTTTGTCATGGAATGAAGTTTCTAATAAAATAATCAAATATTACTGTAATCCGAATTTAAATGTATATACACTTGCATTAAAAATTATGACAAAAGAAAATTTAATAATTTCTGTTTATGATCAATTACAAGAATTAAAATTCAATAAATACCCTTTAACTAAACTTCTTGAATGGAATTTCATATTTTGTTTTATTAATCCATTAATTAATGAAAATCGAGAAATAGATTTAAATACCAAAATTAACAGAAATTCTTATATATCCATGGTAAATACAAAATTAAAAATCATAACAATTATCAATATATTATTCATGCCATTTTTGTTAATATTTATGTTATTATACATGATACTACAATATGGTGAACAATTCTATAATAATCCAAAATTAATTGTAAATCGTCAATGGTCATTAAAAGCATTATGGAAATTACGTTATTATAATGAACTTCCTCATTTATTTAATTCTAGAATGGAAAAAGCGGGATTTGCAATTAAGGACTATGGTAAACAGTTCCCTTCAAAAATTTACGAAACCGTGTCACATTTTATAACATTCTTTATTGGATCAATATTTATGATACTATTAATATTAACTTTACTGAATGATAATCTTCTTATTAATTTAGATATTACACATAATCGTCCTATTTTATGGTATATGGGTATTATTGGTGGTATTTTAACTATTTCTAAAAGTTTTGGTGCAACTAATAATGTGTATGACCCTGAAAAATATATGAATAAAGTTAAAGAACATATTACTTTAGATGATGAATGGGTCAATAATTGTCGAAATTTAAGTGTTAAAAATAAATTAATGAAAATGTTTCCACAAAGATTAACATTATTACTAGAAGAATGTTATTGTATGATATTAACACCATATATTTTATGGTTTGTATTAAAAAAAGAATCAGTTGTTATTTGTGATTATTTAATCAATATTTTAACAACTCATCATACTGTAAATGGGTTACTTGATTGTAATTCTTTATTTATTAATTATAATCAAATTAAAAATAACCCAAAAACAGAAAAGTCATTTGAATATTTTCAAAAAACATATCCAGAGTCAAACTTTTTATTTTTAATGTTTAATAATGAAACATATTATCCACAAGAATCTAATGAAAATACCGTAAATTATGAAAAAGAAGAATTAAATACATCTACAATTAATATTAATAGCGCTGAACAAAGTATTGAAATTAAACCAACTGATTTATTATTGAATTATTAATTTTTTATCGTTTTTTATTTTTTTATTTTTTTATTTTTATCAATTAGAATACATAAATGAGTACACTTATTCAATGTGAATTTTGTGATATATATGTTGATTTTGATGATTATCTAGACCATGTTAGAAGTTGTCCTGAAAATTTAAATTCATTGGCTTCATCTATAATGTCAATGTTAACATTTAGTATATCGAGCGAAAATAGTATTTTTAATAATTTATATCAGTCTGATACAGAAGAGGAATATGAAAACAATGAAACCAATGAAAATGAAGAAAATGATGAAGAATATTATTCTGCAGATGATCTAGATACATATATAGGTACAGAAACACAAAATAATAATGTTGATGGAATTCAAATAATTAACAATGGTAATGGTATAACTGCTATTATTAATGTTAGTGGTCAAAGATTGAGAACAATATTTGATAATGATATAATTAATATTGGAAGAAATGTAAATCTTGAAGATTTAGAAGATGTTAAAATACCAGTAAAAAATATTGATATTGTTGCACCAATTGTTAACGAAGACGAATTACCAAAAGACACAATATGTACTATTTGTCAAGATGTTATTATAACACAATCTAGAAAGACATTATGTAATCATTTTTTTTGTTGCAAATGTATTGAACCATGGTTAAAAGAATTAAATAAAATGTGTCCAAATTGTTTTACCAATCTAGAAGATCTAGAAAAAGAATTAAAGAAAAATAAATAGTTTCTTTTTTTCTTTACAAAATATAAATAGAAATAAATAGAAAGATGGATAATTTAGCGACTATTAATCAATCTTCTCGTTGTATTACACAAGATATATATAATACTGAAAAATTTGCTGATATTGACAAAAAAGATCGAGAAGCGATTGATATGGATACATACAATCAACAAATATATAAAGAACAAATGATAAGAGCAAAAGAAAATAATGATTTAATTCAAAAAGAAATATCTGAAGCAAAAATTAATTTAAATGCTTCACGAGAAAAGGCCAAAGAAAGGGAAGCCAAAGAAAGAGCCATGCAAGACGATCTAGCATGGAATGGATTAAAAAATGATTGGTATTGGGGATCTTATTCAAATGACATTACTAAAACTAGTTTCAGCCCACTTGATAATTATTTAGATAAAATGAAGCCTGAATCTTATTTACCTATTAAATTAAGTAAAGGTTATCAAGTTATTGGTCAATTTGATGAATATACAGTACCAACTGCGGCTGAAACAACTAAAACATTTGTATATCAATCACCTTTTCGTGATTATTTATACGATATTAAATATGATCGTTTACTCCCTGCAAATAGTGTTAATAATCATCAGAAAGAAACCGATGCAACATCTAGTCCAACTGTAGATCCACAGGAACAAGTTAATCATGCATTTAATACTAAATTATTATTAAAAAATACAGAAACAATACCATCATCAACACCATCCCCATCAACATCACCCATTACAGAAGGATTTACAAGTGATGTAGATCCTAAATTATATGAAATATATCAAAAAACTTTACCACCAAATCCACCAAAAGAAAACTTTTCATATGATGTAGATTATACATACAATTATTTATATGTATTAATAATATCAATCATATTATTTCTTTTATTCAAATCTACTTAATAGAATTCAGCCTTTTTACCATTCATTTTTCCAATTGCAATTTCTCCGACCTCATTATCTTCTAAATAATCATAAATTTGAGGAGGTTTTTCATCTGATACAAAATAGTATTTACCATTGATTTTTTTACGAACATATGATATATCTTCTTCGATGTCTTCTTGTTCCTTAACTTCTACTTCTTCTTCCTTAACCACTACTTCTTCTACTTTTACTACTTCTTCTTCCTTAACCGAATTATCTTTTTTTTTCTTTCCTTTAGGTTTTGATTCTTTTATTTCTTTAACTATCTCTTTTACTTCTTCTGGTACTACTTCTACCTCTTTTACTACTTCTACTTCTTTTACTACTTCCTCTTTTACAATTTCTAATTCTAATTCATGTTTTGTTTCTTGAACAGTATCAATATCAACATAATCACACTCACATCCTTTTTCACTTAAAGTATCAATCTTATCTTTAAGACCGTCAATCTCTTTTTTAGCACTTCGAAGTTGTGATTGTAATTTCTTAATTTCAAGTTCTTTTTCAGTAATTTGTTTACTGAGATTACGAACAATGGACACATTTTGATAATTTTCTTGATTAAATTTATTATCTGAAACTGTACTGTTTAATTTATTTATTTCTAAATCTTTAGCATCATTATTTTCTTTGAGTTTTGATAATTCGTTAAGTAAAATAGTGAAATGTTTTTCCATATCTTCTTGATGAATTGAAAGAATTTCTTCAAATTCTTTACGTTGGCTATGAAGCAATTTTTTAAGAGAATCCATTGTTTCAAATTTTTTTAAAATTATTCTATATTATTTATCTTAAGAATAGTTTAAGTTTATTTTAGATAAATAAAAACAAATTAGATTATATATTAAATGACTGAATTCAAAAGTGAAAAAGATCGCTTAGCCTTTGCTCTTTTTAGTGATCCTTCCGAAATTAAAGTTGAAAAGAGATATCTTCTTTCTGAAGATGATCTTAAAATTATTATTGAACAAACAAGTTGTACTGAAGATGAAGCCCGTGAATTTTATACAAAGAATAAAGGTAATCTCGAAGAAACAATTTTTGATTATCTTGAAAGTAATGAAATTATTGGTAAATTAATTAAACCAAAATTAGTATCAGATGAAGAATTACTTAATGATAATATTACAACTGATCAAAAAATGGAAACTTATCGTGAAATTCTTTATCATAAAGATAAAGTTTTCCAACAAAAATTTGATGAAACATCTGGTTTTGAAAACAGACAAATGGGAGTTTATGAATATATTGCATTTAATCCTACAACAACTATGTATCGTAAACTTAAATTTAAAGGTAGCAAAGAGTATTTCTCAATGGAAGTACTTAAGTCATATATTACAGGGGAAATTGATGATGCTAAACTTTCTGAATTAAGTAAAGATCAAACAAAAGCACGTGCAACTAAAAAAGATAATAGTATTGAACTGGATAGAAAGATAGAAGTTGAAATTGTTAAAGATCATCAAGAAGAGAAGAAGGATGATGAAGAAAAGAAGGAAGTGGAAGAAGAAAAGAAGGAACCTGAAGAAGAAAAGAAGGAACCTGAAGAAGAAAAGAAGGAAGAAGAAAAGAAGGAAGATGAAGAAGATGAAGAAGAAGAACCTGAAAAGAAAATTATTATTAAAACAATAGTTAAAAAAGGTTTAGAATATACACGTAAATGGGGGTTAATTAAACCAGTTATTGCTTACATGGATGTTGAAGAAAAAGATAAAAAAGAAGCAAATATTAATGCTCTTGCAACTAAATTCATGAGAGGATGCGGTTATTTAAATGATGAACAAAGTATTTACGGACCTGCAGTGGTTATTAATAATTGGTACCATTAAAAATTAAAATAAGTATTTTTTTATATTTTAATATAGACACATGTTTCTTTACTATTTAAAAATGAAAATGTCTCAAGATTTTATTGATCTAATAAAATCATTTCAATTATGCATCAATAATATGAATATTACAAATAATGTATCTTGGTGTGATGATTATCCCAAAGTACCTATTTTATTTGAAGGTCAATATAAAGGGCATCCTGATAAAATTAAAAATCATTTTGATGTTAATAAAATGTTAGATGGTTTTCTTGAAAAATATAATGGTATTTATCCAAATATTTATATTATTGGATTATTTATAACAAAAGATAATAAAGGTAAAAATATGATATCATTGATATTAGAATCACAACAAATTACATCAATGAGAATGGAATTAATAAATAATTCAGGATATTATTTTGATAATTGTGAAACAGTAGTTAAAAATTTTAAAAAAGTTGATGGTGGTGAGGACATTATCATTGAAAAATTAGGTATTGAAATGCCGATAATTAATGAATCAAATATTAAAAAATCAGTTAATATATATGGAGTTTATACGATTTTGTGTGAACAATTATTGTTATCAAATATTAGTAATAATATAATACAACCAACTAGTTTTGTTTATGAAACTGAAAATAAGAGAGGTAATAAAATAACCCTATGGTAATTTTTCTATATGTAATATAAAATGAAATATACTAAAAAAAATCAAAAAAATCAAAAAAATATTAAAAGAAATTATAATAAAAATTCAAAAAAAATATCAAAATATTCTGATGTTAAATATGAATTTGTAACTAAAGGTCAAGGTGGATGTATCTATAAAATTATTTCTAAAAAAGTTCCTCAATTTATAAGAAAAATAACTTTTTTTAATTATAATGAATTAAAAATAAATCAAAAGATACTTAAAGCATCAAAGTTAAATCCTTCACTTCATAATCATATTGTAATTATTAAAAATTATAAAATTGTAAATGAAATTCCAAAACAAATGATTGAAAATCATTGTGATGCGAAACGTTTAATAAATTATAAAAATAATGGTGATGATAATAAAAAATATTTAATATTAGATTTACCAATCGAGGGACAACCTTTAGTAGAAAAAATTAAGTATTATTTAAATAATAATACAGTTTTAATAAATTTAATTAACAAAGCATTAAAATCTATACAATCATTACATAATATTGGAATTTATCATGGTGATCTTCATTTTGCGAATATTTTGATAAATGAATCTGATCAAATAAAATTACTTGATTTTGAATATAGTGGAGAAAGTAAAACAAAAACTCCTGGAGATCTGTTTCGTTTATTTTTTATTCGTCCAATGGTATTAAAACTTTTTAAGAAAAATAAAAATGATATAATCCTAAAAGAACTTAATAAAAATAAAAATATTATGTATAACATTGATATTTTATATTTTATAATATCAACCCTTATTGATATTAATAAATCAAAACTTTCTGATAATGAGATTATTGAAATATTAAGATGGGATGAACCAAAATACACATATGAAACAGCAGTTAAACCATATTTAGACATTGAGTCATTATAGATGGTTTTTCATATTCACTTGTAATTGATCCATTTTTTGCTAATTGATCAGCCATTTCATTACCAAACCAAAGAAAGTATTGTTGTGAAGAAATATCATTTGGTTTAGATTTATGTGAATTAACATGTTTGAATAAAATTTGATATCCATTCGTTTTTAAATAATCATATTTTTCCAAAATCAATTTAATTATATCTTGATTTTCTACCGGTTTTTTATTAGCAGTTAACCAATTATTTTTCTTCCATTGATGACTCCATACTTGAATACAATCTAAAGAATATTTTGAATCTGATACAAAACAAACAGATTTCCAATTATTTTGATCAACCATATTTAGACCAAATAAAATTGCACTTAATTCGGCTTGATTATTTGTACCATGATCATTAATATGTCTATTAAATTGCATATGATTGTTTTCGTGATCAATGATATAAACACCAAATCCACATCGTATTGATTTATAATTTTGATGAATTGCAGAACCATCACAAAATATATAGACAGATGGTTTTGATTCCACTTCAGACTCTATTGTTATTTCAGTTGGTTTAATATCTAGAAACATATCTAATGTTTGTTGTTTAAATTTTGTTGGATTATTTTTATTAATAAATGTATCTGCATCTTCTTTTTTTTCAAATTTTTTATAGACAGCCCCTGAAAATCCATCGATTTGTTTTTTACATTCTATCCATGAAACATAAACATCGGGGTTATGACCTTTTTTAACTGCATAATATTGAGATTTATTATTTGTAGACATTTATTTATTTATTTATCTAAATGATAAATTATTTCATCTCCTTTTCAATTTTTAAGTTTATTTTTATAGTATTAAATCTACATGAAAAATAAATATTACATGGATGGAAACAACAAAAACTCATAAAAAGAAACGTCCTTTAAAAAATAGAATTAATATTGATAAATTATCAGAAAGAATTGCTGAAAGTACTAATAACTTTAATCTAGAAATAGAAGATATTAAAAAAATATTGAACCAACATTCTATTCCTGGTTTTGAAAATGAAACAAAGGATATGTCAGAGATCATTCAAACACTAAAAACAAAAAGTATAAAAAAAAAAAGATTATTAAAAATACCTCCAAAAGAACCAATTAATCAAGATGTATTAAATGACTTTTTTGAATCTATTAATAATGAAATTGATAAGAAAAATAATGAAAGTCAACCCCAAATACCACCTAAAACGCTCAAGAAAGTTAAATTTTCAACTGTTTCACCTGTTATTGAAAAGAAAAAAGATACTAGAATTACTTTGGATTCATTAATTGAAAATGTTAATAAGAAACCTGAAGTAAAACCACAATTAACACAAAAAATAATTTATAACCCTGATCCTAGAATAGATATTAGAGATCATGTTTCTAGACAATTAAATAAAAATGAAAGTGATATTATTCCAGTTGTAAAAAATAACAATCTAGAAGAAGAGAAAGATAAAGTCAGAGTAGTTAAAATAAGTAATAAATTTTTAGAATTAGATGATAATGATAATGATAATGATAATGATAATCATGATAATAGAAAAATTATAAAACCGATACCTAGAGTTCTAAAACCAAAATCAAAAGAAGAAATTTATCAAGAAACATTAAGTCAAACTATTAATTTAATAGAAAATAAGATTCAAGAATATGAACATTATTCATTATCATTAGATGAAAACCATCCAATTTTATTACAATTGAGAATTGATATTATAAATCAAAAGAAAAAATTAAAAGAACTATTACCAAATGCAAAAATTAATGACCCTTTAATTGATAAAAAAGACCATAAAGACCATAAAGAGATTACTCAAAACAAAGTAAATACATTAAAACTAGAAAGATACAATAAATATGAAAAGGATGAAAAGGATGAAAAGGGTGAAAAGAAAAATGATCATCATCCTATATTTAAATATGATCCTAAAATTGTTGAGAAAGAATATCAACAAATGTTAAAAAAACATAGTCAAACACAAACTCATAAAACACCGATTGTTAAATCAATCAAAAAACCAATATCTAATGTAAATTTGGAGTCAAATAAAAAATTACCACAAAATATTAAACAACCCAAAAATGATTTACGTAGTTTAAATATTTTAAATAGAATTCCTCGATTTGCAGAAACAAAAAAAGAAAGTAAACCAGAAGATAATATTAAAATTGTTTGTTATGTAAGTGATGATGAAGAATTTCCAATGCCTCAAAAAAAAGTAAAGGTTAAAGAGTCTGAAAACAAAACCTGTTCTATTTTTGTTGTTGAAAAAACTGTCAATATTAAAGCTGAACCCATATCAACTGCATCTGAAATAAAAGAAGTTTTGAGTAATCAATCTCAAATTATTCATGTACCGGTTCCGATTAAACCAATTATTAAAATAAAAAAAAATAAAACAATGATTAATTCAAATAAATTTGAAAATAAACCTTTTAGAAGAGATCATAATGATTTATATTCACATGATAAAGAAAAACATCCGAGCCATTGGAGATCTGTTCCATGTAATGATAAAGTAGAAATTATAACCCATGTAAAACCTGTTAAATTAACACAAAAGAAAATTACAGATTTTCTTGTTAAAGAAAAAATTACAAATGAAAATAAAAAATTACCAACTGAATTAATGAATTTTTTATATTCTAGCATCACAGAAAATGATTATCAAGTTAATTTTATAGATGTTCTTAACTAAAAACTAAGGAAAATTATATTTATCTCTTTTTATAATAAATTATAAATGTTCGGACCTTTTCACGGTTTAATACGAAAGAACATTGAACAAAAAGATGTAAAAGAAGAAATTACACCAGAGATTGTAATAGAAAGTAAGCCTACATCAATAAGTTCCAATCCTTTACCAACACAATCAAAAAAACCTCTATATAAAATAGTAACTGCACCAAAATTACCTAGTTTTAAAGCAGAGGACTATAAAAAATTATTTACGCCGACTGATCCAATAAAATTAATAGAGCCTGAAATTATACCTAGAGAAAAACCAAGTAATAAATCTTTAAGAGATCAAGCATTCCCAAGACCGGAACAACAACAACAACCTTTTCCAAGAATAGATCAACCATTCCCAAGACCACAACAAGAACAACAACAACCTTTTCAAAGACAGGATCAACAAAGACCACAACAACAACAACAACAAAGACAACAACAACCTTTCCAGAGACCAGATCAACAAAGATTTAGACCATTTGAACTTGAAAAAGAACAAGAAAAGGTGGGTTTTTTTGATAAAGATATCGAAAAACATTCATTACAAAAATATAAAATTGGTCTTCAAAATAAACAACCATCTATTAAAAATAAAAAAATAAAATCTGAAAAAAAAGATTCAGAAAAATCATTTTATATTGTCAGACCGGAAATAATATCTAAAGAAAAATCTAAAAAACATAAACCAAAATCAATATCTAAACCTAAAAAAATAGCATCTGTTAAAATAAGTAAAAAATCAATGAATTTAATGAAAAAATCAAATAAAATTTTAGATAATATTGAAAATGGTAAAGGCGATTATGAATCTAAATTTAATAAATTAAAAAAGGCGTATGTTAAACAACATGACTCATTATTGGATGTATTTAATGGATATCAAAAATTATATAAAAAAACAGGTATAACAGTTACATAGTATTTATCATACAAAAAAAACAAAAATAAAGAAACATAATATAATATATGATAATAATCCATTATTGAAATATAGTAACATACCCGCAATTGCACATGATATTAAAAACATAAATTTACTAGCCATTTCAGGAACTACAACAGTTTCTTTTTTAAATGCATTATTCATTACACCCAATAATACAACAATAATAATAAAAATTATTGTAAATAAAACAACTTGATTAGTTTGCATTTATTCTTTTTCTTACTTTTACTATAAGATAATTATAATAAAAATAAAAATGTCAGGATCAGTATTACTATATTTATTAGAAAGTTTAGGAAAAACCTTATGGTTATTCTATAATTCAACAGGACTTAAATGGTTTGTTGCAACATCTTTTTTTATACTTAATTTCATTGGTTATTATCAAAATCCTACACTATTTACCGATATTCCAAATTGTTATGGATTATCATGTCGATGGTTTAACTTTATTGCAGGTGCTGCAAATCTATCAATTAATTTATTAGGTATGATTGGTTTATGGTATTGTGCACCATTTACAAAATATTTACCCGATTATTGGTATATTCCTCTCGCTATTATGTCATATGCTATTTTAATTCAAATAACTATATCAGTTAAAACAGTGACAGATGATGGTACTTTAAATCCTCCACCCCAAAAATTATGGCCTATTATGCAAAGAACTTGGCTAAATGTAGTAATTCTGATATTAGATATTATTTTCTTTCATCAAATGTATTTAGATGGTGGTAAAATGCTTATTAATAATCCCAGAGTATTAGATGATTTTATTTTAGGTAGATTTGGTGGATGGACAGAATCTAAATTCGAATTTGTTTTAGGTTGGTGGGGTATAATTGGTTTAATTATTGACGTATTTGCAATCCAGTTTGTATATTCATTTAAATCATGTGATTATAACTTACCACCAAGTTGGGACTACTAAACACTTTTTTCTAAAAAGTGTTAGCAAAAAACACTTTTTAGAAAAAAGTGTGGTTAAAAAGTGTGGTTAAAAAGTGTGGTCAAAAAACACATTAATAATTTTAAGTTTTTTCAATCTTTAATTAAAGCAAATAGATACTTTTCTATTGGATATTACTACCCCAAAAAGGTCGAGCTGAAGCCGCCGGCAGGCATGATGAATTCATACTGAAATAGGGAATATTGTGCGATATCTTGGCAAACATCTGCCGCTACTTCGCAAATATTTCCCAGAATTCAGTAAACACATGAGTCTATCAAATCAATGCTACTTTGATATATGTTGTCTCCGCTGCGCGATGATATTATATAGATCTAGCATTTTTTGATATTACCCGTCCTTCATTTGCACATAGATCTATACCACCCTTACTTCACTTAAAATATTACTTGAGATTGAGATGAAATGCAACGAATGTATTTAATAAATAAAAAGATTTAATAAGCATAAAAAGTTAGTTTATTTTTGGTAAAAATTTAGTTTAAGATGTATACATATTATATTATTTGAATATGCTAATAAAAAATAAAATCTTAAAAATATGTGCAATTATTTTTGCATTTTATATCGGATATCATTTAATAGTAAATATTATTGAAAACCTATTATCAGGTAATATTACAATTCCACAAGAATTAAGAGGGTGGTTTCTAATGTCAATTATTACACCAGTTATGACAGGGATTTTATCAACCAGTAATTGGATCACTTGGATTGAAAGACATATATTATATTCTCATGTATTAGATGAAAACATCAACGGAACATCTGTAATAGAATGGATGAATTTATATTTAGTTAAACATAAAAGTTATTCATTTGATAGTTTATCAAAAATTATAACCAATAAAAATTCTATTTGGTGGGATGATACACAAACATCATCTTCACGTCCACAAATATATGAAATACCATCGAATTGGATTATTTTTAAATATAATAATAAATATTTATTTGCATATTATCCTTCTCCCAGAGTACAACATGGTAGTGGTTATAATATTAAAGAAATTATATCACATATTACTATTTATTCATTTCATAAAATAATATGGACTAATTTCTTAAACGATATTTCTAATTATTATTATGAAAATAGCAATAATTCTGTTAAAATGGTTGTTTATAAAAATGTTGATAAATATATAGACGAATCATGTAAATCGTATGTTAATTTACGTGAAAATGCATCTATTAAAATGTGTTTTGGAAATCAAGAAAAAGAAAAAGTTTGGAATAGTGTGATAGATTTCTTTAATATTGAAACAAAAAAACATTTTAGAAAGTTTAATCAACCTTACAAAACCGCATATCTAATTCATGGACCAACTGGAACTGGTAAAACCGAATTATTATTTCAATTAGTTTCATTTACATGGAAAAATTACCAAAAACCATTATTTATTATTAACCCAACAGGTCTAAATGACACACAATTAGAAGATCTATTTAATAATATTCAAACTGGTTTTGTTTTAGTCGACGAATGGGATCTATTTTTAGATAAAGAAAATCATAAAAATAAAGATGAATATTATCCTAGTCTAAATTGTTGGCTTAATATTTTAGACAGAACACCTGGTGAAATAATATTTTGGTTTACAACAAATAATTTTCAAAATCTTGCAAAATTAAATGATGGTGCCTTAATTAGACCAGGAAGAATTGATCATATCCATAAATTTGATAAAATGAATTCACAAGAAGCAAGAAATGCACTGAATTATTTTATTCCAGATGATACAGATTTAAAATCATTAAAAGATTCAGACTTACAAGGTTTAACTATTTCACATATAGTTAATCATTTGAAAAATAAACTACCAATAACTATGCTAGGAAACACTTTTTAGAAAAAAGTGTGGTCAAAAATAAACTTTTTAGAAAAAAGTGTGGTCAAAAATAAACTTTTAACAAAAAACTTTAGAATAATTTTTTAAATTTTATCAATCTTTTAAGAATCCAAAAGGTTACTTTTCTATTGGATATTATGACTTTCTAAAAATCATCGAAGGGATTTACTGAGACATTGGAAGATCTAGCATAGTTTCACCATTAACTGGTAATATTTGCGAATATTTCCGAGAGATCAGTAAACATCAATATCTATCAAATTATTGCTATTTCAATATATATTTTCTCTTCTACGAGAGGATATTATATAAATCTAGCAATTTTTGATGCATACCACTAAAAACCATGAGATATTAACCACCCTTACTATACTTATAAATATAAATACGCCTAAAGGGTGGTACATGCCATGTCCCCCCCTTGTATATAAAAAAAAGAAGAAATATATGGTATTATTATGCATTTACCATGGAAAAAATTTTTTTTGATAAAACTTTTTCCTAAAAAGTTTAAAAGTGTTTTTTGATAAAACTTTTTTCTAAAAAGTTTATTAGCGTCTACGGCGGGCTGATAATAAATTCATAAATAAATTAAGAATTGTCATGAATAAATTTGTTGATTCTTTAGGATAATCAGCGTTTTCAGGAGATTTGCATTTTTCTGAATTTTCAATAACTTCTTTAGTATTGTATAATAATATAAAACAAAATATAATTACACCTATCACTGATATGTAATAATACCATGAATTTAGAAATGCATTATTACAAACTCCTGCAAAACATACGAACATTGGTAATAATAATGCCAAAATTAAACCAAGTAATGCTATTAATAAATATGGTTGCAATGATGCTGTTTGAATTAATTCAGGTTTATAAAATGCAATACTTGATAATACCAGTGTCATTCCTAAAGTTATAAACATCGTCGATACAATTATACCACCTTGGTTTGTTTTGATCATAATTTGTAATGTTGGTAAGAGAAGTAATGTTATGTTGATAATAAATAATAACCATACAGTTGTTTTCTTTTTGACTTCTAAAGGCGAAATAGTATTGATTAAAGATCTAAGATAGAACATTAATATGATGTGAGTCAGAAGAATAATAATAGCCGCTATAAAACTTGAAAATACGGTTTCAAGGTAATTTGGGAAAACTGCATTTAAGAATAGTGTTAAACAAACCACAAGTGATAATGCAATTGTTAAATATAAATATGTATTGAGAACATATTTATTACATGTTGGTTTTTCACCATCAAATGCAGTACTTTGGACAAGAGTTGAACTACCTAATAAAGTAGCCAAAGGTATTAATTGTAAAAGAGAATTACGAATACTCATTTATTTTTATAGAATAAATAGATAATATTTTTCAAAATATATAATAAAATGAGATCTTTAAAAAAAACATTAAAAAAAATAAAAAAAGATCAATCTATTATTTTTAATCCAGCAACTATGCACCCTGCATCACTTCATTCAAAAAAAATAAAATCAAAAAAAAGAATAATATCTAATATATAATTAAAAAATAACATGTCACACTCATTTAAGTCAAATTTAGAGTCAATTGGGGAAGAACGAAGCGATACTGATATTCTAAAAGCTTTGTCAGAGATTGAAACATCAATAGTTAATCTTGAAGTAAATACAAAACGTGTCTTTAGAAACACTATTAATTTAAATGATAGAGTTAAGGCACTAGAACAACTAAATCCACCTGAATATACTCCACTATCTGTAGATCCAGTTAATTCTAGTCAAATACATTTTGCGTATCAACTTGAGGCTGAATCTAACTCAACCCCACCCCCAATGACAGGTGGGTCAAAAAATAAATATAACAGAAAAACTAAGAAAACTAATAAAAATAAGAAAAATAATAAGAAAAAGACACATAATAGACGTAAATAGAGCGATTTACATGTTAATTTTATATTTTAGATTATATAATTAGATACTGATAATCAAAATGTTCTTATTTTAGTGCAACTTAAAATAAGAAATTTATAGTATTAATTATCTACATAATAAAATGATGTCAGATGATATTAAAAAAGAAAATCAAGATGCATCTATACAAGTTTCAATTGAGAATGGTTGGAATAGTAATAAAGTTAAACAATTACAGAGAAAAGTAGTTGAATTAAAAATTTATCAATATTTACATCGGGATGCTAGTACATATTATTCAAAATTACATCAAAAACTATTTTTACCACAAACATCTATTATGACAGTTGCATCTGGAACATTGTTTATATCATTATCTGATAAAATTACTGATTCTGGTAGATATTGGGTAAATGTATTTGTTAGTTTTTTAACATTGATTGGTTCTGTTTTATCAGTTTGGGTTAAATTTTTTAATGCTGAACAACTTTCAACTGATCATCTAAATGCATCTAAAAATTATTCATTAATTATTGATAATATTGAAGATCAATTAAGTATGGAGAGAGATGAAAGAGAACCTTTTCTAGATTATATGAATAAAATAAGAAAAATGATTAATCAACAAAAACAACAATCACTCGAAATTGATCAAAAGTTTTGGGATAAATATTTTCAATCTGTTTCTAGAGGTGATTTAATCATGTTAAATGAAAATATTTTAGATGAACAAATTAATATTGAATTAAATAGAGTCAATGTTAAAAAACATAATAAAATTGTTCAAAATAATAAAATTAGAAAAAATAAAAAATTGCGTCTTCAAGAGGGAGCGGTTAATGAAACAAGATTGTCAATTGATACTGATATAACAAGTGTTAATCTAAAAGAAAAAGAAGACACTAATATTGATAATATAAACAATGAAATGAATGAAATAAAAGAAATGAATGAAATGAGAGAAATGAAAAAAAATAATGATGAAACTGATAACGAAACTGATGAAGAAACATATCATGATGTTAATAATACAACAATAAATTTAGACGATATACGAAGAAAATTAATATATCAATTACAAAGAACAATTTAATTACAAAGTTATTGATGATGTAACTTGTTGAATATCTGAACAATATTCCTTATTACTCACATATGTTAATACAATATTAATTAAATCTTTAATATCAATTGGTTTTGGTATAAATGCATCCATTCCTACCTTAAAACATTCTTTAATTGTTGAATCAGTTACTGTTGCTGTAATTGCAACAAAAAACATATTATTTTTTAAATTTTTATTTTGAATTCTTTTTGTTGCATCAATACCATTTAATCTAGGCATTTTAAGATCAATAAAAACAATATCATATTGATTACCATTTTCTATATTTTCAATAAAATTTATTCCATCACACAAACATGTAATATTATCCTCATGTATACCAATTTCAGATAATATTTTATTCAGAACTTTTTGATTAGAATAGTTATCCTCAATACTCAATATTTTAAGATTAGACAGACCAATTATTTTACTATTTTTTTGTAATAAATTATGTTTTTCATTAATAATAAATTGTTTTAAAATAATATCAAGTTCTAGTTGTTGATTATAAAAATTAATATCATACTTGTTTTCAATGAAATAAAATGGATTAATATCTTTGCATGATATACGTTCTTTATTATAAAATAAAATAATGTTTCCATCAGGTTGTTTATATTGACAATTTTTTATTAGTTTATAAATTCTATATTTTTGATCCCCAATATCTGAAGTACCTAATGTATTAATAATATCATCATATGAATTAATTAAAATTATAATTAATTTAAATTTTGTATTAACATTAGTTAAATAAATATTACTTTCCTCTACTGTATTAACTGGAATTGGTAACAATCCCATGTTAATTACAGAACTCACCATTAATAACCTTTTTTCCAAATTGTTTGAAATAATTAAAACTTGGTCATTACTTTTAATATTATTTTTATTTTTAGGAATATTATTATATTTAACTGGTATTTTAACTACAACAACTGTCCCGTTCTTTTCAACACTATCCAGTTCAAATGTACCATTCATTTTATTAATCAAGAATTTTGATATAGGCAGACCTAGTCCAATACTAAAATTCATACTATAATTTGTTAAAGACTGCTGTTCATCATTCTCTTTTAACTTACTTTTGATTTTATCCATTTCAGTATTTGAAATTCCACAACCATCATCTTCAACCATAAATTTTAATAATAATTGATCATTCGTTAAAAATTTATCAACTTTTATTGAAACATTTATAATCCCTTCTTTCTTACTAAATTTAATAGCATTTGATATTATATTTACAAAAATCTGTTGAATTCTTTGACGATCATGAATTATTTTATTAGGCATTCTTTTTTCAAAATCAATATTAATTGTTATTTTTTTATCTTCAATCTCTAATTGAAAAAGTTCAATTGCAGATTTTAAACAATCGTCTAATGCAAATTCTTTCATTTCAAAATTAATTTTTCCATCTGTAATATGAGTAAAATCTAATAAATCATTAACAAATGATAATAATTGAAGACTACATTTATTTATAATATGAACCATTTTTTTTTGATCATCATTTAATTTAGTATCAATTAGAAATTGACCCATACCAATAATACCATTTAATGGTGTTCTAATTTCATGACTCATATGAGATAAAAAGATATCTTTTTGATAGTTCAAATTAATACGATTTTTATGATTTATTTTAATATTATTTATCAATGGTATAAAAGGTCTTATATAATCAATATATTTATCATCATACGTACCAGAATAATTAGCCAAAACAAAAAAACTTATTACCTCGTCCTTATAAATTAAAGGAACTCCTATAAAATTTTTCATCTTTTTTGAAACCGATAATTGTTGAACTGATAATTTAGATTGATCTATTCGTGAATCATTTAGCATATCATTCGAAATTATAATATTCTTTTCTTTATAAATTAAATCAAATAAAGGATAATAATTATAATCATTAGATGCATTAGATGTGTTAGATGTATTAGATATATTAATATTAAGATAATCTATAACAGTTTGGTATCTAATATATGATTTTGAATTATTATCATACATTATTTCTGCTATAAATCCAAATTTATTATTTGTTATCTTAACCAATTTTTCAAGGATAACTAACATTAGTTTATTAAGATCATCATTAATAACAATTTCATTCAGACAATCTGTTACAACATTTAATAAATCCTTGGTATATTTTTCAATTTCCATTTAAAAAACCCTTATAATATGTTATGAAAAAAATCAAATAAAAACCCATGTTATCTAGTGTTTAAGACTTGAAAGGAATATCGCTACTAATGTAGCAATAACAGCATAGACAACATAGTATGTTGGTGTACCGGTGTTGAATTTAATGGCTTGATCAATGTAATATTTAATAGTAGTGTGCCATGCACTTGCAACTAAAAATGCAATTGTAAGAGTGAAAGCATTATCTACTAAATAGTTACCAATGATGTCTTGAAGACCTCCACTGCTTTTGGTTGGCATTGTAGATGTTGTAACAGGGACATTTGCCATTTGTTCAACTTGTCTCATTTGTGATGGTTGTTGACGTGGAACACCTGGTAATTGTTGAGGAATAACAACTTGTTGTTGTCTTTGCATTTGTTGTTGAGGTTGTTGGTGTTGTTGGTGTTGTTGGGATTGTTGAGGTTGTTGTTGTTGTTGAAAGTTTGGTTGGTAAATCATTTGTTGTTGATCAGGGAAGGTTTGTTGATTTTTGGCACCATTATCAAAAATACCAATATCATTGCTTCCTTTATCTAAAAAATTCATACCACCAGTATTGTATAAATTATTATTACCAAAATCGACTGGTGAACAGTCATTGCATCCATTTGAAATATAACTCATTTTAATATTTATTTACTATATCTAAAAGAAAAAAAGAAAAGAATTATTTTTGAATAATATCTTCTAAACGACTTGTTGTTGTACTTGTCTTTAAGAAAATATCAAAATTTTTAATAATACTATCTGGATTGAAACCACATGAAAATTCTGATTTACCAACTTTAATTGTTTCTAAAATATCCGACCCATTAATGATTTTAACATTCTTCTTTTCTAGATTTTGAGCCCATTTATTATTTTCATGAAGATATTCAAGAAAATTTTCTTCATCTTCTTCGCTTGCAATACGTTCTAAATATTGAACTAATGCACTTTGATTTTTAAAATAATGACGATTATTGACTTTTGTATCATTTGATGGTGCTCCATAAGGTAATGTTGCATCATAAATTAATGTCACATCATCAAAGCCACTTTCTAATGCATCTAATAAAGTTGATTCAACCATAACATCTCTAAAAAGACCGGCAACAAAGATTTTTTCAACACCTTGTTCTTTTAAAAATTCACCAAGTCCAGTTGATTCTTTAAGACTATTCATAAATGCCGATCTAGGTGCAGATTTATTATCAGCACCTAACCACATAATTCTACCACGACCATCCATTTCAGGTGCTTTAATATAAACTTGTTGATTTATTGAATTATTAGGACGATATAATGGACCAATATTTAATCTTGGATGAAAATCTACACCTCGATAACAAACTTGATTTTCAATTACCGAATCCGAACCATCTATTAAAGCATGATCTGGATATAATTTAGTATCACCATCAAATTCATTCATTCCAGCATTTCTAAAATTACTATCAACATATGACCAAAAGTGCTTATCTAATGAATCATCTTTGACTTTTTTCACTGCTTCTTCATAAGTAAAATGACTTTCCTGAATTAAATCCTGAATCTTTTTCTTTTTCTCACGTAAATAATGATGACTAGCAAAACTAAAATGATCTGGTGGGTATGCTGTTTGAGTGTAAATAATATGATCAAAAAAGTATTTTTTACGTGTTCCAGTTGCATAACTACCTTCATATAAAGTCATACCAGAATCATCATCTTCGTTTTCGATTAATCCACCTGCCATAACAGGTGAACCAGATAAACCAGCATTGAAATAATCAACATCTTCTTCAAATAAACCAATCAATTGATTGAGACTTCTAATTAATTCCTTCTCTTTGTAGACATCATCCTTTACATCATTACTAGGATACATTGCAAAAGATCCACCTCTGAAGAAACAATTTTGAACATTGACCAAAAGTAATGCACATTTCTTATTGCGTTCTCCAAATTCATATTCATAAACACGATGAATATTTGTTTTTTTCGATTCAGTATTATTTGAACTTAAATTATCATTTGTAATACTTTCCGAATTAAGATTAGAAAAATTATTACCCATCACATTATTTTCCATCATTTCATCTGAAGGCATCCCTGATAAATTATTCGATCCTTGCATTTGATTTTGATTTAATTCTGGAATTTGATTTTGAGTTTGATTTTGATTTAATTCAGGAGATGATGGTATATTAGCAACATTCATTGTATTTGCAGTTTGTGAAGGTAAAGGTATATTTTGTTGATCCTGATTAGGACCAGGATATTGTGTATTTGTTTGTGTTTGAGGTTGAGTACTTTCCATGATTTATATGTATATTTAGTAATATTAATACTTTATATATCTTTATTTATTATGAAGAAAAATAAAGAAAAAAAATAAATAAAAAAATTTTCTTTTTGATAAAAGTGTTAATAAACAGGTTTTTTTTTAAGCATTAAAATTTTTTTTTCTTTGTATTTTTTAGAAGCATTAACTGAACATTTATTTATTATTTTACATTTTGTTATTTTTTTTTTAAGATATTTTAATTGAGGTTCATATCTTAAATGTATATTATATATACCTGGATCGATGAATTCAGATTTTACTGTATTATCTTTCATTATATCACTATTTATATCAATAAATGAAATATTATTCTTAATACATTCTTCCTTTAAAAAAGTATTTGCATTATTTAATCTTTCTAAGCGTAATTTATCATTTGAATGTTCTAAAATTAAATCTTCATTTTCTTTAATAAATTTTTTTGTAAAAATATTATAATTCCATAATTGTCCGGGAACATTTGTATTTAATACGGCTGAAGGATATATATTGCAAATATATTTTTTTATATTTTTATTTACTTCTAAAGATGCAACAAATTGTACATATAATTTTATAATTTCTTTCATATCAAATGGTTTTTGTAATAATAAATTATAATAATACGAAAAATGTAAGTCAACATTACCAAAAACAAATATTAAACAACCTTTTTCATTGTATTTGTTATATTCATTTATATGTTTTATTATGTCTTGACTATTTACATTATCTATTTTAGTCAATCCTTTTGCAGTAGCACCTTTATATTTAAAAACTTTAATATTTGGGTCCTTAAAAGATTTAAAGGTGTTTGAAAAACTATCACCAAAAACTAATATTTTTTTATCATTGTGATTATTTTTTTCTTTTTTACTATATTTAGACATAGTTTATAAGTTGTCTATTTAAATATAATATATAAAAAATTTTTTTTGATAACACTTTTTTCTAAAAAGTGTTAATAAAGTTCAATAAAATCACCCGTCTGACAATTGACAACATATTTATGCTCAAAATTCATCTCCTCATCAAATGCGAAAGATAGATGAGGAACTTTACCATATAATGATGATGCATTTTGAATATTTTCGCATCTAGCTAGAATTAAACTATTTAATCTATATAACATACTAACATCAGTAACTCCTTGGCATTCACTCAAATTGAGATTTCTAACTTTTGCTAATGGTGTGACATCGGTAATGTTTTCACATTCAATTAATATCAATGTATGTACATTTCCCAAATAACATAAATCATCATTTGTTAAACTAGGACAATATGTCAAATTAAGAGTATGGACATTCCCAAGATTCTTTAGTCCGACTGGATTAAAACTTGAACCTAAGTTAAGTTTATGTACATTACCTAAATTACTAACGTCTAAATTATTAATTCCTGACAAATTAAGATCATAAACACCACCCAATGCACTAACATCTTTCACACCATAGCAACAACTCAAGTTCAATGTATGTACATTACCTAATGCACTAACGTCGGTGATATTAAAACAATATGACAAATTTAAATCATGAACATTGCCTAATGCACTAACATCGGTTATACGATTGCATTGAGATAAATTTACACTGTATAAATGTCCTAAGTTACTAACATCAATCAAGTCTTGGCAAAATTTCAATGTTATGTGCTTTAGATTAGGAAGCATGTCAACATTAATATTATGTAGACCAACCTGCTTATTCAAGCACAATTTTTCTAATTTTGGAACAAATGCCAGAAAATCTAAATCAAATTTTTCTCTAATCAATGAATATTCCAAAGACTTAAGATTATGTGTTTCAGTAAATGAAAATGAATTTATTGTATCGCAATAAAATAGATTAAGTTCTGATACATTGCAAAGTGATGTGGTGTTATTAATTCCGTGGCATTGTGACAAAGTAACTGATCGAATGTTTTTCAAATGACTTACATCAGTAATATTTTCACAATTTTCAATATAAATGGTGTCAATACTACAATCATGAAATGCACTTAAATCAGTAATGTTAATACATAACAGTAAAGTTAATTTTTTAACATTTTTTAAAGGGCTGACATCTGAAAGTGTATTCGATTGAATGTTAAGTATGTGTACATTCGATAGTGGAATAAAATCTACAACAAGTGGACAATTATATAAAGTCACATCATAACAATCTGATAAAGCAGTAATATCCACTAAATCATAAAGACTGTGTAAATCTACTTTACGAATATTCCGAAATCCAGAAATTTCTGTAAGACTTGGTGTATTCATAATTGTGAGAGATCGAATATTTTTTAAATTAGAAATCGAAGTCAAACTATCACAACTTATAATACTAAGAAGTTGAATATTAGACAGATTACTAATCCTTGTAATACTATTACAATCATTAATCGATAATTCATAAATGCAGTGGAAAACACTAAAATCAATGCGATCATTTATAAAAGCAATTCTATCATCCGACACATCTTCATTGTCAATAAAATTAATAGACAATTGATCACTTTTACTATACATCAATTCATCGATATAATCACGAAATGTTTTGTTATTATAGTATTCTTCACTATTATGATTTTCCAGTTTGATTGATGTACTCGATCGTAAAATATTCATCATACCAAATGCCGACAGAAAACAAACCCAATCCTCTTCCTTCATAAAATTTTTAAGCATGAAAATAATCTCAACAGGGAGATTGTAAAAGTCCATTTTGTAAAAGGGACTAATACAAAATTATATTGCTTAAAAAATCAATTTTACATCAATTTAAATGAGTTGTTTTATCTAAAAAAATAAATAAATTAATTATAAAAATGTCAATGTCAATGTCAAAAAAAATAGAAGACAAACTTAATGTAATTTGTGTTATTAGTAATCCATGTAATTATAAAAGACGAATTGAATTAGCCAAGACCTTTATAAATCATATGTTAGAGACGAAAAATGTTAATTTATTTGTTGTTGAATGTATTTATCCAAAGTTAAATCAACAATATAAAATAACTGATAAAGATAATCCAAATCATCTCCAATTAACAGCTGATACAATTTTATGGACTAAAGAAAATATGATAAACGTTGCTGTTAAAAAATTATTACCACCAGATTACAAAGCATTCGCATTTTTAGATGCTGATTTGCATTTTAATAATCAAAATTGGGCAGAAGAAACTTTAATAAAATTAAATTCGTGTGATATTTTACAACCATTTCATTTTGGTTATAATTTAAATAATAAAAATGAATTAGATCAAAATCCTAAAATTATGTATTCATGGTGCTATTATAGATTAATGTATGGTTTAAATAAGCCACGTAAACCAAATAATCCAACAAAAAAAAGTGCATCATCAGAAGAACTTACCCAAGAAGCTATTCATCCTGGATGGGCATGGGCAATGACACGAACAGCATATGAAAAAATGGGTGGTCTCTATGATTTAGCGATAGTAGGAGGTGGTGATACAATACTCGCTAAATCAATTATGAATAATAATTATATGAACACTGATAAACCATATGTTTTATGTTCACCATATTTTAGAAAATCATTATATGATTATCAACAAAGATGTTTAGGTTTGAAATTTGGATATACATCAGGGGTTGTTCATCATAATTATCATGGTTCATTGCAAAATAGACACTATACAGATAGATGGCAAATTTTAATATTTAATAATTATAATCCTTATTATTTTTTAACCAGAAATGAATGTGGTATGTATAAAGCATCACCATTGTTTCCACCAATATTAGAGGCAGAAATTATGAATTATTTTAGAGAGCGTAATGAAGATAATTCATAAATTTTGAAATCTCATATTATTAAATTCATCTAAATTCATTAAATATGCAGAATCAGTTGAGTATGAAGTAAATCCAAGTAAGTTACATTCTTGGTTTATATAAATTCCATGAGGAAACCCTGCAATTTGTGTTTTTTTTATATTTTCGATTGTATTTTTTTCATTATTTATGAAACCTTTGTAAATAAACCCACCACCTGGATCAGTTACTGTTAAATAAAAATCATTACCATTCGTTATTAAAGCATCTGCATGAACTTCTCCTAATTGATATGTATCAAGTAAACCATAATCAGATGTGTATAAATGTATAAATCCCATATCAGCATGTGAAAAATCTGACATTCTAGTTTTACCATTATTGATCATAATAATCAACAATATTTTGCCGTCTGGTAGAAATGATATATCTTTGATACGATATTTACCAGTATTTTTTTTAAATTCATCCGTAACTATTTTTTGAATTTGGATGTCTGATTGATTTAAGTTGATTTTTACAATATGCATATTATCACCACTAACAATCGAAGGTACAATATATAAATTATTATTATTAATTTCTAAACCATGATAATAACATCCGTGATTGTTCAATTTAACTTCTGTTACAAATTTTAGATGTTTATTATCTATGATGTCAACTATTACCAAATATTCAGTGAATGTGATAATATATAATCTGTCGTCTTTTCTAGTTAAGGCTTCTGTTTGAAATTGATTTCCTCCATATTTTATTTTAATTTTATCGATAATTTTATAATTTGTCAAATCTGAATTTATATTGATCAAATAAACCATACCAGCATAACGATGTAATACTACTATTAGATCTCTTGAAATAATATTAATATCTGTAACCGATGTTAATCTAGATTGATTTTTAAAATATAAAGGTTTTAATGATGATTCTGGTTTTTCAAACAAAGGAATTGTCAGCATAAAGTTTTATTACATAAAAAGAAATAATATAATAATATAAAAATAATACAAATTTTAGAAGATATAACAGTTTTTTTGATTGAAGCCGTTGATAAATTACAAGTCTGGAATGGAACTTCCTGGACTGTGTGTAATTAAATTAAATCAGGAAACATCCCTGGAATATATAATAAATAATCATCACCGTTAACTTTTTTTATTTTATATCCGATAGTTACTAAATATTTCCATATATCACTAGTAATAAACTTTTTATATTGATCATTTTTTGACCAAATTTCAATAAGAATTAAAGGTCTATATTTAGCAATTAATTGTCTTCCTCCTTCTAAACAATTAATTTCGTGTCCTTCAATATCGATTTTAATAAATTTAACTGGTTTAGATTCATTAACAAATGGAATCACATAATCTAATGTATATGTTGGAATTTTCATATTTGATTTATCAGGAATAAGAACTGATGTTCCGCCAAAATTAGAACCATCTTTATTATAATTTTGAACTGGAATATTAATAACACCTAAAGAATCATTTAAAGCACCATTAAATACTATAACATTATTTAGATCATTTAATTTAATATTGTCAAGTAATATTTTATAATGTTCTGGCATCATTTCAAATCCAATGATATCGTTTTTTTGATTTAATTTGCTTAATAAAATTGTGTGACTTCCAATATATGTTCCGCAATCAATTATTGTAACATTTTCTTTTATATATTTTTTAAACACATTTTCATATAATTTATCCTCCCATACATTACCAGTTAATATGTTATTACATACCAGATCATTATTATCAAAACATTTTATTTTTCCATATATTGAATGTTTAATAATTTTTACTTTTGGAGAAATATCTATATTTTCGCTTTCAAATTTTTCATAATAACCATTATTAAATTGATTTACAATATAAAAAATAATAATAATTGCAATTAAAATAAAAATAGAATAACACGGTATGTTATATTTTTTATTTGATAATTTCATAACTAAATTTATTATTTATAAAAGATATTAAATAAAAATAAGGTTATTATGTGTTTAATTTGTATATATAAAAAGTAATAATACAATAAAAATGAATTCTTATATTTATCTAATAAAAGATACAGAATTAGATACTGTCTATAAAATAGGTCGAACTACACAATGTAATGATATAAAAAGTATACAACGATTCAAATCATATCCACAGAATATGACAGTTAGTTGTTTAATAGAAGTACCAACATTAAGTGTAAACGAAATTGAAAGATTAATTATTGCGGAATTTAAAAAAAATTATAAATTAGTGAAAGGTCGAGAATGGTTTTGTGGTGACTATCAATATATGATTGCTGATATCAATACTATTATTAGTAAATATCCGTTAAGTAAACAATTGACAGTAGAAAATGAAATCATATCTAATTCAAATTCATTAAATAGTGAAGTAGTAGTTGAGAAAACAAGTAAATCAATGATAAAACCAGGATCATTCAAAGGGTTTTTAATTACTGTTTTAGACACTTTAAAAGTTTCATATGAATCATTAAGATTTTGGATATTTAAACATTCTTTAAAATCGATCATTAAAAAAGATAATTTAATAACATATGCTATTATAACTGTTCCAACAAGCATGACAACTTCTTCTATCTTACGGTCTTTAAAATCGCTCATAAAAAATAATTTTGAAAAATCCCCAAAAAATATTATTAAAACGCAAAAATTAGACACACTATATCAACTATCGATGATTTTAGAGAAAAACTTTATAACTATTGGTATTGATAAAAAAATTATTTTTGAAAATATTGAAGTAAAAGGATATACTAAAAAATATTTAATTTCATTATTACAGAATAATAAAACACAATTTATTGATAAAGTTGAAAATATTGTACATGTGGTATGTAAGTATTGTGAAAATAAATTCACAACTGTATCAAATTGTAATCGTCATGAAAAAATATGTAAAAAGAATAAAGAAAACAAATGCAAAGGTACATCATTTAATGAGGACTTCAATGAGTTTAAAAAAGAAATGATTGATATGTTTAACACATTAAATCAACAAAATCAAAATATTACAAATAATGTAAACTCTAATAACAAAACATTAAATAGCAAAATTAATAATCAATATGTATCAAAAAAAGATAAATTAAATCTTATAAAGGATATGATTGATTTGGATACTTTTATATTGAACTATAAAAATGATTCAAAATATCATCTTTCAAAAGATGAAACTCAAATATTAATTGAAAATACTGAATCAATGGGGATTGAAGGTTATGGATTAACATTATATACATATTTACTAAAAAAATATTGTCTTCAATTAGAAGATATTAATGGTAAGAAACAAGAATATACTGATTGTATTTTACCATTTATATCCGCTGATTGTAGTTTAAGAAGTCATTATGAAAGAAATCAAGAAGGATGGATTTTAACGTCTTCTCATGATAAAATAAAATCATTAGTTAATATCTCTGATGATCAAATTTATAAAAATCATTTAAAACATGCCGATTATTCTGTAAAACGTGGAAAGAAAGGTATTGTAAATGTTATATTGCGAAATGCACATTATTCAAAAATAGAACCAGAATTAGAACGTTTATACAAAATAAGTCAATTATAGTTGAAGAATAAAATAGTAAATTAGTAAATTGAGTTAAATTTTGATTTGTAAGATTCATATTTATAATATTTTGTTTTAGTATCAATTCAAAAACGTGACCAATAAGTACATAAACCACTAGTAGAATAGTATATTTTATTTTCTTTGTTTTTCTACAATTATATATTTTGTTTTTTATAAAAAAAAACATAAAAGACAATTTTGTTGTTTTATAAAGTGTATTTTTTTTGGTAAAAAAAGTCTTTTGAGAATTTCTATATTTCCACTCATTTTATTAACTGTAGTGTAGTGAGGGTTTTTATTCATTATGTTTATATAAGACAATATCTTATGTATTATGTTTAATTTTATTTCCTCTATCATTTTTTTATTTGAGAAATGTTTTTTATTGAGAAATATATCAAAAAAGATTGTAAAAAGTAAATAAAATGTAATCTCACTTAAAAAATAACTTTTTACTCACCTTTTATAATACTTTTATAACTAACTGTTTGATGTTTCCCATAAAAAAGCAAAATGACATCGCGTGTACATGCGCGTATAATAAAAGTGTATCTAATTTAATAGTAAATTCCATAAATTAACAAAATACTTTCAATGAAAATGAGAGTTTTTTTGAAAATTTTAAAAAGACCTTGATTTTTACTATTTTTATTGTTTTTAGCATACAGTTAGAACATATATCATAGTAAATTAATGTTTTATAATTTTAACAAAAAATAAAATCAAACTCATTCGCGATTTGTTAATTTTTTTCTTCTTTTGTTGATAATTGTTTTGATACATCTTCAAATTTAGATTCTAATAATGCATAGTCTGCTTTTCTTAAAAGTAAATTAACAACTGACATCTTTCCTTTTTTTGGCAATACTACATATTTATTTATTTTTCCAAGTATTTGTTTACCAGATATATCAACAATTGTTTTGAGTTTATCTGCTGATTTCACTAAGATCCATCCATTATTTTCGGTAAATTCAAAATGACTACGACGATTTCCATCTGTACATATAAAAGGAAGTACACTATCACTATAGTCCAAATCTGTTCCTGTTAAATCTTTTAATTGCAAACAATATTTCTTTCTTAAATATGTATATAATCCATCACTGTATGATATGATGCCTAAATTTTCTGAATTTTCAAATAATGTTTGTGATTCGGCCTCTGTTAAGTGATATTTAGAATTGTTTTTATAGTTATTAGTAAAAGTATCTATATCAATCATGTTTTTCAAATAATGATTAAGTTTTTCTTTTTTGCTCATATTAATGTTGATATTAACGCTTTTATCAATTACAGTATTAACATTATTAATAGTATTATTGATAGTAGTTTGAGTAGCATTATTTTTAGAATCCATAAACTTCATAAAAGTTTCCATCATATTTGTAAATTTTACCATATCATTTGAAGATATATTTTCAGAAGATGATTTATTTTCTTTACAAGATTTTTCATGTTTTGTTTTTGTATAATTTGTTTTAAAATCTTTTGAACAAAAATCACATGAATATGAAGGCTTAGTATCTTCAATTTCTTTATTAATATTGTTTTCAACAATTGAAATTATATATTTTTTTGTATAACCTTTTATTTCAATATCTTTAAAAATTTTTGATGAATTTATCTTATTGTTTGCATCAGGTTTTATATCAAAATGGGTATCTAAAATTGTTTTAAAAGTTTCATAATTGTCAATTTTATGAGATCGAAAAAAGTCTTTAGAGATTTTTGAAAAAAACCCCCATTTTTTTAACTGAGGTTGTAATACATTTTTTAAACTTCTAATAGCATTGTCTGTTCTTGTATATATTTTTGTCTCTAATATAAGATATAAATTTGTTTCATTTTCTTTAAGAATCCATTTTATACAATGATCTATAGTCCATTGTCTAATTGCTGCATCTAAATATTTTTTATGGTCGGTAATATTTATAAAGATAATCATTTTCTATAATATTATATAATATAAAATTTATATCTTTTTCTAACTCATTTAAAATCAAATCCGAAGTGTATTAAATTGATTGTAAAACTATCAAAAAGACTGAAAAACGTCACTAAAATATCATCTCACTTAAAAAATAACTTTTTACTCACCTTTTATAATACTTTTATAACTAACTGTGTGATGTTTTCTATAAAAAAGCAAAATGACATCGCGTGTACATGCGCGTATAATAAAAGTGTATCTAATTTAATAGTAAATCCCATAAATTAACAAAATACTTTCAAGGAAAATGAGAGTTTTTTTGAAAAGTTTAAAAAGACCTTGATTTTAAATGATTTTATTATTTTTAGCATACAGTTAGGACATATAGTATAGTAAAATAATGTTTTATAAATTTAAAATCTCACAATGTTAAAATCAAGTGATCATGTAAATCTTAAAATGAGAGATGAATACTCTTTTAAACCGTATACTATGTAAATTATTTTACATTTGAATCAAATAAAGTAAAATACTAAAGTTATTAACCATATCATTATAAATTTTAGCATTAATATATGTATAATTTAAAGGTAAAAATCAAAATCATTTAAAAATAAAAAAATTATCTATAAAATGCTATTAGAATGTCCTAAATCAATATCTTTTTATAGCTGATTTTATAAGATTATAGTTTAATATAAAAATACAACATAATACATATTCTAAATTAAAAATGGTCTAATATCCATTGGAGTGTAAAGAACTGATCCATCAGGTAATATGATTTTTGTATATAATGGACCATGAGGAACAGGTGGTGGTGGAGGTGGAACAATTGCTTCTTCAGGAAAATCAGGATCCATAATCGTATCATTAATACTATAAATTTCATTCGCAGGTTTGACTGGTCTTGTAACTACAATTGCTGTATCATGATTATGTTGATTGTAAATAGGTGTTGAAGTTATCTGTCCAAAAAGATAACCAAGCATTAAAATTGCGGAATAAATTAATTTCATTTATAAACTTTTTGAGAAAAAAGTTTTAACAAAAAAACACAAACAAAAAATATAAAGTGTAAAAAATCAAACATTGCATAAAACAATTTTAACTGTAAATTTTAAATATTTTTATAAATATTTTTATTTTCACAGTTTTTTGTTTTGTGTGTGTTTTTAGACAATTTTTTACTTAATATATCATTTCCTATAATAACATACGGTTCTAATTTAGGATTATCTTTAATAAATGAATATAATCCTAATAAATGACCAATATCATCATATAATTTTTTATTTTCTTCATTATTAACATTTTTACAATAACAATCATTTATAATTTCCTTAAGTGTTGATGGATGTATTTTATATATTTCTTTATTTTTTATGTATTGATTTTTTATTAGATTATGTTTTATACATTGTTCAACAAGAACATAATTTTTTATTAAAGCATAATATTTTAAGTCTACTTCATCAATTCTTCCAACGTTATAATTTCTCAATCTATTAACTATATTAGTGGTTCTACCTATTTTAAATATATCTGGATGTCTTTGATCTATAACAAAAAAGTAAATCCCTTCAAATCCATTATATCTATTTAATTTAGTTTTATTTTCCATTGCCTGTAATATAGTTTTTTGATTTTCGACAAGAAATTCTCTAATTTTTACGAAATACATTCTAACCGCTTCTGATTCTTCACTATCACCTCCCATTGCTATTTTTTCAAAACATGCATAATTACACATATAAGATACACCAGATGTTTTACCTGTTTTAACTTTAATAAAATCAACATTTTGAATAAAATTATTATTTTTAGAATAATAATTATTTAGACGTTTTCTTAAATTAATTAAACTTATACCCAAATATTTAGCAATAGATGTATCTTCAATATCAAAACTTAATTCTTCACCGATTTTAAATTTTGAAAAAAATGTATCGATAAACTCAATATCAACAATTGTGTGTTTTTTTAATAATTCGATAAACGAAATATTTTCTTTAGTAGTCATTTTATATAATAAAAAGATTTTTTTTATTTTTATTTTAGAAATTTAATTTGTGTTTATGCATGGTTCCCCAATATGGATGGCATGCAGGCAACTTAAGAGCAAATGAAATTTAATTTTATATTTTTTTTATTTTTATAAGATAATATATGATGATTAGATTATACAATTATGTGTTTGGATATGGTGTTGTAAAATGTTGTAATTGTGGTTTTGAGATGATCGTTAAAAATCCAAATAACAATGGATTATATTCTTGTAGTAATGGATGTACTTTTGAAGCATATAATAAGATGTTTAAAAATGAAAAAAATGACAAGGTATCACATTAATCAAAATCACACATTCTAGATATTGCCTCATGTCTAGATATATTTGAAGTGATGAAATCGTCTTTTACTTTTTTTTTACCAATATCATGACTAGATTTCATAGATTCCTTATTTTCTATAAAATTTTTTATTTGTTCTGGTGTAATAATTGTTTTTGGATCTTTTTCTAATATTTTTTTTATTTTTTGGATTGGTGTAATAAAATTAGTTTCAAATTTGGTGTTTTTATTCATCATGTTAAATATTATATTAGACACTATATATATATAATCTTTTTAATATAAGTCTTTTATTACATCATAATTCAATAAACAATAAACAATATGTATTCTAGATTATTTACAAACGTAAAAAAAATAATTCCTAAAATTTCCGAAACCGAACTTATTGCTCTGAGATCAGGAGGTGTAAGTGTTGATAGAGATATCTTCAGTGGAAAAATTAATTATGATAAATTAAAAAAAGACAATCATACTCCAAATGTGCAACATAATACAGATATGATCGATAAGACACGAAATATTTTAAGAAAATATGGTGACAAACCATTATATCCATCAAATATTATTAATAATGTAGTTGAAGATTTAGGTAATATGGGATTTTTTGGAATGATTATTGATAAAAAATACAATGGAAATAAACTACCTATATCTATACAATCAAAAATTCTTACAATGATGGCTTCATATAATCCATCTATTGCAGTTGTAACAATGGTTCCAAATTCTTTAGGTCCAGGTGAATTATTACAACATTATGGAACAGATTCTCAAAAAAATAATTATTTACCTAAACTAGCATCAGGTAAATTAATTCCTTGTTTTGGATTAACAGGTCCTAATAATGGTAGTGATGCAACTGGTAATATTGATGTTGGTATTGTTAAAAAAATAAATAATAACAGATATATTGAAATTGAATTAAATAAAAGATATATCACTCTAGCACCAATTGCTGATTTAATTGGTATTGCATTTAATCTAAAGGACCCTGATAATTTACTAAAAGAAGGTAAACATGGTATATCACTTGCATTAATTGATAAAAATCATCCAGGATTAATTAAGAATACTTATCACAATCCAAATAATGCTGGATTTCCAAATGGTACTTTAAAAGGCAAAATTCAGATTAGTTTAGATCAAATTATCGGTGGTGAAAAAATGGCAGGAAATGGATGGTCAATGTTAATGGAATGTTTAGCCGTTGGACGTGGTGTAAGTTTACCCGCCAGTGCAAATGGAACATCTAAAGCAATTACATATGGTATGATGAATTACATTCAACATAGAGAACAATTTAAAATGCCGATTGGTAATATGCAAGGTGTTCGTGAAAAATTTATGGATATGTTTTATAATACCTGGGTGATTCAATCATCAGTTGATTTTACATCTCATATATTAGATAGTGGTGCTGTTCCATCAGTATTAACTGCAATTATGAAACAACAAACAACTGAAAGAGCACGTAAAGTGTTGTTAAATGGAATGGATATATATGCAGGTAGTGCTATTTGCATTGGTCCAAATAATTTCTTTACTAAATTTTATAATTCAAGTCCGATTGGTATAACCGTCGAAGGATCTAACACATTAACACGTAGTTTGATTATTTTTGGTCAAGGTCTCAATAAAAGTCATCCGTATATTTATAATATATTCGATTCAATCCAGGCAGATGATCTATCTAAATTCAAAAAAGAATTTAATAGTATGGTTTTATTTTGTTCTAAATTATATTTACAAAGTGTACTACCCAGCAATAATAGATTGGAACATTTAATTAAAAAATATGCCAATTTATCGAATTTTATCGCTTTACTGGGTGGAAAAATTAAATCAGAACAAATGATTTCTGGACACATGGCTGATATTTTATCTAATATTTATCTTGCAAAAAGTGTTATATGGTATCATAATAATAATCAAAATCTACCTAATGAAATTAAAGATTATTGTATTGATAAGTTATGTTCCGAAGCAGAAATGAAAATTAACTTAGTAATTAATAATCATCCCAATAAATATGTTAAACTCTTACTTAAACCGACCAAATGTAGTATTAAATATGATAAATTTAGAAATGAAAATATAATATATAATACGATCATTAGAGATGACAATATAATCAGATTGCTAAAAGAAAATATATTTTATGAAAATACTGTAATTGAAGATTTAGAAACATTATCCAAAATATCAAAACTAGATAAAAATACAGAATTATATGATAAATTATACAACAAAGTTGTAAGTGTAGGTGAATATAAACTTTTTTAGAAAAAAAGTTTTATCAAAAAAACACTTTTTCTAAAAAGTGTGGTCAAAAACACTTTTTAAAAAAAAGTGTGGTCAAAAACACTTTTTAAAAAAAAGTGTGGTCAAAAAAATACTTTTTAGGTGATTTATTAACAACATTTTATTTTTCCTTTAAAAACTAATGTTCTAACACATACATTTTTTCTATTTCTATTCTAAATGGTACTAAATAGATTGAAAGTTAATACAATAAAATTGAAAAAAGAAAATAATATAATTTCTAGATAATCAAAAAAATGAATTCTGATTATTTGGTACATCTTTCTGAAATCTGGTTTAATTTAATAAATCTAGGATTAAAAACAGTTGAAGGACGATTAAATAAAGGAGATTTTAGTAAAATGAATGTTGGTGAAGTCATAGAATGGATAAATGATGATTTTAATGAGAGAACTTGCTTTACAGAGATTGTTCATAAAAGAAGTTGCCTAACAAAGATCATTGCTAAAACAGAATATAAAAGTATTGAAGATTACCTTAAAGGTGAAGGATTAGATAATTGTTTACCTGGAATACCATCTTTAGAACACGGATTAAACCTTTCTTATAAATATTTTACTAAAGAAGATGAAGATAAATATGGTATTGTTGCTATCAAAATTAAACTTTTATAATTCTAGATACATTTTAATGATAACACAATAGAAACAGAATTTTTTATATCGACCAAAAAAATTGATTTTTAACAAAAATATTTTTTATATATTTGAAAAAAACATATAATTTTACAACTTATTTTTAATTATTAAAAATAGTATTAGATAATTTAAGTTTTTTTACTGCTTTTGCTTTAACTTTATCACAATTAAAATTAACTTTTGGATTGTTATTAATCATAAATATGTTAATATAATTTTTATCTGGTATACAATAACAATCCATTTGATTTCCATACAGACCACCACTATGACCAAACTTCCTATTACCATCTTCATCTTCAACATGCTCCATTCCAAGACTCCATTTTTCAAACAATTTTTTATCACCGGTGTTATAGTTTTTTGTTATTAATTGAATAGTTTCTTTTTTTAATATTTTACCACTGTTATTATTATAACTATTCATTAAATCGAGTGTAAATGTTAATAAATCATTGCAACTCATCCAAACCCCAGCTGCTGCTGTTTCTAGATGCATCCTATATAATCCATCCATATCTGCTAATGAATAATTATGTTCTCCTTCATATAATAATTTACCAGTTGAATTATGCATGTTCAATGGATTAAATAAATATTTTTCCATTAATTTATATAATCTTTCATTTGTTATTTCTTCGAGAACTTGTTGTATAACTTGAAATCCAGCACCAGAATACATAAATTTTTTACCTGGTTTATCTGTTATGTTAAATCTTGTTCCTAACGACCATTCTCCATTAATTATTTTAATATTAAAATCTAAATTTTGTTCAAGATATCTTTGAGGTGATTCACCAAGATATCCATTACCATCACTAGAACCAGAGGTATGTGTTAAAAGATGTTTTAAAGTAATACCTTTTTGTGGACATTTCCATTTTTTTAGATATTTGTTTATGTCTGTATCATAATCTAATTTACCTAATTCATATAATTTGGCAACAAGAATTGCTGTTATAAATTTAGAACAAGAACCAATTTGATACATTGTGTCAGATGTTGATTTATAATTAGTTCTAGTTATTTTTCCATTGTCATATACTATACTAGAACCACGATATATAACACTATTATTAACATCACTAATTCTACAAACTGTTTTTTTTGTTTTAATTGATTTTTTTTTAATTTGTTTCTTAGTTGTTTTATTTGTCATTTTATTTTATTACTAGAATTAAATATATTTATTTATAATAGTGTTAGAAATTTATAAATCAAGCATTATTTTTTATAATATTTTTAATTTCTTTTATAATAGCTTTAGCAGGTTGTATCTTATCAAAAACACAGTGTGTTTTATTAATAAATATAATTGCTTTATAATTCTCAGGATTAAGTTTTTCTAATGTTTTTACTTCTATTATTCTTTTATTATCGGTAAAGTCTTTTGGATATTCATAACCTTCTGGTTTTTGTATATTTACAAATGCTAATGTAGGTACAGGTAATTGTAATTTTAAATTTTTAGAAATAAATAGTGTTCTAATATAATTATTAATATTGGAAATTTTTATAACATCTTCATCAGTTTGATTTATCTTTAAGTCTTGAAGCATTTTTTTGTATTTAGCATTTGTAATTGGATATGTAATATTATTATATTCTTTTAATCTTTTAGCAATATTATTTGGTGTAATTACAGTAGGATCTAATAAAACAACGTGTGCACATTGAGATGAATAAACTTGCGCGAAATATAATGCTAGATAACCACCAGCAGACCAAGCCATTGGAATAAATTTATATTCATCTAGATTTTTATATTTTGTTTTTATATCATCATATACCATTTTGATATGTGTATCTGGTCTAACATAAGATAAATCAACATCTATATCTGAATCATAATCATTTTTGTATAATGGTGGAACACCTGAATCATAAAAAACTAAATTATGTATTTTATCTTGATATGTATACACACTTCCTAATTCTTTCAATCTATCTAAAAATTTACTCTTGGTATATTCATTCCAGCTTTTTAGGTTTGTTCCAGCACCTTGGAACATAATAAACAATATGTTTGTCATTTTATTTTATTACTAGAATTAAATATATTTATTTATAATAGTGTTAGAAATTTACAAATCAAGCATTATTTTTTATAATATTTTTAATTTCTTTTATAATAGCTTTAGCTGGTTGTATATTATCAAAAATATAAAATATTTGAAACAACTAAACTAGAATTATAAACAACGACAAAATTGAACGTTTTTTTGATATTACTTTTTTTGCAAAAAAAGCATTATGGCACTATCAAATAGTAAAAAAGTATGGTACTGCTTAATTGTAAATTTTATCACAATGATGTTTGTATTGATAATTGTTTCTGTATTTCGTTCTGAAAAAAGCACCTACTTCAAATTTGGTCCTTCAAAAGATTTAATTGTTATTAGTGTTGAAATAGACACCTGGATAAAATGGATATTACTCAATATCTTTATATGGTTAGTAAAAGGTTGTGACGTTATGGTTAATGAAATTGGTTCTCCTATATTAGGATTTCGTGTGTATAATCCAGATAAAAAGATCATTGACGATTTTACTAAAAATCAATTGAACTTTTTAGCGAACTCAATGTGGTTCGTAAATGGATTCAGAACCGTTTTAATGGCTGTTATTACAATCACACAAGTTGATATTGCCTTTAGTGGTATGATTGTATCCGAAATTGTAAGCATCTTTACTGTTCGTCATCTATTAAACTGTAAAACTTTCGTCAAAAAA
>Ga0164293_10000109_pt1 | contig 55018 bp, 22 predicted proteins | sample GEODES118metaG_FD_111487 | JGI IMG/M metagenome (GOLD analysis project Ga0164293, IMG submission 111487) | Eutrophic lake water microbial communities from Lake Mendota, Wisconsin, USA - GEODES118 metaG | ecosystem: Environmental > Aquatic > Freshwater > Lake | place: USA: Lake Mendota...
AACGAGACGCTGGTGAGGCAGCTCAGCTGGTACTACGACGTGCCGGCATATGACGTGAGTGTGATTGAGCGCAAGCTTGAAAATATTTGTTTCAAGAATACAAGTTATTAAATCCTTGATATATACGCGTGTGTTATGTCCTGCATGAGGCTGTTATTCGGTTTAAGTGTGTTAATGCTTTTCACGCGCACAAGTGCACAGACGTGCGCGGTCGGGCAGGTGGTGGTGAATTCGGTGTGCACGTATAATGATCCCAAACTTGAATTCTGGTATAAATTCGACTTGAACAGTCCTAATATGAATTCCGGGAGTTATGGAATTGACAAGAATATCGTCGGTGTTACACTAGACACAAGTACATATTCATATAGAGGAGATGCGTCTTATATGATGGGTACACCGGTTCGTGGTACAATTCTTTTTAATTATCTCAATATATATGCTTTCACTATAGCATTCTGGATCTACATACCGTCTGCTATTAATATTGACAACATGGGGCGTTTTCCTGGAGGCTGGAGAATTTGGCAGTTAATGAGACAGAATCAAAATACCCCAGATTATTCGGTTAACTATAATTCTCTTGGCGTTATTTCAATATTCAACACACAACCAGGTAATTATGTAGAGTATAATATTTCACCACAATATATGGTAGATATTGGTTCTTGGACGCACATCGCTATAACACAAAATGGACAGACGAGTATGAAATTTTACAAAAATGGAATTGTATTCAGTCAACAAGAAACTAGATTGCGGTATATTGGTGATGGATTTTATTTTCAACTTGGTGATACTTATTGGAATAATGACAAATTGAGACCAAATCCGAATTTGAATTCACAATTACTCGATGACTTCAGGTTCTACGGCAGAACTTTAAGTTCTAGTGAGATCAGCTGGCTTTACAAACCATGTGCAGGCTCCGGGCGGTCTTACTTTGATACGTACGTATGCCCGATATCTTGTGCTGCTGGTGCATATGCTGTGCCGGGGGCAACTTCATGCACGAACTGCACGACTGGCACGTACTCGGTCGCTGTCGACGCGACGAGCGCAAGTGTGTGTCTCAATTGTACAGCCGGGTCGTATTCGAACGTGATGGGGGCGACCGCTTGCACAGTCTGTCCAATCAACACATTTTCCGGACCGGCAGCGTCCGCGTGTCAGCCGTGCCAGGCGAACGCGGTGTCGGCGGCAGGCAGCACGTCGCAAGGACACTGTTACTGCAAGAGCGGGTATGCGCATGCGGTAGGCTGGCACACCTGTCGCATCTGTGATCCGGGCACATACAACAGTCAGCTCGGACGCATGGCGTGCTCCAACTGCTCGGTCGGCTTGTACTCTGAGAGTTACGGAGCGACCGGCAACGAGACATGTCTCGCATGTCCGATGGGGCAGTGGTCACCGGAGGGCAGTCCGAACTGCAACTTGTGCCCCGCAAACTCTGTCGCTGCTCCGGGAAGCGGGTCGCAAACGGACTGCATCTGCGACGCCGGGCTTCCATTCAGCCCCGGGTACACGGGACCAAACGGAGGCCCGTGCATGGCATGCTCTACCAGCGTGTATACCGTGCAAGTGTCGGTGGCGTCGAATGTGATGGTGTCGACGGCTGATCTGCAGCAAAAGTACTCGCTCATGTCGCGTACGGTGCAGACGCCGCAGCCGCTGGTGCTCGAGCTGCCGTTTGGGCTGTACAATGTGTTTTATTTCACAGACAATGACGTCGGCGGTTTCTACTTGGAGCTGGAATTGGTAGACAGTGACGGGCTCTTCCTCGACGAAATTGAAGTTACACAAGCCGAAGAGGTCCTCACGTGGCACCTCGCCGACTTCTTTGACATCGACGCCTCACGCGTGCACTTTGAGACGATCGCGCCGCGCTTCCCGCTGGTGAACAACGCATCGAACGTGCGCGTGAGGTTCGAGTGCGACGAAGAGCAGCTCGCGGAGATGTTCCAGCGCGCATCGCAACTCATGTCGACGGAGAGCATTGTCATGCAGCCGTTCACGTTCACAGGCCTCGACGACGCCGTGCAAGACGTGGTCCACGGGCTGATGGTGGACGGCACGTTTGTGCGGTGCAAGCCGAACTTCATCGTCGACGCCCTGGCCTGCAAGTGCAAGCGCGGGTATTACTTGTCCGGGGAACTGTGTGTGCCGTGCGAGGCGGGGACGTTCGGCGGTGAGCTGGACATGCTGCAATGCCTGCCGTGTGCGAACGCGACCTTTTCGCACACCGCAGCGACTGCGTGCACGGCGTGCCAGGACAACTCGAACTCGTCGATGAGCAGCGTCTCCCGCGACGCGTGCCAGTGCCACGCGGGCTTCTTCTTTGAGCAGTACTCGTGCCGGCCGTGTGTGAATGGGTCTTTCAAAGGCGAGTCCGGCAACTTCAACTGTTCGACTTGCCTGACAGAATATTACAGCTCCGACGCGCTTTCGTGCAACACGTGCAACTTCGGGCACGCCCCGAACGGCATGAATAGTTCAGTATGCGTGTCTTGCCCGCCGGGTTCGTTCAAGCCGATGCCGGACTCTTCTCCATGCCTTTCATGCGCCGCAGACACATTCTCGAATGCGACTGCAGCTCTGTCGTGTAAGACATGTCCGGTGGGGTACAGGTCTCTTTCTGGAACGATAGAATCGCAAGACTGTTGTGCTTGGAACAGCAGTCCAAAAAGAGTCATCGAATGTACAACCGCGGTCTGTAAGACAGTGGATGTAAATTTAATTGCTTCGTACTCAACCACGGCATGCGCGAGATTTATCGCTCTTACGCCTAAACCTTCGTTCGCATCGATATCAACTCGTAACAATGCAGGTGTTGGGACCATGCCCACGTACATTGTTACGGGTGGACCAACGGGCAATGGTCATGTTAGTTTCAACCGTAATAATTTGCAGTACCTCGACGCGGGGTCGCGCACTTTCAATATCGCAACAAACGGGGGGTTCACCATCGTGGCAGTCATTCGTTTTACTGGGACTGTCGGAAATTGGGAAAGGTGTGACTTTGGGAGTGGCAAACCTTCCAACAATATATTGATTGGTAGATACAGCACAGATAACAAGTTGTTGATATCTGTATTGAATTCCGAAACTACTGTAATATCCGAGTCCCGTGCAAGTATTGTACAGGACTCTTGGCTGACAATTGCATTCACGTACAGTGCCTCTACAACTAATTATTTGCTTTCTGTGAACGGTGTTCTTTTCTCTGGTACTGCTGGTGCAGCAGTAACAGATAGAACGTGCACGGGTACTTATATTGGAAAATCTTGGTGGCCAGAGTATCATTCTTATTTGAATGCGGACATTGCTGGTATGTTTGTGCTCGACGAATACATCAACCCAAACACAACCACAGCCATCTCCGACGCGATGATCAAGGGTGTGGACCTGACGAGCAAGGAGTGCGTAAGTACAACAAAATGTTGTCAGGACGTGGTATTCTGCTCGTGCAACACCGGATACACAGGTCCTGATACAGGAGCTTTGAAGGGCCAGTGCAGCGCCTGTCTCCCCGGCACGTACAAGGACTCCAACGGCACCGCGAACTGCACGCGCTGCCCTCTGAACTCGAACTCGTCGGCTGGGAGCCAAAACATCACGGATTGCGTGTGCGACGCGTGGTGTGACGGACCACCAGGTGGCCCTTGCATCCCGAAGAACTCGACGCTCAATGCTACTTCGGGAGTCTACCAGTGCAGTCCCGGCTTCACAGGCCCGGATAGTACTGGTCCGTGCGTAGCGTGTGCTGTCGGAAAGTACAAGAACGTGCCTGGCCCGGCCGCGTGTACGCTCTGTCCGCCAGGTCAGTATCAGACAGAAACGGGCAGAACATCTTGCGTTGCTTGTCCACCAGACACGTTCCAAAACGCGACGGGATCGATAGGATGCCAGACATGTCCGGTAGGGTTCAAGGCGCTGCCTGGGACGACGGCGGTGCAGGACTGCTGCGGGTTGAACAGTAGACCGGAGATTTATGAAATCCCGTGTATCCTTCCGAACCTGGCCAGGTCGTGTGGCACTTCGGGAGACCAGGCCTGTCCACCAAGCGCGAGAACGTTCTATCAGTACGCCTCAGACTATTTTCCCCCGCAATATGCAAATGATGGGGGAGGAGGCAGTTATGTAAGTGCGGGGGCAGGGAGTGAATGGTGGCAGGTTGATTTTACACGACAAGTTACTGTGAATTCAGTCGTTATATATAATCGTGGATATCGACCTGAAACTCTTGCAAACTTCAATTTACAACTCTCTATTGACGGAACCAATTTCATAAATTGCGCCACTGGGCAGTATGGGTCCACTGATTGGTCTAACGGTTTGATGAGCACACACATATGCATCGGAACTGCGCGATTTCTGAGAATAGCAATGAACGTGCCGAATGGTGCGTATATGCAGGTGCAAGAAGTGCTGGTGTACGGTCAACCGAAAACTTGTGCATTTTTAACTCAATGTTTGTGCAATACCGGTTACACAGGACCGGACAGAGACTCTTCCAAGGGCCAATGTACGACATGTCCGTCCGGTACGTACAAGCCGACGAACGGGAGCGCGGCGTGCACGAGCTGCCCCGCGAACTCGAACTCGTCGGTTGCCAGCCCAACCCTTGCAAACTGCATCTGTAATGTAGCGTATACGGGCCCCAACGGCGGGCCGTGCGTCGCGTGTGCTGCCGGCAAGTTCAAGAACGCGACAGGCTCGGCGGCGTGCGACGTGTGTGCTCCAGACACGTACTCCGCAAGCGGTGTCGTGCAATGCACGAATTGTCCCGCAGGCTTCCAGTCGGCCCCCGGGAGCAGAGAACTCGCAGACTGCTGCAATCCGAACACGACGTTTGTGACAAACTTGTACTACAGCCTGAGCAGCACGACACAGGCGCAGTTGTCGACAACGTACATTGTTCGTGTGTCGAGTTCGCCGCAGGTCGGCTCGTTTGCGACGCCTGCAATCTCTTTGCCGACGTACATTGCTGCCGACGGATTCAACGGACAGCCGTTTCTGCGTTTCTCGAAAACGTCACCGACTACTGGACACCAGTACCTGGCGGTGTCTGCAGGTTCGATAGATGTCGGCGGCGGCTTGACAATCGTCACGGTCGTGCGTTTCATTGAAGATATGAGAAGTGTACTGCTGAGTATGCAAAGGAACACCGAGTTTCTTGCGTTTGAGGTTCTGCGGTCGGCTGCCTTGCAGTTCTGCGTGTGCAGACTGATTGGAGGAAACGAGTGTAATAATCTGTGCACCGATGCTGCGGTGCCTACAAATGTCTGGTTGCAGGCATCGTATACGTACAATCCGAGTGCAACGAACAAGGAACTGCTCACGGTGTCTTACACGTCGAGCGGTTCGACGGTGACACTGACAAAGACATCCACGACGGGGATTGGTGGATTTGCCCCACGCAAGTACGGCTTTGGATACAGTGCCAGCGGCTGTTCCGGGAACCAGGGATGGATAGTAGTAGGTGGATGTCCCGACCGTGCAAATTTCGATCTAGCCGGGTTCTACTTCATCCAGACACTGGCATCCAGTGCAGACGTCACGGTCCTGTTCCAAGCAATCGCTTCGTCTTCAGAGATTGCGTTTGACAGAAGCACGACCTGTCCGTGCAACGCCGGTTTCGGAGGGTCTGGCCGCAGCAACTGTGCGTCGTGTGCGCCCGGGACATACAAGAGCGAGGTCAAGAGCGGGTCGTGCTCGCTGTGTGCGGCAAACACGTATTCGACTGCAGTGCAAGCGACGAACGTGAGCACGTGCCTAGCGTGTCCGAACAATTCGGTTTCTGTACCCGGTCGCTTCGAGTGCGAGTGCAATTACGGGTATGAAGGCAACATGTTTAACTGCTCCGCGTGCGTGCCTGGCAAGTTCAAGCATATTCTGGGAACAAGCGCGTGCATGCACTGTCCCGCGAATATGGAAGCGCTCGGGTTTGCGAGTAGAGTTTGTGCGAGCCTCCCGGGCTTCAACGGCATCGGGTATGCTCTCGATGACGTGGGCCGGTCGTGTGGCGCCTCGCTCACGGGCACGTGTAATACGCTGTCGAACGGGGCCGTCTCGACCGGCACGACGTTGGACGGGGCTCTCGACGGGAGCACGAGCACGTTCGTGAGCGTCACGTTCAACCAAAACCTGGCGCGGTCGTGTGGTAATGCCGGGACGGCGGCGTGCGTGGCCAGCAGTTCGCCCTTGCTGTCTGGTACAGCCGACCTCGCAATCGACGGGTCGACATCGAGTCAAATGCAGACCAACAACGAACTTGCGAGTGCAGTGCGCCCGTGGTGGCGAGTGGACTTTGGGCGCGAGAGGTCGGTGTTTGCAGTGAATGTGATGAGCACCAACTGGGCGTACACGAAGGACTTCAAGATCGTGGTGGGCAATATACCAGACACACAGTCGGCGCTGAATGCAGTGTGCGCGGACTATCTGGTGGGCGCTGGGTCCGCGTACGTGAAATTCAATTGCGAGGACATTGTCAGCGGGCGCTATTTGTACATCATCAACGGCCCGCACGCGTCGAATTTCCTGACACTGTCGGAGGTTGTGGTCGAGTCGTTCAACTACATAGCGACGCCGTCGCTGATGCTCCCGTGGTGGGCGGTGGATTTTGAAGTCGAGCGCGCGGTTTCAGGTGTAGTCATCCGAACTCAAGCGGCAAACGTCGTTCAGGTGCGCGTCGGCCACTCGACGGTTCCGCTACAGAATGCTATTTGCGATCAGAACAGGACGCTATCCACTGCTGTTTCGAATAACATCATGTGCTCAAGTGCCATGCTCGGGAGGTACTTGTTTGTCATCGGCACAGGCAACACCGTGCTCGTGCTCAACGACGTGCGCACGCTCGGCGCGCCGGTGGCCCAGTGTGCCGCGGGCACGTACAAGCCGCTGGTGGGGAACACGAACTGCACTTCGTGTTCCGCATCCAGTGCGTCGGTCACGAACGCAGCGTACGTCACACAGTGCAGCTGCAACGCCGGGTACATCGGCGGGTGGAGCTAACACGCGTTGTAAATCATTAATAAACGAGAAATAATTACATCTTCATGTGTTGATGGTATAAACGCGTGTGTTGTGTCCTGCATGAGGCTGTTATTCGGTTTGAGTGTGTTGATGCTTTTCATGCGCGCAAATGCGCAGACGTGTGCGGTCGGGCAGGTTTTGGTGAACTCGGTTTGTACGTATAATGATCCGGCGTTGCAAACCTGGTTCAAATTTGATTTGACTGACACGATAAAAAACTTTGGCCAATGTACACAGTCCACTTCACTTACTTTTTACACGGATGGTGGGAATATGGTAAGTTCTCGTACTGCTGATGCAGTAGCGATACTAGGAACTGGTTCAATGAGTATGTACCCATCATCGGGCTGTTGTTTTTATAATGATTACACAGTAGGGTTGTCAATGTATTCTGTTGGGTGCAGATTTGGTTCCTCCAATACAGTGTTTACTTTATCTTGGTGGGTGTATGTGACTGATATTATTAATCATTCTCAAGAATATGAAATCCTGGAATTTAATTTTGACGAAAGTTCTTGGACTTTCAGAATTGTTGCAGAAGCTGGTGGTAATCGATGCTTCAAATATTATATGTGGAAAGATGCATCCGCTGCCAGTGGAAGAGTGTATTGTATGCCGGAAGGGATAACTAAGAACAAATGGTATCATTTTGTTGTTGCTGTGAACTGGAACGTTGTTACATTTTATGTCGATGGTTCACAGACGTCCCAAAACGTATTTCAATATTTCCAAACTAACAACCAATCTCCTTCACAGTGGGCACTATATATCAGGTGGAAGTTAAGATGGAAACGCATGACGAGCTCCCTCAATTACCTTGACGACATAAAATATTACCAACGTGCTCTGTCTGCGAGTGAGGTCATGTGGTTGTCAAAACCATGCGGAGAAGCAGCGCACGATCCTTTTTACTTTAATACGTATACATGCCCGTGCGAGGCGGGCCAGGTCCGTGTGAACGGCGCGTGTACGGCGTGTGCGGCGGGGAAGTGGGCGTTGGCCAGGGCGACTGTGTGCACAAACTGCTCTTCGGGGACGTACTCGAATCTGATCGGCGCGACGAACGCGAGCTTTTGTGTATCATGCCCAGAAGGTTCGTTTTCAAACGTTTCCGGCGCGACCAGCGCGAATACGTGTGTTCTATGCCCGGTCGGGCTTGTTTCGAATGCAGGGGCGATTAAGTGTCGGTGCAATGTCGGGAGCGTGCTGCAGAACGGCGTTTGTGTTGCGTGTGCGGCGGGGAAGTGGGCGGTGGCCGAAGCGACTGTGTGCACAAACTGCTCGGCGGGGACGTACTCGGGGGTAACGGGGGCGACGAGCGCGGAGACGTGTGTGAAATGTCCAGCGGATTCGTTTTCAAGCGTTTCCGGCGCGACCAGCGCAAACACGTGTGTGCTGTGCCCGGTTGGGCTTCTTTCGAATGCAGGGGCGAGTGCATGTACGTGCGATGCCGGCAGGGTGTTGGTGAACTCGGTGTGCACGTATAAAGATCCAAATTTACGACTTCGGTATCAATTCAATTTGGACGCTAAAGAAAAAAACTCTGGCTCGCTCGGAAGGTCATTGGATATAACATGTTGTAATGATTATTATGGTTGGAATCCGGTAATCACGAGTACAAATGCGATCAGAGGATCTTCTTCACATCGAATGGGAGATAAATATATTAGATTCACTCCAGGTGTAAGCATACCAAGTGTAAATACAAGTTCTTTGTCTTTATCTTTCTGGTTGTACGTACCACAAGCAGATATGTCATCGTTGAGAGCGGTTGAAGGATACATATATTTAGTGTCGATGAGTTGGGGAGGATCTATAAATATTATGAAAAGTCTCGATTATTTTTATTATTACGACATGCGAGTTTACACTGGTTTTTACCCACAATCTATAGCGTGGTGGAGTCCGTCTAATGCAGATAAATGGACAAATTTCGTTGTACTTTTCGACAAAACTTCGACTACGTGGTATGTAAATGGAAATTTTTCACAGAAACAAGTGTTTGGAGCCTCCACAATTGCAAGATCGGATTATTTAGAATTCAAAATTGGTGGTTACAATTTTGGTGGGACTTTGATCGACGACGTTAGGGCGTACGACAGACAACTTAATGAGGACGAGATCAAATTTTTATACAAACCATGTAATAATATGTCATTATATGACGACGATGCGGGCATTTGTCGTTGCAATCCGGGCTTCGAGAGAGTCAGAGACGTGTGTGTGGCGTGCACGACAGGGAAATTCTCGGAGACGGGGCTTGAGTGTGCATCATGTCCGGTGGGGTCCTCGTTTTTGGTGGCCAATCCCACATCCTTAAAAAACTGCTCCTGCAACGCCGGGTTTTACGGCCCGAACGGTGGCACTTGTACGGCTTGTGCATCTCCTTTCACTGTTTCTCTACCGGGGAGCCAAGTGGCGTCCGCCTGCGGATGTGTGGAAAATCGTTACAAGTTAGTGAGTACATGTGAGGCATGCCCCATGAACAGCAACGCACCAAATATGAGCTCCGGAATCAACTCTTGTAAGTGCAACGCTGGATACAGTGGTCCTGACGGCGGTGTCTGCACGGCTTGTGTCGCCGGGAAATTCAAGAATGTCACTGGAAATTCAGCGTGTATTGACTGCCCGACAGGCGTGTACTCGAGCGTGGTCGGGGCAACAAGCGCGAGCGTGTGCATACCTTGTGCGGTCGGCAAGACAACGAGCACGGTGGGCGCAAGCGCGCAGGGCATGTGTGTCAATATCATCTGTACTCGAGGGCGGTACTTGTCCGGGAGCGAGTGCATCGCATGTCCCGCCGGCACATTCTCAACCTTGATGGGCGCGACCAACTCGAGTGCGTGCACCGCATGCGTCACTGGCAAATTTTCTGGTGCTGGGTCCAGCGCGTGTGTTTGTGACCAAGGATATGAACATATATGTTTAGCAGGGACTTGTGTAGCAAGTCCTTATTCATCGACTGCCTGTGCAAGAATGATTGCGCTTATCACGTACAAGCCTTCATTTTCAAGTGTTTCTGGGCGTTTAAATAACGGTGATGGAACGATGCCAACGTACGATCCGACTGGTGGTCCAAACGGACAAGGGCATGTTACATTCAACCCGTCAAGTCAGCAGTACCTCAACTTCTGGTCGAAATCCTATAATTTAGAAACGAACAAAGGTCTCACTATCGTGATAGTGTTACGGATTCCAAACTCTGCCTGGTATGGAAGCATCTTCGAGGCTGGTCCGCACTCAACTGTGATTAGTAATAACATCATGATTAAAAGTTATACACCGGGTACGATAGAATTTACGATGTATGATGGTGGAAGTGCTGTTTTTAATTGTTATTTAAGTAATGCGGTCATATTCAATGCGTGGTTTACCATTCACGTCAACTACAACGGCCTCACTGACAAAACACAGTTCACCGTGAATAATGTAAATGTTCAATGTGTCAGATATAGAGCGATGCGTGATATAGGTTCAACATATAGCTTTCTTGGGAGAAGTATCGCAGGTACTTGGAACAATTACTTTCAAGGTAACATTGCGGGTGCTTTTGTGGTCGACGAGTTCCTGAGTGAAACCGCACGCACGGAAATCGAGAATCAAATAAGGTTTGGTGTGGATTTGACTCAACCAGAATGTAACTGTCCCGCGTGTACTCCTGGAAAGTACAAGAACGAGGTTGCAGGTTCGACTTGCATCAACTGTCCAGCCGGGTCGTACTCAAACGTGACGCGCGCGAGCGCGTGTATAGGATGCCCCGCTGGATCGTTTTCGACTGTGTCCGGTGCGATCAGTGTGAGCGTGTGTCTCAATTGCACAGCGGGCAGGTACTCCTTGCCAGGGTCGAGCGCGTGCATACTGTGTCCGAATAATACGTTTTCTGGAGTGTCGGGAGCAGGATCGTGTCAAGCGTGCCAGGCGAACGCGCTTTCTGCGGCCGGAAGTGTCTCGCAGGACTTCTGCTATTGCATGAGCGGGTATGCGCATGCAGCGGGCGAGTACACGTGCCGAATCTGCAATCCCGGGACGTGGAACAGTCAGCTCGGACGTACGGCGTGCTCAAACTGTTCGATGGGACTGTTCTCTATGAATTTCGGGGCAGTCAGCAACGAGACGTGTCTCGCGTGTCCGCTGGGGCAGTGGTCGCCCGAGGGCAGCCCGAACTGCAACTTATGTGCTCCAAACTCGCGCGCAGGTCCAGGAAGCGGGTCTCTGAGCAACTGCGCGTGTGACGCAGGGTACACTGGGCTGAACGGCGGCCAGTGCTCGGCATGTCCTCCTGGCAAGTACAAAACGGTGGGAGGCTCGAGCGCGTGTATTGCTTGTCCAGGAGGTACATATTCCATTGACGTTGCAGCGACCAATGTGACATCATGCATCCGCTGCCCGGCGGGGGCGTACTCGGTTGCGACCGGCGCAAGCAGCGCGAGTGTGTGTCTCATGTGCCCGGCAGGGACATACTCGAACGTGACGGGATCGAGCGCGTGTGTTGCATGCCCCGCGGGGATGTTGTCGCTGGAAGGGGCGAGTGCGTGTTTCTGTCCTGCGAATACATATGGACTACAAGGCCAAGGCTGTGTCGCTTGTCTCGCCAATCAGAGCTCGCCGGCGCAGAGCACCACCAAGGAGGCTTGTGTTTGTAATCCGGGATATACCGGTCCGGGTGGGTCATCTACACTACCGTACTATGCAGGAGCGACCTTTACAAACTTGTTCAAAACGTGTGGAGCAAACATGAATCAGGATTGTACTTGTCAGAGCTCTGAGCTTGGGTTCTTCGCGTACTATGACAGAACTTGTTACAAAGCGTTCGACAACGATGTATCCGGTGCAAATATATTTCAAGCAATGGCAAATGTGTGCACAAATGGAGCCCCGGATACGTACAATTGTTATTGGGGCGTTTCTTCGTCCAACATACAACCATATATCATGCTCAATTTCGGACAACCTGTGGATGTGACGGCTGTAGAAATATATTCTTCCTACTCCTCTGGCCAAGCAGGGGATTGGAGACCCAAGAACTTTGACATTTTTATCGGGGCTTCTACAACTATGACAAACAACGCAGCATGTGCCACTAATCAAAATTTTCCTGACAATACGAATGGTGTATTCAGAACATTTGTTTGTGTCGGTCGCGGTCAATATCTTTTCATCCGACAGGGTTCGTTTTATGCCAATTACTTGCAAATTAATGAAATGCGTGTGCCAGGTTCCATCCCAGAAAAAAACAATCCGTGTCCGGCGTGCGCGGCTGGGTCTTTCAAAAACGTGAGCGGTAGCGCGGCGTGCACGAACTGCTCCAGGGACTTGTATTCGCTATCAGGCGCGACTACATGCCTGAATTGCACAGACGGATACTTTGTGCAGTTTCCAAACGCACCGTCCAAGTGTCTCTTCAATCTCACGTGCTCCGCCTGCCCCGCGAATACATACCACGTGAACGGGACGTGCGAGGTATGTCCGGGCAACACGAGCTCAAGCAACGGAAGCGTCGCGTGCCAGTGCAAGGCCGGATTCACGGGCGTCGCAGATGCGCTCGGCAACGGATGCCAGGCGTGCCCCGCCGGCACGTACAAGCGCATGCGCGGGACGTCGGCGTGCAGGGGCTGTCCGGCGAACACGTGGTCTGACGGTTCCAGTGCGCTCTGTTACTGCAACACGGGGTACACCGCAAAAGATGGCGACGTCTGCGTGGCGTGCGTCGCCGGCACGTACAAGAACGTGACCGGATCCGCCGCGTGCGTGTCGTGCGCAGCGAACCGCAGCTCCGTCGCCGCGTCCACAAACGTGTCGCAGTGCGTGTGCAACGCGGGACACACGCAGGTCGAAAACGAAGCGCTCACGTTCGACGTCGTGTACGCGCGTGCTTGTGTGGCGTGTGAACCGGGCAAGTTCAAGCCGCTGATCGGCGTGCAAGAGTGCACGACATGCGCGCAGAACCAGTCTTCCATCGCTGCACAGCTAATTTGTTCGTGTGTTCCCGGGTTCACAGGGCCGGACGGGGGCCCGTGTGCCGAGTGCGCGCTGGGGAGGTACAAGGACTGGCTCGGCCCGCAGGCGTGCACGGTGTGTCCCGCAAACTCGTTCACTTTTTTTACTGGGAGCACACTTCTGAGAAACTGCACATGCAACGTCGGTTACACGGGACCAGACGGCGGTCCTTGTCCCGCGTGTGTCGGTGGAAAGTACAAGAGTGTCACAGGCACAAGTGCATGTATACCATGCGACGCTGATTTTTACTCGACGCTCAGAGTCGCAGCAACGTCATGTTCAGCATGTCCGGCCGGGTTTCAGTCGCTCCCTGGAACGGAGGTGTCTGCAGACTGTTGTGGATTAACCAGTTTGCCTGTGATTGGACTTGTTAACTTAGCCAGATCGTGTGGTGCGTCCGCTTCGGCTGCATGTACAGCATCGGGCTCTTCATTTTATCCATACCACCCGCAAGGTTTAGGCGCGGTTGTATATGGTCCACAAATGGCTATCAATGGAGAAATTGACGGGGGTTATATAAGTGCAGAATGGACAAGCGCATGGTGGCAAGTGGATTTTTCACGTCAGGTTACCATAAAATACGTAAGGATTTATGGTAGTGGGTGGCAACCTCAATGGCTCAACAACTTTAATTTACAGCTTTCAAATGACGGAAGCACATACATAAATTGCGCCACCGGACAGTATCCGTCTCTTAATTATGCTACAGGTCTGGTAAGTGATCACGTATGCGACGGAACCGCGCGATATCTCAGATTATCAATAGGTTGGACTCGTTATTTACAGTTACCTGAAGTGGAGGTGTACGGTACAGGAATAACCTGCGCATGTAATGTTGGGTATACAGGCCCGAACACGGGCGCTTCAAAGGGTCAATGCACGGCATGTCTCGCCGGTACGTACAAGGCAACCAACGGAAGTGAAGCGTGTACCCGGTGTGCGGCAAATACATTCCACAACATCACAACGGCGACGTCGGTAACATCATGCGAGGGGTGTCCACTGGGCTCGATTTCGACCTCGGGAGAGAGTATTTGTTTCTGTGCGCCAGGCTTCACCGGCCCGGACGGTGGTCCCTGCGTCGAGTGTGAATCCGGCAAGTTCAAGAACTGGCGGAACTCGTCGGAATGCGTGACGTGTCCTGAGAATTCGGACTCCGTCCCTGGCACGAGCCTCTGTCCGTGCAACGTCGGGTACACCGGGCCGCTCGGCGGGCCTTGTGTTGCATGTGTAGCAGGTAAGTACAAGGACACGAACGGCACGGCGGCCTGCACCACGTGCCCGGCGAACAGCTACGAGCCGGATATCGCCGCGACGGCGGTGACGAACTGCACGTGCAACACCGGGTTCGAGGGCGGCTTGGGCGGACCGTGCACGGCCTGTGCGCTCGGAAAGTACAAGGACAACAATGAGAGTGTGCCGTGTGTGCCGTGTCCGGAAGACACGTACATCGACGTGCAGGCATCTGCGTACTGCAAAGCGTGTCTAGAGTTCACGAAGAGCCCGAGTGGTTCTACGAGCATAGCTGCATGTCTTTGCAAAGTAGGATACACAGGCAATGGGGGTGTCGCATCAGATCCACTTGGCACTTTATTGTCAACGAGTCCGGCATACCTCATGGCGTCGGCGGAGGCCTGGGATACAGTGAATAACCGGTTCACGGACCTGAGCGGAAACGGGCGCCATGGCGCGCTGACGGGTGGCACGGTTACTGTCGGGAGTGTCTCAGCAAACGGTGCCGGGTGGTCCATTCCCTATGTACAAGGGACAACATCAACTTCGATTTCGTGGTCGGCAGGATCGATACCGTCGACTTTTACGATCTGCAGTATCACGAGGTATTCTGGGGCAACGAGACGGAGAATTCTGCAATGTACGAGCTTAAATTGGCTACACGGGCACTGGAATGGAAATGCAGGAGGAACACATTACCATGGCCAAGGAGGTACAGAACATTACTCGATTAGCCCCAACACAAATTGGGTGGTATTGTGCGGCAGAAATATTTGGGGAAACTCAGCTAGCATGATCGCGAATGGTGTCGTAACGGGCACGGGGTATGGAGGAGTTGGAAATTGCGACCTGAATATCAACCGGGGCACTTGGGATGGAAGTGCTGGGAGCAGTGATTGGCAGTTGTCGAGACTTTATGTCTGGAATCGTCATCTGTCAAATGCAGAGTTTGCCGAAGCTTCGGCTAAGTTGAACAGTTACGTCTCACTGCTCGAGACGCCCTGCACCGCCTGCCAGGTCGGCACGTACAAGGACACGATAGGCTCCTCATGGTGCACGTCCTGTCCGGTCAACACATTTTCAGATAGAGTCAACGCGACCTCACTCGACATGTGCACGGCGTGTCAGGGGAACTCCACTTCCGTGATTGGAAGCGCATCCAAGGACTACTGCCAGTGCAACACCGGCTTCATTCACAAGGGCGAGGAATGCGATCAATGCCTGCCTGGCACGTTCAACCCGCGGCTGGCGCAGATCGCGTGCTCGAACTGCACTGTCGGCACGTACTCGCTGAATTTCGCGGCGACGAGCAACGAGACGTGCGCGAGCTGCAGTGCGACGGAGTACTCGCCCGAGGGCAGCCCGGTGTGCCAGTCATGCCCGCCGAACTCGGTCGCGCCAGCCAAGAGCAGCAAGATCCAGGACTGCATGTGCACGGTCGGGTACACCGGGGCCACAGCGAGTCTGTGCGAGAAGTGCGCGCCGGGCAAATTCAAGGACATTAGCGGGAACTTTTTATGCCAGTCATGTCCTCCGAATTCGTACACGCTGCCTGGCGCGACGAATTTGACGGATTGTTTCTGCAACGCCGGCTTCACGGGCGCCTACGGGCCGTTTTGTGTCGGTTGTGCCATCGGAAAGTACAAGTCGGGGTCGAATTCGTCCGCGTGCACCGAGTGCCCGGCCAACACGTACGCGGACCGGCAAGGCATGACGGTCTGTACCTCATGTGTGCCAACCAGCGCCTCGCCCGTTGGCTCGGTGTCCATCTGGAACTGCACGTGCAACGCCGGGTACAAGGGCCCGACGTACGAAGAGACGATTTCGCACGAAAATTTCGCAAGGTCGTGCGGACTGGGTCGCAGCAGCGCGTGTGCGGCCACGCAGTCGAGCACGTTCAAGGCACAAGTGGCTGTCGGGGTGCTGGACTTTATCAACCACGCAAGTTTGGCAAATGACAACCTGAGCCCGACCTTCTCGATGACAGCATACGCGTCCAACACATGGTGGCGCGTGGACTTTGAGAGACGCATCACGGTGCACAATGTCAGCATCTTATACGACACCTTCTCGAACGACATGCTGCACGTGCACGTCGGGGACACCAACTCCAGCACTGCTAACCTGATCTGCGCAAGCGTTGCGTTCAACGGCAGCAGCACCGACTGGGTCACAACACCATGCGTGTCCGCTCTGACAGGACGCTACCTGTACGTCCGCAACTCGGCGCTGGGCCACGTGACGCTGAATGAAATACAGGTTCACGGCACGGAAGTCGTGACGAAGATCTGGCCCGATTGGTGCGAGAAGTGCCCTTTCGGCACGTACAAGGCCGTCGCTGGCAATTCCGCGTGCACCGCGTGTCCGAGCAACACGTTCTCCGCGGCCTTTGCTCTGTCGAGTGTGGATGCATGCCGCCCGTGTCCGTTGAACAGTGTATCCCCTCCCGGCAGCGAGCAGTGCTCGTGTGACGTGAGCTTCTCCGGGCCGCCCGACGCGTGCACAGATTGCGGCATGCAAACGTTCAAAAGGGAAGTTGGACCGAGCACATGCGAGACATGCCCGGCCAACAGTTTTATTGTGCCGAACGCAAGCACGGCTGTGATGCCGTGTGTATGCTCAAAGGGGTTCCAACCCGTCTAGATCTTTGAAGATTGTAAATATTAAGCCATAGTATATAAACGGTCATGGAAATAAAGGTATGAATCGGGTATACCTTTGTGTGTTGATATGCGCTTCAATTTTGCACCACACATCCGCAATCAACTACGAGTGCTCGATTTGTCCCGTAGGAAAGTACAAGTCACTGACAAGCAACAATGATTGTGTCGATTGCCCTGCCGACACGTACCAGGACGTGCTCGGGGCCACGTCGTCTGCGCATTGCAAGCCCTGTCCACCAAACTCGTTTGCTCCCCCAGGAAGCGGGAGCAGCAACAACTGCCTGTGCGGGGCGGGGTATGCCGGCGACGTTTCGAGCTACTCGACCGGCCCGCGGAACGTGAACCTGCAGCGGTCGTGCGGGCCGTTGCTCTCAGACGCGTGCGAAACTTTGCAGAACAAGGACAGCACTCCGTCGTCGAGGGCGGTCGATCTTAATATGGAGACGCAGTCAATGAGCGTTCCGTCAGTCTCAGGCGACGCAAATTATTTTGTCGGTATGACTACATACTGGCGGGTCAAGTTTGAACGACAGGCGATCGTGCAGAACCTCGAAATTTACAACACAGACAACGTAAACCGAATGAGCACGTTCAGCATCCGAGTCGGAAACGTCGCGGACCCCGCGCAGATGACGCAGAATACCCTGTGTGCCTCGAATGTCGCCTGGCCAACCGGCGTCGCGCTCGTGCAAGTGAGCTGCACACAGGCCGTGCAGGGACAGTATCTGTACATCATCAACGGCGCCGCAACGAATCTCGTGTTGAATAATGTGCAAGTCATTGGATTTCTGCTGCCGGCCGCCACAGACATTTGTGTCGCGTGCAGTGCGGGCACGTACAAGACGAGCACCGGCGCTGCGAACTGCACGCAGTGCGCGAGCGGAACAGCGTCCGCGGCTGTGGCGGCGACGGCCGCTGGTGTTTGTGTTCGCTGTCTCGCCAACTCCTACGCCGGAAGTGGTGCGGCTGCATGCACGCAATGCCCGACCAATTCCAAGTCGGAAGCCGGGAGTTTCTCTTCGGAATATTGCCTGTGCAACGCCGGGTACACGTCCGCGCCGAGCACGTTGTCGTGTAATCCATTCCAGACCCTGTACCAGTCCAAGCGGCCGTGGGCGCACTACAGCGCAGTGGGCTGGAATGCACAAACAAAGGTGCTTGCGGACGCAAGCGGGAATGACAGACACACCACGAACACCGGACAGCAGGGTGGAATTCAAGGCTTGTCCATGAGAGAGGCAGGGGCGACCAACGCAATCCCGTTCATTCGCGGAACGACGCAGGACAAGCTGGAATTCCCCGACGGCAGTATTCCACAAAGCTTCACGATCTGTTCGCTTACCAAGTATGCGGGCTCCTCGCAAGCTGAACAGGGCAGGATTCTGACGTCACTCAACACGGAATGGTGGCACGGACACTATGGCATGCAGCGCGGCGTGGCGAGGTACGCGTCGCAGACCATCATGAGCAGCGACGGCCTCACGAAGCTAGCCGATCCTGTTTGGAACACGCAGCAGACCGGAGCCAGCCCAAACACTGACTGGCTGGTCATGTGCAGCAAGAACGGCGGCGTGACTCCGTGGAACGTGCTTGCAAATGGCCAAGCAGTCGGCACGAGCACGCGTTCGGATGGCAACGTGTCCGAGTGGCCCGGGCAAACGGTCGCAGACCAGACGCAAAACATGAATGCCGGTCGGTCGAAGAAAATGTGCATCAACTGTTACATTCAAAAGAGTTCTTGGGATCTGGCGCAGCTGCTCATATGGGATTCACATCTGAATGACAACGAAATGCAGACGGTAACGACGGAACTGCAACGATACGCCACAATGAACACACAGTGCTCGGTGATACCCGGCGACGGATGCGTCGCGTGCGCCGCAGGAAAGTACAAGCCATCCGACGGGGGCGCCCCCTGCACAGACTGTGTGGCTGGAAAGTACCGAGCGTTCCCGGCGGGAACCGCGGAGAATATGTGCATTTTGTGCCCGGCGAACACGTTCTCGCTGAGCTCGAGCACACAGGCGACCAACTGCTCGTGCAATGCAGGATACGCTGGCGCGGTGGACGGAGTCGCATGTGTCGCGTGCGTAGCGGGGACGTACAAGACGGGCGTTGGCATCGGCACGTGCACGAACTGCGCGGTAAATGAATATTCTACGGCAGTCGCACAAGTTACGTCGACCTGCTCAAGTTGTCCCGCGTTTTCGCAAGCGCCAGAAGGGAGCGACGAGGCGGTCGACTGCAAATGCAACGCAGGGTACACGGGTGCCGACGGACAGACGTGCCTGGCCTGTGTCCAAGGCACATTCAAGACACTCGTGGGCGCGAGTACTTGCATGCTCTGCGGGAACAACACGTACTCGTCGGTGGTGGCGGCAACGTCCAGCAGTGTGTGTTTGGCGTGCCAGAGCAACTCGACCTCACTGAGGGGAAGCACACGACAGTCGGACTGCCACTGTCTCCGGGGATTCCTTACGAACAACCTAGGCTCTTCGAACGCGACCTGCGAGATGTGCAGCGCCGGGTCGTACAACTCGCATCTCGGCGCGACCACATGCTCCAAGTGCGGGCCGGGGTTCAAGTCGTCGACCCCTGGGGCGGTGTCCGTCGAGCAGTGCACGGAGTGCGGAGTTAATACGTACTCGGCCGAAGGCGCAGCGCAGTGTGAGATCTGTCCGAACAACACCTTCGCGCCGGCCAGGAGCGACGTTCTCAGCGACTGCAAGTGCCTCGCAGGGTACTACTCACAGCTTACGGGACAGGACGGCCTCCCGTGCAGCGCATGCCAGGCGGGCAAGCACAAGGCGCAGACGGGCGCGGTGCCGTGCACGGACTGCCCCGCGAACCGGTTTTCGACAGTCACAGCAGCGACGTCAAACGCGACTTGTCTGCCTTGCACCGAAAATGCCGTGGCGCCGATAGGAAGCGGCAGCCCGACGATGTGCTTATGTAATCTAGGCTATTTCAACGAGCCGAAGTACTACGCCAATCTGGCCCGGTCGTGTGGTGTTTCGGAAAATCAGGCGTGTCCAGTCACTTCCAGTGAGGTACACCCGAATAGTCCGCCTGCTCATGCTTGGAAAATCAACGATGGTGATCTAGATTTCTGGCATTCATCTTCATTGTTGAAACCAGGAAGACCAGCATGGTTCAGGATTGACTTTGGCGTACCACGGACCGTAACCGCAGTAGACTTTTGGTTGGGGACTTGTGAGTACAACGCTGGTTGGACCGAGAAACGTTGTCATCAAACAAATAATTGGTTGGTTGCCGTTTCGAATGTGGCCTCATTGTCACTTCTTGCAAATGTCGTTGGTAATTATGACGATGATCTAAATGTATGCAAATCACGAATCAGTAACACACTAGTCGAACCCGAAAGACCTCCGAAGAAAGTTTCTATCACATGCGACAACATTTACACCGGCCAATATATGTATATCTACTCTTATGAACCCATCGACAACTATCTGACCTTTGCCGAAATCATACCGTCTGGATCCGGAGGTTATTCGGAAACCTGTGGCGCGTGCTCAGCCGGAAAATTCAAGTCGACACTCGGCTCGGAAGCGTGCACCAACTGCCCCGCGGACACGTACTCCGGACTCACCGCGCAGAGGTCGAACACGACATGCACGCCGTGCTACGACAACTCAGTGTCGCTGCCCGGCAGCGACCACATCGACGACTGCAGCTGTTCGGCGGGGTATGAATTTTCGTAAGGCCAAAGTTCACGTGGTCAGTATATATGATTGCTTTTAATAAAATATGTTGACTGGCATAAAGTTTTGTGTGCTTGTAGTGTGTGTGATGTTTCCATCGAGTCTGGCGCGAATGCCGCAGTGCATGAAGTGCGCTCCGGGCAAGTTCAAGAGCTCGGACATTTTTGTGCCGTGCACACCGTGTCCCGAGAACACGTTCTCGGCCGTCCCTGGCGCGGTGCAATGTCTGCCTTGTCCGCCGCTTTCGTCGTCCGCGAACGGCAGTTCAAGATGCACTTTCGAGGCATGCCGTCTTGACGAGTACAACTTCGGATGCGTGTGTCCCGTCGGATACACCGGCCCGGACGGCGGCCCGTGCACGCCGTGCTCCGCGGGGACGTACAAGAACTGGCTGGGAACGGGAGGGTGCTCGAACTGCACAGGGGGCCGGACTTCGCACGAGGGCAGTGCGACATGCTTCTGCCCCAGCGGCACGTCTCTCGTGTCCGGGCGATGCGTTCCAATCTACCACGAGAGCGTGAGACTGACCGGGGTCCTTGAGATGGATACGAACAGCACAAACTCGTCGAGCGAGACAAACGCACCGATGCTGAAGCAGCAGCTCAAAACAAGCACAGCGGACCTGTACAATATTTCAGAGAGCTTGGTGGAGGTTTTTCTGTCGTCCTCGGAGAGCGGCAGGATCAATGTGGAAATATACCTGCTGGCTGTAGATGCGCAGTCGTTCGCCGCGATCGCCAATGCAACGAGTGTGGTGACACCCCCAATGCTGCAGAATGTGGAGCGGTCAACAGTGTTCGTCTCGATGAACGAGGGCAGCTTCAAGTCGTGTGGCAAGAACGAAGTGAGCACAAGCGACGCGTGCATCTGCACTGCAGGGTACACGAGAGCAGCGGGCAAGTGCGTCGCGTGCGCCCCGGGCAAGGTTAAAGCAGCGGCGGGCGACGGTGCATGCGACGCGTGCACCAACAACACGTTCTCGAGGACGGCGGCTCTGAATTGCAGCACGTGCCCACCCACAGCTACGACGAAACAAAACCACACGAGCTGTGCTTGCAATCCAGGGTTCGTGTTCTTCAACGACACGTGCACAGCGACGGAGGCGCTGTACATGTCCGTATCCGGGACGCTGGAACTGCCAGACGGCGCCTTCACGGCGTCTGAGCTGCAGAGCATCCTAGTGGACGGTCTGAGCAAGTTCCTGAACTTCAGCAAGGAGTTCATCACGATCACGGTGACGATCCGGACGAACAACACGAACGCCAGCGCCGCGACGCCTCGCAACGCGAGCAACGCTACAGAGACGCTCCAGACGAACAACACGAGCAACGCTACGGTGACGCTCCAGACGAACAACACGAGCAACGCTACAGAGACGCTCCAGACGAACAACACTAGCAACGCCACCTTCAGCGGACGCAGGCTACTGTTCGCATCAACTGTCGAATACATCTTCACGGCAGTCTTCCAGATCGGCCTGAACGACAAGCCGACGTACATAAAGGTCGAGAAGTTCGTGCGAGACGCGAGAGAGACACGGAGAGTCATAACAGACGCGAATGGTTATCGTTTTATTATACAAAAGGCAGATTTGGTGCCAGGCTACATCAGCGACGGAGGCGTCGCCGTCGGCAAGTGCGAGAACGGATGGTATCAGACCACCGACAGCATCACGAAGACGCTGGTTTGTAAAAAAATCGAGGAAAACTTGCAGGGGTACTGGCTGATCTTAGTGTCTGCGCTTTTTGGTGGAGCTGGCTGTGTATTATTGCAGTACTGTACACGAGGAGGCACGGGGGTCGTAGACAAAATACACGCTGCAGGCCAAAGCTTGGTCTCGAGTTACAAAAACGCCAAAATCGTACCGCTGCTCTTCCCGGCCACCGTGACGTTTGAGTACCAGCTGCTGCCCGGACAATCAATATAGAGGCTTCGCGCTCCGCTTGGTCTGCAGCGCGTGCTTGAGGGAATCAAGATCGCACACCCACTTGAGTTGAAAATCCCACGGGCGGTGCTTGTAGCACAGCGTGACGTTGACCAAGAACCCGAGGTCGGCGTTGAGAACCTCGACGTCCTGTATGCTGTTTCGCTTCTTGCACACCAAGCACTCCTTGACCTCGCGCGATTCAAACCTGCGTATGTACGCGCACGACGAGCAGTCGTAGCCCGTGCCGAGCCACTTGTGCACGATGGTGCAGCAGGGACACCAGAACAGCAGCACGCCGCGTATGTTGAGCAGCACGCCGAGCGTGTTGATGGTCACGACGTACGCGCACGAGTTACACCCGGAGCAGAAAATGACGTCGTTGTCCTGGATGCGCATCTTGTCGTCGAGCATGCCGTGCTTCAGGCCGCAGCGGAGACAGACCGAGCACCGCGTCGTGTAGATGGCCTGCAGGGAGTGTTTTGCGTGCATGGATCGTATGGCCTGCATCTGCTTGTTGTACAGCGTCGCCGGGAGCGGGTACGTGCACACCGACTTCTGGATGGCCGCTATGCACGCCACGTCTTGGTAGCTCTTGTCGGCATGTAGGATGTGCAGCAGGAGCGGGCTGTTGATCTTCTGGATCTCGAACGCGCTCTGGAAGTACTTCGGCAGCACGTCTTTCGCACTCACGGAGTCGGCGTTCTTGAAGATGTTGCACGGGTTCATCTTGTACGAGCACATACGGTTGCACCGCTCCAAGGCCAGCAGCGCCTTCTCGTTGAGGCGCGTCGTGTCGAACAGGGTGTCGTCGTACGCATGTATGCGGAAGTTGTTGATCAGCCCCGCGATCTCGTCGAATTGCAGGGAATGTCTGTTGTCCATGCAGAATATTTTCTCGAAAATGTGGTACTCCATGTCCATGTTGCGCCGGATGAAGAAGATGACGTACTCGATCAGGCTGACGCGCAGAATGGCCAGATGGTGCTTGAAGAATATGTGCAGGTCCTGGTGCGTGGCATGCAGCAGGAGCTGGTGTACAAAGACATGGAACTGCACCCGCATCGACCAAGGAGGCTTCTTGCTGTTGCTCTGCAGCAGGCCGAGACAGCTTGCGTACAGTATTCGCAGGCAGTTCTGCAGGTCCACGAACTTTGTCTCGTGGATCGACGGCAGGTTCAACCGGTTGTGCTTGAGGTACGGCATGCTGAAGAAGACGAGGCGCGTGAATGATTCCGTCTGCAGGTCTCCGAAGATGATCTGGCGGATGTTCCTGCCGATATCCACGAGATGCTCTGTCCGGAAGACGTGCTCGTCGACTAGCACAAAGTGCTTCCAACTCAGCGTCTGTGTGATCGGCGCTCCGGTGCACGACAGGAAGTACGCCACGAGATACTTGTCGAGCAGGTGGTACTGCGTTTCGTCGCTGTTCGCCTTCAGCAAAAGTCGCTTGACGATGCAGAGCAGGTCTGCGTCGCACATGGATTCGTCCATTTTGAAAGTAGCCCCTGTTACCTTGGACTGTGCATATGTGTAGTTCTTGAACATGTGCTGTGCTATTCTTCTGGTAACAGGGGCTTCTGAAAATCCTCCATGTAGACGTTATGCTGCTGCACGTAGCGGATGCCGTGGTGGGACACGACCGAGTAGCGGTTGCGCTGGTGTGCGACGATTGGCAGCGGCATGCAGTGCACCGGCCCGTTCGGCGGGCAGATGAGCATCGCGCTCGGGTGGTACTCGCCCGGCTGGTTGCAAATGTTGCCGTACTTCTGAATGACCGTCTTCACGTTGTAGCCTTCGTGCAGCAGGTTGTAGAACATGATGTGTGTGGCCTTGCGCATGCAGAGCACGCACATGCCGTGCTCCTGCGTCCGGATGTCCGGCAGACTGAACTGCACGCCGACGAACGCGTTCATCGGGTCGATCTTCATGCACTCGCACTGCGCTTGAAACACGCACGGCTTCTCGGCGTCGTTCTTGCACTCCCGCATGAAGCTTTCCTCGTACTTGCGCGTGACGATCGGGATCGACTTCTCTGTCGGCTGCGTCGTGCTCTGCAGCATTTTTGCGATGCTCAGTTTGCTGAGGAGCCACTGCCAGTCCTCCGGCGCTTCCGGCGCGGCGGGCATCTGCATGTGCCGCGTGAGGATGCCCTTGAGGTGCGCGACATCGACTTCGTTGCTCGGGTCCTTGCAGTGCACCTCGTGTAATTCATCCTCGATCACGGTCAAACGTTTGCGCTTGAGTCTGTTCCACGACGCCGGCAGCAGCATCACGCTAATTCACGCCGATCGACGCAAGACGGAAATGATTTTTTTTGGTGCGAAAGCAAACGACGCGCCCTTTTAATATATAACACACGCAGGCTGCAGCTATGCTGCTCATGGGTGTGTGCAACCCCACCGGTGAGGAAGACTCGTACAACGGGTTGTATATGACACAGACCGAGCTGGCGCGCGTGGTGAGCGACAGCAAGATGCGCGGCATCCCCGTCAAGACCGAGCACGCGGGGTCCGAGGTTGGCCGCGTGCTGACCTCGTTTCTCGACGCGAAAGGCAACCTCAACTGCGTCATGGAGCTCAGCCAGTCGTCGCTCGCGTCATGCCTGGCGCAGGGGTTCGTCCGCGACGGGCTGGCGCTCGACCTCTCGCTCGGGTACACAGTGGACATCCAGAACACCGACAACAACCTGCAAGCGATGGAGAAGAAAATCGTCGAGGTGTCGCTCGTGCGCAAAGGCGCGCGCAGCGGGTGCCACATCACGGCGTACCAAGACGAGGGCCGCAACGTTGTCTTCAAGAACCAGAACGCGTGGGTCACGTTTGACATGACTTGATTTTTTCCATAAACATACTCGAAAACTATAAACGAATACAGCACGGTCGGCATGCCAGTTGTGCAAATTCCAGCGATACGACTGCAGGTGATGACACAGGTGAACGACAGAAGCAACACGAAGCAGATGGCCGACGCAGGCTACATCGATGTTGTCGGGGGTGGTGATAAGCAGATCTTGCTCAACATATCCGCCGTGTCCATCCACGCAACCATGTGTGCCGACAGCCTCGCCCAGGACCAACTCGTGCTGTCGCAAGACGGAGCCGTCATGTTTGAGTTTCCCACCAGGAGCTACGAGGTGCAGGACAAAGAACACCTCGGCATGGCCGTGACGCTGTACATTAACAAAGGAAAGGAGAGCATTCAGCACAGCATCGCGAGCGTGGCTTACATCAACTTCGACCAGATTATGTCAGGGGAGACGCAGCAGCTCATGTCGACGCTCAATGACGTAAACAAGACTCCGGTGACGGTAGTCTTCCAGGGTCTCATGACGCCGCAGCAGGTCGCGTGGAATCAGCAGAACGCACCTCTGCTGCAGAACCTCACGGACAAGTTCAACGCCATCAGCCGCATTCAGGAGAGGCTGTCTCACTATTCACAGGAGAGAAGTACTGCACTGAAGAACTTCCTCGACCCTAACAACAAGAACAACGTGCACAGCACGCTCGCGATGCCGGTGAACCTTGTGAAGCACGTCATGAACATTGACGTCGCAGACAACGCACAGAGCGAGTTCTTCAAGCAGGTATGTACCGAAGAATGTCCGCAGTTTCTCATGAAGTATGCGCCGTTGTCTGCCGCCATGCTACTGACCACCGCGGTAAAGTTTCTCTCCCAAGAGGACTCTGCGCCGCTCACTTACAAAGCCATCGCTGACAAATTGGCGACTAAAAAATGGACAAAAGCAGAGGGCGAGCTGTGGACGCAGATCTTCTGCAACTGCCTCACGAGCATCGTTCCTTCGTGCAACACGTACACGAGCGACGCGTCGTGGCTCGTGAACTCGAGCGGCGTGCGCGTGATCCCGAACCTGGTCGGGGAGGAGCAGCTGCTGCTCGGGTCGCCGGCGGTGCAGGCCGTACAGGACATCAAGACATGCCAGCATCTCTCGGCGCTGTGTCAGAATCTGTTCAGCAATGCAGACATGCAGAAGGCCGAGTTGGCGTTCCGAGCGGCACACGAGGCGCGGCTGAAGACGGTCGAGCTGTGCAAGAGCCAGGACTGCGAAGACTTTGCCGCGGACATGCGCAACTACTTTGGCGCCAGCACACACGCGCACGTGATGACGACGACCGCAAACGAGATGATAGGCACGGCGTTGCTGTGCAGCGACGCGCGTCTGAATGTGCCACACAACACCGTGCATGACGCCCGGCAGGCGCTGCTGGTGTGTTGTGCGACACAGCGGCACATCAAGGACCTGATTGATTACAAATGCCACGACTGCGTGTGCATCGCGACTGCGGCCAACCTGACGTCCAAGTACTGTGCATCGCTCGAAGAGACCGAGGCAAGACAGTACAACAGGGCTGAATTTGCGGACCGCGACACGTACCTGCTGACCACCACACCGGGCGCCGCGGGACACTGCTGCAGGATCCGAACAAATATGACCAAAATGCACACCCTGGAGCTGGAAAACGGCGTGAAGGTGCACGTGAACTCTATGGACGTGATGTGCATGCAGGAGTCGACCTCGGCGACCATTTTCCGCGAGCTCCACGAGCCGGCGGATGTGTTCGACGTGCAGATCCAGGTCGGCTTTGGCAACACCAAAATAATGAATGGCATGACAAGGTCTTTGGTCCGAAACGTAACGGGGAGCATATACAGCGACATGCTCACGAACTCGGGTCTGTCGGCCAGTCACGCGGCAGACCGCATGGGCACAAGGGGCTTCTACAAAGTTCTGTGTGCCGTGGGCGGACAGAGTCTGCTGACGGCGGAGAATAATGTCTCCCAAACGCCGCTGACGCCGGGTGAAATGCTGGACAGAATGACGCGCGGCTGCAAGGACACGCACTACTACTTCGGCGTGCAGAATGAGCAGGGCGCGCCGATGATGTCTCTGCAGTTCGAGTTGAAGCCGGAGGAGCAGCGCCTCCTGCGAATGCTTGCTCGGGCGCAGGCGCCGCTGTTTTCGAAATCGATGCAGCTGATACTCGCGAGTGGTACGCTCGGAAGCTGCTTCTTCCCGCGACTCGATGGCATTTGCAGCCACATGCCAGGGAGCACCCAGAACAGCACCGTCAGCAAGCAACTGTTTGTTGTGCCACAGAAGACGCCGATGTTGAGTATGACGGACGTCCTCAAAAGCAAGTCGGTGGAGTCGCTGATCGAGGTGCAGAAGATGCACGTAAGCAATGTGTTGAAGGAGACGTGCAAAACACAGTTTGATTTTTATAGTGACCACATCAGCACAGATATTATGCTTCTGCACACACACATTAGCACATAAAAAAAACAAAGTATGCGTGCGCACGACGGAACTACCCGTGGTATGCAAAACGATGCGATCGCACGGCTGATACAGCTGCGGCACAGACTCAAAGATAGCGCGAGTGCAGACGTGCAGGATGTCCTTCTGCAGATCAACGTCACGATGGGCCTGCTCCTGAAACAGGAGGTCTGCATAGACTTCATGGAAAGCACGTCCAACGAGGCCACAGTCGTCTCCAAAGTAATTTCCCTCACGCAGGTCGCACAGAACATCGGCGACGCACAGCTGCGGGAGGATGCTCTGCACGCCTTGCAGGGCATCATGTCGGCGTGTTTGAGTTGTACTGTGCTGGGCGCGTCACACACGCAGCTGCCGTGCAACGGGATGAGCATGGACGAGAAAATGCAGCACATGCGATCAAGCCTTCTTCTCGTTTTGTAGCTCGAGCTTTGCGACAGTCAGCTGTAGGGACTTGAGGAGCACATTGTATGCCCAGTAGAAGACTCGACAGTATACGTCATCGTCCTGGTTGAATTTATCATTAAAACACTCAATGACGACTTGCAGGGTGTCGTTTTTTTTTCTTGTCTTGACGAAGCTGCATATTCTCTTCATGCATATGCTCTGAAAGTTTTTGACCAGCCAGAAAGTGAACAAAAAGTACTTGTACTTGATGCTGATGACAAAGGAAATGTTGTGTCGACTATCCTTCATGCACAGGCCAGTGCGGACGATGACGCCGTCTATGGCACAGACCGCAAAGCCGTTGAAAATCTTCATCTCAAACTTGTCGATGGACGACAGGATGTCCAGCAGGATTTGGCACTTGCCGTGCGTCATCGAAACGTACCGTTTCACCAGATCGTTCACGACACCGTCGAGTGTGGCGAGAATCTGCTTTTTCGACTGCAGTGCCAGAGCGTGCGCGTTCTGCTCTGTGCACTGCTTCTCAAAGTACGCGTCGTACACGGCGGCATCCCCGACTGTGCGACAGATCAAGATGTGCTGCACCGCCTTAAAGGCCTCGGTGAAGTCGGTTTTGTCAAGCTGGTAACGTTCGATGTCCGCCATGCGAGCGGCGGCTTGCTCGCGCACACATGCCAATTACATTTTTTTTTACTCGAGCAGACACTTGACGAGGGAGTGCAGCACCGCCTCGTACTCGTACGCGTTTTTCTTCCGGAACTGCTCGCAGCTCGAAGAGATGGTGTAATTGTACACGCCGATGATAGATTGCCAGCAGTGCTCCCGTATGCTTTCATGCTGCCACGTGGCGACGTACAACTGCAGGACCAGTGCGCGTGTGAGATTGGCCCTCGTCGCAGCGTTCACGCCGACGGTGCATTGCGTCCGGAAGTCGAGCAAGGACTTGATGTTGTTGTGGTACACGCGCAGGCTCTTGATCACGAGCAGCACCGCCTCGACGTCAATCTGGTGCAGCGTGCCCTCGACCACCTTCTCCACGAGCGCGCTGTCGAAAAACTTGAGGTACACTTCTTGCGGTATGGTTATGCACTGAGCTATTGCAAAGTAGAACAGCCGCTGCGTGTTTATGCTCGTGGTAACGGAGAACTTCTGCTGCGAGCTCCAGTTTCCGAACGTGTGGATGTACTGGACCTGCGAGGACACGTTCGTCTCCGATATCAGGCGCCGGAGACTGAATTTCTTCTTGTGGTTCGTCTGCTTGCCCACGTGATCACGCGCGCACACTTCGATGACTTCGCCGACGACCTTGAAGAACTCCGGCGTCAGGTGGATATTCTTGAGGATCAAAAGCATGCTGTCCGTCTGAGTGCTTGCCGGGAGGTGCATGCTGCTGTCTGTGAAGTGGTGCACGGTGCGCAAACTGCGCAGTTCAATGTCACGCATGAACTGGTCGTGCTGGAGGATCACGCGCTCGAGGATTTTGGCAGCGGGGATGTTGATCAAAAAAATGCTCAGGAAAGCCTTGATGATGTATTCAATATCCAATTCCTGCGACAGGACCTGTGCCTCGCGCATGCTGCTGATGAAAATCTGGAGGCGCGTGTCGTTCTCGAGCTCGTGCATTTCGCTCTCGCTCAGCGTGTACGGCTTGACATACTGAAACAGCACCATCCAATCTCCCGTGCTCGTCAGAAACGTGTTCTCTGTGTGATCAAAGGACTCGACTGCCTCCGAGTCGAGCAGTATTTTGTCCTTGTAATCCTCGTGCAGGCTGTCCATGAACCTCTGCACGAGGTGCAGGCGGTCTTGGTGCTTCGACATGAGGATGGTTATGATGTGCAGACTGAAGACATTGAGCGGATCAAGGTTGAACGTTCGACACAGCTTCACGAATGCCATCAAGCTCTTCTGCTCCATGTACTGGTCAATCTCGCGCTGCACCTGCCTCGTCTGGCCGGACGTCATTGTGCGTTGCCCCCCAACTCTAATTCTCGCTACGTCCAGATCGTCGAGATTAATGTGGAAAACATCGTTCATGTCTATAAAGGTGCTATCGGAAATAGTGAACACAAAATGCTTGTGAATTCACAGACACGCGCATGCATACTGGAACACCTGGACGTCCTGCTCATGCTCGTTGTGGCCGTTGCGGTATGCACGGGTTGTGTCGTCGCCGTTGTTGTGGGATGGAACGCTTCGACGGCGGTAGAACTGTTCATCTCTCAGATGATGTTTTGTGTCTTGGTCCTCCCCACGCTGACACTCGCCGTGGTTGTGCCAAAGTCCATTTTCTTTGGGAACTACATTACGTCGACAAACGTTGTCCTACTCATGAAATGCATCTCTGTCTTGCTTGTCATCGAGACTTTATTATTGTTTTATTTTTATGTGTAAGTGGTCAATACATCAACAAACCAGCTAGAGAGCCTACATAAACAAAGAAAAGACTCTTTCGGATAAATACCACCCACGATTCCGTATTTTGCGCCGCTATCAACCCGGATACATAGACAAAATCAAGCACACATGTGAAGAAAAACAACAGCGAAGGACACACAACCAGCCACCACTCGATTTCCTCGCTTTTCGTGTAATACACGAGTGTAAGTTGCAACGTCGGTACATACACAAATAACTTGGCCAAGAACAGGGCCAGCACGACAAAGAACTTAATCTTGCCTATGGGGTGCTTGATGTCCAGCGCAGTATCAAGGCTCGCGAGTACGGTGACCACACGCGTCTCTATGATGTCCAGCAACGCGAAGAAAATGCCACTGAAAAAGATCAACTGCAGGTGCACATCGACGATCAAATTTTTCGTTTTGACCAAGGCTAGTATGAGGACAAGTGGGAATACGACGAGCAAGAGTTGTGAGGTGTGCAACATGCCATGAATTTCATGCACCCGCTTGTTAGATGCATTTTCGTCTTCCACGTTCGACTCCTGAAGCACAGCAGGCCACTTGAAGAAAGCTTGTGCTGGTACGACTGTAGGTGCAGCCACAGCAGGCGCTTGTGCGTCTTCGACACTCGCAGTTACGATTGCGGGTTTCTCCGCGTGCTCGGGGTCGTCCAGCTGACTGAAGCATACGAATATGATGCTGATAACGCAGAAGTAGAATCCCGTTGTTATGGACCCGATCGAAATTTTGTTCTCGTGATCTTCGTTCAACTCGTGCATATCGTTGCTGAGATCTAATGCAATATCAACAGTGAACAACAAAACCGTGATTACGATGGTCACACTGCGCGCAAAACGAAAGTTTTCGCGGAACTGCAATTTGCTTCCTTTCAAGCGTATCTGCTCTTCAACCACCGAGAAAATCATGAACGCGATGAGGATGAAGACGATATGTTTGACAAGTGTAAAGACAGATTGCGCACCGAGGACAGACCACGAAGAATGGATCTTGCCGAGGTACACATGCGGGATTCGCATCATTTTACATTTCTGTAAGTCGATTGCGGTGACCGTATCTTTTTCGCAAACCGACTGTTTCATCTTGTCCTGCAGACTCGGCGCTACGTGTAAATCACTCGACGCAAACCTGACCTTGCCCAAGAATGGACCGTGCAGCGCTCCGCTGTTGTTCTGGTACGCGTGATAGGAAAACGGTCTGATTGTTTTGCTTTCTGTTGTGTTGTTATCTACTATGTCAAAAATTAACACAACACCAAGAACGAAAATCAAAGTTATCTGCAAGACGCGGGTCCACGAATCTGGATCGTGCACATTTTCGTCGAGTTTGGATTTATCTGTAGCAGTCGACATTCGTGGATGACGGTACTCTTTTATATCCATGCAATGGAAAACGTCGCGAGAAGAAATTCATAAGTGACTGTCAAGGCCAATATGAAGGCGAATATGACGGCTTGTGCAAAAGTAGAGCTGCGGAACACGCCGGTCGTGTCCCGCATCACGAACAGTATCACGAAACCCGAGGCGCTGTCGTCGTGCGACTGTATGGTCACGTCCACTTGCGGGAACTGCTCGTGAATCAAATCAAGGAGTCGCATGCTGATACACCGGTAGTCCTTGAGCATGAGCGTGCTGTCATCCCGTTGAACAAGTCTTCCGCCATACCTTGCGGTGTTCAGAACAACCGAAATGGTGTTGTGCAAACATTTCATCGAGTGCGGCGACATGTGCCACCGCCCTCGTGGTTTAAAATGAAAGAACGCGAAATTGTTTATTTAGGCACAGCTTCGCGGGTGCATGGCGCAAAATGAGCACAGGCTGTTAAACATTCACGACATGAATCAAGTGCTCACATACGACAACGTCATACGGCGAAGCGAAGCTATCCGGCTTCTGGACAGCTACGCAGCGACGAGCATCGCGTCGTATGCATGCATACGCATGTCGGATGCGAACGGCAACCCGAGTGAGCTGTACTGGAAATGCTACATCATCGACCCGTCGAAACAATGCGGCCTTCTCATGAATTCCAGCCACGTCGAGAAGGTCATGACAGATCTCATGACGAAGATGATAGAGAAACACCAAGAGGCGCTGCTACAAATCAACGACGACGTTACCGTGTGCAAATGGCTCGTGAAGTTCAAGCGGCAGTGGGAGGACGAATACCGGAACCTGACGAATCGAGTGTACGACGTTTCAGAGCATGTTTTGTCGGTCATGCAGGAAGCCGTGCAGAAAACGGACCGTATTTTCCAGATCCACGCCCCCGCCGTGTCCCCGGCGGCTGTGCGTGAATGGCTGCAAGACGCGTACGAGGACTCCGAGAACATCGAAAAGAACCTGCCTATCGCGCAGGCCGTCACGCGGTTTTACTTTCGCCACGCAGAGTTGGCGCAGTACATGTGCGTGATCGCCGGCAAGATATGGAAGCTGCAGGAGGTATGCGACAAGCCCGGGGCGTTTCCGAGCACGAAGCAGCAGAATGTGCTGCAAAAACAACAGCAGGATGCACTGTCGAACCTCGTGCTCGCCATTGGGAATGCACGCATGCAACTTCCCCCTGACGATCACAAGGTGTTGTACGTCATGGACCATAAAACATACACACCAGTGGTGTGAAAATAAGTAATAACATGTCTTTGCAGTATAAACGACACAGTCAAAAAAGCTCATGTCTCCTTACGGTGGAGGTGCAACAGAGGTTTCCGGTCACAGCGTAGCTGCGCGGACCGGACGTGACTCGATGCTCGAGAACGATGCAGCTGGAAACTACAGCGGCCAAACGTACAACAGCACGGACTCGAGCAGACTCACGGACTCGTACGAAGCGATCTTCGGGCCTGCCGGCCGGGATATCAAGATTGACCCGCAGCGGCACAAGCGCCACCAGCGCTGGCACCTGCCGGACAACTTGAAGGGGCGCAACGAGTACCTCACGGACCGCATCGACGGGCTCATCACCGACGCGACGAGCAGCCCGTTCACGCGCAACATCCTGCCGTACGCGTACCTGGACTCTCCAGATCAGAGAATCAAGTGGAACGTGTACAGCTTCGACGAGGGCATGGCCTCACGCGTGCCGTACGAGTCCGCGGCGCGAGTTCTCACGCAGAGCAAGACGAGTCACGCAGGGTACGCCGTGCGTCAGGGTCTCGCCATCGTCATGGAGCACAACTTCCTGGCGTCGGCGGCCGGCATGGCCAACTTCCAGAACCAGCTCAAGCAGCTCGTCGGCTCGATCCAGCTCACAAACGACCTTGACGTGCACATCGCCCTGCTGCAGGCACAGTCGTACCAGAAGACGATCAACGAAAAGTACTACTCGGAGAACGACAGCCTCTACGACGCTGCAAGGCGGTACGTCGACATGTTCGGTGTCATGCAGAAGATACCGAACGCCCTCGACATTATCATCGAAGACGCAAAGAATCACCTCAAGACGTGGGGGAGCCCACCGCCGACGTTTCTGCTGTGCCCGAGCGACCTCACGGCACAGCTGCAGATGAACCCAGAGCGCACCAACTACATCACGAACGGCCCGGATGGCCTGAAACGCCTGGCGCAAGGCCCGGACCTCCCGTCGTACCGCGGCCTCAGCATCATCCACTCGCAGAAGTTCTCGCTGGAGCCCGGCAGGAAGCCGAGAAACGTCCTCAAGCGCAGGGTGCGCGTGGCGGAGTACTACTGGATTCCGCTGGCCGACGTCTCGACGTACCAAATTTACAACCAGAAGAAGGACATGATGACGACGTTCGACAAGACACATGCGCTCCGCGCGTCAGGCATTGCCTTCAATGAGGGATTCCCCGAGGAGTACTTTGGACAGAGCGGGCAGCAGTGGGATAAACTCGAGTCGCTGTTGCGCGATGGCTACTGCCTCCTCATCAGACCGAACATCGAGCACGAAATGCTGACTGTGATTGCCGGGCGGGGCGGCACGCAGGAACTCGGTGCTACGTTTTGGGGACAGACGGAGCTGGCCTGTTACGATGACGCGCAACACGGTATCTGGGGCATGAGCTACAAGTACCACGAGCGCGCGATCGTCACAAATGAAAGGAACCTCATACGCATGCACGACGTTGCGTTCGACGGGTATGGTGGTGGAATGGACACCGACATCGTCGAGAATTCTGATCTGGAAAATTACACGTCACTGACATACAACAACGATCCTCACTTCAATGGGAAGAGTGTTATTGCCTTGCATTTCCCGCGGTATCTCCCACCGCGGACTATCACTAATAGTCTTGTGAACATGATGATGGACATTTTCGTGTGTGACGCCGAGGATCGCTTGTCTAGTACATTGAACGATTCACAACTCGAATTCCGCAGTAAGGTGCTCAAGGCTATATCGACGCAAGTGAAGAACTTCACTGGAACGGTACAGTCGACTTATTTTTTGAGAAGAAACGAGATGCGCCAAGGGACTGCTACAGATCAAATAATAGGATTTGTCAATACTACTGAAAACGATGAGTGGGCACAATTCACGGAAAGCATATGTAACATGATTCGGGAAGTGCACACCGCATACAAGGCAGCAAGGCCACACGAAGACCCATATGATGTGTATCGACGCATCCTTCAAATTACATACAAGACCCTGTACGCACCTACGAATACGATGAGTGTCGCAACGGCAAATAGAGTTTTATCCCACCTGGTAAATGCAACTAATGATCGAGATATAAAGTCTACTTCCTTCAAAAATGGTTTTGACCGAACCATTGCTTTGATGTTGATGAACAAATCAGTCATAAGAAGTGATGAATTCGATGATATCGACGTGGTACAAGGAACCGTGACACGTGAGGTGGCTGATGGCAAAACTAATATTAAACATTACATGACGTTATTGTTACACGGATACATCATAGACAGCACAAATAATGCAAATTGGCGGGAGTGGCGAGTGCATCTCGAAGGCGGCACAGTAGTACCAGCTACTGAACAGAACCTTGCTAACCTTCCGTCCAATTCGTTTACTGAAGAACAAGAGCGTACAAGACTATTCAGAAATTTATTGGAATCAATGGACCAAACGTCCTTGGATGATTACCGTTATTTGGTACACCGCATGCAGAAGCCTGCCTTCGAAGTTCCCAACCCAGTCATTCTTGGAACGTTCCTGGGCAACGCTCCAGCATCCACGCCGGTGGATGCAGAAGGTTCCCACATGATAGACAAAGACAGAAAGCACGACTTTGCGACACAATTCAAAAATTATTTTGCCGAAACTGACATAGACTTTTCCGAACAAGGTCAAAAAATGCAAGAAATAATAGATATTATGTTCACCAAATACCGCAGGGGCGGATCGTACCTGTGGACTGGCGGTAACAGTATGCCTGCATCATCGTACATGCAAAACAGCACAACGGAGCTGCCGTCTTTGGCATACCACGGAAACCTGGTCATCGACCGACAGCAAAAGGGACGCGAGGACATCAGGTGCGTCGGTCACTTAGGTAACAGCTTCCCGGGGTGTGCATGCATCAGGCAAGGCAGGGGCATGATCAACCTGTATGAAAGACAACCCACAGCGGTGCATGTAATTTGAAACGTACTTGAAAAATATAAAACATAAAGCTCCGTGCGGTATGCTACAGCGTATGGAACCAGGGGGACAGAAGACGGATTTCCGCCTGGTGCAGTCCTACATACCGTTTGTGGAAATGATATCACGCGCTGTGCTCTTTGCGGTGTTGGCACTGCAGATTCGCGGAGTGGTGGCTGGACACGTTTTTCTGACGATACTCTTTCTGATAGTTTATGTTGATTCGCTTTGGCACATGTCAGTGCACAGCAGCGCCATCGGCATGCATCTCATTCCGATCGCTTTCATGCTATCGACGGCGGACAGGGACAACATCCTGGCGATTTCGACCAACGTACACGTCGCGCTTGATGCGCTCTGGGCGTGCGTCTGCGTTTTGCACTACGCCTGCAGCATGATGCGTGTATCCTCATCGTACATGTGGCTCCGCGTGCTGCTCATCATGGCATCTGTCCTGCTCCACATGCCGAGCACGGCGTACGACATGCAGACGGTTGAGGTCTGCGTACGCATAGTTTTGTTTTACAGCTTTTGTTTTGTGCACTACTACGTGTTCTCGGCGCGAGTGTGCTACGACACACACACACACACACTCGTCGGGCCAAATGTGAACCTCTACATTCTGTTCGTGCATCCTTCCGTAGTCGTGCTAGCCGCGTTTTGCAAGTGCTGTGTCATTTGTAAGATGCACTTCGAGGAGTCGGACAAGCGAGAGCCGTGCTCGAGCAAGCCCATGCCTGCGCCCAGTGTGTCAACAATGGAAGACGACATGCAAGAACTCATGATGGAGTTGCGCGCTGCGCAGAGCAGCAAGGTTTGAGCTTGTGAATGTGATTCCATTACCAGAATATATTAAAGATATGAAAAAAACACACATGTCCGGGACCCAACCCGAGAAAAAACAGTACGACGGTGTCTTGGGGCTGATGCGCACCGTGATAGCCAAAAACCGCGCGCGCCCTGTGTACAAGAAGCGCATCCTGACAGGCCTACAGTCGAGGCTCGAGTCCACACGAGAAACACAGAAGGAGGTCGTCTCGGGATTCAGCCGAATGCAGTGCTGCCGCGACGCGCTCAGTTACCTGGACGAGAACGGGTGGAGGAGGAGCTACCACCAGAGGCTCTTCCACGACGACTTCATACGGGCGTGCGCGCGAATCTTCTGGAAGCGGGAGGCTGCTGGCAAGTTCTCGCGGGAGCAGTGCGAAATCCTGCGCCGGAACAACTGGAGCCACATCCAGCAGGAGGTCCTCATCAGCACGCCGCGCCGTTTTGGAAAAACGATCAGCGTCAGCATGTTCGGCGCAGCCATGCTGTACAGCGCCCCGGGCGTCGAAATCAGCATCTACGCGACGTGCAAGCGAATCTCACAGAAGCTGTTGCGGAATGTCGTCAAGTTCTTCGATCTGATCTGCAAGAACGACATGAAGAGCGCCGGGTTCACGACCGTCCGCAGCAACATGGAGGAGCTGGTCATCCGCAGCACGCAGGACCCGACCGACGTGCGCATCATCAACTCGTATCCGAGCAAGGTAACTTCTCTTTCACATACACGCTAGATTTAGACACACACACGCCACACCGAGCTGAGCAGTGTCCGTGCGGTGCAACTCCCACGCAGCTTTTTTTTTGGATTGTAGGCATACGCACGTAAAAAACACGTGGAGACAAAATGACCGAGGACAACGAAATCTACGTGACACAGCCCGAGTTGATGGGGACGGTGCGCGACACAATTGCGCGTGCAAAGCTTGCTGAAGCGTACAAGAGTCTGAAGGAGAAAGGCCAGATTTCGTGGTCCGCGCGTGTCAAGCCTGTCGGAGCCAAGGACCGAGCCATGATTGCCCAAGCCTACAATTCAGCTGTGGTCTGCGAGAAGATGCCTGACACGGATCCTGACAGAGCCCTGATTGCCGAAGCCTACCAGTACTTGCAGGAATCCGAGCAGCTACCTCTCGAACAGGAGGAAGTCGTCGTGTGCGTGCACAGCAGCGACGAAGTCGAAGATTTTTTCGTGTCCCACGGACTCTCGGATTGCAAGGACGCCGTGTGCAAGTTCCTGGGCATAGAAAGTGCATCAGACCTGAAGCTTATAGAGCTGAACGATCTGCACGGCACGCAGTGGCAAACTTGGGCGCGTGGCAGCCTGACGATTGTGCAGCAGAAGAAAATGTTGAAGGCCTTCAGCTGAAACGCTAATGCGTGGAGGTGTAAAACGGGAACAGTCGTACGAACGAGATGTACGTCACGCCGAGAATGAATTTCGCAGAGAAACTCAAGATGCTGTAAATTTCAAACCCCTTTCGCATCACACGCCGCACGTTTTCTTCTTTCGTCAACCCGTTCTTTTTGTCAGATGTCCACGGCAGAATGCCGACTTGCACCGCTTGATAGATTGGGACCAAGGCAAACAACGTGAAGGAAAGACACTGACCAGTTAGAACGACAATCATAGCCGATCTCCAAGTATTGCTCTGCTCGCGCGCTTCGGGGGACTGCAAGCAGTCCGTGTCCTGGCTCGTGTTTATGAAATGTGCTATGAGCACGTGCCATATGGTGACATGCAGAGCCCCAGAAGCGAGGAATGAGAACCACCACAGCCGATTCTTCTGGTGCGGCCACGTCTGTGGGCTCTTGTCCACGGGCAATGATATCACCTCCTGGAAGTCGATTGCCTTGGTCTCGTGGGCGTTGTCGAAATCAGCGATCGCGTACTCTACGGCGAATCCAAATTGCACACACGCGGCTTGGGCAACACTCAGCAAAGTTAGAGTGTTGACGTCGCGCACCATAAGCGCGCTCGCTACGAGGACAACCGCCATCGGCGATGTCAGCGCGTACTCGAGCCAGCGCCACGAGCACGGCGTCTCGAAGAAATTGTTGTTGTTCTGGTTTGCCTCGTATAAGCTGACCAGTTGGAAGAAGAATGATATCGCAAACATGATGGCGAGGTAGATATACCCGTTGGCGTGATCGATGCCAAAGAATGAGATCACAGTTGGCATCCACGTTAAAGTAAACACGTTGTCCTGTGAGCTTGTGGAGTTCTTGAACGATGCTCGCAGCTTAAGCAAGTGCGGCGGGTTAGAGCCATCGACGCAAGTGTCCCTGTACGCGTCTTCTACCACGCGTACGAAGGACCCTGTCGAAGAATCGTACCCGTTTCGTACCTCTCCGGTTATCGTTGGTCTGTAAAAAGAGTAAAGAAATGATTTGCTGTAGCTTGCCGAGTCATGCGCCTCTAAGCACGCGTTGGTGACCAACAAACACCCCCCCTTCCAGCTGACGACAGTTGCGACGAAAGAAATAAAGTGCACGAAAAGGGATATGTTCAGCAGCATCTTCACGCGCTGATTGACTGGCTGTCCAATGTCGTAGCCCACCAAAATTAGAATAAATGAAAAAAAACTACTTCCATCTTGTGTCACGACCGCAACATACTCGTACTGTTGAATCGACCGTCGCATGCGAAACAATCGTCTGTAGTTATATATTAAAACAGATATTCATCGTATTTTTCAGAAACATGCGACAACACGATCTGCCTTGTCACATCATGCTCCTTGCCGACGACTTGTTGTGCAACCTCGTGGTACCGGATTCGAGGGTACTCCTCATGGCCCGCACGTGCAAGAGAATTCGCAATGTCTTGGAAAGAGGACGGTGCGCCGTGGACGTCAGGGTGAAGAAGAAAGTGAGATACGACAAGCATTTGGCAAAGCTGTTTTCCGTGGGACTGAATAACATCCAATTTAATTACATGATTCGGCGTTTTGAGTGCTGTGCGTCGATGCACAATGTGCAACTGAACTTCGGCGATTGCGAGGAGCTTGCGTTCATTCACTTGAGGACCTTGACGATGCATGCGAATCAGATATCAGAACTGAACATGCTGTCTCTCTTTTACATGCTCTCATTCAGCAGCGACATGCGCAGCTTCGAGTTCACACAGCAAAGTTTGAAGTGTCGCCAGGTCCCGTGGCTCACACATTGCGTGAGTCGCTTCGCGCGTCTCGAGACCCTCAACCTCGACAAAAATTACTTCGTCTTTGACTCGCTTGGCCTGGTACTGGACGTCCTGCAAACAACTACGCTATCAACGTTGAATTTGTGCAGCAACAGTTGCGAAGACGCGGATAAAATGCTCAAGCTATGCCGTGTAATCAACACAAACTGCACAGCGCTCAAGGTTCTGAATCTCTCTTTCATGCGCTTGCACGAATCATTCGAGTCACTCTTGCAAGCCTTATCTACGTGTACGTTTCTACAAAGCTTGGATCTGTCTAAAAATCACTTGAAGTACGAGCGCCTGACGGCCGTCCTCAACGCCACGTCTGGTTGCCACATGCAGAGTTTCAATTGGTCAAGCAACAGCTTTGGCTGTGACAACAACAATTGCTCCCCTGGGACCTATATCCTGGCAGACCACATTAGCAACAACGACAACTGGAACATGAATCTACTGGAATTGAAGATCAGTTCGTGTTTCATGCGTGACATGGAATACCTCGGCGAGGCACTTGTAAAGTGCAAGCGACTGGCCACGCTCGACGTTGCGAACAATTCGGTGTATGGACACGAGCTGGCTCCGATACTCATGTGTGAATCCATCACGAGCCTGAACATCAACAACAACTACATTTCCGACTACGGCATGCAACTCGTCCTACAACGCACCCAGCGCAACAAGAGTCTTACGGACATGCACGTCCTCGGAAACCACATTAGCATGAACACGCTCAGGCAGTTCAGACGCCTGAGGAAAAGGAGGAAAATGACTGGTTGCATGCCGAGGACCTCGTGTCCTTGTAGTATATGCTCGCAAATCGACAACCCTTTTATATTCGATTTCTAATAGCGTAACATAGAAACGACCACCCCTCCCAAGGCATGCCGACTGAAGCATGCTACGTGGTTTCGATTGAAAATGCGATTCTCCTGAGCGCGGCATACGGCATACTCTCTGTGTACTTTGAAGACGTCATGAGTTACGGATTTCTCTTCTTCGCGGTCCTCATCGGATTGTGCTTGTCGTACTTGTCCATAGTAGCGGGATTCTGCTTGCTGTTGTTCGATGAGGATGCAAGTAAACAGATCATACTCCTGGATTCGAATCGACCGACTAGCTCGTCTACGCCACAAGTCGCGCTGCTCTCTCGCGTGCTGGCACGCAGCGGCACGATATGCAGTGTGGCGTTGTTCATCGTCTTTGTCACGGTCGGCTTAGAATTCTTCACGGATGACAATGTATCGGACAACTTGCCGAGGATAGCTCTGAAGAAAATAGAAACCGAGGCGCACCTGACGACACAGATGGCTGTGAGTGCAGCATTCGTCGTCTTCTTCATGATAGTCCTGATGCTCGTTTGCAACAATCAACAAGTGAACGGCATCGTTGTGCGCCTGCAGAGCCTCGGCGAGAGTGCATCTGAAAAGTCAGTGCTGCCCAGTGCGTTCGACGACGTTGCTCTTTTTGTGCGCGCGTTGCGCATCTCGTACCTCATTGTATGTGACAGCTCAGGTACATTCCAGTCTCTACCACACAAAGCAATGCCCAGCTTCCTGCTGGATGCCGTGGCACCACTGAAAGGTTCGGTGCTGACCCTCCAGAACCCGACATCTGTGCTGTTCATAGGGTGGTGCTTGTTCGTCGACCTCGCGCGAGCATTCGCACCGCACATCACGGCTCCTGCGGTGTTCATCGAGTTACTCGGCATCCCTTTGGTGATTGGGAGCATCCTGACGGTGGACGTGCTCTTGCAGGACATGACACAGACAAATTTGGCGTGCATGGTGCTGGTGATATGCGACGTAATCTGCGTAGTGTATGGCAGCATCCAGAACATGTACCACCACTCACAGGACCGGAACGCGTCGCAGCGAGCACGACAATCGTTGCCCACACAACAAATGACCCTTGCGGCACATCCAGAGATATCGATGAGTGTGTTCAGCAACATGAACGATACCAACGCGAGCGACCTGCGCTTCACGGGACCAACAATCAATCTCAACAACATCAACCTTGGCTTTTTCGAAAAAAAAAGTAATTGAAGCACTTCGACGAGACGAGGAAGCCGGGCATGAAATTCCTGTGCTTCGACATCGAGACCACTGGACTGGACGCGACGCGCGACGAGGTGACCATGATTTGCACGGAGGACCTCGCCACTGGAGAACGCAAGAGCTACAACTTTGGAGTTTTAAGTAGACAAGATAAGTCCGCGGATGCACTCGTGGCACAGGTCGTGGCGGACTTCGACGAGGCAGACGCTCTGTGTGCCTTCAACGGCATCCGTTTTGACTTGCCCTTCATGCAGCAAGCGCTCAGCATACACGATGACGTCATCACGCAGTGGGTGCTGAAGACAGTAGACCCACTGGAGTACCTGCGTCTCTCAGGACACCGTACTTCTTCACTAGACAAGATATGCACGCATAACAACATCACTTCCAAGTCTTCGACGGGACTGCACGCCATCGAGATGGCCAACGAAGAGCGGTGGGACGAGCTGGAGCAGTACTGCCAACAGGACGTGACTATCCTATGCGTCTTGGTGAAGCTGCGCAAGTTCCAGCATCCAGCAGAGGAGAAGCTCATAGACTTGGCAGAATGCATGCCAGATGGCATGTACGATTCATTATAATCAGAAAAAGCACGACAACAGCAGCGAGACAAGTATACTCAGCACGTTAGATATAAGTAGCACAAACGTTTGCACTAGACTACATGCGATGAAAATAAAGAATATCAAAATGCACAGATACGGCAGTGCCATGTAGATTCCAAGAAATGCGCACACTCGATTCGCAAACACGAGTCCTTCGTCCGCGTCCAGCAACGCGCGCGCCTTCAACTCCACCTGTGCGGAGAGCGCGTCGTAGTCGTCTTGGCTCACAATCAGCCGAGGCATTGCGTTCACCACGCGCAGGACAAAGTCCTGCACGTTGAACTCGACACCCCACCACGCAAAGACCGTGTACCACGAGTCGTACCCAAAGATATCGTCACTGCACGTGCGCAGACAATCCGGGTGTATTGGCGCGTCCCGCACGGGAGTGCACGACACGTTTTTGTACATGACCAGCGGCAACTCAAAGTGCACGGGCAACAGGAGCCTCACCGTCCACAGAAAATCGTCATAGATGCACACCGGGACCATGGGCGGACAGAACGGCGAGTAGCCGTACGACAGGTACATGACGGCGTAGGGGAAAACGGCCAAGAACATGAGCGCCAGACCGCCCAATCCTATCGACGCGCAGAAGACGTACACGGCAAAGAAGTACACGATCAGGACCATGGTCACGTGCAGCGCGTGCTTCTTCCACTTGTAGCAGGTCTGCACGGCCTTGATGTCACATCGCACCACGTGCGGGAACTCGTCGATCGCAGCGGCTATCACGTCGTATATGTCGCGTCTTTCCAGCCCCACAAGACCGAGGAGGTAGTCAAACAGCCGCAACGCAGTGTCCGTCAAGACATCGTATTTCTCAGAGACCTTTTCCCATGGGATGCCTGTGTCGATCGCAGGAACCACGATCCATGCGGAGTTGATCGCCGAGGACACATCCTGTCTCACTTCGGACGCGTAAGATGCCGTCAGGTTATTCACAGTCCATCCGAGAGCTTTGATCACATTCACGGCGGGCGTGCAGGTGTCATCAGACGGTATGTTCACCTTGGGTGGCCACGTGTTCATCCACTCGGATTGCTGCTGCGAAGTCTCGAACGTGAAGGACAGGTACACCGAAGCTTGCTTGATGAAGGTCTTGTGCATGACACTTGCGCGATTGATGGCGTCTGCCACCTTGTCCTGCACCGAGAGGAGTCGGCGCTGCGACGTGTGATACTGCACGACTTGCGACTCGTTTGAGTCAAGCGAGAAGGCGAGTGAGAAGTTCACCACGCGCAAGAACAGGACGTGTGTGTCGTTGAACGCCTGCGTGTCTGTGAACTCGTGCGCCAGAATGTATGCCATTTTTCGCCATGTCTTGTACGCGGTGACAAGGTGCTTCGCCGACGTGTGTCGCATGAAGACACGCGCCACGGACGACACGTTACTGAACAGGATGATCATGTTGTGCGGCTTGAACATGAAAGTGTGCATCATGTCTTCTAAGCCACAGAACGCACACTCTGGCCACGATTCCTGCATGCCCAGCATGCTAACCGTGGCCCTGCTTCCCTCGTAAGCATCGATACACTCCCGCCGTACGTTTGGCATCAGATCGGTGGACAGCGCATCGCGACAGATGCTTGACATTGTATCTATCGCAAGTACACCGTCTTGACTTGGCGTAAACTCGAGCAAATGACGCCGTCGTGCAACCTCGTTCCCAGTGACGTACAGGAAGCCGTTACTACTCTCCCTGGCACAAAACGTGAAGCCTTGATTCAGCAGGCGACAGGCGGTGCTCATGCTTTCGTCATACGAAAACAGAAACGTGCTTTGCAGCGCGTTGTAGTCGGTTGTCAGAACACACATGTCGTCATACCCCGGGTTGACGGCCGCCCCTTGATCAAGACAGCGGCCCCACTGCACGTCGAATAGCGTGCATGCGCAGTAACCGACCGACGAGCCGGCACCCACGAAACACATGCGTTTGTTCTGGCAACTCGAGCAGCGCGTGAAGCCGATAGACGGCTCCAGCTCACCGTCCAAGTACTTGCAGGTGCTGTCCTCCGCGTAGCAGTCGCTGTTGGACTCGCAGTACTGCATCGTGAAGAGCGGCACACTGCACGTGCATGTTTTCGTGACCGACAGGCATCCGAACGGCGCGAAGTCCGTCGTCGGCTCGCCACACGAACCGCACATGACCAGACTCGTGTCGGTCACGCTGCGGTGGCACGTGTCTGCCTTCGTGCACGAGAGGACGTTGTTGTCTCCGAAGAACGTGTTGTACGTCGACCAGCACTTGGTCGCGACAGGCAGCGTGCCAGGTGATCGAGCCTCGTCGTCCTCGTTGTCCTCCTCGGGACAATCTTCCGGGAAAGTAGTCGCAGAGTCAACGGCAAAGGTCAGAATGCCTATTATCGGCTCAAAGACCCACGCAATGAGCCACAGGGACTTTTTCAATTCCTTGAAGATATCCAGCAGAAAACTCCAAACGGGTAGCAACACACTCTTCACGACCGGTGCGATGATGTTTTTCAAGACCCAGCAATACATCTTCGCGATTTCCTTTAACCATTTGAAGGCGTCGTAATCAGCTAGCTGGAACAGCACCTTCCACATAACTCCCATGACAGCGCCCAACTTATTCAGCAATAACATGGCATGCAACTTCATGTTGTATGCGCTCTCGGACACCAAGGACTTCATACTGGCGAAGGCCCCGAGAATGACTCCAAACATGTTCATCCCGAGAGAGACTGCACAATACGACAGCACGCTGAAGTCGAAGCCGAAGCTCCTCGCGATCGTGAGCATGTTGCGTATCGGCTCGAGGGCTACACTGCCGCACTGCGACCGCACGACCTCGTTCTGCAGCACCTGCCGGTTTGCAGCGACCGCCGGGCACGCCGCGGCGTCGAGCTTCGTGTACATGGCGCGCACGGAGTTATACACAAAGTCCTTGTTCGATATGGAGAACGCGGTGGGGTTGTAGAAAAAGCCCTGCGAGAGACAGTCCGGGTGCCCCGCGGCCTTGCAGAGGATGAACGGGATGTCCTCGTTGCTCCAGCGCGCGAGCTTCACGCACAGATTCGATAGCTGCGGACTGAGGGTGCAAATTCTGGTGGGCGTGGAGTTCTGCTGCGAGTGCGTCGCTATGATAGCTCTGCACGCGTCGAACCGCGTGTCGGGGTCCTGCCACGTGGCTTTGTCGATCACACCGTCACACCGGTCAGGCTGGTTTCTGCAGAAGACCCACGGCTTCGTCCACAGCTCGTCGTCACGCACCACAGGAGCCATGGCGTGGTGATGCTCTTGCGCGATGCGCAAGAGCTCCTGTATGAGGCTTCCTTTCTTCCAGACCCCCGGGTTGGCGCTCAGCAACGCGTCCATCTTGTCGCAGGTGTGCCGTGACTCGGGACACAAGCGTGTGCGAATCTCTGCCGCCAGCATGCGCTCGGTCGACAGGCGAATCGGCAGGCCGACACTCAGCTGCACGGGGCCACTGTGCAGGGTGTGCTCTTGCTGGAAGCGGTCCACAAACGATGCCCTCGTATGGTCTTCGCAGAGCTTGCAGTGCCGGACGGGCCGTTTCACGGACTTTCGGGCCACGTACGGAGCTTGCACTGGAATATCGGTCTCGTACGTTGACATCTGCAAGGTTGCGTCAGCCTGCGTTGAGACAGACAGCATGCGGCAGCGCGAATGCTTCGGGAATGACGTGCAGAATTGCACTGAGTCTGTCGTGCCGTTCTTCGGGAGTCGTTTCAGGAGGCCCATGTGGCACGCTCCGCCTGGAGCAGTCGACGGCAGTCGCATTCGCTTCTGCATAATATCCAGATCAACAGTGACGTAGCGCACGGCAAAGGAGGGCAGCCTGTCAAAGACGTTGCAGTACTGCGACACGTCTCCCACGTCACCACCGTCGAGACCGTCGGCTGTCTTGAACGCACGGTGTGGCCAGTCCAGGATACGTGTGCACGGGGCAGAGGACGTGTGGAACGTCACTGGCTTCCATAGCTTCCGATGCATCTGTGTTGCGTCGTACAGAAAACTGCGTCCTTTGCATGCGTACGTCAGTGTCTTGCCGTTCAAGGCGCCGTCGACACACGCACTGGCGTCGGACATGAACCGGGCCGGGTGTTGCGCCACCTTGAGCGTGGACGACACCGTCACGTGTGCAAAGAAAGAGTCGCCTGTCAGGTGCTCGAAGCGCGCCCGGTTTCGGTTCGCATTCGGAGTCCTGGCGGCGTACAGCGTGCGGTTGTCGCTGTACGCAGACAGCCACTGCAGCGGACAGCTCCAATGGGTCGTGTCCTGCGCGGTCGGCACACTTCGTGCGAGAAACCGGAGATGCTGCACACGCCAGGCCTCACGCGTCTGCGAAAGCCATCTGCTTGACCTCGGCTCTTTGCAGGACCGTCCCGCGGAGACACACGTGACGTCCAGAACAATCTGCTGTGTCCCGCTGTTCCGGCGCCCGAGGGTGTACACCGAAAAGCCGATGGAGTGGCCGCCAATGTCAGTCCCGAGCAACCGAATGGCAGTGACGTTTTCGGCCGTGCTGGGAACGCCCTTGAGGATCGTGCTGGCTGCATCAAACAGGCCGATCTGCACCTCCTGCACTTCATGTCGCATGTGCAAATCACTCGTCGCTCGACCGCGCACGCGGCCCTGAGTCCCAAAGGCACGCGAGCAAACCGTGCCGTCACTCGGTTTCTGCTGACACAAGTTTCCAGACTTCATCTGCTCATACTGTGTCAAGGTCACGGGCTTGTTCTGCTCCTTGTAGCATTGCTCATACATTCTCGTCGTAACGGTCGTGTAATACGTGGGGAAATTGCTCCTGCACGACTCCATCGAGCTCGAACTGTCGCACGAAATGTCAAAGAACGAAACGGGCCCGTCGCTCGACGTCTCACACCCACACGACTCTCCAAAAGGACAGGACTGCAAGTCGAGATCGCCGGTCCACAACGGCCGGAGGTACGCAGCGCCGGTGGACGTCTTGAAGCAGAGCTCGTTCCGGCCATACACGTACTTGGGCTTGTGCCAGTCGGTGTCTACCAGCTTTTCCATGAACGCGGTCTCCGTCGAAGACACGGCGAACGAGGCGTAGAAGCCTCCGAGGAACACATCGCTGCCCGGCTGCAGCAGCAACACATCACGCTTCGCGACCCTCCAGCCGATGTCGCGCTTGAGGTCGGCGAGGCAAGACCGCAGACTCAGCTGCAACGGGCTGGGCATCGGTTCCTGAAAGTTGTCCGTCTCGCTACAAATGAAGTTCTTGGACACGATGTGCATCTGGTACATCGACGCTTTGGCGGCGTGGTCGGCGACCTCACGAGCCAGTGCTGCGTCCCGTTGCATGAACAGGCGCACGTCCTGGTCATACGTCAGCATGCCGAACTTGGAGTCCTTCGTGCTGTGTATCACATACTTCAGGTAGTGCATCATCAGCAGTAACGCATGCTTCTGCGAAATAGCGGCGTACTTATCGTCGGGCTCGTTCGTGTCGAAACAGTCGATCGTCTCAGGATCAGACGTCTTCGTGTGCAGGATTGAGCGTATCCTCCTGTGCATCTGCACCCGGAGCTTATCGTTCGGCGCTGGTATGTCACTGATCCTGGTGCTTGGACACACGCTGCTGGCAATCTGGTACTCGGCAATTTCCAGCGGCTCGCTCGACACGCAGTTGACTACTCGTGTTGGGCGCAGTCGGAAGATCTCGGTGTCCTGTGACACGGCGAGGTCTTCGAGATCGTGAGATAACGCTGTGAGCTCGTACACCGGAATAGCGTTCGAGTAGTCCGTCGATTCGGCCAAGTCGGACATTAGGCTCCGTTCTTCCGCCAGGTCCCAGTCCAACAGGTTCTGTAGCGTGAGTGCGTTCATTTCCTCGAGTTCCGACCTGGACCTCTTGAACAGAAATTGTAATGCGAGGTCGTACATGGAGTTCAGCGCGTCCTCCTTGTCGGGAACGTCAGACGTCGGTGGCGCAAACACGCGGGTACAGCTCTTGTTGTACTGTTCAGTGCGACACGAGTCCTCGTGCTCGTCTACAGGAGTCACGAAGCAGTGTATGCTCGGCAGAGGATCGATGTTCCAAAACGCGAAAGCCATCTCAAGGGATACAAACATGTCAGTCAAGAGATCAATGTTTGTGCGCGCCGTGACACTGGATATGTAAATGTCCGGCTGCAGCTGCAGGTGCCGCAGCAGCGTCGAGTTCTGCGTGGAGTTCCCCTCTACATTGACACACGACACGGTGCTGTCGAGCTCAGCCGTCATCATGCTGAGCCACTGCAGCGGCGCGCCTCCTTCGGTATCCCGTGCCACGACTGCACATTTCCAGAACCACAGCAGAGGCACTTCGATCGGAGCGTGTGGGTGGAACAGATAGAGTGTCGACCCGGGCGTGTCCTGCTCGGACACGGCGTGCACCGCCATTTTTTCGATGTTGCTGCTGCGCACGGCCTGCAACCTGTCGTATATGTGGCGCACGCACTTGGCCTTCTGCTTGTACTGCTGCATGTTTTCGATGCCGCGATTCCGCATGGAGGTCGGCTGTATATTGAACAGCCGCAACAGCAGCGCGTTGACGGTCGCTTGTATGTCCACGCTCGAAGTCGGAGCGTACGGCGTGCGGAGGTCGTTGTACACCGTTTCAAACTCGTTCATGGCGTTGTCGTAGTCCGTGCCAAAAGCGGTCTCGCAGTGCACGCGCAGCTCCTTGAATGCGGCTTCAAGCGACGTGCTCGTCGCTGTGTCCGTGTAGATGGCCTCAAATAGCGGGACGACCAACATGTCGATAGTGCACAGCTCCGTCTTCGCGTCCCAGAGACCAAAGGCAAAACAAAGCCGTGAGTCCTCCAAGGCATAGGACCGTACTGCGCCTTGCGACAGCACCACGCGCTGCGCCACGCTTTGTCCTCGAATCGTGAATGAGGAGGACGGGCATATGTCAAAGTCCAGACAGCGCTTGATGTCCGTCCTGCTCGAAGTGAGCGTGTCGACCGGCACCATATCCTGGCCGTCTATGTGCACGTACGGACTCACGAGATTCTCGAGGTCGCCATTACTCGCCGTGATGTCGCAGAAGCGCACGTCGACGCCGCCTGCTTCGTTCTGCTGCCACGTGTTGACCCCGCGGACAAGCTGACTGCTGGTGTCGGTGCACATGCAAGCGGTCGACGCGGTGCAGACCTCGTCGACCGGACACGGTGTGCATATTCCGTAGTCCGTGTGCTCGTAATTGCGGTCACACTCGCTAGCTTGCATGCGCAGGAATCCATACGTTTGGTCGGTGAGCATGTGCTCCTCGCTTTGCGTGGTCGGCAAGATTCTCTTGTCTGGAACGTCCAGCACGGGGTCATCCGACGAAGCCCGTACGTCTGTTGTGATGTTGTTGTACGTGAAGTAATTGCGGACTCCACATAGGCCATTGTCGCGCGCAAATGACGGAAGACGCTGCTCCTTGCTGATGCCAAACGATTTTCTGGAGCACTGCTTGGCTTGCTTCGCAAACACCTGCGCGTCAATATCCGCGTCCAGGGTGTTGTGCATGGCGATCTCTGAGTGAACACACAGACCAGCCCCCGAGCACAGCTTGTTTGCCTCGCAGTGGTCGTGCCTGAAGCACGTGTCGCGGGCAGCACATACTCCGAGAGGACTATCGTCGGTGTCGTAAAACTTGCACGTCAGAGTGTCCCCACAGTCACTGTCGCGAACGCACTTGAATAAGGAAGGGAAGCTACACCCCGGTTCCATCTCCTTGTTCGGGTTCGCAGCGTACGTATCGATGCGGGTATCCCAATGCGGCCATATTGCGTCCAGCGCGTCTTGGATTTCAGCGGCACCGTCCTCGTCGCCGTGATACCGCAGCCAGTCGCGAACAATACCGACGGAGTGTGTGAAAATGACATCCGACTGCCGGTCGGGCACGTGGGCTGTGTCCCACGCGTCCCCGCTCATCGTTCCGACAGAAGACATGCTCGCCTCCGACACGTAGTCGGGCGGGATCGCCACGGCTGGATCGGCGCGGGCGTTGGAATTCCACTTGCTTTGCATTTGCAGGTTGTTCATTTCATACCCGACACCGTACACGGCGGCATCGCACACCAGATGGCTCGACCCGAAGGCGGAAGAAAACTGCGTCATGTTCCGGACACGGGTCGGATCAATACTCCACGCGTAGTCGTCGCCAGATGACATCCACGACGTGAATCCACGCATGTTCGTTCGTGTGCGTGTGCAGGCACACGTGGGGTGGTAGCCGACGGGGTGTCTGGCCTCCGGGTTCATGTAGTCGAGTGTGTCGTCGCAGAACGCGTCGGGAGTTCCGCCTTCCCTCTTGTTCGCCTGTGCCGTCACGTACTCGAGCATTTCGTCTTCGAGCACGAAAGGTATGCCATGCATGGACTGGTTCGAATGCACATGGTCGAGCAGCTCCTGCACGTCCTTGTCAGGCCATGCCACGGTCGGCCAGTGCAAGCTGGCCATGTCAAACGCGGTGCTCGGTGGCATGAGTATCAAGCCAGATTCGCAAGAGCTCGCGGAGAAGGTGAAGTTGCAGTCCGGCGCGTCCGTGCACATGCACGGATCGTAGAACGCACCGCCGCACATGACAAGACACGCGTCCGTCACGTAAAAGGGGGCACAGTCATGCTGCGACGCCACGGAGAAGGGACAGTGCTCGTATGTCTTGTGTGTCGCCGGAGCAATCTGATACACGTTACGCAGATTGCAAATTCCGACCTGCTCCAGCTGGACCAAGCATCTCCGCCGCCAGAGCTCCTCGCTCAAGCGCTGCTCCTCGACAACAGGGTCCGCCGGACCAGACACGTTGTACAAGAACGCATACAAGGCATACTCGGTCACCCAGCGCCCGCAGATCGCCTGGCTCGGGGCTTCGTACACAGAATGCGCGAGTGGAAACAACACATCCACGAAATACTCCGCCAGATTCTCGCGAAGATACGTCGTCTTGCTGCGGTTGCATGTAGGCTGTGCGATGGTATGCCCGTATTGTGTGTTCCATATGCTGTCATCTTTGTGTCGCTGAATGCGCACAAACATGTCAGCGTCAAAGTCACGCGGCGAGGACTGCAGCAAGTCAGACAGCCTCATGCCGCCCGGACCGAAACTGGCCAGCTCCTGTAGACTGACGTTCCACTTGTCACTTCCGCCGTTGTACCACTTGTACTGCTGCGTCGAGTCCAGCAATCCCCACACCGTGCTCGGCTGGTACTCGCGACAGGACGGCAGGCTCGCCCCGGAGTGCTCCAATACAGAGCGCACAAATACGATGTCAGAGCTCGACGTGTACGTGCCGACGGAGCATAAGGCCGACCACCTGTTTGCGTCTTCAAACACAGGCTGTATGGTGCTGCAAACAGATGGTGGTAGGTGACACGCTTCCCCCGTTTTCCACGCACATGGACACGCCCGCCCGATGTGTGCGACGTAGAGAACGTCGGCGGCATCCGGCGCGTCGATGCTCTCCTGTGTGAAGACCATGTCATGCCATTCTTTGGGTACGTGCGCGCTCTTTGCCTCCGCCGTCGAATGCACGTCAGAGTCCTCACACCAAACACTATCAGACGGCATGTACCGGTGCACGTGCGACCAGAAGACTGGCGAGTGGGTCTTTGCCTTTGCCAGTATCCGCTCAATTCCCCGTTCGGCGGCGTGCATGTAGCGCGCTCCCCCCCCTAGCACAAACTCGTTGATGTCAAAGATGGTGTCTGCGTCCACCTCGAGAACGTCGTCTGTTCGCTGCATCAAAGGCATGGTGTAGAACGCCGCACGCAGCGCCCGCATGCACTGTGTCCACACCGTGTCCTGCAGGCGCATGGCGACTTCCGACGGCGAGTAGTGGTACACGGGCTGGCTGTAGTCAAAGAAGTATGCCTCGCCGAGTGCCACGCGTTCCGTCTCTTGGAATTCGTGTGTGTACGTGTACGACTCGTTTGCCCATATGTCTTGTGTCAAGAAGGTCGAGTTAAAGATGGAAGTTGCAAAGGATCCTTCTATCTCTTCCTTCATATCCTCCACCTTCTGCAGCACGTACTGGGCTGCAAACGTGCGGGTGAACGTCGACAGGTCCTCGTGGCTCACAAGGCAGCACTCGAGACTCTTGCGCCCGTCAAAGCAACGACAATACAGATTCATCTTGTTGGTGTACGCTTCCTGCAGCTCGGCCACCGCAGCAGTCACGTGTTTCATAACGATGTCGTCCTTCACGCTGCCAATGTGCTCTATGACCTTTGCCATGATCTGTCGGCGTATGTCTGAGCCGGATGTTTCATTCGCAAACTGTATCTGTCTGCTGTTCGCATTCCCGCGGTGATACTGCGGAACATTGAACTCGCGTCCAGTGGCGGTACGAAATCTCGGCATCATGTCCGCAGCCGCGAACGGGCCCAGCATGACGCAATCCACGAGCTGGTGCACGAAATCGCCGTCGAATGACCAGTACGTGGTCGCGATTTCTTCCAGCGCCTTCGATGTCAGGACTTTGAAAATTGGGCTGATGTCGTGCTTGATCAGGTTGTCCAGCTCCCTCTCGGCGATGGTGAAGCGCCACGCCTTGTCGAACATTTTCGTGTAGTGCAACTCTGCCACTGGGACAGAATTCAGACTGTCGCCGTCCCACACGATCTTCGGGTAAACAATGTTGTCTTCACTGCGGTCCGAAACACGTCCCGAAAACGATTCGCACGCGTCCATGTTCTCGAATGTGGACGCAATGTCCTTGATTTCGTACTCAAAGTACGTGAGCAGGCTCGAAGCATCCGGGAAAATGTTATTTGCCAACCCCAGTTCGGCACAGTTGTTAGACCACTGCGCGGTCTCGAGGGAAGAGTTGAGACACGACCATGTGCCTTCGTCTAACGCCGTGAATGGCCGGATGAACTGTGAAAGCATCGAGAGTGTCTTGCGTTCCCTGGACAGACTGTCCGACTCCGAGTCAAAAGCCATCTTTTTGACTTCGGACGCGGGGTCTGCAGTCCACACATCCACACCCAACATACCAAGGAGCGGAGCCGCTTGGTCCCACCTCTTCTGCTGGTAGTTGTTGCGGCAGCGGGTAATGACCTGCATAATCTCGACACCCTGCGCCTCAAAAACGTCGTCCGTCGGTTTCAGTGCGTTGCAGTCCACCTTCTCGTTCACACACTGAGTGTACGCATCGAAACGTTCGCACGATCCGTCTGACTTGACACACTTGACGTAGTCATCAATGGAGCCGACAGACGCAGGTATCAGATTCTCAAAGTTGCAGCGGTTCATGGATATGCAGTCGAGGTACTGCTGCAAATTTTGAGACCCGCTGCCAAGCTGCAGAAGCTCATGCAGCGAATACGGATTCCACACGAGCTGGTCGTTGCCCTCGACATTCGATAGCATGAGCGGCCCGTAGCACCAGAGACTGTCCGTCATCTGCTTCGACTGGCGCTGTGCGGTGGGGATGCGCGCGGGCTTGTCACCACACACGCAGGAGCTGACGACCGCATTGTCAATCGAGGGGAGCTTGCACCGCGCCCAGTCCATGACCTGCACTAGGTTCATCAGGCCTGTGCAGACCCCCCCTGCCCACGCGAAGAAGGCGTCGTACATGAACGCAAAGTTGCCGAGCATCTGTCCAGTGATCATACTGGACAAGTTGGAAATGAGACTCGAGATGTCGCTCTTGAGCGCCGCGTTGGTGTTCGTGTCGGAGACGTCCGCCAGTGCCTGCTTCATTTTCTCGCCGAGACAGACCCCGACGGCGGCCTCGTCGGCCTTGTCGAACTCCGCAGAGCCGAGCTTGAATGTCGTGTCCGACCCAGTGGATAGCACCCCAAAGGCACTGTCCATCTTGCACTGCATGATTTTCCACACGACGATCGGCGCGTACACGACACCCATGTTGATCTGCACCATCAGTTCAACAAACGCAGTTGTCGATATCGTCGTCATGGCCTGTGTCCGCGCCTCGCTCGACAGTTGCATGGTCGTGTCTGCGTAGCTCTGTGCCATGGCCCCCTTGCTCTTGTTCTTGCTCACCTTCGTGATGACGTTGACGATCATGGCCCCAAAGAGAGACCAGAACTGAATGATGATGTCCTTCATTCTGCATGTGTACAT
>Ga0164293_10000110_pt1 | contig 54971 bp, 74 predicted proteins | sample GEODES118metaG_FD_111487 | JGI IMG/M metagenome (GOLD analysis project Ga0164293, IMG submission 111487) | Eutrophic lake water microbial communities from Lake Mendota, Wisconsin, USA - GEODES118 metaG | ecosystem: Environmental > Aquatic > Freshwater > Lake | place: USA: Lake Mendota...
AGGGTGGCGACACGACAACACCGCCTGTGCCGCCTGTGGGTTCAAACACTGCCGCTCAGCAGGGTGGCGACACGACAACACCGCCTGTGCCGCCTGTGGGTTCAAACACTGCCGCTCAGCAGGGTGGCGACACGACAACACCGCCTGTGCCGCCTGTGGGTTCAAACACGGATACCGGTGGCGGCGACACGACGACGCCTGTGGTGCCGATACAGACTCCAAGCACGAATACTCCTACAAGCCGCACCGAAACCGTTGTTCTGCCGGTTCAAACGCCCTCGAATACGAGCACCAATGAGCAGCGCATGCCGTTCGAATTGCTGCCCCCTGAAGTGCTCTCAGCCATAACTGTTCAGCAAATCTTGGGCGACAGCCAAGCGGGCCCGACTACGAAGCAGAAAGTCCTGTCCGCGCTAAAAACTATTGGTGGCCTCACGCCGCTGATTGGTTTGCTCGCTGAGGCTGTTGGTGGCGGCGGTGGCGGTGGCGGTACTATTGATGCCGGCCCCGGTCTTCCCGTGGGAGGAATCGGCGGTGGTCGGATTCGGAATCCTGCAACCTTTGATCCGTTCACCTATGGTCAGCGCGAAGGCGAGTTTGATTTCTTCCGCAACGCGCCCGCTACGACTGGCACCGTGACCGGCATTGGCGGGACGGGAACAACCGGCACCACAACGACGGGAACAACCGGCACCACAACGACGGGAACAACCGGCACTACAACGACTGGCAGGACGACGGCTGGTACACCGGGCCCCGCCGCGACCGCCGCTGAAGTTAGCGCGGCCTTCCCGGGGTATACCAATATTCGTCAGGCCGCTGATGGACGGTGGTTTGGCGAACCTATTCCCGGTTACACGGCGAGCGGACCGGCTCCGACTGGTTTGCGTGTAACTGCTGGAGGCACCTTTAACCCGACGGTTGAAGACTACGGGCTTTTCAACCCGGGCTTTGAGAGCATTGAGCGGAACGCGGCTGGGCAATACGTCGGGTCGCGGACAGTTGACGTTCCCGGGGCGCCGGGCATGACGCTTGAACAGATCCGCGCGGCGAATCCCACCTATCAGAATATTACGCAGAACGCGGCTGGGCAGTATGTTGGCACGCGTACAACGCCGGCATCGACGCGCGCGCCTACGCTTGCTGATTATCAGGCTGCCAATCCGGGCTTTACTCGTATCGAGCAGGGTCCCGACGGTAGGTTCTACGGTTACCGCAACGTAACCACGACCACGGCGGGTGCTCCGGTGACGCTCGATCAGGTTCGCGCGGCGAATCCGGGGTATGAGAACTACGGCATTAACGATCAAGGTCAGTTCTTCGGAACCCGCACTATAACCGACGGCCCGGCGATGGCCGAAGGTGGTGAAGTCGACGACGATATGGTAAGGCACCTTATTGAGTATCGTAAGGGTGGCGGTCACATAGGCCCGGGAGAGGTTAAGGGCATCGGCAGCGGTCAGGAGGACAAGATCCCCGCTTGGCTTTCGGACGGCGAGTATGTCTGGAGTGCGCAGGATGTCTCCGATCTTGGCGATGGTTCGAACGCTGAAGGCGTCCGCCGCCTTGACCGTATGCGGAAGATGGTGCGTCAGCAGGCGGGACGTAAAGACGTGAAAAAGATTGCGAAGCCGCAGCGTGGAATTGAAGATATGCTGAAGGCTGTCGGAGGTGCAGTGTAATGGCTACGCAGACTACCCAGACCCAGACTATCTTGCCGCAGTGGTATACTGATTACGCCACGAACCTTCTGACCAAGGCGCAAGCCGCCACTTCGCAGCCGTATCAGCGGTATGACGTTGCCCGCATTGCGCCGTTCCAGCAGGAGCAGCAGCAGGCGTTCGACCTGTTTAAGCAGGGCATGGGCTCGTATCAGCCCTACGTGAACTCTGCCACGCAGGCGCTCAATCGGGGCACGGGATCGTTCACGGATCCCGGCGTGGCTCAGCGATACATGAATCCGTACATCCAGAACGTCATTTCTGGGATTGGATCGACGGCAGCGCGCAACCTGTCTGAGAATATTCTGCCTCAGCTTAATCGCACCTTCGTGGGCAGCGGCACGTTCGGCGGCTCGCGCAGTGCTGAGTTCATGCGCCGTGCGGTTCGCGACACGCAGAGTCAGGCGTTGGACAAGCAGACAGCAGCGCTGGCCGACGCATATGGGGCGGGCGCTGATCTGTATGGCAATGAAGCCGCCCGCGCGCTGACGGGGGCTCAACAATATTCGCAGCTGGGACAAAGCGCTCAAGAGCAGCGCTTGCGTGAATTGACCGGCCTTGAGGCTATCGGCGCGAAGCGTCAGGAACTGGGTCAGACGTCTGCGAATCTGGCGTATAGCGATTTTGAGCGTCAGCGTGATTACCCGCTCACGCAGTTGCAGCAGTTGGCAGGCATTGGCGGCACGCCTTCGGCGCAGGGGACTGGGACGCGGATTACCGACGAGCCGGGTAGGAATAACACTGCCGCCATTTTGGGCTTAGCAAGCCAAGCCTTGGGGGCGTTCGGTAGATTCGGTGGGTTTGGTGGATTCAAGAAAGGCGGCAAGGTCGAGAGCCCCGTCAAGGACGGTAAGCGTAACATTAAGAGCCCGATGCACGGGCTTGGCTGGCTGAAGGATGTACGCTGATGGCACGGATGGATATTAGAAAGGCTCGCGCTCTCGCTGAGCAGTTGATCATGTCCGGGCAGAATGATGGTCTGACCAGAGAAGATCTTGTGCAGCAGATCATTGCAAAAGCAGAGGGTGCGGGTGCGCCCGGTACGGCGATTAGCGCAGCACTGATGGCGGCGCCGCGCACTGTGACGCCTGCCACGCCTGCTCCAATGCAACCCGGCGTACAGCTGGTTGCTCCTAAGCCAACGGTTCCGGTGGCGCCGCCGCAGGCTCCGCCGATGGCGCCACCGCAGGCCCCTCAGCCGCAGGTGCAAGAACTGCCCGTGGCCGCCGCCCCGCAGCGTGCAGCCCCTGAGAGGGCGGCTCCTCAGTCGAGCTATCGGCAGGCGCTGGCAAGCACGCAGCAACAGATCGCGGAAGTTCAAACCGCGCTGGCTGCCATGCCAGCAAACAAAGACAACATCCTCGACCGGACTCGTTTACAGACTCGTTTGCAAATGCTGACCGACCGCGCGGGCGCGCTGGAAGGCGAGGCGCTGGCCACAGAGAATGCCCAGATCCCAGAGGAAGTGCGGGCCGCTTTGACGAATCAAGAAGCGCGATTAGCCCGCCGCGAAGAATTGATGGAGGAAGCGAGGGCCCGCTCCCCGTGGGAGGCGCTGATTGCTGGCGGCGCCGCGTTGGCTCAGGGTCGTGACGGTGAGAGCCTCGTCGAAGCGCTGAGCCGTGGTCTTCAAGCTGGGACTGAGAAGTATGAACAGTCTCGTCAGCAGAGATTGTCAGGCATTGAGCGTGTAGGTGAGGCCCGCGACGATCTGGTGCTCAGGAATTATGATGCACTAAAGCAGGCCCAGAAGGAGGCCAGAGACATCATCCGGTCCGGTCGTGACTATGACAAGGGCACATTGGAACTTGCCACTGCGAGCGAAGGCTTAGTTCGAAATATTGCTCTGGGTAAGCCGGTTCTTGATACCGCCTTGGCGCAGGCCCAGACGGCTGGGGTCAACGCAAAATATGCGGAGGCAGAGGCGCAGGCTGGTCTTGATTTGACACGATCACAAGCCGACGAAAACCGGCGTGGGCCTGCTGATCGGGCGCGCGAAATGACTGCCAATCAGCAGTACACCGCCGAGCAAAATTTCATCGCGGCTGACGAAAAAATGCGAGAGGCCCTCGAAGAGTATAAGGCAGATTACGAACAGGCTAAGGGTGTTAAAGCCGGCATGGACGCGGCTAAATTCGCAAAATACAAGGCGGCCCTCAACCGCAGGGAGGCCATGCGTCTTGCTTTTCAGAAGACGTTTGGGCGTCCCCCGGGCGGCGCTGGCCCGATGCTTCTACCGGATGGCACCCCTGCTGCTCCTGCCCCGGGTCAGGGAAGGGGCGCCTCGACACGCACGGCGATAGCTGCTCCGACCGGTGGCGCAGGGTGGTCAGCCATTAAGTTTTAATATAGGGTCCGGGCATGCCTAGGTTCCGCGTTAAGTCCCCAGATGGAACAATGTATGAGGTGAATGCACCTGAAGGGGCGACCCAGCAGGATGCTATCGCATACGTGCAGGCAAATGCTGCGAGCATTCCGAAAGCTGAAACCTCCGTCCTCCGTGACGTGGGTGGCGCGCTCGTGCGCGGCGCTGGTCAGATCGTATCTCTTCCCGGCCAGCTTGCCGGCCTTGTTACCGGCGACATGGACAACATCTCTACGCGCGCCGGTCGGTCTGTCGAGGAGTTCGGCGAAGAGCTCCAGACGGAGGCTTTCCGTGAGCGCCAGCGCCAGCAGGCGGCGCGCGTTGAAGAGGCCGGGAAGGAAGGCTTCCTCTCTGGCTTCGGGCAGCAGGCCAAAGAACTACTGACCGATCCTCTGTCGCTGGCGGCAGGCATTGCCCAGACGGCGCCGGCTATGATCGGTACGGGCGGCGCTGGCCTTGCTGGTCGCGCTCTGGCTGGACGTCTGATTGGCCAGCAGGCAGCAAAGCGTGGCGCTCTGGTAGGCGCTGCCACTGGCGAGTCGGCCATCGTTGGTGGCGACGCGGCGCAGGCTACCTATGACCGCGTGAGCCAGATGCCGCAGGAAGTGGTGGCACGCTCAGACGCATATCAGGCCGCCATCGCTGAAGGGGCAACACCTGAAGAGGCACGTAACGCTGCGGCTATCTCTGCTGCTCGCCGCGCTGCTGCTGTCGCCGTTCCGATTGCGGCTGTCACTGGCCCGCTTGGAATTGAAGCCGCGTTGCTGACCGGTGGCTTGCGTCGGGGTGTTCTTCGCGGTGGGGCTGAAGGTGCCATCCGTGAAGGCGGCACCGAAATCGTTCAGGAAACCGGGCAGGGCGTCGCTGAAAACGTCGGCGCGCAGGCCATCGATCCGAACGTGGAACTCACCGAAGGTCTCGGCGGTCGCGCGGCTGCCGGTCTGATCCTTGGCGGAACGATGGGCGGCGGAGCAGGCGCTATTAGCGGCTTGCGTGGGCCGGAAGCTGAGCCGGAAGCTGAGCCGGGAACAGAGCCGCCTCCGCCGCCGCCGGCTGGGGAGCCTGAGGCTGGGCTTGGCGTCCCGGCTACACCGTTCGGTGTTCCGCCCGTCTCTAAGCCACCGCCTGCTGGCCCTGCTGGCGCGACTGTCACGATTGAAGACGACGAAGTAACTATCGAATATCCGGATGGCAGGATCGAGACCATCCCCCGTGAGGAGTGGGAGGCAAGACAGAAGGCGGCTGCGACGCCGCCTTCAGAGGAAACGGCGAACGCTGAGCGCGCGGCGGAGACTGAGCCGACGTCCGCTAGGGCTGCAGTTGTACGTCCAGACGATGTATTCCGAGGGAGCGGCGTTCCCAAAATTACTGTGGAGCAAACGGATAAGCCTTTCGTTGTCCGTGGTACGAAGCAAGATCAAATTGACGATATGATTTCATCCGGCTTGGTGCGCCCAAAACCCGGTGGTTACGGTAAGCAGAAATCTGCGCAGATTTATTTTGGGGAATCCGATACGGCAGTGCCAACCGGTGTGTTTGCGCGGCCTAAGGAGGGTGAGTTTACCCTTGTAGGTAAAAGCGAGAACCTCGTGGGCAAGGAAGGCCCCATCTCCATCGATCAGCTGGAGCATGTTTGGGAAAACCGAAACGGAGATCTTGTTGACGTTCTGCCTGATATTATTAAGCGCAACCAAGAGTTTGCGCCTACCGCACCGCCAGTCGAGGCGCCTTCCGCTGAACCCGTGTCTAGGTTTGCATCGGTCGAAACGCCGTCAGGTCCGATTGATATAACCCCTCCGAAGGGAGCCATATCCGCCACTCCGATTGAGGACGTCGAGCCGATCACGCCTGAGCAGTTCGCCGCTGCGGAGACTGCGACGGCTGAAATCCAGAAGATGATTGCCGGCAAGACGATGCCGCAGGTGGCGCGCGAACTGGGTCAGAATGCCATCCTCGACACCACTCGCACCATCATGCCGCGCGTTGCAAACATTTTGGATGAGTTCGAGAAAGTTGGTATCCAGCTTCGCATTGGCGTTCAGACTAAGGGCAAGCAGGGCCTGCCCGGCATTCAGCTTAAAACGACTGAGCGGGGTCAGACTTCTTGGCGATTGCGGGAACCGTCGGTGAGCGTCGTTGTGGGCGGCATGGATGCGATTATCCCCGGCACAGCTGAAAGAACTCTGGCTCACGAGCTTATCCACGCGGTTACTATACTTGCGATTGATAAGGCGGATAAACTCCCTCCCAACTCTGAAATCAGCAAGGCGGTTAAAGATTTGAAGGCCCTGTCTAGGGTCGTTGCAAAGAGGATGCGTGAAGACGAGAAAGCTGGGACGCTTGGATGGACTAAGAAGTTTAGGCTTTACCGTCAAGATCCCAACGAGATACTCGCGTGGGGCCTGACTGACAGCAATTTTCAGAACTATCTGAAGACCATCCCGACCAAGACGGGCAATGCGTTCACCGACTTCGTGCGCTACATCGGTAAACTGCTTGGCGTGGGTCCAAAAGATCAGAACGCACTCGCTCGGCTGATTGAGATTTCTGACAGGATCATTCCAGAAAGTCAGGCGGGGATTGCTGATGTGACCGCTGGCGTTGTGGCGTCTGCAGTTGAGTTTGGGGGGATTCCGTCATCACCCCCTTCGCCCACGCCGCCATCACCCCCGCCTCCTCCGCAGCAGCCCCCGCCGCCACCTCCTCCGCAGCAGCCTCCGCCGCAGCAGCCTGCCCCGTCGCCGCCGCCTCCCATCACGCCGACCAAAGAGACGCGCGTCGAAGGCTGGGTTCGCAAGATCATCGACCGCTTCGAGCGGCTGCGCGTGGTGCAAAACCTTGGCCAGCTGCGCGCTGGCATCGAGGGTTTCTACGAGGCTGCCCGCAAGTTCGATAGCCGTGCCGGTGAACTGATGGCGAAGTTCAACCGGGACTACTTCCAGCCTATTGAAAAGATCATGAAGGAGGCTGGGCTCAGTCTGGAAACAGTTGACGCCTATCTCTACGCCCGTGCGGCGCGGGCTCGTAACGCGCGCCTGAAGGCCAAGGCGGAGAACGAGATCCGCACCAAGATGTACAATAAAATCATCAGCGAGATGGAGGCTGATGGCGCTACCGAAGCGGAAATCCAAACAGCCATCATTGACGCGGACGCCGACGTTCAGGCGGCGATTGCAAAGGCCGCAGCTGACGGCAAGATTCCTGAATCCGGTTCCGGCATGACGGATCAGGAAGCCGACCGAATAATGAACGGCTACCGAAGTCAGGATTACTTCCCGGCCCTTGAGCGCATCGGCGAGATCTTCAACCGTGCCAACAAGGAGCGGATGGAGAATAACATCCAGCGCGGCCTCGTGTCCCGCGAGATCGGCGAGCAGCTGCTGCGCGAAGAGCCTGACTACGTCCCGATGAAGGGATCCATCATTGACGAGAACCTGACTGAGCCCGCTGAGGACTTCGAGGACGTGATGGGCTACGGCGGCAGCGGCTTCGGTGTCAGCGTCCGCGAGTGGTACGATACGCGCGGTCGCACCAGTCTGGGCTTCTCTCCGCTTGGCACGTTTGTCTCCGATGTGGGCACGTCCATCGTTCGCGGCGAGCGCAACCGCGTTGGCCAGAAGCTGATGACGTTCTTCATCGATAACCCGTCTGAGTCGTGGAAGGTGTTCAGCTATCGGAACCCGCCGCGCAATCGGAACGGCGACATCCAGCGCCCGTCGCCGTTCGACCCGAACTTCATGGTGGTGAAGCGCGGCGGCGACACGTTCTACCTGCGCATCGATGACCCCCTGTTGGCGAAGGCTGCGAAGAACCTGAACCCGCAGCAGATGAACTCGCTCCTGCAGATTTCGAGCAACCTGACGCGCATGCTGTCACGCTCGTTCACGACGGCGAACCCGGACTTCTTCGTGCCGAACGTCTTCCGCGATCTGCAGTCCGCGGCGCTGAACCTTGGTGCTGAGGCGCCCGGTCTGCTGAAGGCGTTCAGGGATAAGATTAAGGACGGCAAGGCATTCCGTAGTGTCGCCGCCTTCGAGTATGGCCGTGAGGGTGGAGATCCCGCGCTGCGCGAACTGTACGAGCAGTTCAAACTCGACGGTGGATCGGTGTCGTGGGTGCAGCGCGAGACGCCGCAAGAGGCCGCGGCTCGGATCCAGAAGGATCTGAAGACGGTCAATGACAGCCTGAAGGATTTGAAGGACGCCCGCAGCGCCAAGCAGGCTATCGAAGCTGTGTGGAATCCGACCGGCAAGGGCTTCCGCGCGATGGTCGGTGCCCTCGAAAGCACCAACGCCACCTTCGAAAACAGTGTCCGCTTCGCCGCTTACAGGGCGGCGCTCGAAATCGGCATGACCCGCGAGCAGGCGGCTATGATCTCGCGCGAGGCGACCGTGGACTTCAACCGTCGGGGTGAGGCTGGCGCTCTGCTGAACGCTCTGTACGCCTTCTTCAATGCCGGCATTCAGGGTAGCGTCCGCACCGCGCGGGCGCTGTCGAACAACCCGTTGAAGACCGGCAAGCTGTCCACCACGCAGGCGGCGCTGCTCGGCATGATGACCACGGCTGCCACGTTGGCAGCTGCGAACGCGGCGCTGTCCGACGAAGACGATGACGGCAAGCTCTTCTGGGATAAGATCCCGGACTACGAGAAAGAGCGCAACCTCATCATCATGAACCCGCTGGACGGTAAGACCTATACCAAGATCCCGATGCCCTACGGCTTTGGCTTCTTCCCGTATCTGGCAACCCGGACGATGGATGCCGCCCGTCGCGGTGACGATCTCGGCGCTGTCGGTCTGGACATCGCAACTGCCGGCCTTGGCAACTTCTCGCCAGTGCAGTTCAGTGCCGGCAACATCCCCAGTTCGATTGCCCGCGCGGCAACGCCGACGATGGGCAAGCCGTTCGTTGAACTCATGCTCAACGAGAACTTCATGGGCAAGCCGATCTACAATGAGCCGTTCGACAAGGGTCAGTCCTACGCCTCTGTCGCCCGGTTCAATACGCCTGAGGGTTACAAGGAACTGTCTCAGTTCCTGAACGACATCAGCGGCGGAGAGGGCAAGCTGAAGGGCAACCTGAATGCCCCTGCTGAGAGCTTCGAATACCTCACAGAGTTTGCCTTCGGTGGCGTGACCAATCTGGCCAAGTCACTCTATCGGACGGGTGAAGAGGGTGATGCCGTGGCCGCTCCTGTGGTCCGCCGCCTTGTTGGGCAGCCGGGTAAGGGGCGCAACGTGGGTGAGTATTACGAACGCGAAGAGCGGGCGCGCGTCGTGAACCAGCAGATGAAGGATCTGACGGGTCTTGAAAGGCGTGCGCTGATCGAGAAGTTCCCGGCGGAAACCAATCCGCGTGTCCAGTCGGCCTTGACCGCTACCCGCTCTGCGGTTCGTAAACTGAACGAAGAGCGCAAGCGCATTCGGAATCTGGATATCGATGAGGGTGTGAAGGCTGAGCGCCTTGAAGCTCTTCGGGAGCGCACCGATGCGGAGTTCGTGCGCTTCAACCGGATCTACAATCAGGTAGAAGAGGCGACCCGCTAAGGTCGCCTCTCTCATCCCTCAGAACGGGACTTCGTCGTCCAGCGGACGCTGCGGCGCAGGCTGCCGCTGAGCGGGTGCCGCTGACCGCTGCTGGGCGGGCTGAGCGCCGTCCTGCTTGGGCTCATACATCGAGACGATGATGCTCTCGCGGCCATCGTTGCCGCCGACACCAGCAGGATTGAACGTGCGGTCGAGCAGGATGTAGGGGCCGTTCTGCCCATCCATCACGACGCCGACATTCTTGAAGCGGCCCTTGGTCTGGCCTTGGCCGTCAGTGTATTCGCCAACCTTGACGACCAGATCGTATTTCTTACCCATTCACTCTCTCCTCAGTTAAACAGTTTGCGCAGCTTCAAGGCGCCGCGCGGTGCCATCAGTTCGGCTTCGTCGAGATAGCCGTTGTGCAGATCTCGCCACTCGCCACGCTCTTCCGGTGTCAGCTTCGCGACGATTTCGCATGCGGCCTCGCACCATTCATCCCAATCGACCATGTCGCCTTCTTCCTGCGGCTCCAGAATGTCGATGTGGAGTTCCTTCTTCTGACGCGGTGCTGCCGTTGTCTTGGCAGCCAGCTTCTCTTCGAGGCTCTGCACCTGCACTTCTGCAGCTGGGGCTTCCTCGAAGTCCGTGATGTCGACCTCGCTGCCGGCGTACTCGTCAGCTTCGACCACGCCTTCCGCCTGATTGTCCACGGCCACGGCGCGCTGCGCTTCGGTCGAGAGCGGCATGTACTTGCTGGCCCGGCGGACCACGGTCTTACGCCACATCTCGGCTTCGTCCGTCTTCCACGGGCCGACGATGTTGCCGTCCTTGGTCTTGGCCGATGAGCGATCACGGATAGCAAGGATCTGTTCTTTGCTCATCACCTCGAACTGGGTCTCGCCGTTCTTCAGCTTCCACACGCAGTAGGCACCGACCATCGCGCCGCGATTGGACAGGCCGTGCTTGTGGACGATGCTGGAGTCCAGACCTTCCACAACCTCGAACAGATCGTTCTCGTGGACCAGCCGGCTCTCGATCTTCAGCACCTCACCCGACTGCATGGCCAGCTTCATCAGGCCCTTATAGCGGGGCCGGAATTGCGCCACGTTCTTCTTCAGGCGCCCATCCCACACCTTCAGGATATCTGCCTCACCCATGTTCTTGTTGAGGCTCAGGCCCAGTTCTGCGGCGCTCAGGCATGCCTTCAGCAGCGAGCCTCGGTCGCACTCCAGCAGATCCATGTTGTCGGCCACAGCGGCGACGACGATGCCTTGGAACTTATCGACGGTCATGGCCTGCGGAAGCAGGCTGCGCAGGTGGCTCTCGCGCATGGCGAGCTCCTGCTTGAACCGGTCCATCGGTTTGGCCGGGAGGTTACTTGTTTGCATTGTTCTGCTCCTCTTCCATGTCTTCGATCATGAGTTCAATCGCGCGCTCAACGGTGGCGCGCAGGGTGGGCTTGAGCGGGTGGCGTCCAGCCACTGAGCGTAGCTTGCCCAGCAGTTCGCGGTTTACCCGCATCATCACGTCTTCTTTCTTCACTTTGACACCGTCACTTTCTTGTAGCCGGAGCGAGCGCCGTAGAACGTGCCGATCATCTGCTCCGTGATCTCAGTGCCGACCGACGCCTTAATGGTGCTGATCGACAGCTTGTGGTCGCCGCACTTCACGACGGCCTTGTCCTGCGACGTGTTCATCTTCTTCATCTCCTCGATGCTGAGGGTCAGAAGCTCGGTCTTCGCTGCGTCCTTCTTGGCCTTGGCCTCCTTCTCAATCGCAGCGTTCTCCTGATACGTCTGGAACAAGTGGGCATGCTCCGTGGTGAGCGTCACCTCAGACATGGGCACGAAGTCCAGCAGGCGCACGACGGCGTCTCCGTCCTTATTGAAGTCCACCGGTGGTTCTTCGCCTGCCCGGACGCTGTCCCAGAACTTCGCGACATGAGATTTAATTTTCGAAATTATTTCCACGCTGCGAGGAACCTTCATGCGGCGTGGCTCGTTCCGTATCAGCGCAATCAGCCAGCCATACTCAGCGCCAGTGCAAGCCATCTGGTGCAGAACCTGAAGGACGTAGTTGTCGGGAGCGCAGGTGATCGTGTCACCTTCGTATTCCCAGCCGTCACCGTGGGCCGACCACTTGATCTCGACCGGGTGACCGCCGTCCGTCTGGAAGTCCAGCGATGCGCCCATGCCGGGACAGTCGTCTGCGGTATAGTAATCGACGACCTTCTCGATCTTCATGTCCCAACGATGCGCCGCCCAGTTAGCGATGCCGCTTTCGAGGAAGGTGCCGGCCTGAACGGATTTGTTGCCCGAGAGATCTTCGGGCGGCAGCTTGCCAGACTTCTCCATCCACAGCTGCCATAGCGTCGTGAACGGGGACATGTCGAACAGCGCCGCGACTTCGCTTGCGCCGATGTGTTGAGATCGTAGCTCGTGCCAGTGCGTCTGGTCACGGACGGATAGTGCTCCCATGTATGCCTCCGGTATTGTTGTTGTGGGCTTACAGGCATACCGCTGTCTACGGTTTTATGTCAAGCCCCTTGTAAACGTCATCGAGAGAGCGGGCTAAGATATAGATTCCGCCGCGCCTTTCCCATGCAAGCTGCCACGCAGCCTGCACCTGACGCTGCTTACCGCGCTGTGCTTTCACCTCGATGGCAAACGCGCGACCCGGGGTAATGACACCCAGCAAGTCCGGGGTTCCCTCCGGCGCCGACTGAATCACGCGAGCCCCGCCGTCCAGAGGGCGGAACTTACCCACGTTGATGCGGAACATCATGATGTCCGTGCGCCGCCCTAAAGCGAGACGGATCTCGGCTTGGAGGATTGCTTCTTTCATTGCAGCGTCACCCCTTCCGTCTCACCGCTCAGGCAATCCATTGCGGCGTTGACCGCTGCGGCCATCGCCACGAAGCACCTGCTGGCCTCGATCTCCTCGATGCCGCGCTCTTCCTGCCACTCATCCAGTGCCCGCAGCAGGCCAACTGACAGCGCCTGTATCAGCGAGAGCGGTATCAAGACCGCATCGAGCTCTGGCTCGTTCCCATCGTCATCTTCCATATTGCTGTCCTCTCTTCTTCGGTTAGCCCGTTCGTGGTCTGAGCGTTGCGCGCCCCCACCTTCTTCGCAATGCGCGCAGCCTCCTGCCCGCAGATGACATTGAACGCCCAGTGCGTCGGGTTCTTATACCCACGCTTGCGCGCGACGCTGGTCAGCACCTTGAACTTGTTCTGGAGCATGCCCTCTGGGGTCGCGACATTCTCCTCACCCTCACGGGCCATCATCACCAGATCGCCATCGACGTGCTTCACCATCCGCGGCTTCACGGGATAGACATGGCCACACACCGGGCAGGTGGGGCTCGGCTTGTGCATGGCAAAGCAGGCGGTGCAGGTCCGAACCGTCTCCGCCTTTTCGCCCTTGCCACGTTCCTGAACGAACCCATCAGCCAGCGACCACTCGCGGTCGTCGTCGATGAACCCATGCCGCGCCGTGTTGCCAGCGTGGTCGAGGATGATGGTCTTCTCCTTGTCAGGGTGAGGACGAATCGCGCGCCCGCATTGCTGCAGGTATAGGCCCAGAGACTTCGTCGGGCGCAGCAGGATCGCCACCTCCACCGCCGGCAGGTCGAAGCCCTCGCTCACCAGATCGCAGCTGGTCAGCACCTGCACCCGGCCTTCCTCGAACGCCTTCAGGACGCCATCGCGTTCCTCTTCGTTCATGCCGCCGTCGATGTGACTGGCCGTGTAGCCAGCCTCCCGGAATTCTGCAGCCACATCCTTGGCGTGTCTCACGCTCACGCAGAACGCGATAGCCTTCTTGCCCGGCGCATATTTCCCGTAGTGCTTGACCGCGCTCCCGGTGATGACGGTCTTCACCATCGCCTCCTCAAGCTGCTTCTGCACGTAGTCGCCCATGCGCGTGCCCACCCCGTTCAGATCCGGTGCGCTCGGCGCATAGACGATGGCGTGGGATAGGAACCCCTGAGCGGTCAATTCAGCCACCGTAGGGCCCATCACCATGTCGCCGAACATCTGACCCAGTCCCTTGCCGTCGAGGCGCTCAGGGGTGGCTGTGACGCCCAATACGCGGGCGCCCGGGAAACCGGCGACAACCTTGCCCCAGCTGGAGTCAGGCGTGAAGTGATGGGCCTCGTCGCCGATGATGAGATCGAATGGCTGCATGCCTTTGATTCGCTTCACGAGCGTGAACACGGAGGCCACGACGACGTTCGCCGTAGGCACGCCGCGATACCCGCCGGTCATCACCGCATGCGCCACGCCAACCTTCTTCAAGGCGGCACTGATCTGCTTCAGCAGTTCGCGGCGGTGGGCCACGATCAGGATGCGCTTGTTGTTCCGGGCCATGCCGGCGGCGATGTATGAAAAGATCACCGTCTTCCCTGAACCGGTCGGGCTGACCAGCAGGGTGTTCTTGTGACCAGAGCGAAAGCTATCGCGCACCGCCTGCACGGCGGATTCTTGGTAATCTCGAAGCTGCATTGTATGTCCTTGTTTGGCAGACATCTTGGCCCGGTCTGCCAGCGGGGGGCGACGTGCCGACTCCCCAATATTGGAAAGTCTTCCCGGCCCGTCCAAGCTCTAATCAATCTTTGCGCCGGCCCTTGGCGATACGCCCGGTCTTTCGGTCGCGATGGAACATCGTCTCGCATTCCATCTTTAGCTCGTGAAGCTCACGGCGCAGCTTTCCCTCGACGTGCATCAAGGCAAAGATAGCTGCCAGCAGAGCAAGTGCAATCAGAATAGTCATTGTTCGCACCTCCATATCTCGCTGGACGTAGCCAGATTGCTCGGCCAGCCGAAGTCCTCAGTGAAACTGCGCTCCTCGAACAGCAGCATATTCGTCGGTCGAATCAGGAGCCTGTCCCCCTCCGTCCGCATAAACATAAACTCTTTGCTCTGCTCCGGCGCCGCGCTGAACCCATCGTCCCGCGGGCAAGCCGTGAACAGATAACGCGCCCGGTGATCTGTGCAGTCATAGCGCGCCGTGAGATCCGACAGATACGCATAGCGCACGACGTCGAACTCATGGCCGTAGCAATCCCACACCTCCGCCTGCCTCAGCGTCCAGTGTGGCTGACCGGGCTTGGGACTGAACGCAATCGCATGAGGTGGGACACCGCGGTAAACGGCGCCGCACTCCAGCATGACGTGGCAACCCCAAGCCCGACCCGGTTCACTGCGTATGGCGAACCACACCGCAGGCTCCCAGCCTTCCCCGTCGCGCCGGATCAGGGCGCTCGACACCCAGACATACTGGTGCAGGGGGATGTCCCGGCTACTCATGGCCAGATGTCGTCGTCGTATAGCATGTCCAGCGTCTCCTGCTCGGTCGCCTTGTTACGGACGATCAGGAAGATCGCAGTCGCAAACGTCGCGACCATGACTGCCAGCAGGTATCGGCCCGACATAGTTACCCCTGATCCCCCCTGATCCACATGTGAGTGCCCCACTCGAATGGCGGGCCGCATAGTTGGTCGTTCACATCCACAACCATCAAGCCGCGCTTGTTGAATCTCAAGGACAGAGCGGCGATTTGCTCTTTGGTAAACCCGCAGTGCTCCATCTCCTCTTTGAGAAGGCCCGTCAGGTAATGACCATCGTTTTGCAGGTCGTATTCTAGATTCGCAACCATTTCGAATTACCCCTCAATCTTCAGCGGGCAGATGCGATAGCCGACGTTCAGCACAGTGCCGTTGTCGTAGCGGCAGAAGTGATTGCCGTTGGCATACCACTCAGCGACGAGGTAGCTCGCCAGAGCCAGCGCCGGGGTGGCGGCGGTCACTGCAATCACAGCGGCGATAATCAGTTTCTTCATGTCAGATCTCCTGTTTCTCAGCTTACTCGTAACGCCACACGCGCACACCGCCATCGGCCAAGCGGACGACGAACTTCTTACCGTAGCGCCGACCCGCATGTGACGCAGTGCTGGTCATCGAGCGGAGCGGTGCGCCCTCGACGAAGAAGCTCTGCCCCACTTCCAGCTTCGTCCACGGATACTTCGGACGCCGGCTGCTAGGCTGGCGCGCTGCCGGGATTGCGTAACCATCTTCAACTTGGAATGTCATTCTGTCCTCCGGTTTTTTAAACTTATAAGTCACGGCGATACCGCTCGTCCCTAAATATCACGTTTGCTTCATCAGAGCTAATACCAAACGTGTATGTCAACTCGTGCGGCTCACGTTCCATCAGTGTGGAATCAGGCCATGCGCGCACCGTCTGGAGCGCAAGCTCGAAGCCCTTCGATCTCTTCGTCAGTTTCATAACCCTACTGGCCACTCATGTTTCGGCAGAAAGATCCCGCGCGACATCGCCCCCTTGAAGCGGATCGAGTTTTCACTCTTCCGCGCACTCGGATGGCGCAGCAACACGCCCGACCATCCTTCGTAATAGGTCGACGTCTGCATTATCTTGTTCATGCCGACGATGCTCTGACCAATCCACACCCCGACCGCCAGCCCATGCTCGATCTCAACCTTCAAGCCGACGCGCGACAGCGACTCGTCCGCAATCTTCAGGCCCACGTCTGCGTGCTCTTGCCGGGTGAAGGAGATCAGCAGAAGCTCACCAATCGTCCGGTCTTGCACGCCATGCACGGTTTCAACGCGGATCGCACTCTGCACGATATGATCAAGCAGCACCCGATCCTCACGCTCCGACTTCACTTGCAGAAACTCGTCGAGGTTCACCGTGTTCAGGTATTTCTCGCACTGCTTCATGTCCAACCGCTTCGTGCTGTAGAGGCTGAAGTTCCCAGCCATCAGCGTCCCTAGCTGGTCACCGATGCGGCGGTTGGCCAGCACCGTCGCAATCGTTTCTTTGAAGACACCAATGTTATGGCGCAGCGTGAACAGGTTGTGCAGTTGCCGCGCCAACAGCCTTTGCGGCATGTCGTCTGGTATCCCAGCGGCCAGATTGAGGAATTCCTTGAAATTCTCCTCCTTCTTGCGCCGCTCCTCAGCCGTGAACGATTCCATTGGCCTGATCGTCAGCACCGCCGTGCGCGTCAGGTCGGCAGCTTCCTTCAGGCCCACGCCAATCGACGACATCAGGAACGCAGACCGCATGGTGAAGGCCCGCGCTTGGTGGTTCGCTGACCCCTTCATGATGCGCCCACGCCCTTCGGTCGACGCCTGCCGCATCAGATCAAGCACCGCCTTACGACGCGCCGCCATCTGCATCTTATACTTATCGTCGCCGTCTTCAGCTTCGTCGAAAATCACAGGCATGGCGTCGTTATCGATCATCTGCCGGATGCCAGCTTCCGTCGTAGCCCCCAGTGGATAGAGCCCTAGACCGCCAAGGCAAGAACCCGCCACAAGATTCACGATTGTGGACTTCCCTGACCCTTGGTTACCCGTGACCCATGCGTGGGTGCGCCAATCCAGTCCACCACACACCACCGCCGTTGCAATCCAGCCAGCCAGCAGGTCTCCGTAGATCGGGGCATCCCATTGCACCTTGTTGCACAGTTCACGGATTTTGCGCCCATCATCGTCGGTCGCCTGCTGGCTGTAATCATGCACATCCAAGATAAGGCTTTGACTTTTACTGTAAATCCAGCGGCTCTTAATCCGAACGAACGAAATATTGCGCGTTTCCGCACCGGGCCGGCTGACGATCAGCTTGCCGCCCGTGTTCATAATCGCCCGTTCAACGCCGTCCTCTGCCTTATCAATCCAGACACCGCGCCCGCGCAGTCGCCTCGAATCATACACGTCAACGTCGTGACACATCTTCATAATTCGCGCGCCAGCCATAATCCAATCAACGTTCTTCCCATCCGGTTTGCCCTGAGGCGCGCCCCAGTGCCCCGGGTCTGGATAGATATTGATGCACCCCTTCTGGCTCATCAAATAGCTCGGATCGTATGTGTCCACCTGCTGCCCGGCCTGCGACATAACCATAAATTTATTTTTATCGAACCCCAGCGGTCGCCACTCACGCGCGGGCTCCTCGTCAGGGTCATCGCCCTCCAGCGGTGTCACATCGACGACCACCTCAGGCACCGCCGCGCGCTTCAGTTCCCGGCGCAGGATGTCCGTGATCTGCTGCGGCTTCGCCTTCAACGGCAGCGTGTCGGCCAGATCCCAGCCATCCGGGAACACCGCACTCAGCGTCACAATCGACACCGGCACACGGTGCTCACCCAGTTTCTTCTGAATCTCCAGCGCCGCCTCGATGCCCGGCGTGTCGTTGTCAGGCCAGACCACGCAGCTATGCCCAGCCAGAAGGCTCCAGTCCGTCTGGTCGACAGCCTTCGCCCCGCCCTGCCACGTCGTAATGACCCAGCCCTCAGGCACATATTGCGCTGCACCATCGGCGGCCTTCTCGCCCTCGACGATCAGCACCGGTGCGCTCGGCGATGCCGCCAACAGGTCGCCGTTATACAGCGGGCGCTCCTTGCCGAACCCGGACGTGAGAAACTTCTTCCCGTCCCAGACAATCGGCCTGATCTCTTTGCGCGCACCCGGCGGATTCCACCGTGCCACCGCCCCAAACGCGGCGCCATCAGCCATGCGGTAGATCCACATCGCATCAGGCTCTGGGCCGAGAGACTTCCGCAGCGAGTCCGGGATCACCACCGGCTCAGGCATCGGCGTGACGATCTCGGCCTTAGCCGTGATGTCCTCAGCAATCGCCAGCGCCTTCAGGTCTACCTTACGCATGGGTCAGGCCCAGCATTTCGGCGAAGCCATTGATGGTTTCCTGCAGGCTGTCGCCGAACAGCTTCATGGACAGATCAATCATGTCGCCCTTCTCGCCCGTCGCGAAGTCCTGCCAGCGCCCGGTGCTGAACGATACGCCCAGCGATGGGTTGCGGTCGTCGCGCCACGGCGCACACGCCAGATACCAACCGCCCTGCCGCTTGCCACCCGGCAACCAGTCACGGCACAGCGCCTCAATGTGAGACGGGCTCAGGCGATCCTTGATGTCACGGATGGAGTAAGACCGGGACTTGACGGATACGGCGGGGGAACAGGGGGGAGCACGCCTCCCGCCGCTCTTGTGGTTTTTAGGCAAGCCTTGGACATCGCCACAATTCCCGGTCATTTCGATATTATCCCTCTGTATCCGCGCCGTCAAACGCGGGGGCGCCAATGCTACAGTTTCAAATTGAACTGACAAGCCTGTCAGCAAAATTATTCGTCAGCATCAGCATCGTAAATGCCACTGACAAAGCTAAACCTATGGAAACGCTTAGGGATTTCCGACAGCACATAGGTGTGACCCTGCGCGTCCTTCCACTCCCCGAACTTCGTCAGCCGAATCCGCAACATCAGTGCCTCTGGATCAACCTTGATGTCCCACTGCTGCTCCTGCTCGTTCGTGCAGTTACCCAACAGCATGATCGGCTTCCAGCCTTTACGCAGGGTGCAATCCATCTCGCAGATGATCATCTCGGTCGGACTGACAGGCTCCAGCACCTCGAAGGGCAGGATACTCCCATCTTCGGTGCAACGGTTCGCAAACCGCATCAGCCCGCCCTCCGGCCCGTCCGCGCTTCAACCGCACGGCGCAGCATCAGCGGGGTGAATCCCCACATCCGCATCGCCTCGCTGTAGTGCTTCACCAACTCCGCAATCTCCGCGTCAACGGCATCCATCTGCAACTTCAGCGCATCGCGCCTGTCAAACTCAGCAGCCGCAGCCGCAATCACTTCATTCTCAGTCATGCTCCCCCTCCCCTCAGTGCTTCGCGGCTGGCCGCATGCCGTATTCCCGGAGCAGATCCAGCGCCCGCTCCATCTCGGCATACAGGCGACCCGGTATGATGCTGTCATCCGTGAATGCGTCGAACGCATCCACCAGATTGTCCAGCACCCGCAGCGCCCGGCCAGCATCGCGCGCCGTCAGGTCGCCCGGCTTCTCCAGATGCATCGCGCTGATCAACTGATCCCGCGTGATCGACTTCAGCAGGTCGCCCAACTGCGCCCACGCCTCAGTCTCATCCTCGGCCCTGATGCCGAAGCACAGATTGAATTCATGGTGTTTCATATTTCCCCCTCCCAATCGATTCCGTCGGTCAGTCCGTAAATCGCGTCACGCAAATCCTTCGGCAGCGCCGCCGCATCCACAGACACGCCCAGTATCTCAAGCTCGTCGATCTCAGCGGTCTCCTGCACAGGCTCCCACCATGATGGTGAGCGCGGCACACCGTAGTCGGCGCGCTCCATCTGGCAGACGAACGTCACCCGCAGGTCTTCGCTTTCGTATGTCGCAGTCGCAATCATCTCAGTCACTCCGTCACAGTGATAAAACTGCTCGTCGGTATCAGCACCACGCGCTCGACATCGCGGCTGTCGTCCCGGTCATAGCGGCCCCCGGTGGATACCGTGTGTTCGACAGGCACCTGCACGATGCCCAGTTCATCCGTCCACTGCACCGCCAGCAGCGCGTCAGCGCCCCTCGCGTCGATGGCGCATAGCGCATTGTATTTATGCTGACTCAGCAGATAGGTTTCGTATCGCGCGCGCTCATTCCTACGCACTTTGATCTCAACGACACGGGGTCGCGGCTGGCAGCGGAAAACGGCATCGTATGGCGCGAACGGGTCTCTGGGCGCAGTGGCCGTCAACCCGAAAGCGCGCTCCAGTTTTGCGATGACGCCCGCCTGATTGACGCGATCCGCATCGCTTTCATAGACGGGTCGCGTCATTCCCCCTTCTCCTTCTTCATCTGCCTCAGGTGGCCCATGCTCCGCGCTCGGCCATTCGCCACAGCCCGTGCGTGTATCTCTGGCCGGTTCTTCTTCAGCGCCTCGCCAAATCTCGATAGACAGCCCCAGCCACACGCCCGGCCCAGTTCCGAGAGAGTCAACGTCTCGTCATACTGGCCCGGCGCCGGCAGCGTTCTCGGCCCACGACGGCGGTGCAGCCCCGTGTCCTTGCGCCACAACCGGACAGTCTCTCGATCCACGTCCAGCCGCTGCGCCAGTTCCTCATTGCTGCGATCCGCCAGCGCCGGGAAAATCTCCGGCACCGGAGTCCCTCGCGCAATCACCGCCTTCACCTGCGACAGGTGCGCCCGCGCTTTCTCAGACAGGCGCACAGGCGTCAACTTCTGCCCATCCCACCACATGAACCTACGGTCGTGGATAATCACACGCCTATCCGACATCGCCCTCGCCCATCACACATCCCCTCAAATTAATTCGCCATTAACTCGCCATTAATTCGCCGCGCCTCGAAATTAATTCGCCGCGCCTTCGCAGATAAGATCGGCAACGGTTGCGCCGTCGAACCAATAGTTGTTGATGGCGTCCATCGCGCCTTTGACCCGCTCACCAGCCGCCATGCGAATCTTCAGCGCCTCATTCAGCGCGGCTAGTTCGTCGGCGGTGTAAACGTAATCGGTATTATCGTGCGTGAACATCACTCCGTCCCCTCTACCCTGTTAATCATCTGCTGCACGTCATACAGCAACCGCGCCGCGCTATTCGGCTCCATGCCGCCATAGCCGTCGGATTCGTAATCGGCATACCGATCCAGAAATTCCGCGCACTCGGCCAGCATATCCAGTATTTCTTCCATCATTTCCGCCGCTCCCTCTCAGCCTGCGTCCACCGCGCCAGCGCCTCACGCGCCACCTGCGCGGCCTCGTCACGCACCCGGCGGGCATGAACCCACCGCGCCCGCTCCTGCTCCGCAATCGCTGCATCCAGCGCCTGCAATGCCTGCTGTCCCGTCATTTCATCGTTCCTTTTATAAGGCCCATCGGCGTCATTGACATCGCCCGCTCGTAGGCGTTCTTCTTCTTCACCGCCGATTTAAACTGCTGCTCCCTCAGCCACAAAAGCTCCTCCAGCACCTCCAGCATGTCAGGCGCGGCAGCGATCAATCGCGCATTCGCATCTGCGGTCTGCGCGTCCCAATCTTTCTCCATGGTGCAGACTGGCAGCCAGCGTGCCTCGCCATCAGGCCCCGGCTCGCACAGCGCCTCAACCCCTTTCTTGATCCCGAACCCCTTGCGGGTAACGAACCACGGCCCCGGCGTGTGTCCCGTCATTTCAATTCCCCCTTCGCATTCGCGATTTGCCAGCGAGCATCGTCCTGAAGAATTTCGTCTCGCACGTCCCAAGACGGTGAGTCCCTTAACGCGCCATGCCTCTCAACCAGATGCTCCAGTGTGGCCAATATCCGCAGCGTCGTATCCGCCGCCCGCCTCAGATCGTGCATTACCTCGCGCATGTGCGAGCCAGCCGGGGCCTCCAGCGCATCCGCTGCATAGGCCAGTGAACCAGCCGCAGCGACCAGCGTTTCCATCACACCCTTCGTCATTTCACTTCTCCCTTCGCTTTCGCTATCACTGCCGCAATCGCCGCCAGCACTTCGTCTTCCTCGCCCTCGTAATTCGACACCTCCAGAGAATCACGCGCGACCTCCAGCATTTTCAGCATGTCAGGCGCGGCAGCGATCAGGCGGGCATTCGCCATCGCCGTTGCATCGTTATGCAAGCCGGGTTGTCCAAACGAGTGGGCGTTCGTCGTGCAGATATCCGCGACATTCTCTCGCTCAATTTCCACCTGATATCCGACCGCAAACCACGGCCCCGGCGTGTGCGTCGCGCTCATGCTCCCTGCTCCCTGATAGCAACCGCCTCAGCGACAATCTCAGCCGCCATGACGTGCAGCGTGTTCAGCCGGTCATAGTGCGCGTTGCGGTCGATAGTGCAGCGGTCAATGTCGCCCGGATAATCCCGGCCATGCGGCGTCACCTGTTGCAACGCCTTGATGGCGTCCTGCAGGGCGTCATAGGCGGCGATGCGCGGGTCGATCAAATCGCTGGCGCTGCTGCCGTTGTGGTTCAACGTGGGTGTGATCATGCCCTTCACTCCGGGTAGAAACAGAGGTCGAAACTGTAATGCGGCTCCGCAAATATCCCGCACTGGCACAGCGCCTCACTCGCCACGATGGCCCATTCATACGGGCCAGCCTCGAACGATACGCGCCAGCTGTCGCCTTCCTGCCGGATGAAGCATTCCTTGTCCGGGTTGCAGCCGATAGCAGCCGCAAACTTGCACATCGCGTCATAGGCGGCCTTCGCCCGGCCCTTGCAGCTTTTGCGCTTGCTCGCAGCCAGCGCCACCCACTCGGCAATCAGCGCCGCGCCGTGGCCATAGTAATGGCCCTCGCCCCGGCGGGCATAATCCAAATTCAGCATCACACAATCTCCCTCAAACAGCGGCCAGAACGGCCAAGATAATCACCAGCGCGGCAACAGCCAGCGCGGACTGCAAGCGGCTTTCGCTCATGCCCGCGCCTCAATCGCATAAATCACACCACCCGGCAGGAACGCATCAGCGCAACCCGGATGATCAGTGTCCACTTCAAAGCAAATCGGGTTCAGCGCCTGCACGTAATCGCAAGCCGCCTCGAACGTCTCGAATGTGCCGCGAAGGGTGCGGTGTGCAACCCCGGACGCCTCGTAAACGGTGAACAATCCAACAGTCATTTCTAAACCCTCCGTATCAAACGGCCCGTCAGAACCGTAACGCAGCCTCTAATTCAGCATGACGGTTCACGCAACAGTAAATCAGCACCGAAAACGGAGCTTTCACATCCGCAATCGGATCGACAGGGAAACGCCATCCGTCGATTAAGATTGTCTTACAACGAAGGCTTAACCCATTGAGATTGCTCATGAAACAAAATGTCACGGGCCAAGCCCCTGAAACCAAACGATAAAACAGCGTTTTGAAACGGGTGAAACGCCCCTGTGACGGTTGGCTGTTTCACTCCAAGGCGCTGATAACATTACCTAAATCGGGGCAAAAATCGAAATGAAACGGTTTTTCGGGAAATATAGCCCCATATATAACACACACCCCCTACTGTATTATGTATACAACGCACCACCTCCTTATAACTATATATATCTAAATCTCGTTTCATTTATAATAATAATAAGAAAAGGGATGGTTTTTCAAAGGCTTGGAGTGAAACGGGGGGTGTGACAAATGGCGTTTTTCTGTTTCAAAGCGCCTTTTTATGCAGCGAAAACAAGCTCTTAGCCCGTGACACAGCAGATAGGCGCTGTCTGTCGCGTCAACAGGCGCTGCAACAGCCGGGTTGCCAGACATGCTCTGTCGGCATGGCCGATTTTAAAGCCCGCTGAACGCCTCTCTGGGGCTGGGGGATGTGGGGGCGCTGGCGACAGACAGGCGCTGCCAGCGCGCCTCTGGGCCTGTGCAGCGGGCAAAAAAAGCCCGGCGCTAAGGCCGGGCCAGTTTGGGGCTGGGGGATGTGGATCAGCGCGCCAGCATGGCCTTTAGCTCCGCTTTGATCTCGCGAGCCTTGTCCCCGCGCCATGATGTAGCATTCGAGAGGAAATACCGGACAACGCTCTCGGCATCATCGTAGTAATATCTGTCGCTGATATCGGACAACGCGCGCATCGCGGTAAGATATGGCACGGCGGCATAATTCGGCTTTGTCCAGTCGCGCTGGATATCGCGCGCGATGGCATGCAGCGGGCGGGCGGCGGTGGCGGTGTTCATGGTCTCTTGCTCCCTATCTGGCCAGAAGCGGCCATATAGCCGCCCGCGCGTGACGGGCGGCCCTATGGTGGCTTTAGGCGGCGGCGATGGCGCTTGCCTTGCGCTTGCTAGGGCCATGCGCCGGAAAGCCGATAATGGCCTTGCGGTTGGCAATGGCGCAAAGCCCGCATGTTTTGCACGTCACGTTGTCCGATATCGTTGCTGGGCATATGGCAACCTTGCGGCCATCCGGCGTGACAGTGGCGCGCGTTGCATCAGCCGGCAGCACAACAACAACAGGGCCGGCGTTGCTGGCGGCTAGTTCATCAGCATGCGCCAGATTGTTGGCGCTTAGGTTTACCGTGAAACCCATAGCGTTTGCCGCCGCTATCGCGCCACCGTTGCCGCCAGCGAGCGGCTTATGGGTATAGGTAAAGCCGCGCTTGCCGCGATTGGCCTTTACCAGTGCAGCGAGCGCGGCAACGTCAATTGCATCACCAATGCCGGGGAGATCCCCGGCTTGATTGTGGCGCCATAGCGTACCATTGGGAAGCGCGGCGATTTCGGACATTGCGGCATCCCATGCCATGCCCATCTTGTGGGCCGTCACCTTGCGCCACAGTATCGCCAGCGGACCGGCTTCTGCATAGCAACCATTTGCCTTGAGCGGACATGCATGGGGGCATGTTTCCTCACTGGTAGTGGTGACGGGGATATCACCCGTTTTGCTGTTGCGGCTTTTGCGGGTGACTTGGATGTAATGGGTTGTCATTGTCTGTTGCTCCCTCTCTCTCGGTTAACGCAATATCTCGGCACACTCGAGCAAGCGCACTAGCTCTCGCGCCCATTGTTCCGCCTCGCGTTGCTTGCCGCATTGCTTGTAGGCGATGGCCTTCGCCATAGCGCGGGCGACTTCGCTGCGGTCAATCATTGTCTGTTGCTCCCTGTGGTGGCGGGCCGGCGCTGTGGCCGGCCCTGTGGTGGTCAGGCGTTGCAAATGTCGTCGCGATATTCGTCCATGGTCTCCCATTGGCGCTGCAACGCAACGCGATACTGCCCCGGCGTTTGGCGGCGCATTTCTACAACGTGGCGGCTGTCGCCTGTTGTCTCAACAATCCAGTGCGCCCCGGCGTTGTAGTTGGCGTGCAGCCATTCGTTCAGGTCGACAACACGCGCCAGCTCTTCGTCGCTGGCGTCAGGCTCTTCAGTGACGTGAAAATGTGCGCGGTAGAATTCTGCATCTGTCGCGCGAGCCGTTACTTCCATAATGGTTTCGCATTCGGTCTCGCCCCACGTGTAGCGGCTGGTGATTACGTAAATTGTCATCTTCGTTTTTCCTCTCTGTGCTGCAGTTTTTTCTTTTGAGCCTGCCATATCGCAACACATAGCGTCAACAGCCCACTTCAACAGACCGCACCAGATGCGGACATATATTCAGCCGGATGTGGTGCAATGCCCTGCCCGTTTCCGGCTGGGGGCGGCTCTGGCACTGCCCGCGCACCCCCACCCACCCACTCGCGCCCGCGAGGCCGGGGTTTTATCCTATATATACCCACTCTCCCCCACATTTCGCTCCAAATCCGTCTGGGCTACGCACAGACCCCCCACCCGCTAAAACACCCCCCTTTCGTTTTAACTGTGGTTCCATATATAATAATTTATTGCGCTGAACGGTTTGGATGATTATGTTTGCTGGCATGGATGATTTAGACACGATAACCGCTGAGGAGCGGGACGCGATTTTCGCGCGTGTTTATGTTGAGCAGCGTGCGCTGAAGAAGGGGAACGCGGCTGAGATTGCGTGCGTCAGGGCTGGGATTACGAGTCCTGAGTTGAACATGTCGATTGTTGCATCGAGGCAATTGGCGCGGCCTGAGGTTCAGCGTTTGATTATGGCGGCTGAGGCTTCGGGTGTTGATGTTGAGCGCCGGGAATACACGCGGGATTTGTTTTTGGATGAGTTGCAGGCTGTTGTTCAGGCGGCGATGGACAAGGGTGCGTATCCGAGTGCGATTAGTGCTGTGAAGACGCAGGCACAGTTGCTGGGGATGTTGGATCAGACGGTGAATGTGAACCACTCGGTGAGCGCGAAGGATCTGGATTTGGCGACGCTCAGGGCGATGGTTGCGGATCGGGCGAGGCCGGTGAAGGTGATTGAGGGGACGTTGGTCCGGGGCATTGGAGATGATGTATGACGCAGCGTCTGACTGGGATGAGAAACGGCACGATTGCCAGAATGTATTTGGGTAACAGGATATACAGTCCTGCTGTTACCAAGAGTTCGGGTTTGATAATTTCTGCGCCTCACAACGGGAGTAGAATTGCGATACAGGCGAAGCCTATTCTGCCATTGGCTGATTACGAAAAATGGTTTCGGGGCGGCAACTGCAGGTTAGGCGGTAAAAGCAGCCCAGCGAAGATAAGGCGGATTGTGATTATGCGCAGGCAGGGGTCGACTTGGAGAGAGTGCGGCGTGGCGGTGGGTGCAACGGAAAAAACCGTTAAAAACTGGGTTGAGTTTCTGCCCTTGGATTTGGCTGTTTAGATGAACGACGACCTGACGCTGGATGAATTGCTGGCGGAGTTGGTTTCCCGCGAGGAGGCGATATCGTCGTTTGCGAAGTATGTTGAGTATGTGAGTGGGTTGACGCCGCCGCCGCATTTGCGGTTGGTGTGTGAGAAGCTGGATGCGGTTGCGCGGGGTGAGATTCGCCGTTTGATGATCAGCATGCCTCCGGGTCACGGGAAGTCGTTTGCGGCGTCTCACTATTTCCCGGCGTATTATCTGTCGAAGAACCCTGACCGGAATGTGATTTTTGCGACACACAAGCAGGAGTTGTCGGATTCGTTTGGTTTGAAGGTGCGCAACGTCATCAAGGGTGACGAGCATCGGCGGCTGTTCCCGGGCGTTGGGATCAGCGCGGACAAGACGGCGGCTGGGGAGTGGATGACGACTGGGAGTGGTGGTTATCACGCGACCGCGGTTGGGGCGAACGTGACGGGTCGTCGTGGGGACATATTGATTGGGGACGATTTGCTGTCTGGGATTCAGGCGGCGGAGAGTGAGAGTGAGCGTAACAAGTTGTGGTCGTGGTATGGCGCGGATTTTTTCACGCGCCGGAAGAACAAGGACACGCCGATAGTTTTGATTGGGACGCGCTGGCATCTGGGTGACCACATGGGTCGTCTGGATCAGGCGGAGAGGGATGGTGAGGGGGAGAAGTGGGAGCGGGTGATATTGCCCGCTATGGCGGTGGATAAGGACATTCTTGGGCGCAAGCCCGGGGATGCACTGTGGCCGGAGCAGTTCCCGAAAGAGGAACTTGAGAATATCCGCCGCCAGCCATCGACGACGTCTAGGATCTGGTCGTCGTTGTATCAGCAGAACCCGGTGGTTGATGATGGGGGTATCATCGATCAGACGTGGTTTAAGTGGTGGCGCTCCCCCGAGCCGCCGAAGGTGAAGTATGTTTTGCAGGCATGGGACACGGCGCTGACGGCGAACAAGACGTCGGCGTTTAGCGCGTCGACGACGTGGGGTGTGTTTGACGACGACAATGGGATTCCAAACCTGATTTTGCTGAGTGTGTGGCGGGAGCGGGCTGAGTGGCCGATTCTGAGGCGCATGGTGCAGCGGATGGCGACGGATTACCGGGACGATAACTATAAGCTGCCGATCAAGGCATCGCGGGAGCGGGCGCCGGATACGGTGCTGGTGGAGGCGAAGGCGAACGGTCAGATGCTGATACAGGATCTGGGTCGGGCCGGGATTGTGGCGACGCCGTTTAACCCGGATAAGTTCGGCGATAAGATTGCGCGTGTGCGGCTGGTGACGGATTTGATTGAGAACGGTCGGGTATGGCTGCCGACGATGAAGAATTCGCCGGATCAGTTGAGGCCGTGGGCGCGGGATTTTATGGAGCAGTGCGTGCAATTTCCGGCGGCGGATTCGCGGGACTGGGTCGACACGATGACGATGGCGTTTTTGCGGATTAAGCAGAGTGGCTGGGTGGCGAACACGGAAGATCCGTATGAACCCGTGTATGACACGCCGCTTGAACCTGTAAGCTTCTATTGGTAAGGTGGACTATGGCACGCAGACCGACATCGCTCGCTGACACGCTCCGCCCTGCGTTCGAGGGAATTGGCGGCGTCGATGTGGATTTGCCGTTGGATGCCGCCGATATTGAGATCGACGACGACGGCCCGGCGATGGTTGACGGCGCGGAGTTCACGGAACTGGACGACGGCGGGGTCGAAATTGATTTCGAGCCGGAGGTCGAGCGGCTGGAAGATGCGCCGTTTGACGCGAATCTGGCGTTGTACATGGACGATATGGACATGAACACGCTCGGCGAGACGTTGCTGAGCGGTGTCGAGGAAGACAAGCAGTCGCGTGGGGACTGGGAAGCGACGATGTCTGAGGGCATCAAGCTGATGGGTCTGAAGATTGAGGACCGCACGATGCCGTTTAAGGGTGCGTGCGGCGTCTATGACCCGCTGATGGCTGAGGCTGTGGTGCGCTGGCAGGCTGTGGCCGCTGGTGAGTTGATGCCGGCGGCTGGACCGGTGAAAACGCAGGTGATTGGGGTCGCGAACGAGCAGCTGGAGGCGCAGGCGTCCCGGGTGCAGCAGTTTATGAACCTGTACCTGACGGAATTGGCGCCGGAATTCTACGAAGAATTCGACCAGATGCTGTTTTGGCTGCCGCTGGTGGGTTCGACGTTCAAGAAGACGTATCAGGATCGGCTTCTGGGGCGTCCGGTGAGCCGTTTCGTGCTGCCGGATAACTTCATCGCGTCGTATGGCACGACGGATTTGGCGACGTCGCCGCGGTTCTGCCACATCACGCCGATGACGCGCCGGAATTTCCGGTTGGCGCAGCTGGCGGGCGTGTATCGGGACATCGATCTGGGTGATCCGCAGGCGGACGATAGCTCGCAGACGCCGATTCAGGCGGAAGTGGACGGCGTTCAGGGCGTGGAGCCGGGTGCTGAGGGCACTGAGGAGTACCGGATCTACGAAGTGTACGCGGATCTGAACCTTGTGGGGTATGAGAACGAGGATGGCATCCCGCTGCCGTATGTCGTGACGATTGAAGAGGGGACCCGGAAGGTTCTGTCGGTTTATCGGAACTACGACGAGGGGGATCCGACGTTTCAGCGGAAGAACCCGTTCACGCACTATAAGTTCATGCCGGGGGTGGGGTTTTACGGTCTGGGTTATGCGCACTTGCTGGGGAATTCGGCGAAGACGGCGACGTCGATCCGCCGTCAGCTGATTGATGCGGGCACGCTGAATAACTTCCCGGGCGGCTTGCGCGTGAAGGGCATGCGGCTGGAGGACAATAACATTGGGATTGGTCCGACGGAGTTCCGTGAGATCGATACCGGCGGCTTGCCGATCCAGAACGCGATCATGACGATGCCGTATAAGGAGCCGTCACAGGTATCGCTGGCGCTGCTGAAGGAAACCTACGAAGCCGCCCGGAATCTGGCGAACACGACGGAGATTGCGGTCGGCGAGGGGCGTCAGGATGCGCCTGTAGGCACGACAGTGGCGTTGATGGAGGCGGCGACCCGTCTGCAGTCGGCGACGCTGAAGCGCTGCCACAGGGCGTTTAGCCGCGAACTGAAGCTGATTGCGGATCTGTTCGGGAAGTATCTGCCGGATGAGCCGTATCCGTTCCCGGTTCGGGGCGGCATGGCGGCGATTATGCGCGAGGATTTCGCGAATAACATCGACGTGATCCCGGTGTCGGATCCGAACATTTCGTCGTCGGCCCAGCGGATGATGCGGGCGGAGGCGTTGCTGCGGTTTGCGACGCAGCAGCCGGATCAGCACAATCTGCGGGAAGCGTATCGGCAGATGTACGTCGAGATGGGCGTTGCGCCTGAGAAGATTGAATTGATTCTGGCGCCGGAGCGTCAGAAGCCGCGTCCGTTGGATCCGCTGACGGAGAACCAGAACGCGATTGTGGGCATGCCGCTGGTGGCGGGTGCGTATCAGGATCACGACGCGCACATCGCGGCACACGCGCCGATTGCGCAGGATAATCCGATTCTGCAGGCGCACATTAACGAGCACTTGGCGCTGAAGATGCGTCAGCAGGTTGAGCAGATCATTGGTCAGCCGCTGCCGCCTCCGGGCATGCCGATGCCTCCGGAGCTTGAGAACCAGCTGGCGGTCATGGTTGCGCAGGCTATGCAGCAGCTGGCGCCGATGTATAAGCCGCAGCCTGAGGTCGATCAGATGGCGCAGGTTGAGATGCAGAAGCTGCAGATCAAACAGGCGGATAATGAGCGTGATGCTCAGGTGGAGCTTGCGAAGGCTCAGATGGAAGCTCAGACTGACGCGGCGAATCGCGCATCGAGAGAGAAGATTGCGGCAATGAAGCTGCAGTCGGAGGCCCTGCGGAACCTTGGAGGTTTTCAATGAAGACGACTGATATGCGGGCCAAGGCTCGTGCGATTTTCGGCCCGGCGATTGCTGAGCCCATGCCGAACCAGCCGAACGGTGCGAAGGCGCTGCAGCAGCGCGCGAACGCTCGCCCGATCCCGACCTATAAGGTTGGCGGTCCGGTGAAGAAGATGTCGACGCCTGCTGAGAGCGCAGCTTCTGGGAACCGCATGGCGCGTGAAGAAGCCGATGAGATGCGGTTCATGGAGATGATGGAGAAGAAGAAGCGTCCGATGCCGTCGCCTGCAGAGTCCGTGAAGTCGGGCAACCGCATGGCGCGCGAAGAAGGCGCTGAGATGCGCAAGATGAGGATGGCTGAGGGCGGTAAGATGCCCGATCTTACCGGTGATGGTAAGGTCACTCGGGCCGATGTCCTCAAGGGGCGCGGCGTTAAGGGTTTCGCTAAGGGCGGCGTTCAGACGTCGTCGGATACCGCACGCAAGCTGGCCACCGAGATGGGCGGCATGAGAAAGGGCGGCAAGGTTAAGCCCGTTGAGCTCGACATGAAGGGTCTGGAGGAAATGTCCCGGCCCCGTGCCCCGCTACCGAATCTTGAGAACAGGGTGGCGGAAGCCCGCAACCTGAACACTGTGCGCGCCAAGGAAACTTCCGAAGCGGCGAAGGGCAAGTCGTTCAAGGAAGCCTTTGCTGAAGCGCGCCGCGATCAGGGCCCGAATGGCGTCTTCACTTGGCGGGGTAACACCTACAACACCAAGATGGCGGGTGAAACGTCGAAGGCTGCTCCGACTCGCGCGGCTGCTCCGGCTCCGACTCGCGCTGCCGCTCCAGCTGCTGCTCCGGCGCCTGCCACGCGCGGGAATGCGCCTGCTGCTGCCGCCCCGACTCGTGGCAATCCGCCTGCCGCCCCTGCGAACAAGCCGGTTAACACGGGCTCACCCATGTCTTCGGTTATTCGCAACCTCAACACCGGCTTCAATCTTGACGCTGAAGCTAAAAAGCTAATGGCCAAAGACCGAGGTTTGTTCGGATCTCCAATGAACATGGAGCAAGCCCGCGAGGCGGTTCGTGCTGAAGCTGAAAATGTGCGCAAGATGTCTGGCTATAGGGCGGAACAGGAGCGCAAGAAGAGATCCCTTGAGGCTGGCCGCAAGGCCAATCCCGATTTGGTATCTCAGTTTGTCGATATGACGATGAACCCGGGCTACAAGAAGGGCGGCAAGGTCAAGGAAGCCAAGCCGAAGAACAGTCTGGCTGTCATGATCGCCATTGGTAAGCCGATGAAGCCGGCCAAGAAGATGAATGGCGGCGCGATGGCTGCTGGCTCGAAGGACATGGAAGCGTCGAAGGTGACGCGTGCTATGGCTATGGGCGGTGACCCGATGGGTTACATGGGTGGCGGCTCTCCGATGGGCTACGCAGCTGGCGGCGCTGGTAAGACGCGCAAGGGTCAGGCGCCGATCAAGAAGGCTCAGGGCGGCGCTGCGAAGGTCCGCAAGGGCATGATGACGCCTGAGGGCAACATCATCGACGTCATGAACAAGATGCGCGGCAAATAAGGGCGAGTGCGCGGCTGTGCCTGCAAGATCAAAGCGTCAGTATCGCTTGATGAGTGCAGCCGCGCATAACCCGGCCTTCGCTAAGAAGGTTGGAATTTCGCAGAAAGTGGGCAAAGAATTCACTGCTGCAACAAAGAGTTACAAAAAACTACCGGAGAGTGTGAATGTCAGCCGAGGAACTCGGGCGCCGCGCGATTGAGCGCATAGGCGAACTGCGCGACCGCGCCACCGAATATAGTCTTAATGTCCGTTTTAGGCCGTCGAGCTTCGGGGAGAAGCACATCCCTGCGCTGACGGCAGAAGAGATTGCCCTTCAGGTTCTGGAGGGTAATGCGTTGGTGCGCGCCTACACGGCTGCGATTAGCGTCATCAACGACGAGTACAAGCGTATGTTGCAGCCAGACGACGATAAAAAACCGGATACCAGAAAAGGGAGTATGTATTGATGAGTATGAGCAAGATCGAGCCGCACGAAGAGGCTCTGGCTAAGGAGTTGATCGACGAAGAATTCACGGCCATCACGGGTCGTTCGTTCGATATGCAGCCAGCGGGCTACCTCGTGGCCGTAAAAATTTACGTGCGTCCTGAAGAGCTTAAGACGATTACGCAGGAAGACGGGACGGAAGTCACGCTGTATCTGCCGGATACCGTGCGCGCCGAGGACAAGTATTCCTCCGTGTCCGCGCTGGTGTGCGCCGTTGGTCCCGAAGCCTATCAGGGCGAAAAGTTCGAACGTTCCGGGCCTTGGTGCAAGGTCGGCGATTGGATCCTGATTCCGCGCTACGAGTCGACGATGGTTTCCTATCGCGGCGTTGCGATGGCTCTGCTCCCCGACGACCGTGTGATGGCCGTGATCAGCGGGCCGGAAGATGTGATGTCAGGTAAGTTTGCTGGAAACTTCTGAGGAGCTAAGCATGTCTATTGATCCAGAAAATCAAGAGCTTCCGTATACCGACGACGGTCCGACCGAGGACGTCGATATCGAGATTACGGAAGAGGATCTTGGCGAGAGCCTTGAGGACTACGAGCAGCAGGAAGAGCCCGAAGAGGAACAGCCTGAGGCGCCTGAAGAGGTAGCCGAACAGGAAGAGCCTGAAGAGGAAGAAGCTCCCAAGCGCCGTCGCTCGCCTGAGAAGCGTATCTCTGAATTGGCCCGTAAGGCGGCTGAGGCAGAGCAGCGCGCTCAGGCACTGGAGGCTCGTCTGCAGAAGGAGTCGCAGCTGCGCGAGCAGTCTGAGCAGGCGATGATGACGCATTACAGGAACAACCTGAGCGTCACTGCGATGGACCTGAAGCAGAAGCTCTCCGAAGCTCGTTCCATGATGGACAACGAGAAGATTGACGATCTTCAGTATCAGTTCAACAAGACGATGAATGACCTCGAAGCGGTCACGAACTGGGAGCGTGAGCAGCAGAACAAGGCGTCTCGCCCTGTTGAGCCAGCGGCGCCTCAGCCATCGCAGCAGCAGGTTACGCTTGAGCCTCGCACGGCAAGCTGGATCCAGAAGAATACGTGGTTCCAGCCCAAGTCCGAGGATTTCGATCCTGAGATGCACGAAGAGGCCACCCTCTACGCACGCCGCGTAGAGCGCCGCTTCCGCGCTGAGGGTCGCGATGACGAAATTGGCAGCCTCGACTACTTCACGGAGATCGACCGCCATATGCGCCGGGAGTTTCCCGACGCGTTCGCAGCGCAATCAACTCCAACTAAGAGGGCACCGCCAATGAGCCGTGATTCAAATGCTGCACCCGTCCAGCGCACCGCTCCGGGGCAGCCTCCGAAGAAGTCGACGAGCATTCGTCTGAGCGCTGATGAGCGTCGCATGGCGCACCAGATGGCGCAGTCAGGCGCGTATCGGAATCCAAACGGCAGTCGCATGAATGACTTGGAAGCTGAAAAATATCATGCAATCTACATCCTGAAAACTAAAAAGGGAGCAAACTAATGGCTCGTTCTTCTCGCATTAGCACCACGCGTGCCACCGAAACTCGTGAAGCTGGGTTGCGCAAGCGCCCTGAGACGCACTTCCAATCCAAGCTCTATGTCCCGAAGGATAAGATCCCGGCGGGCATGACCTACGCTTGGGTTCGTGAGTCGACTCTAAACGAGCCGGATCCCGATAACATGACCGACCGCATGATCCGCGGCTGGCAGCCGGTTCCCGCTGGCCGTCACCCGGAGATGGTTCCACCTCCGCTTCCGGGCTATGAAGGCACCGAAGTGATGGTTATCCGTCGCGGTGGTCTGATGCTCTGTGAATGCCCGACCCGCGACGTCGAGGAGCGCAATCGCGAGCGCGATCTGGAAAACATCGAAACCCTGCAGGATGTGGCATGGACCGGTCAGAACGACCCGAACCTGCCGCGCTTTGAGGATAAGGGCACCGGAGTGGCGTTTGAGCGCGTCACTTCGTTCAAGGACTAACCTCCGGTCCACAGTGTGTTTCCCTTCGCTGTGGCAACTTACCCCCGCTCGGGAAACTGGGCGGGGGTCTTTTTGTATGCTGTTGACAGCAGTCCTATTTAAGCATAATTTACATCTACATCGACGCCACGTCACGTACCGTGGTCCCTGAGCATGGCAGGCTCACTTCGAGGCTACGTCACGTATCGTAGCAAAAAAACGATTGCCGTTACGTACCGGCAGAAACCAACCCTCAACTTCAGCATGGAGAATCCGTATGGCTTACGGTACCAATGCGCCTCAGGGGCTCGTCCCCGTCAAGAAGCTGGATGGCTCTGCTTGGACTGGCGCGACTAATCCGTATCAGATTGCTAACGCTTACGCGACCGCACTCTTCCGTGGCGATCCCGTCACCACTCTCTCCGATGGCACGCTTGGCGTGGGCGTCGCGGGTGCAACCACTATTGGCGTTTTCTGGGGCGTCAAGTTCATCGACAGCACTGGCCGCGTCCGTTTCGAGAACTACTGGCCGGGTAACCCCGGTGTTCTCACCGGTTCGGTCGTTGAAGCTCTCGTGATCGACGATCCGAACACCGTGTTCACCATTCAGGAAACGAATGCTTCTGGCGCTGCGGGCACCCCGTTGGCCCTTGCTGATCGTGGTCTGAACGCGAACTTCCTGTACACCGCCGGTTCTACCGCAACGGGTACTTCAGCCGTGTCGCTCGACAACTCGACTGAAGCTGCAACCTCGACGCTGAACCTGAAGATCCTGCAGCTGGACCCGACCCCGGGTAACGCCATTGGAAACTTCGCGAACTGGCTCGTTGTCATCAACAACCACCTCTATCGGGGTGGGGTGACTGGCCTCTGATCGGTCCAGCAGGAGATTTGAAAAATGGCTATTAACACTACCGCAATCCGCGACCTGCTCCGGCCCGGTTTGGCCGCCGTTTTTGGCGACTATCCCATGTATCCGGGTCAGTGGTCGGAAATCTTCGAGAAGCACACGTCCGATAAGGCCGTTGAAATCGAAGTCGAAGTCAAGCTGCTTGGTCTGGCTCAGATCAAGGCTGAAGGCGCCTCGACCGCCTACGGTGAAATGGGTCAGCGGTTCGTCACGAACTACGTGAACCGCTACACCAGCATCGGCTTCATCATCACCCGTCAGGCTATCAAGGATAACCTGTATCAGTCGTCGTTCCCGCTGCAGGCGAAGGCTCTTCGCCAGTCGATGGAACAGACCAAGGAAGTTCTCGGCGCGTCCGTTCTGAACAACGGCTTCTCGTCGAACTTCCCGATTGGTGATGGCCAGCCGCTGTTCTCGACGGCTCACCCCATCGACAACGGTACGGTCGCGAACACCTTCTCGGTCCAAGCCGACCTGAACGAAACCTCGCTTCAGGACGCCATCGTTGGCGTTCAGCGCTTCCGTGATGCTGCGGGCCTCCGCATCATGACGAAGCCGACGAAGCTGATCGTTCCGGCTGAACTGCAGTGGACGGCTACCCGCCTGCTCCAGTCGCAGTTCCGCGTCGACACGGCGAACAACGACATTAACGCGATTTACAACAACTCTGCGGTTCCGCAGGGTCATCGCGTTAACATGTTCCTGACCGACACGAACGGCTGGTTCTTGCTGACCGACGCTCCGAACGGCTTCAAGTACTACGAGCGTGAAAAGCTGGAAACCGACGTCTACACGGACTTCGACACCGACAACCTCAAGGCGAAGGCCATTGAGCGTTACTCGTTCGGCTGCTCGAACTTCCGCGCAGGCTGGGGTTCGCAGGGCGCTTCCTAAATCCCGGGGGTGGGGCTTCGGCCCCACCCTTAGCTATGGAGAAAACTCATGACTCATTTCTCTGACGGCGTTCGGGCAGGCAGGAACTTCGCCAACAACGGCACCGCTAATCAGCCCGGCGTCTTCATGTCGCCGATCAACGTCTATGACGTGGTTCCGGCTACGCTGGACGCCGACGGCATCTGCGCTCAACAGACGCTGGCTGCGGCTGGCAACGCTACGCTGAACGGCGCCTTGGCTTCGGGGGGCACCGTCACCCTCGACGTTCCCCGGAACGTCGTTGTCGACGCTGCTGGCGCTGCTACGGCTGTGCTGACCATCACGGGCACTGACGTCTACGGTATCCCAATGTCGGAAGCGATCACCCTGAACGGCACGACTGCTGTTGCCGGTAAGAAGGCTTTCAAGACGATTACCAGCATCGCGGCATCCGCTGCTGCCACCGATTTCTTCGTTGGCACTGGTGACGTCTTCGGTCTTCCGATCCGTGCGGACAGCCGTAACTACGTGCTGACCGCTTGGGGTGGCGCGTTTGTCACAACCGGCACGTTTACAGCAGCTGTTACGACAAGCCCTGCTACGACCACCACCGGCGACGTTCGCGGTACTTTTGCTCCCGCTGACGCTGCTGATGGCACGAAGCGCCTGACGCTCTGGGTGTTTGTCCTTGATGACGATACTCAGACTGGCCTTTACGGCGTCACTCAAGCCTAATGATTGGGGCGGCCTTCGGGTCGCCCCAGTTATATGGAGACCGGGATGCGCGCGAAGAAAGACTTCCAGTTCAAGGCTAAGCATAAGAACCCGAAGGGCGGTCTCAACGAGGCTGGCCGAAAGGCTTACAATGCTGCCACTGGGAGTAATCTGAAGCGTCCGCAACCGGAAGGTGGTTCTCGTCGCGATAGCTACTGCGCCCGCTCTGCTGGCCAGATGAAGATGTTTCCGAAGGCTGCTAAGGATCCTAACTCTCGGCTGCGGCTCGCCCGCAAAGCGTGGAACTGCTGACATGCGTGGTAAGAAGAACTTCATCGCCGAAGCCATTAAAAAGCCCGGCGCCCTCCGCAAACAACTCGGGGCAAAGGCTGGCATGCCGATCCCTGCAGGTAAGCTCGAAGCCGCCGCAAAAGCGCCCGGTAAGCTGGGTCAGCGCGCTCGCTTTGCCATGACACTTAAAGGAATGAAATAATGGCTGATGCAGTAACCTCTCAGACGCTGGTCGATAATCAGACAACCGCTGTTATGCTGTTCACAAACATTTCAGATGCTACGGGCGAATCGCTCGTGACCAAGGTTAACGTCGCTAACCTCGCAGCCAACGCTCTTGGCCAAGCCTGCACGGGCGTGAGTGTTCAAAAAATTCACACGGCATGTCACGGGATGGAGTTTCGTCTTTTCTGGGGTGCGACCAGTAACGTGTTTTTCTTTGGATCGGCCCAGAATAATCAAGCAACATTCGACTTGTCAAATTTCGGCGGTCTTCGCAACAACGCTGGCGCTGGGAAAACCGGGAATATTTTGCTAAGTACTGCTGACGCATCTTCTGGCGATACTTACACGCTCATCCTTGAGATGACCAAATACTACAACTGAGGGAGCTTATCATGATCACTCGCGCATATCAGAACGCCAAGGGAGAACGTCAGGAAGTGGCTATGGCCGCTGCTGAGTGGGAAGCCCTGACGGACGAGCAGCTGCAGGACATGCTCGGCTTTACGGCCCCGGCTGCCCCCGCTCCGGCGCCTGCACCCGCTGCTGCCCCTGTCGCTAAGCCGAAGGTCAAAGGCAAGTAATGCGTGGCCGCAAACAATCGCGTGTGAACGAGGCCGGGAACTACACCAAGCCCGGCCTCCGCGAGCGTTTGTTTAACAGCATCAAGGGCCGAGAGACCCACGGCACCAAGGCGGGGCAATGGTCCGCGCGCAAGGCGCAGCTTTTGGCCAAGGAATATAAAGCCAAAGGCGGCGGTTATGCCGATTAGAAAGCCCCAGCAGTCTCTCAAGGACTGGACCGATCAGAAGTGGACGACGAAGTCCGGCAAGCCGTCGAGCAAGACTGGCGAGCGGTATCTCCCCGCGGCGGCGATTAAATCGCTGACTCCGAGCGAATATGCTGCTACGACTAAGGCCAAGCGCGAAGGCAAAAAGGCGGGTAAGCAGTTTGTCGCTCAGCCCAAAGCCATCGCCAAAAAGGCGGCGAGGTTCCGATGACCACTTCGGGGACATACACGTTCGGGAACACCGAACAGATCGATATCATCACGGAAGCCTACGAGCGCGTGGGGCGGAACCCTTCGTCGCTGAGCTCCAACGACATCGACAGCGCCCGTCGCTCGATCAACTACATGTTCTCCGACTGGGCGAACAACGGCCCAAACCTGTGGGCCGTGGATCTGCAGTCGATTGTGCTCACTCCGGGCACGCTCTACTACGATCTGCAGCCACGCACGGTCTCGCTGCTTCAGGTCTATACGCGCACGATGTCAGGCGCTCAGGCCACTGACCTTATGATGTCGCCGATCAGCCGCGCTGAATACGATGCCATCCCGAATAAGGCGCAGCTGGGTCAGCGCCCGTTCCAGTATTATTTTGAGCGCACCATCACGCCTCGCATCTACATCTGGCAGGCGCCGCAGAGCGCGGGCGTCACGCTCTTCTATCACCGCATGAAGATCCAAGAGGACGCAGGCGCATTCACGGATAGCATGGACGCTCCGAACCGCTGGATGGAAGCCATTGCCGCCGGACTGGCTGCGAAGCTGTCCGTTAAGTTTGCGCCTGATCGCCTATCGTTCCTGCAGGAACTTGCTGACGGCGCCTACGCTCGTGCCGCTGCCGAAGATCGTGAGCGCGTTCCGCTTCGCATCACCATTGATCCCACCGGAGGCTACTGATGCAGTACGCATATGGACGGGGAAAGAAGCATCGGACTGGGCCCGAGTTCGACGCGAAGAATCCGAGAGCTATTGCGATATGCGATGGCTGCGGCTTCCTCGTGCAGCACACTCACCTTCGGGAGAAGAAGGACTATCGCGGCGGCTCGACCCCAGTGGGTCTGAAGCTCTACGTCTGCGCTTCGTGCGACGATGTTCCGCAGCCGTATTTCAGCCGCCTGCTCCTGCGTCCTGATCCCGTGCCAGTGAGGAATCCGCGTCCAGACTCTCAGGACGCACAGACGGATGCTCAGGAAGTCGCTGCTAACGCTTTCTCGCTTTACCTGAATCAGCTATACGGATTGGCATAATGGCTAACGTAAAGATCCCTGACCTTACAGCAGCCACCACCCCGCTCGCGGGGACCGAACTGCTGGAGATCGTCCAGAGCAGCTTTAGCCGCAAGGTGGCAGCCTCTGACATTGCGGCGACGGCAACGAACGTCCGCACTGTCGCCACGGGTGGTACCGGCGCGGCAACGCTCACAGGGTACGTCAAGGGCAACGGCACGTCCGCATTTACGGCGGCTGCAACTGTGCCATACGCCGATCTGGCAGGGCGCGCGTTTGCTCAGCCTTCGAGCCTAACGGATCAGACGGGCAACGTAGCAGCGGCAACCGCTGTGACGTTTAATACTGACCTGACCGGTACGGGCATCAGCGTCGTTGCCAGCACGCAGATTACGTTTGCTGTCGCTGGCACGTACATGCTTTCGCCGTCAATTCAGTTTAAAAACACCGACGCTGCCGATCACGACGCAACCGTCTGGTTCCGCAAAAATGGTACCAATATTGCGAACTCGGCCACAATTGTGAACGTTCCAAAAGCCGCTGACGGCGGCGCCACCTTCTTCAGCCTAAGCTTTTTTGACACTGTCACGGCTGGCCAATACATTGAAATCATGTGGCTGCCGGAAGATGTTGACGTAACGATTGATTTTACCGCAGCCGGCGCCATCGCGCCTGCAATCCCATCCATCATCTGCCCCGCCATGCGGATTGCCTGATGATTGAGGAGCTTATCTCTCGCGTGTTTTACGCACGCAATCTGGCGCACTTCGAGCATTGGCGCGCCAAGGGTGAGGGCAGTTATGCCAAGCACATAGCTCTGGGCGAATTCTATGACGGCGTGATCGACACCATCGACCCGCTCGTCGAGGCGTATCAGGGTGCCTTCTCGCTGATCGGCGCCATCCCGGCTCCTGAGCAGACGATGAGCGATAGCCTGAAGTGCCTAGAGGCCGACGCTAAGTGGATTGAGGAGCATCACGAAGAGATCTGCAAAGGCAACCGCGCCGTTGCAAACCGGATCGACAACGTGACGGGGGTCTACCTCGACGCCATCTATAAGCTGCGAAACCTTAAGTAGCGGAATTATTTATGGCTGAAATAGACGAAACCCAAGCGCGGCTGAACACCCATGAGGAGGTATGCGCGATTCGCTATGAAGGCATCTGCGCACGTCTGAAACGCCTTGAAAACATTGGGATTGGCGCAGCAGGCACAATCATCATGCTACTGCTCACTATCGTACTAAAGATTAGCTAACCACCGCAGTCTGTCTGAAAGGCTGCTTCACAAGGTGATTTATGGCAGTCAATCAGTATGACGTTGACCCAAAGGGCGACGCTAAGATAGCTGAGTTAGCCTCCGTTCTTGGCAGCCAAAGCGCCGCAGCGCGTAAACTGGGCGTCAGTAAAGCGGCTGTCCAAAACGCCTGCCGTCGCCATCTGGAACGGTCAGCCGCTGTTTTATCGCTCGACAGACCCAAGGCAGACCCGCTGCCGCCGTTTGATCTGCCGTTCGCAGAGCGGCTGGCGTTGATGAAGAAGCGCAACGCCTTGCGGATTGCGCACGCGCAGGCGCAAGCATGGCAGACCGTGCGGATACCGATCAAAGGGCCATACGCCATCTGCTGGTTCGGCGATCCGCACCTTGACGATCCGTACTGCGATCTGGTCGGCTTTGAGCGTGACGCCACAACCTGCGCGGAAACCGAAGGGCTGTATGGCGCAAACGGCGGGGACTCAATTAACAACTGGGTCGGCAAGTTGGAGCGCTTGTATGGCGAACAGTCCGCCACGGTATCAGAAGGCTGGGAACTGGTCGAGTGGGCGCTGAAGCATCTAGGCGTCAATTGGTTGCTGTGGATTTTGGGCAACCACGACACATGGAATTACGGAAAAAGAATTTTTGAAGGCATGAACACCGAACGCATCCTGATGCGCGATTGGGACGCCAAGCTACAATTAATCTCACCATGCGGCGGCGTCACCCGTGTCTGGGCGCGGCACGACTTCAAAGGCCATTCGATGTACAATGAACTGCACGGCCTGAAGCGGGCGGCAATGATTGACGAACATGCCGACATCTACGCAGCGTTTCACAAGCATACTTTTGGCACCGGTCAAGGCGAGTTTGCTGGCGGGCGGCGGTACACGCTGGTGCGCGCCAAGGGTTACAAAGAGTCCGACGACTACGCGCTGAAAGGTCAGTTTGCAGAACAGCGCAGCGGACAGTCAGTGGTCACGGTCATCACGCCGCGCGACGGCGCTGCCCCGGCGGTCAGCGTGTTCGAGGACGTGCAAGAAGGCGCGGCCTTCCTGACGTACAAGCGCAGAAAGGCTGGCCTATGATCGACCTTCTATGGTATTACGTCTTCAGATATGGAAAACGCAGGGGCGTTAAACAGTGAGCATTGTCCTTGGTCCCCGGTCTATCTCGCGCCTTACGGACGTGCATTCAGATCTGGTGCGCGTCGTCCACCGCGCCGCTGCTATGTCCAGTCTGGATTTTACCGTTCTGGAAGGGTGGCGGACGTTGGATCGTCAGAAGCAATTGCTGGCGGAAAAAGCCACCAGAGTGCTTAATTCTCGGCACCTGACCGGGCATGCTGTTGATCTGGCGCCAATGATAAGTGGCAGTGTGGCTTGGGACTGGCCACTTTATTACCGTCTGGCAGACGTAATGCGCGCGGCGTCCGCCCATGAAAAAGTGCCGATACGGTGGGGCGGAACTTGGAAGCTGCTATCAGCGATACAGGGGCCAATAACAGCGAAGATTCTTAGCCGGTCATTTCCGGACGGCCCGCACTTTGAATTACCGTGGAAGCAATACCCATTAGGAGAGTGACATGAATATCGTAACCTTCGTCCTGACGCGGCTCAAGGAGCCATCAACCTACGCCGGCCTGTCGGGCCTCGCGCTGGCCTTTGGTGTCTCCAGCGACCTGTACGCCGCCGCATCGTCAGTTATCGCCGCTATTGCTGGCTTGGTTGCAATTGTCTTGGCGGAAAAGCCCAGCGCGTGATTAAACTCGTAACGCTCCTGCTGTCGCTACTTGACCGCCTGTTTACCCACAGGAGGGACGTGAAGTTGCAGACACAGGGGCGTCAGGAAGCGGTTAAGGAAATGGACGATGTCATCAAACACCAAATTGAACTTGGTGAGGCGGTTGTCGCTGTGCCTGACCCTGTCCGTGATGAGCGGCTGCGCGACCGTTTCGACCGTTCCCGTTAATAGCTACTGCGCGATTGCCCGGCCACTTGGCTATGACGCCACTAAAGATACGGCTGAGACAGTAGCGGCGGTAGAGGCCCATAACAGCAAATGGGTTTGCTTGTGCGAATCAGATTGTCCTGCTGGCGTAGCCCCCTGAAAGTGGTATAAGGTCGCATCATGGCCACAGCGATGACCTATAGCAGCTTGCTGAACGACCTCCGGAACTATCTGGAGCGCGGGGCAACGCTTGCAACGGATCCTTCGGTCTACCTCCAGCTTCCCAGCCTGATCGGCCTCGCTGAGCGCCGCCTCGCCCGGGAACTGAAGATCCAAGGTACCGTCACTGTGGTCTCATCGACCATGACTGTGGGAGAGCCTACCTACCCCAAGCCCGACCGCTGGCGCGAAACCGTCAGCATCCGGGTTGGCACGGGCGCCGGCTATAACACCACGCAGGAAGTCTTTCCGCGCGCGTATGAATATATGCGCCAGTACTGGCCGAACCAGACGCTGACCGGGACGCCGAGGTTTTATGCTGATTATGATTATTCGCACTGGTTCTTCGCGCCTACACCGAACGCCCCGTTCCCTTACGAACTGATCTATTATGAACTGCCGCCGCTTCTCGGTGACGACGTTCAAACGAACTGGTTCACGGAATACGCGCCAAACGCCTTGCTCTACGCCTCGCTTATGGAGGCCGCCCCGTTCCTCAAGAACGAAGAGATCATCCCGATCTGGCAAGGATTCTACGACCGATCCGTCGCCGCGTTGAACGGCGAAGATATCCGCCAGATTGCTGATCGTGGCATCATCCGCAGGGAGGATTAATGTACAGGGTGTACAAAATTTCCTGCTCTGTGAATGGCAAGATTTATATTGGCTACACAGGAAAGACCGCCGAAGAGCGCTTTAAAGCGCACCTTCTTAATGCGCGCTGGCGCAAACAGACCGCGCTGTACGACGCGATAAGGGCCTACGGAAACGACTCGTTTTCAGTTGAGCTTTTAGTTGAATGCGAAACCCACGCTCAAGCCTGCGCTGAGGAAATTAAATTTATAGCCGAACTGAACTCCATGCTTCCCAATGGTTATAATATGACTCGGGGAGGTGATGGTGTACCTGTCCCGATTGAAGTCCATATAGAAGCCGGCAGGCGGAAGCGCGGAATCGTTACTGAAAAAATGCGCGCCCACTTCAATAGCAGAAGGGGTGTCAAGCAGTCTCCGGAGCACATTGCTAAGGGCGTTGCCAAGCGTCTCGGATCTAAGCGTAGCGAAGAAACTCGTTGCAAAATGTCGGAAGCTCAAAAAGGTAGAGTAAACTCTGAAGAAGCTAGGCAAAAACTGTCAAAAGCTCTGAAGGGAAGGCCTTGGACGCAAGCTCAAAGAGATGCTAGGATTAAACCCAAGGTAGCTCTAGATGCGCAGAGGGTGGAGAAAGTGTCATGAGCCCGTCCTTCGTCAACACCTTCGGCGGTACAAACATTTACTCTGCGAACGTCAGCTATCGCGCCATCGCGCTGACTGCTAACGTAACTCTGACGTGGCCGACTGAAGTCGCCACCAACACCAACGTCGTTGCCTCCATCATGGACGTCACGCCGTCTGCGGGCAGCTTCACGATCCGCATGCCCGACGCTTCGCAGGCTTCGGTCGGTGAGACGGCGCTGTTCTTCAACGTCGGCGCGTTCTCGTTCACGGTCGCTGACAACAGCGGCAACACGATTCAAACGATTGCCTCCGGCGAAGCGTGGCAGATCTACCTCACCGGCAACTCGACCGTAAACGGCACATGGCGCGCGATTGAATACGGCGCCGGCACGTCATCCCCGTCCGCGAGTGCGCTGGCTGGGGCCGGCCTCAAAGCCATCACGACGACGCTGAATCAGGCTGCGCCGACGACTCTGCTCTCGGCGGACTACACGCTCACGGCTTCAGACCGCGCTCGCGTCCTCGTGTGGAACGGCGGCGCTGGTACGTTCACGATGCCGTCAGCGGCTGCGGTCGGAAACGACTGGTTCTTCGACGCGCGCAACTCCGGCTCAGGCGGTCTGACCATCGCTCCTGCGGGCGGCGAGCTCATCAACGGCCAAGCGTCTCTGGTGTTCAACCCGGGTGACAGCGCGCGGATCCTGACTGACGGCACCAGCTTCTACACAATTGGCTACGGCCAGAGCGCGTCGTTCGCGTTCGACTATGTGTCGATCAGCCTGACTGGGCAGCCCAGCCCGTACACGCTCTCGGGCACCAACCTGAACCGCATCGCCTACCAGTTCAGCGGCGTCCTGACCGCGAACATGCAGATCATCGTGCCGAACACGATTCAGCAATACTGGGTTCGAAACACGACCACCGGAAGCTACACGCTCACCGTTAAAACTGCTGCCGGCACGGGCATTTCTGTCGTTCAGAACGGCGCTGCAATCCTGTACTGCGACGGCACGAACGTCGTCGAGGCAGACACCAACAACCTGTCGACGCCAATCGCCATCGCTCAGGGCGGTACCGGCGCCACCACTGCAGGTACGGCGCTCATCAATCTCGGCGGCACGTCGCTGGGTATCGGGATTTTTACCGCCGTCAACGCTGCCGTGGCACGCGCATCCATTGGTGCAGCTGCATCAGGCGCTAACGCGGACATCACGTCCCTCTCGGGCCTTACGACGCCAATCAGCGTGGTTCAGGGCGGCACCGGTCAGACGACCTACACGAACGGACAGTTGCTGATCGGCAACACTACCGGCAACACGCTGACCAAGGCCACGCTGACCGCCGGCACCGGGATCACGGTCACGAACGGCACCGGCTCGATTACGATTACCAACACCGGCCCTGACTCGTTTCCGGGCGTCGGTATAGCATACTCAACGGGTACAGCGTGGGGCACCTCTTACAGCACGAGCGGCACCGGCACAGTAGTAGCGCTGGCTGCCAGCCCCGGACTGACCGGCATACCAACAGCCCCGACGGCGACCGTCGGAACCAGTACCACCCAGATTGCAACAACCGCTTTCGTAACGGCGACGTCGTTCGTTACGGCCCTTCCGGGTCAAGCAGGTAACGCTGGTAAGTTCGTTACCACTGATGGCACCAATGCAAGCTGGAGCTACGTGCCGCTGACGACGGGCGTCTCTGGCGTTCTTCCTGTTGCCAATGGCGGCACGAATGGAACCGCTGCGCCGACGGCTGGCGCTATGCCGTATGGTACGGGTACGGCTTACGCCTTTACTGCCGCTGGAACAGCCGGTCAGGTTTTGCTATCTAATGGCGCGTCCGCCCCCGCGTTCGGTGGCATTGACGGAGGGACGTTCTAATGGCGGCTTCAGGCTTCACGCTTGTTCAACTCTATCGCACGGCAACGCCGGGTGCTGTTCCGCTTGCAGCCAACCTCTCGGCTGGCGAACTGGCTATCAACACTTCCGATGAGAAGCTGTTTTTCAAAAACGCTGGTGGCAGTGTTGTTGAATTTTCAGGTGGTTTTTCCTACACGACCGTCAAGACCGCGAACTATGCCGCACAGGTGGGCGAGGGTGTTCAGACTAACACGACCGGCGGTGCCTTCACGGTTACGCTGCCAGCCACGCCCGCGAGCGGTGATCAGCTTATCATCACAGACGCTGCAGAATCATGGGGCGTCAACAACCTTACTGTGGCCCGCAACGGCTCACTGATCGAAGGTATTGCATCTGACCTCATCTGCAATATCAGCGGCGTCGCTATTACGCTGATTTACACTGGAACGTCGTGGCAGGTGTACGCTCAGGCTGGCGGCGCTGGCGGGATCATCGACATCAACACGCAGACCACCGGTACGCTTGGTGTGGCGCGGGGTGGCACTGGTGCGACTACGCTGACCGCAAACGCTGTCGTCATCGGCAATGGCACGTCTGCAGTAACGACTGTATCTCCGGGTACGTTGGGCAATGCGCTTATTAGCAACGGGACGACGTGGGCGAGCACCGCTATCCCGGCAACGACCCCGAGTGGCACGACAGGGCAAGTGCAGGTCAATAACGCTGGTGCCTTTGGAGCTATATCTGAAGGTACGGCTGGTCAGGTACTGACGTCGGGCGGCGCTGGCGTTGCCCCGACGTTTGCAACGCTGTCGACCGCCGTCCAATACCCGCAGAATATCCAGTCAGCCGACTACACGCTTGTGCTGAGCGATGCTGGCAAGCAGATATTTCACCCGGTTGCTGATGCTAATGTTCGCACATACACCATTCCAGCCAACAGCAGCGTTGCGTTTCCGATTGGGACTGTGGTGTTGTTCACGGTGGAGAATGGGGGTGCTTCTGTTGGCGTCCTTATAAATAGTGATACGCTCGTTTTTGGTAGCGGAACAACGGGGTCGATAGGTGTTTTTGCAAATAACACTTTAATGGCGATTAAAGTTACCGCAACTAAGTGGATGGCAAATTATCTATATCAAACAGGTAGCACCCAGCCTTTTGGCAACCCTATAGCCGTAGCGCATACCACAACGCCCTTTGTCTCCGCTTATACGTGGTCTGTTAGTGGCTTTGGAACGAAATTCACCAACCCCGCTACGCTGCCGACTGGTGATGGTTACAACGTCACATTCAGCCCTGCGGGTGACGCCATCGCTATAGCGCACGGCGTGTCGCCCTTCGTTACTGCTTACCTGTGGTCTGGCGCTGGCTTCGGAACTAAGTTCACCAACCCCGCTACGCTGCCGACTGGCCTTGGCAACGACGTCGCATTCAGCCCTGCGGGTGACGCCATCGCTATAGCGCACAATACATCTCCATATATCTCCGCCTACCCATGGTCTGGCGTTGGTTTCGGAACAAAATTCACCAATCCAGCTACGCTGCCTACTGGCTCTGGCATTGGCGTCGCATTCAGCCCTGCGAGTGACGCCATTGCTGTAGGGCACGCAACGTCGCCATTTATCTCCGCCTACCCGTGGTCTATTAGTGGCTTCGGAACTAAGTTCACCAACCCCGCTACGCTGCCTGCTAGCACTGGCCTCCGCGTCGCATTCAGCCCTGCGGGTGACGCCATCGCTATAGCGCACGGCGTGTCGCCATTTATCTCCGCCTACCCGTGGTCTATTAGTGGCTTCGGAACTAAGTTCACCGACCCCGCTACGCTGCCGACTGGCACTGGTTACAGCGTTGCATTCAGTCCTGCGGGTGACGCCATTGCTGTAGGGCACTCCACATCGCCCTTCGTCACTGCCTACCCGTGGTCTGGCGCTGGCTTCGGAACTAAGTTTACCAACCCCGCTACGCTGCCGACTGGCACTGGCAACGGCATCGCATTCAGCCCTGCGGGTGACGCCATCGCTATAGCGCACTCCACATCGCCCTTCGTTACTGCCTACCCGTGGTCTGGCGCTGGCTTCGGAACTAAGTTCACCAACCCCGCTACGCTGCCGACTGGCGATGGCTACGGCGTCGCGTTTACCACGATTTAAATAGGACACCACATGCAATACACACAAATCCCCACAACCTACAAATACGACACGCTCGCGGATGCCGTGTACGCACGCGAGGTGGAGTATTTTCACTATGATTTCGACCGCATCAATTTTGAGCATCTGCTGGTCAACGCCACTGACAACGAATTTGCGGCTAACGTCGCAGAGCGTCTCGATGCCACTCGCAAGCAGATGGCCAACGTCGAGGCCGTCATGGCCGCGCTGCACGCCCAGATCGACGATCAAGCGGAATACGAAGCGGCGGTGGTTCGCGTGACTGCCAAGCGCAAGGCAAAGGAAGCCGAGGGATGAACCTCTATTACGTCCAAGCCCAAGGCGACACGTTCATCCGGCACATCCACGATGTCGAGCCGACGCGCTGGGACGACGATAACTTCTGCCGCGTGGCCAAGCTGACGCCTGAGCAGGTCGTGCAGTTCGGTGTGCATCAGCTTAAGCTGGTTACGCCGCCGTACTTCGATCCTGCGACGCAAGCCCGTGAGCATGGCCCGGCGCTGCTGATCGACGGCGTGTGGACGCAGAACTACATCGTAACGGACCTTGACGCAGACGCATCAGCGGCAAAGGTCGGCGAGCAGTGGGGTGTTATCCGCGCTGAGCGTAACGCACTGCTGGCCCGCACCGACTGGTGGGTGACGAAAGCCGCTGAAACTGGCGCTATTATCAGCGACAATCAGCATGCCTATCGGCAGGCGCTCAGGGACATAACTATCCAGAGCGACCCGTTCAACATCGTCTGGCCCGCCCCTCCCGCTGTGTGATAAGGTAGAAGCATGACGACACTCTCATCCATCCTTCCCCCGATCAGCCTCGCTTCGGCCACTGGAACCTTGCCTGTGGGCAACGGCGGCACGGGCGTCACGACGTCCACTGGCGCTGGGAGCGTGGTGCTGTCAAACGGGCCTTCGATCACGCTGGCGAACGCGACGGGGCTGCCGCTCACGACGGGCGTCACCGGCACGCTGCCTGTTGCCAACGGCGGCACGGGTGCGCCAACGCTGACTGGTGTGGTGAAGGGGAACGGCACATCGGCGTTTACGGCGGGTACGGTTAGCCTAACGACGGAAGTGTCTGGCACGCTGCCGGTGGCTAGCGGGGGCACCGGCGCGGTGACGCTGACTGGTGTCGTCAAGGGAACCGGCACGAGCGCGCTCACGGCAGGCGCGGTTAGCCTGACCGCGGAGGTCTCTGGTACGCTGCCCGTCGCCAATGGCGGTACGGGTGCGGCGACGCTGACGGCTAACGCTGTGCTTATAGGTAACGGCACGTCTGCGGTAACAGCGGTTGCTCCGGGGACGACAGGGAATGTGTTGACGAGCAATGGGACGACTTGGACGAGCGCGGCTGCTGTAAGCGGCACCCAGCAGTTCACCTCGTCTGGCTCAATCACAGCGGGTCAGGCTGTTTCGCTTAACTCGAACGGCACGGTGTCTACGACGACTGGTGTTAGTCAGACCGCTACGTTTGTTCCAGATACTACTTTTAGTGCAACCAATGGCTATGCTGACTACAGCTTTGGATCATTTTACGACTCGTCCACCGGGTGGCACTTCGCTGGTATTGGTCTCGGTAGTAGTGGTAACGAAGCTGTCTATTTATCGTCGTATAAGGTTAGCTCGGCTGGCGCTATTACAAACTTAAATATCGTTTTTATAGCCACTAATAGCAGCTTTCTGTATCAGCGTGGCTCTGTGTTCAAAGATACCACTTCTGGTGCAATAATGATTGCACTTTGCAATGGCGCGTATGGATCGAATCTCTTGACTGCCGTTACATTTAATACCTCAACTGGAGCTATGACAACTGCTGGGACTGCTTTCGCCGGCGTTCCGGGCTCGGCTAAAGCCGCGCTTGATGGATATTTTGACACCTTCTCCAATCGCACTGTTCTAGTTACAACTAACGACAGCGGTGGCGGGAGTGTTCGGGCTTTTAGCTACACTATCGGAGTAGGGTTTAGTCAAACAGCTACCGGCAGCTTTAGTACGGCTGGCGGCAGCACTAATGCCATGGCTGCCGCGTTCAATACAAACACAAACACAGGTAGAGTTTTTTATCGAGCCGGTGCTGGTGGTCTAGCGACCCTTACCGTTTCAATTAATGCCGCCGGTAATACAATTACGATTGTTGACGCAGGAACTATTGTTGGTGAAACGTTTGGCGGCTTCGCTCGTGCGGCATATTTCCCAAGTATTAATCGTTTTCTTTTGCAAAGCTCGATGCAAAGCTCTGCGGTTAGTCGGTTAATTGACCCAAATACGGGTTACCAAGTAACAAATACGACTACAGTACCAAGCAGTAATATATATTATGCTTGGGAAAATTATGGTTTTGCTAATTCGTACGACACAGTCAATAATGTGGCGTATTGTGCCGGTACAGACTCCGGTGGTGGTACCGGGCTGTACACGTGGACCTATACGCTTACTGCGTCCAGTATCGCATATACGAACGGAGCCAACCTTTCGGGTTCAGGTTACTCAAGAGGGACTTCCTACGTTTACGACTCCACACTTGCACGTGGTGGCATTACAACGCGTAATAGTACTACTACGATACCACTTACAATTGGTGTTTTGCCCGCCGCATTCTCAACAACTGCCGATAAGTTTATCGGGTTCTCGACGCAGTCTGTGTCCACAGGTGCGGCGGTCACGGTTACAACTCTTGGCGGGGTAAACACTAACCAGAGCGCGCTCACAACCGGCTTGGCGTATTACCTTCAGGTTACTGGGGCGTTGTCCACAACACCGTCTGCGTATGGCATCGTTGCCCGCGCGCTAAGCGCAACCTCCGTGCAGGTTACTACCGGCGGTGCCTTTAAGAAACTTATTTCACAAACGGTTATCTCGGGTAGCCCGAGTAACGTGGCTCTTACCCTCCCCTCTGGGTACACCCAGTTTGAGATTACGTTCCAAAACGTAAGAGGGGATACTGCATCGCCCCCTGTACTAACCGGGTTTAACTCAAGTAGTTCCGCCGTTAGTGTCCTTGGGCGCGGGCAAGCTTTCTTACCTTCTAGTTCTGTTAGTTCCTACACACAAAGCGCTAACTTACTTGCTTTGACCGGCGGACAAAATCATAGTGCCAATCAAATATTTGGTGGTAGCCTGCTGCTCCAATCTACTGCTACTGCCAGTAACATATGGTCGTATACTTTAATGACGAGCTTTTATATTGGCGGAGATGCGTACTTTAGCAGCACCGGTTACTTTAGCGGTTTACCTGTAACCGCAATACTTTCCAACATTGGTACGCTTACTAACGGCGGTGTCGTCACTCTCTACGGGATTGGCTGATATGAAAAAGATGCTTGATGGTGTCCTGATGGACATGACCGATGAGGATATCGCTCAGTACGAAGCCACACAGGCTGAAGTCGAGGCTCAGCGCCCCGCTGCTGAACGCTGTCGCCGGGATGCCCTTCTTGCGGCTACTGACTGGACCCAGCTTCCTGATGTTCCTGAAGCGACCCGAAACGCCTATACGGCGTACCGCCAAGCTCTGCGCGACGTACCAGCACAAGAAGGGTTTCCCGACGATATCGTCTGGCCGCCCACCCCCGCGTGATCTGTCTAGGATAATCACGACATGCTCGTACCCGTAAACGTCAGATCAGAGGCCGGCATCAAGCGCGACGGCACGAAGTTCGAGGGGAACTTCTACGTCGACGGGCAGTGGTGCCGGTTTCAGCGCGGGCTGCCGCGTAAGATCGGCGGCTATCGGCAGATCAGCAATTTCGCTGAGGGGGTCGTGCGCCAGTTTCACCTGCAGGCGCAGAACAATTTCACCTACACGCACATGGGCTACGGCACCGGGCTGCAGCGCATGACCATCGACAATCTCGGCAACACGAGCTCCGTCACGGACCGGACGCCTACGACCTACGTGGGTGGCCCTGAGTTCATGTGGCAGTTCGATGCTCTCTATGACGGTGCTGGGAGCGCGACGGCGCTGATCGCCCATGCGGTCAATTCGGCGAACGACATTTCCACTGACGGGATCTACTCGGCCTACATCGGCGACGTCATTGGCACGGCGCCCCTGACGCCAATCCCGACATCCGGCGTCTCGGGCGGCGTTGTGGTGCTGCACCCGTATCTGTTTATGTTTTCCTCGAACGGATTCGTGAAGTGGTCTGACGCGAACGACCCGACGAACTTCGTGACAGGGGACGCGGGCGACGCGTTCATTTCATCCTCGAAGATCGTCAAGGGCCTGCCGCTGCGTGGCGGTGGTCAGAACCCGGCGGGCCTCTTCTGGACGCTCGATAGCCTGATCCGCACGTATTACACGGGTGGCCCGGAGGTGTTCGCGTTCGACACGATTAGCTCGTCGTCGTCGATCATCGCGGCCAACAGCGTGATCGAGTATGACGGTATCTACTTCTGGGTCGGTGATGGCCGCTTCATGATGTACAACGGCGTCGTTCGCGAAGTGCCTAACAACATGAATATCAACTATTTCTTCGACGGGCTGAACCTGCCGTTCGCGAACAAGATTTTCGCCTACAAGGTTCCGCGCTTCGGGGAGATCTGGTGGTGCTACCCGCGCGGCGAGGCGACGGAATGCACCCATGCGGTGATCTATAACTTCCGCGAGAATACGTGGTACGACACGCAGCTGCCCAACGCCGGGCGCTCTGCGGGTATCTACTCAGGCTCCCTGAACGAACCGATCCTCGCGGGCATCGACCCGATCAGCCCGGGCGTGCCTGACATCCGTATCGCGCAGAACGACGACACCCGCATCACGGAGGACAATCAGATCCGCGTCGTGAGCAATGGGCCGACGCGCTATAAAATCTGGCAGCACGAGTTCGGCGTCGACGAGATTGATGGCGCTCAGATCAATGCGGTCGAGAGCTTTTTCGAGACTGGCGACATCGCGCTTATCGTCTCGGATCCGCCGAAGAACCGGGCGATCCACGTCGAGATGATGGAGCCTGACTTCGTGCAGGCCGGCGACATGACCGTGCAGATTACGGGCCGCATCAACGCGCGGGCGCCTGAGGTTTATGGTCCGCTGCGGACGTTCCCGGCAGTGCCAGCTGAGAAGTATGAGCAGCAGGTGTTTTTCAAGGAACAGCGCCGCGAGCTTCGTTTCCGCTTTGCGTCGAACACGGTGGGCGGCAACTACCAGATGGGGCAAGTTATCGTTCACATTGAACCGGCTGACGGCAGGTATCAGAGCTAATGTTGAAGCGCGTCACGACGACCATCGATCCGCGTATCGTCGACAACGTGGTGGACTGGGCGGACTTCATGTTCCCCTCCATCGAGGACTTCGGCGTGGCGGTCCGCCTCATGGACGAAAGAGATTGGAAAAACTGGGCCTCTGGGTTATCAAGTATCGCGTCCCTCGCCGAGCTTGGAGTTCCCAATGCGTATCAGTTTGACGATTGGCGCGAATGGGCGATGCGTTTTAACGACGTGATTAGTCAGGGATCGTAGGATGGCGATTGCAGGTGCAGGAGGACTTGGCTCGCTTCAGGCTGGCACGCTCAGCGAGTTTGATCCGCTGTATAACTATGCGAAGACCGCGCCAATCCTGTCCCTGAAGGGCAACACGGAATACGAAAATCTTGATTTTCAGCCGCTGCCGGGAACGAACTACAGGCTTGTGGTTGGCGGCAATGTAATTGGAACGGCGTCTTCGCCGGCAGAGGTTGCCGCGCTAGTAGATGCCGCGAATAAGATTTCCGCTCAGGGCGGTGCCGCGGTTGACGTGCGTCTGCAGCAGGAAGTGCAAGCCGCGACGCGATCAGGTGAGGCGATCACGGCGTTTAACGACATTTACGCCAACAAAGAAAACAACATGGGGGCCCTTGAGACCCTCATACCGCTTGCGCTTTCCGTCATAAGCGCCGGCACGTTGGGCCCGTTAATTCAGGCCGGGCAGATTGCGGGCAGCGCCTCCGCCCTTGGTGCCGGTCTGGGCACTGCGGCTGGCTCGCTTGCTGGCAACTTAGCGGTTGGCAGAAATCTCGAACAATCTTTGATCAATGCGGGCATATCGGGTCTGACTGCCGGCGCGTTCAAGGGTATCATGCCGGATGTAGGCGCTTCCACCGATGTCTTAGGTCAGAAGCTCGGAGCGACCGCGTCTAATATCGCACCGGGTGCTGCCAACGTTGGCGCCGGTATTGGTAGCAACGTTGCTTCTAGCGCCCTTGATGATGCTCTTATAACGGTGCTTGGTCCCCGGATAGCGGGCGCCGGCTTGAATACAACTCTTGGTAGCATTGTTGGAAACCTCGCGTCCGCGGGCGTAGGCGATATTGGTCGGGATGTTGTTAATCAGGCCAATGCAAATCAGAGATCTGTAGATTATATTAACAGCCTGAAGCCCGAAGACTTTGGCGGTCGCGCTGCGTATAACGCATTTATGAACGGATACCCTGAGGGGTATTTGCTTACAAATGCTGGGCAGCTTAGCGACGCCGCCGGGAACATCATCGAAACCGGGCTAATCCCCGGAAGTCAGGCGGCCTTAGACTTTGCAGTGTCTTTGAAAGCTGGCGCCGCAGGTAACGTTGCGGGTAGCGCAGCCTCAACCTTGGCGAACGCAGGTGCGGGAGCGGGCGCCAGTACTATCGCCGGCATTGGGGGAGCGCTCGCTGGGTCTACTGTAAACACTGATACCGGTGGTGGTGACACGACAACACCGCCTGTGCCGCCTGTGGGTTCAAACACTGCCGCTCAGCAGGGTGGCGACACGACAACACCGCCTGTGCCGCCTGTGGGTTCAAACACTGCCGCTCAGCAGGG
>Ga0164293_10000111_pt1 | contig 54687 bp, 66 predicted proteins | sample GEODES118metaG_FD_111487 | JGI IMG/M metagenome (GOLD analysis project Ga0164293, IMG submission 111487) | Eutrophic lake water microbial communities from Lake Mendota, Wisconsin, USA - GEODES118 metaG | ecosystem: Environmental > Aquatic > Freshwater > Lake | place: USA: Lake Mendota...
ACTCCTTCTTCCACTGCCAGAAACAGTAGCAAAGCCGTAGCCGTAGCCATCACCGTAGCCGCAGCCGTAGCAATAAGCGGCACCGTTGCCGTAGCCAGAGCCGTAGCCGTCGTCAGAGCCGTAGCCGTAGCCGTAGCCGTAGCCGTTGCCGTAGCCGTAGCCGTTGCCGTCGCCAGAGCCGTAGCCGTAGCCGTTGCCGTCGCCAGAGCCGTTGCCGTGGCCGTAGCCGTAGCCATAGCCAGAGCCGTTGCCTACTGGTTTAAACGTATTTGGCATCGCTACACCTTAGCCGTTATCTCAAACCCCACCTGATAATAAGCAGGCTTGACGTCCGGATGGTCGAACGGCAGTGGTTTACCGTCGGCGTCACGAAGGTCTTCAAGAGCTTTACCTTCTTTGTTTCGCGGATGGATAGCCTGGGCAAGTCCAGATATACCCGGACTACCCTTAATACCAGCGGCACTGGCAGCTTTTAACGCCTCATTCCTCGCGGCAGCCGAAGATAGCTCGTCGATTTGCTGCGGGAAAGTCTTAGCGTTTGACCTGACGGTAACAACCGCACGCGTGCCGCCGTTCCCCAGGATGCACTCGATAACCTCAATCATTGTATGACCTTTCAAAATGAAACTAATCTACCTGCCAACCTGCGGCTAGCACTTCTTGTTCAGACGAATATGAGATAGTGTTCCCGTTTCCTCCGTCCCAAATGTAGCCTAGAAATACATCCTAGCTGTTTTCTAACAGAAAACCATGCTCTCGGTTACCCTCACGTTCGCGAATAACGCACAAGTAACGTGAACCGTCTGAAGCTTTAGGCCATTCTTTAAGCTCAAGTAAACCCATACTACCCTCACTTTAGTTTGAATTCTACTGCGGAAATAAAACTTCAACAAGTTCTGCGTATTTGCCTTCAACCTGTCGGGCTGTCGACTTTTCTTCTTGGGATTTTCGAACAACCTTTCGGTCAATCGCAACATCTTTCGGAGCCTGAAAAGCCATTCTCACGACTTTTGAGCTGCTTGATACCAAGTTGATCACGCTTTGCCCGTAACTGACAGGCTTGTCGTACGTGATATTCCTAGTAAAAGCAGCCTTGCCTAACGGCATAAATCTAAACCTAGCAAAACCTTTTTCCGCGGCGAAAACTTGGATTTCGGTTTTACCAATAAAGAAACAACTTTCGTCGCTTGGGTTTTCGATGTTAGCGTCAACCTTCACCGCGAAAGACAAGCCTCCAAATTGCTTAGACACTGATATTTTCCTTTCCGAAGTTTTCAAACTTCCACTCAAGCCGTCGTTCTGAAGCTAAATTTTTCAGCCTTTTTTTCCAGCTAGATTCGAGAGCGTTGTCGTGAATGCATTGCAAGTTCGAAATAAGTCCTCTGTGTGCAAAGGGTACAATGACACGATGACTTAACCTAGACCAGGTATCGCCTTCAAATTTAGCAGAGTAAGCCTTATCTGGTATTAGACAGCCTGCAGCGCACTTCCTACCCTGCTCATCACGATAAACGCAGTTTTCCTCTTGGTCTACTGACCGGCAGTTTTGCGTAAGCAGATGTTCAGCAACGCGGTCAAAACATTCTTGTTCAGTTTTGGGAAAATCTTCCCAAAGTTTCGGGTCGTAAGACATCATTCACTCCACAATATTAAAGGTTCAGTCTTTTGGTGCAGCTCAGCCAAGTCTACCGCTGTAAAGTACTCTAGCTGTCGCATCAGTTCCTCGGGCTCGAGGTGATCGTGATCACCGTCCATACCTACGAGGTGCGGTTGTTGCGGTTCAGGTTGGAAGCCATCAACCTCTTTTTGAGCGATCACGATATAGCCCCTGGCTACATAGGATCTCATTTTGCGAGCAAACTTTTGTCGAGGTTTTGCAACTTGAGGTACGGAACTCATGTTGAGAATCTTTCTTTTTACCAAACCGACGAATAAGAAACTGCGACGTTGCCGTTTCCGGAAATTTTGCTGTCGTAGACCTCTACATTATGCATGTAAACATCTACCTTCAGCATTTGTTGTCTAGGAGCAGTACAACCACATACTAAAACAATAGAAAGCAAAATCCATTTAATCATTATTTCCTCCTTGAAAAAGCCGCCCACCTAAGAAGGCAGGCGGCTTAAAAACGCTTTTAGCCTGTGGCTAGCGGCTGTTAGCTGTATCCAGTACCGCTTGAGCCGCAGAAACCACCTTGAGCACATGCAGATTTACTTGTTCAGGTTGTGCGGTTTCTGTGGGCTGTTCTGGTTCGATCCCAAGCATAGCACATGTCTCCAAGTACTTCTGCGCATGCGGAGTTACTTGTTCAGGTTGTGCGGTTTCTGCGGGCGGTTCCGGTTTGAACGGATACACAAAAAGTGTATCTGCTGCATTCGTGTTGTTGCGGATTGCGAACTTCACGCTGCGAGACCTGAGCTCGTGGCGGATCTCTTCTTGCGAAGCTCCGTCTTTCCGCAACGCAAATTCCAGCCCGATTGAATCAGCTGGCAGACTGTGGGCCTGCCTTGCGATTCTATCGAACCACTCCTTGCGATTCTTTTTCCTCATTGAACCTATCATACTCAATTCCTTTGAAAAAGGTTTAACGAACAAAGCAACATCAAAGATGTCACACAATGGGACTGCCCGGACTTGAACCGAGAACCGAGAGATTATGAGTCTCCTGCTCTAACCTATTGAGCTACAGTCCCAATCGAAACTAGATGTCTAGCTCTTTAAGAACAGCAAGGACTTCTTCTTTAGTACGTTCAGGATCATCATTCCAGTCAATTACTCTCATCCCCAAATGTTCTTTGAGTTTAGGGTAGTTCAAGTCCAAAGTACCAGTAGCTTTCAGTAACCCTACTGCGCAAAAGCTACAAGCTTGAGGATCATTAACTTCTACCCAGTGATCGAATGCGTTTCTTGCTAACGCTCCTTGACACCAGTCTTTTTCTTCTAACAGTTGCCAAGCTTTCATATGTCTAGCTCCTTAAGTAAAGCGATGACTTCTTCCTTAGTGCGGTCGGGATGGTCGTTCCATTCCGTAATTTGCAAAGTGGAGTAAAGCGAGAGGTGATGTTCTAATTTTTTAAGTGCAGGGCTACCCGCACCTACCCGTTCTAAAGCTCCGCGGGTGCAAAAACTACAAGCCATAGCACTATCAATAGGAGCCGGAAGGCCTTCTGCATTTCTTGCCCATGCGTATTGACACCAGCCTTTTTCTTCTAACAATTCCCAAGCTTTCATATATCAAGCTCCTTAAGCAAAGCGATGACTTCTTCTTTGGTACGTTCAGGATGGTCGTTCCAAACTGAAATTAACGCATGTTGATCTGTTGCCTGCAATTTATCTTGCACGCTATTAACATCGTCATACACACCAATGGCGTCTACAGCTCCGTATTTCGATGTGTGTTTTCTGTCTATCGCTCCGAAAATACAAAAGCTAACGGCTTTGTCGCTAATCGGGGAACAAGACCGCCCTTTGTCGCTTCTTGCGTTAACCTTTTGACACCAGCCGTTTTGCTCGATGATTTGCCAAGCCTTCATAAGCTAAACTCCTTAAGTAAAAAGAAAACAATTAGCTACAGAAATGATGTTCAGTAAGTGAATGCCGCTTCATCATGTCTTGTTCGACCATTTCTGCCCACTTTTCAAATTCACCGTTATCAAACGAATCTTCAACATCCAGAAAAGGAAAAACCCAACCCAGTTTATTGAAATTAGAACTGCAAATTTGAGGACCAAGATGACTTGGTCTTGCTGACGTGAATGGGCATTCGCAGTATTCACCGAGCAAGAACATGTATTCTGACAAGTACTGGTGTGGTAGATTTGGAACTACTGTCCTTGCCCAAAAGATATTATCCGATTTTCTCATTTTGACACGTTATCCGTTTAGAATCCGTTTAGAATCGCCTTGTCGATGTTAGCTGCGGCAGCCGCTTCAGCGGCGATACAATCGGCGTTCGCTTGTTCCGACCACTCGCTGAAATCTTTCATCTTTTGCGTGTGATCAGTTTCTGTCTCTTGCTCGCGGATACAATCAGTATAGTCCGCAATAAATTCTTTAGCCCTTTCAAGTAAAAAAGCTGCTTCTTCAAGCGTACTGAGCATTTGCGAAAACCCAGACACGTCATCGTAATCGTTGTCAACAAACCAGTTACGAACGTCTTCAATTGATGCTATATCTTTTCTCAAGGCGTATTGTTGACGACGTAGCAGAATTTTCAGAGTATCTTTAGACATAGAAATATTCCTTAACAGAAAGAAAAAAACCGGAGCCTATCCCGACATGGTTGGGGTGGGTTTACTCGGACTCGCAAGAGGTTTGCTCGGCCTGCCGATTGATTTGGCAGCGTAACCACGATCGACCACAGGCGTCGAGGAAATAAATCAAACTTGGCTCTCCGGCGTAGGCTAGTCGGAACCCGATCAATTCTACCTGCGACCACGGATCTGTCGGGAAATTCTTAACCCTAGCTTCGACCGGCTTGTGCGTCTTGACAATCGAATGTGTGATCTTGACAAGATCGTCGAGGTTTAGGTCCTCCCAGCAAGATTTCGTAACTTGATCCACCAGCGGAGCCAATGCCCTTTCTGCTGCTCCTTGTCCGTTGTCACGGTCATACAGCTGCGGATTTAACGTATCTTTTCCTAGATCTACTTTCATCACACGACCCCTTAAATAGTCTTAATACTGGCCGCCTCTGTTGACTGTGCTAATGCCGCTGGTGTACTGTCTTGCGTCTTCCACCGTCATGGGGACCGCACCGGACTCATCCAAAAAACCCATTCCCTGTTGCTTGCTTGCGTTAAACAGTGCCGCTAGTACTTCCGCTTTGTCCAACTTGCTAATATCAATTGTGTTGCTCATTTTATAGTTCCCAAAAAAGTGTTAGTAAACCGGAGCCTATACCGGCAGAAGGCAGTTAGAACTAGACTAGATGTCTAGCTCTTTAAGAACAGCAAGGACTTCTTCCTTAGTACGTTCAGGATGGTCGTTCCAGTCAACTACATTCATCCCTAAATGTTCTTTGAGTTTAGGGTAGTTCAAGTCACAAGTACCAGTAGCTTCCAGTAACCCTACCACGCAAAATCTACGAGCCTGAGGATCGTGAACTCTTACACTTTGACCGCTTGCGTTTCTTGCGTAATCTCCTTGACACCAGTCTTTTTCTTCTAACAATTCCCAAGCTTTCATATATCAAGCTCCTTAAGCAAAGCGATGACTTCTTCTTTGGTACGTTCAAGCTCGTCGTTCCAATTTATCAAACAGTCGTCGCGACCTAGAAACTCCAACTTTTCCTCGGCTTTGCCGATGTCAAAATATGCCGCTAAGTTTGCAGTATCGGTTTCCCACGGACCAAAAGTTTTAGCTGAGTGCTTTCGAAGAATGGCTCCGACGGCACAAAAGCTAATGGCAGTCGTATCGACAGGCCTACAAGTTAAGTCTAGTTCGTTTTTTGCCATGCGACCTTGGCACCAGCCGTACTTTTCAAGTATTTCAAAGGCTTTCATATGTCAAGCTCCTTGAGTAACGCAACAACTTCTTCTTTGGTACGGCTAGAATGATCGTTCCAAACTGAAAGGCTTGCACTGCTTCCAAAACCAAGTTTACGGCAGGCTTTAGCAAGGTCTTCCGTTAGAGTAGTGCGTGAGCATCGATTCTTTCGATATATCGCACCTATTAAACAAAAGTTAGCTGCAGTTTTGTCGTTAATACTACAGCCAACCCCTGTTTCGTCTGTTGCCAGGTTTTCTTGGCACCAGCCGTACTTTTCAAGTAGCTCGAAGGCTTTCATATCAGTCTCCGTAGATAGGTAAAAGTAAACTGTCGCTGTCGCGAAGAGTATATTTTTGGCAAATGGCGATAACCCATTTAAAGTCTCGCTTAGAAATTAAAAGCACCTCGCCGCGACCAGTCATACCGACAGCTGTCCAGCCTTTGTTAAGGTACAGTCGCAAAGAAGTTTCGTCCGCTTCAGGCCACAAGGCCTGAAAGTAGCTCAAAACAATCTTAGACTGCACTGGGTCTTCGGTTGAAAACATCATCAGGTACCTAACAGGATTTTTCATATCTTCCCAGTAGGATCCATGAATTGGAATTTTGAAATTTTGAGGCTTCTCCTGATAGTCAGAATTGAGACGGATCGCTTTTTCCCTTAGCTCGCAGATATCGTTTCGTCGCATTTCGGGATCAAGTGTTTCTACGATCACGTCTACAAATTTCTTGTAGCGATCTACTGTGCATTTCAAACACGGTAGACCGCTGATTTTGTCGCAACAGTTAGAGCAAAGATTTCTAAAACTAGCGTCGTTCATTTCTTTTTTCCCCTTTTATTACCACGTCTTTAGCGACACCAAATCCGCACAGTTTGGCAAACATTTCCTGCCAATCGAAAGCTTTTTCGTTCCACTCTCCGTCGATTTGTAATGGATGCGGGTTTAGAAGCTCTTCAAAATGGGCAAAAAGGTCGTGTTTGTCCGGTGCTTTCGACTTGCCGACTAGCTCCGCCGCTTTTTCAAGCGTCATTGTCGTTTTCATTTCTTTTTCCTCCATGGAACTTGAATTTCTGCAACTCTGCGGTTGGCTTCTGCACATTGTTTGTCGATACCGTCAAGCTCGGCAATAAGCCTTTCAGCAATATCGCCAAAATAAATTCGTATAAGCCTTTTGAGAATCTGGCGATCTCCGTGAGGCCAAACCAGACCGGCCTGCTTTAAGCTGTTTATGACAGCTTCGAGAACGATTGAATCTGTACTTTCCATGTCATTTGCTTTCTAAGTATTGATAGGCGGGACTAAGCTCGCGATCGTTCCAGTAGGTACCTACGATCATGCGATGCTGATCAACTGGTGTTTCGACTTTTATCGAAAGACCAGCTGCAATTTTTTCTTCAACAGCTGCGTTAAGTTTTTCAGAACGCAAACGGTATGAATCCCAACAAAAGCGGCGATAGTCCTCTAGGGGTAGAGATCCAGCATAAACTGCTGTTATCGATTTACAGTTACGGGCAACCCTTTTGACAACCAAATGCGTCCAGTCAGCGGGAGGTATTTCGTCTACGAAAACGATAATACCAATTGGTTTTCGAAGCCGATTCCAGACAGTCGCTTCAAATAGCCAGTTGGAGATAAATTCCAATCTAACCATGTAGTTTCCCTTGTCCGTTTGGACAAAAGGAACTTCGGCAACACAAATACCTTCGGTCGTGTGAACGGCAAAATCCCGCCACAGGCAGGTGCCAGGCTTTAACCTGGACACCAGCTCTTCTAAGTTTTGTAGTTTTTCCACGTTATTTCTTTGGGTCCATGAAAATGACAATGAAAAAAACTTCTAGTGACATGCGGGATTCAAACTTTGCAACCCACTCAAGCTCCTCGGCTGACAAAGTTTCCTTTGTCTTATTGAGGATAGTAATCTCGCTGTCTTTAAGTTCTCGAAGTTTGCGATCCAGAATCTTGTTCATCGATCTGCGAAAGACAGGGCCTGGTTCGCCTCTCTGAATAACAAATCCCAACCAGAAAGCGTCCTGAAACGCGTGCACTGTGTTAGTGACGAGCTTTTCGTTGCGAACTTCTTTAACCGGTGCTCCCGGCTTGTCCTGGACCTGCATCGCAGAAAGCGTGAAAAGACTAGACAAAGTAAACAGAATCAAAATGATCGTACGCATGATTTTTCCTTGTGAATGTAAATTAAAGATTACCGCAGCATTCACTGAATGCGGTAAGCTTGTGTCCTCTGCATTTGCCAGGGCTTGGAACCTGCCTCACCGTGAGGGCTGCATTACACGCCGCAACTCTGCAAAGATCCTCACTGATCTTTACGCTTGCGGCAGGTCGGTCATGTAACTTGACCGGTGGTATAGAGTGAGCTATGCATTTTTCTACCTGTATGCTCAGGCTCTTAGCGTAGAAGTACGGGCAAGTTTCCGCTCTGCCTAGCGATCCGTTCTTCCACGGATTATTACTGGCCCCTTCGCGGTAGCTTTGCGTCGGACTCTCTCCGCGTGACTTGTCGTTACTGATCAAGTCCACTGCTGACGTTTTTTAGTGTCGTCAGTACCACGTTACCTTTGGTTTAGCGAGAAGGTATTTCTCGGAACGTTTACTGCTTTTTAGCTCCGCCTTGAGATTGTTATAGACAACGCAAGACGCCAACATAAAAGCCCACAGAAATTTAGGGCTAGTTGTCGGAACAGTTTTCACTTTCTGGGGAATGCCCTTTCGGACTTTAGTTCAACCCCGAAACCGTGCCACGTGTACCTTTACACGCCACACAGTAATGCTTTACAAGACCCATAAAGAGAAGATCTTGGTAAGGACGACACAAGTGCTAGCCGCCCGCAAATATCGCAAAGACAAAAGACGCTGTTACCCTCAGCTTGATTTTTACATCAAGCGAGTGCGGCCTTTGCGATACTCGACTTAAGCCAGTGAAAATACGTTTGCTTTTGTATTTCGACCGACTTGCAAACGATAAGTCGTCTGCATATTATTATGACTCGTTTTTAACGAAAATTAAGCACTAAAAAGTATACTCTACAACCTTACCATTTTGGGCTACTCTCAGTCTAACCTTATCAGCACTAAGCATTTCTTTAAGTCGCTTCTTTTTCTCCACACCCATGTTGATGATAGATTGCTTGATCGTCTGCATGGTCTGCACACGTCTGGCTGCTGCCTTGTTACAAGGTTTACAACTTTTCTTCGCAACCGGTGCGGCACCGCTTGCGAGGAACGGAAACTCTCGTACGAAGTTAGGATTTGTAGCGAGCGTGAGCAACACCGTATCTTCAAGTGTAAGTAGCTTGTGTGTAGCCATTAGTTTGAGCTCGAGGTAGATGTGTCAGGAGCATCCGGTATCCAAACGACTTGTGTTGTTTTCAGTGTATCTAGACGGTTCATTGCTTTGATCAAAATTTCGACTTCGTGCTTGATCTCATCCCATATGGCCTGTGCCTGGGCCGACGAGGCAACGTCTAGCTCGACATAACTAAGACGGTAGTACGGCCAACCTTGATCTGGGTCCGGGGCACCAGCAGGATAGTCGGCTAACTGGGGAGGTCCAGCTACCGCTTCAAATACGTCTGTACTTAGATCGGTGTACGGGCTAGGTGTGTTGTGTCTGTAGATAAAAACATTTCCGTCTATATCGTTGCCCTCGAAGTCTGTGACATCTATACGTAAACGATAAGCACCGTAGTTTGGAAAAACAACAGTGCCTGTTTCTGCTTTTGTAAGTTGTATTCGTCTAGCCATTGCCTCAGCCTCGGTTTAGATATCGAGCAACGATTTCATTATCTCTAGTTTTGGTTTTTTTGCAATATTGCAGGCTTGCGACGTACAGTGAATTAGTTGGTCGTACACCGGGTATTCTGCCACTGTAAATTTTTTGGTAAACGCAATAAGCCCAGTCGCCAGCATAATCATATCGGAAGTGTGGGGTCTATCGTGGATTTGAATAAAGTGCTCATACTGTGCGGCTAAGTTACAGAATTCGCGACAAACTCGCAGGTAGTTTTCTGCGGAGCCTGACACGGTGCAAGGTACGTGACCGCAGTGGACGACGAGTTCCGAGGATTCAAAAGCATCTGATTGTGTCAGCCCGGTGTTCACGACATCATAGTCTATCATGACCCCACCTCCAATTTCAGCCATTGCCAACCATCGCATATAGCAATGATAGTCGTACTTGCCTGGATTTACAGTTGGTAGCCTGGAGACAGTATCGACATATTGTTGGTAGAAAGTAGATCTTCTTGCAACAGCTTCGCCTATAACTTCTAATTGCCAACCATTACGCTCCCAAGATTGGCGACAAACTTCTATTTGGTCTGGTTGGCCTGTAAGTTGGCTTACAGGTTCGTAGTAGGTAAAAACACGTTTCATAGCTATCTCTTAATCTGTGATATATCGAAGTCAGGATCCCACGGAAAACGCTGGCTTGCTCCGCGTCTACCGCCTTGTTCTCGAGAAGGACAAGCTATCAAACTTTTATTCTTGTTCCATTGTTTTATACCAAAACCGGCTTGGTGTACTTGTTCGCCAATTGTGATGTCTCCGCCGTTGTGTAGTAGCCTACAGTCAGGCACATCGGCCTGTCGCATAGCCTCCGTTTCCAGAGCCCAGCACCAGCCTACAGCAAAGTCGATCACAGAACCATTGGAAACTTCTTCTTTCCCCGTCTTTGTACGTAAGTGCTTGCCCTTATGCCACATAGCATCCTTAAACCACTTGTCAGGACGATGCCCTGCCCCCGCATAAACGCTGAGATCGTGATACATAATATTACCATAAAGCCTAAATCCGCTTTTATGATTAGCTACTATTGTTGTACAAAGATCTCCCAACCAAGCGGGGTTAGCTACCCAAGTGTCATCGTCAAACCACATTAAATACTTAGTAGTAATAGGATGAGATTCGTCATAAAACATTTGACGCATTACGGGATACTTGAAGTCGTTAGTATCGTGCTTGTATATCTTAGTAACTGGCACTGTCTTTAGATAATCGAGTGTAGCTTTCGGTACTTGGTTTGTAGCAACTCTAAGATCTAATTGGTCGTTCGGTACTGTTCTAAGTATTCCGTTTATACATCTTGTAGCGAGCTGCGTATGCTGTCCGTAGCAAAGTACAAAAACTGTAATCTTTCCGCCTAGTATCGGATCGCTTAAACCTGGTACAGCCTTAAATATACTTCCAACTTGATTTGCTTTTAGTTCTAACGGATGAACTTTTTGATGTGTTTTTTGTGTTACATTAGGTCTAGATGGTTCTCTAACCATTTTTACATCGTGCGGCTTATGCTCTACGAGCTCTACCGCAGGTATCACAATGTTATGTCTTACCTCTTCCTGTGCGGTAGTAGGTTGCAACACTCCAGATTGATAGTAAGACATGACCGCGGCTACAACTTCGTCAGAACTAAGCATATCGTGACAGCCTGCTACCGCGTGCGTAGTCGCGGGCTTAACTGGTTTCTGACATAGCAGATGTATTTTGCGACTGCGATCAGTCGGATCAAGCGGCACTACTCTATTTTTCCAGCAACCGTAGCTCTCGCAGCACGGTAGCTTTCCAACGGTGTGCAAGTACTTGTGCGGTATAGTTACTGCTTCTGCGTTAGCTCCGAACGCCTGATACTCGTCAGTGTAAGCTTCAAACCAAGGTTCTTCTCTACCGCCCGCGTACACCACGCACGGTTTATCGAATGCGGCTGCGATATGCATAGCACCTGTAATCCCGCATATAACGCCGTCGGAGTGCAGTATTATGTTCCACAGGTCTCTTACATTATCTGTCTGACCTACAAGGTTAAGCGTACGCTCGAGCGGCGGGTGTATATGATTGGTTTGAGTAGCACCAACCTGAACGCAATGTATGTTATCGTTTAACAGTTTATCTACGACTTCTTGCATGCGGTGAGAATGCCAGTGTTTAACAGTAGCGTCTAACTTACCGCCTGATACCACAACCCAATATCTACCTGTCAGCCTTCTAACCCTTTCATCGTCTGACAGGTGTAAGTCAGCTTTAGGTTTTGTCACGGGTACTTTTATACCGGTTTTGACTTCGAAATCATGATGGTACCAAGCCAGTATATGTCTTTTGTTGCCCTGTGAATCGATACCGTGCTGTTTAATTGCTTTACCCCAATCAAGGGTGACTAGCTTGGCTTTTGACCTTTGGCTTTCAGAAAACTTTACAACATACGGATTGTTCCACCATACGTTAGTAAAGTTGGTACTAACCTCAGTCTCGTACTTGCCCGGATAGGCCGCATGCAGATCACGTATAAGTGCCGTAAAAAGAACAGTGTCGCCCAGAGCGTGCGGGTGACCGTGCCTAACTATTAGTGGAATTTTGCCTTGCATTTTGCCTTGCATTTTGTTCTATCTTTGACTTTTTCTCGGGCTTTGATAACAGCTGAACCAGTTCGCGGCAAATATTTTGCAAGTTTTCTGCGTGTTTGTCGATTGTAGCTCGCAAGAATTCGTCGGACTCCAATACAACAGGCAATACCGCAAACGGCTTGCATTGTTGTTCGTAGGCCTGTTTACTTCGCCAACACGTAAAGACACAGCACACGTTTCCAGTATCAAGCTTAATGCTTAACTCGGTCATTAAGCAGTAAGCCTTAATGTCTCCAACATCTGTCGGATCGTGTAAGTTGACTTCCAGCACTAGTTCAGTCATAGCTGCTCTTTCAAAAGTTTGGTTTACTTAGGTAAGTACTTTAGCTTACCGTCGACACGTTGAATTTTAAAGTCGATGAATTTTTGCGATAGTCGCATAGACTGGTACACTGGAAAATTTTTAGGTGGTTTTTCTAAGTACTCCTCAACAAAAAAACCGTCTTCGTCTAGCCTGTAGTATTTGACCGGACTTCTGACTAGCGTGATACCGGACCTAAGCGGAGAACACAACGCAAAAAGTCCAATATTTTGATTTTTACATTCTTCAGCGTAAGCACAGTCGCAAACAGACTGCGGCTCTTCACTGTGCGACATAGCCTGTCCTGAAGCAGCCGAACTTGTAAAATATATCGACTCGAATGCTTTACTGTTAAATATTTCATCTTCGTTGTAATAAAATCTGTAAGGTAAATTGTACGATTTTATTACATCTAAATGTGACTTAGCGATAATAGGTGGTCGTGTACCAGGGTATGTTGTTAAAAACTCTGCGTCAGTTTCATTCGCAAACATATCAAAATAAGTTTTGATATCTGTTTGAATATTAGCCGGGTCGGTAAAATACATGAACAAAACAACTATCATGTTTTCTATGCGTTCGTATACAACCCAGTTTTTTTCGTCGATGTAATACTTATTTATCATGCTACGACCTGTACTGTAAATGTGTCTATAAGTGCGTTATTTGCATTGTTACGTACTTCTACTGTTTGCGGACTTACCTTAGCCGTCAAGGTGCTGTAACAAGTAAACTTAACCCACTGACCAGCTGTTACTGCGAACGTGCTGCCAGGGCTGTCGGCTACCTGTATCCATGGCGGCGTTGTTGGTTGCCCGTTTGGGTTTAAAGTTGCTTCAGAAGCTGCTACTTGATAGAAAAGTTGAATATTGGACGGGCTTGTCAAGTTTACAACTTTAAGTGTTACACCGTATGTAAGTAATTTACTGGTGATAGTGCCGCTTGTTGTGCCTAAACTCCACTGTATAGCTTCCCAGTCTGGGTTAACAACGCTTGGTGGTTGTACGTTAAACAGACCAGCAAATGGTAACATTATATTGTTGTATCTCCAGCTAGTACAAAGTTGTTTGCACTTCTTTGGATCAGAGACACGACTGCCCATCTACCTGCTGTTTTAGTGTGACTTTGTCTGTTGTTTATGGTTGTACCCGACGCATTAAAAGTAACTTGACCTGTACCTGACTGTATCACAGTAACCGTAAAACCAACTGGTAAGCCTGTAGGTACCGTTATCGTTATAGCGTTACTGCATTCCAAGACTACACCGTTATCACCGGCTCCAAGTGTTCGCGATGCGTTAGCCTCGGTTACAATTATACCTGTACCTGTAACATACTTATTGGAAGTGATACCACCGGTGCTAAGCATATTAGTGCTAGCGTTGTAACTAAGAGCTGGCGACGTTGTATCGATGTTAGGCGTTTGATTACTCCCGCCCGCCGCCACAAATACAACGTAAAACAAAGAATCTGCGTCTGTGGCTGTTGCGTTTATAGCTGTGCTAGGACCCGTCGCACCGGTAGAGCCAGTTACTCCTGTGGCTCCTGTAGTCCCGGCAGCTCCGTTAGCACCTGTTGGTCCGGTAGCACCTACCGTCCCACTTATGCCTGTGGCACCTTGCGAACCTGTAGCCTGTAACGATAAGACAACTTGGTCTGACGCGGTGTAAGTTCCGTTTGTAACAATACTCTCTACACTAAAATCAAAATAGGTTGCTTCTTCAGTTACAGCGGTAATTCGATACAAGCCAAAGTTAGTCACGTTGTTTATCAACCACGTCTTTATAATGTCGCTAGCTTTAAACGTGTCTAACCATGCCGTCATATCTATGTCATTGTAATTTGACTTTTCAACGTAAATATGCTCGACAGCATCCAATACTGCGCTATCAAAATAAACTTGACCGTGGGAAGTTAACGCCATTATCTTGGCAGATTCTATCTCAGTGTCTGCGTAGAAATAGCTGTCGTCACCTGTGTGTTTTAAAGGAAATACAGGGGCCTCTGGTGAAAGGTTGCTGTTAAACTCCCAGCTCATCAGAAAATCATTTTCGTCGGGTGTAGGCGGGCCGGACGGGCCGGGTGGTCCTGTTGGCCCTGTTGGGCCTGTTGGTCCCGAAGGCCCGGTTGAACCTTCGCAACAAGGCCCTTGTGGCCCAACGGCACCTTGCGGACCTGCAGGACCTATAGGTCCTTGTGGGCCTACGTCACCCTGAGGTCCTTGATAGCCTTGAGGTCCCCGATAGCCTTGAGGTCCCCGATAGCCTTGAGGTCCGCGGTATCCCTGCGGCCCGCGATAACCGTAAGGTCCACGGTATCCCTGCGGACCGCGGTACCCGGTTGCTCCCCGACCACCTAGCGGTCCTTGAGGCCCTGTTGGGCCTTGGTTACCGTCTGGGCCTGGATTGCCGTCTGGGCCTGGATTACCGTCTGGGCCTGGGTTGCCATCTGGGCCTGGATTACCGTCTGGACCGCTAGGTCCGGCTGGGCCTTGTGGTCCTTCTGGCCCGCTTGGTCCCGCGGGTCCGGTGGGTCCGGCTGGGCCTTGTGGTCCGTTTGGTCCTACTGGTCCTTGTGGTCCTTCTGGCCCAACGGGTCCTTCCGGTCCGTCAGGCCCTTGCGGTCCGGCTGGGCCTTGTGGTCCTTCCGGACCTTCTGGACCTTCGGGTCCTTGCGGCCCCTGTGGGCCTTCTGGTCCTGTTGGACCCTGTGGACCTTGTGGGCCTAACTGCGGGCTGGGTATTCCAAGATTTAAATCAATAGAGAACGTACAATCGCCAGATTTTGTTACGTCAAGCGAGGCAAACGGAGCTCCGCCGGGGCCTACGGTACTTACAGTGGCACTTCCGCTAATTTCCGGGCAAGGAAAAGCAATATCCAGCGTAAAGGTGTAATCGCAGCATGCACCTTTAGTTATTATGAGACTAGCGTTTTCTCCACCAATTGGCACTACGGTGGTATCAACATCGCCCGCACCTATTACAGGACAAATAGGATCGGGATCTAGCATCGGAACCGGCAGCGACGGGCAATCGAAAATATCAGTCGGTGCCTGCGGTACCTGTGGATTAAGCAGCCAATTACCGCCAGGTATAGGAAAAATACAAGGCACATCGCATTTGATAACATCAAATACAGGTGACTGAGGTCCTTGTGGACACGGAGTCGTCGGTGCCATTCGTTATTTCCTTATAACGATATCGAATTAAATGAAAAATCACATACGGACAAGTCATTTAGATTGATATCTACGATTAGTTTGTGGTTGACGATATCAGTCAGTATAGAGACACCGGACTCGCCGAAAAAGGTTAAAGTTGGTCCCTGCAACCCGTTGACAGACCTAAACACTTCGTTGCAATAAAAATCACCAGCCAGAAGTTCGTTTTCAGAACCTATTGGGGGTGTTTCACCTGGGAATATAGCAATCTCGTTACACGGTTGGCCGTCACCTGTCCCGACACCTGGAGCGAACACCAACGTAGAAGCCGTTACATCCTGGTTGATTGAAATATTGAAACCTGCCTTGAACTTTACGTTACCAAGCAAACACACGTCATACACGTACGTCTGACCGACAGGAAAATCCCATTGGTTTTGCGGGCAGTTTTCAGGACGCAAAGCTCGAGTTCTGTCAGAGTTAGCTATGTTCAACGAAACAACCTGGCTATCGCTTAGATTTTGAATTAAGCAAGGTTCGACTATCCCCGAGTAAACGTCGGATCTTGTTACGCTGTTGCCTGCGGCAATTCGGTTTGCAAGCAAAGGCATGTCACCGGAAACCATAAAACCAGACCATAAAGGTTCTCCGCAGTCCTCCGGGTAACCTGAATCAGACGCTGACGCTTCTAACGCTTCGGAAGCTGAAAGACTTATATCTGCTTGGTCGGCTGTTATGCTTTCAACAAACTCGGTTTCAAACAAATCAGCATCAGCTGCCCTTGTGAAAATCAAAGGGGCGTGCAGTAAATTGCTCGCCGTGCATCGAAACTCAAATTCAAACAAGAAAGAGTTTACACGAGTTATACGGTATAGGAACACCTCATCAATGCTGGCGTCAAAACCCGACTCAGCACCCAGGATAAAACCGCAATCGACAACTACATTGTCCGGTAAACCTGGCATAGCAAATATGCCAGTTTCAGGCGTATTTACGCCGACGCTTCCTTCCCTGAAAGGATACGAACGATTCAAGTTGTCGTTAAAAAAATTAGGACGAGGCATGTTATTTACTGATCAAAGATCCTTCTACAGAAAAAACTATGCCTGCGGGCGTCGTTCTTACACGTAAAGCTGGTTCTGACGTCAGGCTATCGTTCATTTGAATGTTGAAATTTCCTTGCTCGTCAGGGTAACAATCGTAAGTGCTTTCACCGTTTACGACACGTATAACTCGAATCGGATTGACAGGCACAAATAGATCAGCCGGGTTGCATAATCTCTGTAAGTTCAACGGATCTCCTACAACGTCAACACGTATCACAGGCACTATTTGACCTTGCTTGTCTACATAATTCTCAGTTCTAAGTACAACACCGTCTTCGCCTACTAGCCAAACCTTACCAGAAGCAATTTGACCGTCGGCAACTTGCAAACCTGTAACACCCGGATAAGCAGCAGGAACCTGGCAGTTTACGCAAAACTCAGTTTGACCTTGTTCAAAGGTATGCGTTCGAACTCCCCAAGTTGAAAGCAGTGCTAGTCTGTCTGGGCTAGACACAAGAATTCCACCAGGTCTACCGTAATCATCGACAAGTCGAACTACTGAATCTACAACAGGTAAAACCACTTCGCCATGCAATCTTGTCGGCAACTCACTGTCGCCCACATAAATTGTAAATTTGTCCGACTGAACTTTAACCTGGGATAAATAGTAACGACCACTACTTTCCGTAGAATAAATATGTGCATCTAAAAACGTGTCTTCCACAAAAAACACGTTACCGTTGCTTAGGCTTGCCGCAGGAACAAACGGATAATTTGTACTTCGTAAGGAGCGTAAGAGCTCGGGGTGTCTTATATGTGTCACGCTACTGCCTCGTCAATTCGCCAGTACGAAAAATAGCCTGCAGATCTTTTTGTGTAGAAGCCTGCGTTACCGGCGTCAGTTTCCCATAACGTTCCAGGCAAACTTGTAGATATTGCAACATCTACAAGTGCAGTATCCACGCTCTTAAGAACAGCCTGCAAATTAACGCTTGTCCTGGTTATCTCGTTGGGTGTAACCGTAAGCTCGAGATGATACCATTGATCTATAGCCGCCGACGGTACCGCTATTGTCGACAACGGTACTGCGTTTATACCGTTGAAGTAATACACTCCGAAAATTAAGTTATCGATGTCTAACAAAGCAAACACATACGTATACAGGTCGGCACTATTTAGTCGATAATTTACAATGATTCCGGCGTTATTTTTGCTGGCTGTACTTAGAGATATCACCTTCAAGTCTGTCGTGTATCTTCTGTAAAGCGATTGCGAATCCAATGTAAACAAGGATATGTTTGTTCTGGATAGGCTAGGAAGATTCGCTGTACCGTAGCTGTACGAAAAAAGACTAACGGAAGCAGACTGACTGTCGCTGATCGACGACTCACAACCGAAAGCGGTATTGTTAGGCGGCGGCCCAACGCAACAGAATGCTTCTTCCGGGCTGTCATCAGGAGACATTCCCCAAGTAGCCAAATCCATCGGCGAAAAACTGTATGCAAAACCGTCATCGAACGTGTCGCAGTATGGTAAAGACAAAAGCGTACTCATAGAATCGCTTATGCTTATGTCAGGTTGTACTGGTGGTTCTGGTGGGTCTGGATCTGGTATCACAGCTGCCGGTACTTCAGACGGAAGTTTACCGGTGTCCAGCTCAGGCAGGAACGGCGGAGCACATGTGTCCGACAATCCATACTCGCAGTCTACAACTACACCGCAATCGGCTGCAGTTTTACCTACAATCGCACAGCCTTGAAACTCTAATGTAAGTGTACCGTCACAATCTGGCGACAATCCGTTAATGCTCTCAATTGGTTGCGGATCGACGCAAGATCGAGACCCGACGCGTCTACCGCATGGCCCAGCAAATTGCGAAAATACTGATTCCGTGTTCTGCGTTGCAGTCGCTGCTGGCGGCTCTTTTAACCTGAAAACAATAACGTTGTCGTACACGACTCCGCCAATGCTTCTAGCTTCCTTCACTATCTCTAACGGTTGCTCTGCGTTCAGTCTAACTAAACCAGATACGGCCTTTTCTATGTTGGCAATACCTAGCGTTTCTAATGGAGGTTTACGGATAGGCCTAGCTGCTTTTGCGGTGAGGCGAGTCTGCAAAGGCGAACTGAACACGCCTCTAAAAAGCTCGTCTGTATTACTTCCAAAAGTGATAAACCCAGCCACGCCACGTTCAAAAGTTTCTAACCTGTACGTGCGATACGGTGTCAAACTGGCTTTTTCTAAGCTGATGCCCGCTATCAGTTTACTTTGTTGGTTGGTGTTATCTAGTTGATCTGTAACCTCGATAAGTAGCGTTACAATAAATTCGCTACATGTCACAGCGCTTATAAAAGCGTATTTACCCAGATCCCGGTTCCAACGCAACTGCATGTCTGCGATCAAAGAGGACGATAGCCGGTGACCTTCGTTTGAGAGGCACGAAGCTGTATCGTCGATCGGATACGCATTTTGTTCGTTGATGTTGTACCAGTGATTGTTGCGTATCACTATTCTTCCTCTGGGGCACAATTACACGACAAACAACTTGTACTTCCACTCATAGTCTGTCGCTCAGATATAGTGTTACCATAAACAACATCAGGCACAGTTATACCCGCAACTCCGCAAAAAGAAACTATGTCTCCGATAAGATCGCTAGCAATATTTGTCTTAGGCTGACATTGTCCGCTTTCGGCTACTTGGTTTTCCCAGTACGCGACTACGCCAATAGATACCGAATAAGCCCCAGGACCAGCTGCAAAACAGTCAGGTAGGCACTGTTTACCGTAGAGTGTAGTTACCGACTGTGGATCAGCGTAATCAACGGTAAAAAGCAATATGTGATTCTCTGCGTCTACGGCTTGAGCCGCCACAGGCTCTGGTTTGTAACAGGTGGTTGGACCCTCTAAATACGTGTTCGGACAACTGAAAGCATCTGTGCCATACGTTATCGCACCGAACAGCCTTGGTATAAAGAAAATTTGTATTTTCAAATTGATAAGACAACAGTTTGTCGGGTTACAAACGGCGACACCCCAGCGTACTTTGCAGTCGGTGTCCGTGGCAATGTTAACGCGAATAAAGTCACTTTCCCGCAATTGCTTTTCAGCCAGCCAACGATCTTTATTAGCCCTGTAAAAGTCTCTAGCATCCTCAGCTGTGTGCGCTATGTCTCGATAAAGAAGCCACTGTCGCTTTATGCCTTGGTAGGTCCTGGCGTAGTATTCACAGTCGCAGCAGTTTCTACAATCATTACCAAATTTAACGGTAGCTCTAGCTTGATTAGGCGACAGAATGCCAGAAGAGTAGTTAAACGTTCTAGGGGTTGAACTAGAAAGCGAAAGCGGTCGCTGCGTTCTTATACACCCTTCACTGTCTAACGTAAAGTTGTTATGACTGTCGCTTCGAACTTTGTTGACCGTTCTTAAGACTGTAGCTGTATCCACACAACCTGGAAATACGCCCAGACCTGAACCGGGCTCAGCTGACAGTTGAAGCTTAGTCGATTTCCTGACGCCGTCCACTAATCCAACCGAACCAAACAGGTTTAACGTCGGAGAGTCAGCCACTATAGGTTCCGGCAACTCTATCGTGAAATTATAGCCGTTCTGAAGCGTTAAAGCCTTGGCGGCAACTGTCTCATTGCCAATTTTAATCGACTTAATCCTGGACGGTAATTCGTAGCCGCATTCCACGTACAACTCACCGTTAACTGGTTCTATGTTGTTATCGTACGTTAGAATCAGACTATCGGTCACATCTTCCGGAGTCCATTGTGTGTGTATCACACAACGACACACAGCGTCCTGTGTTGCCCATTCAATTACCCTTAAACGGCTGTTCCATTCTTTTACTGTGTAATTAGTTGCAATCGTCGAGTCGAAAACCACGTTACCTTCAGTATCTTCGACAACTAGATCGTAGGCGTGCGTTGGTGTAGGTCGATCCGGGAAAGCCGGTACGGAATTTGTCCCAAACCCGTAAAGCCAAGCCAACTTAAGCGGATACTTTACCTGGTTATTGTTCTCGAAAGAGACAAAAAAGTCCGTAAACAGACGATAGATATCACTGGACGGGGATATAAAAGGATAGAGGTTCCCACTATTGGGCGGTTGATTAAGTCCTATCGGTTGTCTACCGCGTGGATGCGTCATATTAGTCCTCGCAGTTTATACAACGTCGATCACCCAATCTTGCACCCAGTACCGTAGCGTTAAACGCAGAATTCTCGGCTGACAGCCGGTCTACAAACTGCTGCAACGATATGCGTTGCGAATTGAAGAGCTCGAGATTTTGTGTAATTGCCTCTAGTTCAGGGCAACCGCAGCACGGAGCACAGCAAGAATCCGTCAGCTGCAAGCCGTTTGCTACGCTGGAAAACGTCAAGCAGTCGTCGCCGACTAAATTAAAATTGCCATCCGGAGCGGGCGCAATACCGTTGATTGTTTTGATGCAAGGAGCGTTCGAGGCTTCGCCGGTGCAGGTGCAGTCCGAGATAGTACCTTCGCCGCTGATTGCACTTATGACCACCTTAGTCTCTAAGAGCGTATTTATAGTAGTCAGCTGTATGTTTCGGCCTGCAACAAGCTCGATATCGCCGTACAGTCTATCCCCTAAAATACCGTTGGAGCTAGCGACACGGATAGAAGATATGCCTCTAATCATCGGACGAATACACTGAGGCTCGATCCGAGTGTCCGCCAGATTAAAGTTGAAAAGACCTGTTGGTTGTAGCTGGATAGTATCAAGCCTGCTTACAACGACTTTGCCTGTAACGTCGTCAAACGGGTCGATTCCGCCAAGCGTAAACACTTTGTTGCGTGTAAACTGGTATGAAGGTATCAATGTGGAAGCCACATCTACGATACCCACACCGGAATCGCACGACATAATTAGCTGTACACCTGAGGCATATAAACCTATCTGCCGTATAAAAAAAGTTCCGGTCGACATATCCATTGCTGGAGATATCGGAAGATCTAACCCAACTAAAAAGTCGTCTGGAATTACAAACGAACCTGTAGTATCCGTTTTCGTAGCGTCTGCTGCTAACGGGTAACTTCGCTGCGAGTTGTGATTTAGGAATTCTAGATTCCAGTTTGCTAGTGGCATCTAAGCTCCTAGGAGGTCAGAACTCCAATCTGCTGCATTATACCTACTTCACCTGCATAATTGTCACTAGGATCAGCTGGATTACGCAGAACTTTGATGTACACAATGTCACCTGGATTCACAGCAATTGCAGAACTTAAAGCTTCGACGGCTTGATTGGTAGCCACGGTAGCGACAGTTACTATCGTAAGCGATGTGTAGCTCTGCGTTACTGTAACTGGCGTAGTCAAACCAGCAGGCGGTCTTGCTGTTTTAAAAAAGCTTACAGTTAATTGTGGCAACGTGCCTGTCGACTTGCCTAAAATACGCGGTCTAAACCGTAGATTGGAATTAGCTGGAGCGTCTCCTGGTACTTCAAACTTTACAACGTAGCTTGTCTGCGTGTCGTTAGGCATACCAAGGTACATGACCGGGAAACTTTCTTCAGTCACACCCTCGAGACGTACAAGCTGACTTGAAAGCTCCTGTGACGGTTGGCTGAGCACGCCAACGCCTATCCTTCCTTGATGGTACGTCGTAGCTCCGACTACAAAAGTCGAATCACTACTCAGTAGGACGTTGTTTGAAGTAGCGTAGACACCCTCTACGACCTTACCGCTATTGAATTTGTTTTCGACAGGATCGAATGCCTTGATAACGGTAAAGCCAGAAGTGTTCGTTGCTCCGTTCATCAAAGCTAAATCTAAGTCGATATCCAGGTCACCCGTAGAGGCCACATCTGCCTTACCGGAACAAAGTACTTTTAGTCTAGGATCTAAAGACCTAAGGCTGGTAACCGAGCTATTATCAGTGGCGAAACCAACTTTTGTGAAGTACAGCTTAATAATTATAGGTTTAGATGCCGGGTCGCACTCCGAGTAACCGCTACTCATGGAAACAGAAGTATCGAGATCTGTAGCCCAAGGTACTTCGTCGTAACAATCGCTCATCCACCAAATACCGTCGCGATTAACAACGACGAGATCAGACAGAAGTTGTTGACCGTACCATTTACGCTCTGCCGATGTATCCCATATGCTAGGCCGCTGCATGATTACCGAGGCTGATTGCAAGGGTATGGGCGGAAAAACATTTTGTAACGAAACATCCGCAGTCAAGTTATAGCCAAACTTCGCCCCTGACGGTGCCTTATCGTCGAACACGGGATCGTCAGCCGGTAGCCATCCCGGAAGATCGGAGTCGGGCGATGTGATCACATGCGGGTCGCCTGAGCTAGGTGGTGTGACTTGACCGGCGGGTGCAGCCACGAGGTCAAACACATAGTGTCTGTGATTCTCAAGAAAATCAACAAATGACGGATTTACAAAAACATTACCGTCGTTGTCGGTCTTACAAACAGGAATTGACAGCGGTGGTGACTGTCGAACAAGTTTACCTGTGCTTACGCTTGACAGATACCAAAGTCCCGCAGGTACGTTGTTATCGTTATCTAAGTCGTTCCCAACAGCAGCAGTCAGATCTATTTTTGCGTAACCGAAAAGTAAGATGTCGGCAAGTGTTGCGTTTAGCTTTTCAGCAACGATTCCCCACACCTGAGACTGGTTAGGTACAACAAGATAACCGGTCGCTTCGTCGGACTCGCTAGTAGCGAACGCCGGTTCAAATCTAGAAGTCGAGGGATTGAAAAATACAGGCTGACCAACCTGCAACGTCGAAATAACTGTCTGCGACCTGGCATAAACCGTCGATCCAATGTTAGCAGCTTCAAGCAAGCTTAAAACATACTTTAGATTCTGGTCTAGCTGGCTAAGCGGACGGTTAGCAGTGCCAGGAGCTACAGGCTCGTTTTCTTTGATATACTGAATAAAACGTGTTAAGCCCATTTGCTACTCCTAGCTCAAAGTGGTTTCCCATTCGATTCCGATCTGACTAGACGGCAGCTTTTGTTGCTGGTCAGCCGGTTCATAGTACCAACTGCTGTATATCAAGTCTTGAGTTGCGTCAGTATCGTCTACAATCGCAACTAAACTACCGCCGAAAACAACCGAATTGGCCGCAGCTGAGAACGATTTACCGTGAACACCGACCGAGCCGCTACTTCTTGCAAAGTACGACATCTTGTTATTTATAAGACCGTTGCCTTCGGAACTGAGCTCAGCCGCTGTAACTGGAACACGTAGATAATCTCGGTTAGAGCTTAACGCCAAACTGTTATAGTAGTTTACATCGCGAGTTCGATCAAAAACTGGAGGGCTCACTGGGTCACCCGGATTGTCGGTGTTTTCGAATTCCAAATACATACCACTAATGCGATAACGGCTATCGCCGCTAGTCAACAGCTTCGCGACAATAGTCGCCCATTGGTATACGATCAAGTTGTGCTTAAACTCGGTTACCGGCTTCCAGATTAGCTCAGTTGCGATAAGATCTTCGGCGGTATATGCGCGAACACGTCCTGATACCTTTATTGCCGTGGCTTCTATCATTAAATGCACCTTCCACCTATAGTTTTAACTTTTGAAGTTTCTGTTACGTAAACGTCTGAGTTTAACGACTCTGAGACAGTTAAGCACTGGAAACTTTCAAAACTTTCAGAGTAACCTGGAGCTATTTCCGTACCTGCAGTTTCCATGACAATCGGGCTATCAGCGTAAACCAAGTCTACCAGCAGTAGCATCAGGGTATGCGGCGGCATAATTTTTCTAAGCTGGGTTACCGGAACAAATTCTAGCCGATTTTGCAATTTGCTTCCAGGTTTAACTTTGACAATGAAAAGGTTAAACTTTAACAGATTGTCGATCAAAAACTTTAGAGGGTTGATCTCCACGGGAAGCGAAGACGCTGTTGGTTGACCGATCGGGTTTTCACGTACATCCAGTAGCATGGCAAGTGTCTCGTTTTTTGCAATGCCGCTCGTATGCACGTCGTGCCAGAACTTGGTTACATCGTTCGGAAATCCGCCTATTTCCCAGGTGACCTTCGTATAACCATCCTCGGCTAATTCCACATTTAGCGGAACATTTTTGTTAGAAAACACAAGGCCGTCGTAGAAGCCTTTGGTCAGCATGTTGGTATCTATTGTCAAAGCATCTACGCCGCAATTGATGTCAAACCCTCTGTTGAATTCAACAACCTCGAAAGTGTCGGTGAGTGCCTGTCCCGCGTAAACAGTTTGACCGATTGAAACTACTGCGTTTGCTGTAGCTGGAAACGTGTAAACGTGTGCGTCTGTGATAATCTGCAAACCGTTTGTGTCGTTAGCTACTAACTCCACGATTTCTTCGCCGTTAATTACTAACGGAACACCAAACGCTGCGGCTAAAGCTTGTTGCTGCGATCTTACGCTTGTACCTTCGTTAAAACTATCGAGTATCGCATTTACAAACGACTTGTAACCAGGGCTAGAACGCATAGGCAGTGAAAGAACGTAACCGAATTGATCGTAAATGTAGTCCCAATCCCATTTGCTGCGATAGAGCCACAGCGTTATTTCTCTGTCGACAATTTCGCCAACGTTGTTTAACACTTCTCTCTTAGGGATATCTGGGTTATCAAACGGATTGCTACGTAAAACTACAGTGCTGTCTTCCAGCCAGAAATCAATACCGTTAATTAGTTGAACAGCTGAATCTGTAATTCTTTCAAAGATAACGCCACACTCTTTTAGTTCTTTTGGCTTGCTTACTGCGTAATAATTAGAGTCTGGTATCTGCCCGTAAAACAATTCAGCCTGACTCTTGTAACTGTACTGAGTACCCGTTTTGTACACGGCCAGTAGACTTGTGTCCGTATTCAGCTCGGATTGCCTTACTTTAATCGCATACCAGTCGTCTTGATGATAAACAGGCACGTTTTTACGTGAAACGCTGTTCACAAGCTCTAAGAATTGAGAATTAGCCTGTTGTGAAAGCTGACCGACTACTGAGCCTATGTCTTTAACCAGTGCGTTACCCTGGTACAAAGTAGCCCAGAAGCTACCTAGCAGCCCTAGCAGCGAATCCGGCTTGTCGAAATCATTCTGCGGGTACCGGTAAAGTTTCGTCATCGGCCTTTTCGCTAAATATCTTGTCTAGGAAATAGTCTATAGCAAGCTTCATTGTAGCCGATAGCAGCACTTGCAGTAATAGTGTTAGAAGTACTCCACCTGTTACGAACTTATAAGCTTTACGCTGCATTTGTTCGCGGGACGCTCGCGGATTTTCTTGCCACGCGTGTTTTACGGCTTCCATCGCCCTTGTAGCGTCTTTACGTTTCTTTTCGATTCTCAACAGTGCCCGCTGGTCGTTCTTGCTAACGGCCTGCATATAGGTAATTGCACTTATTCCGTTTTCATCGCAGAACTGTTCGCACAACACGCTCCAATCCATGTTAATTCTCCGGTTTAAGCAGCACATCTACGGGCGAGTTATCTATTTCAACTTTGAGCCCGTTTCCAATATTCTTTATTGTCGAAATCGTAGTCTGAACAGACATCGGCCCTACTTTCAGTTTGATTTTAACGGGAGGTTCAAACTTCATTATTCCTCCGCTGATTGTAATCTTTTGCAGTTTTGAAAAGTCTACGCTCTTTCCGTCAAAGTTTACGCAGCCTGTTTCCAGCAACTTTGTAACCGCTTCGTGCAGCTTTTCAGGTATCTCAATCGGGTAGTTGAACATTATTGGGGACAGACCTGACCTGGTGGGCAGGTGCTATAGCTGCGAGCTCGCCGAAATATAGTTGTAGGTTGTCTTGGTACGTAGTACTGAGCTGGAGCTACAACCGAAGATGACCTAGCTGGAGCACCGTAAGCGGAATAACCGTTATGTAGATTATCGTGCATAGTCTGTAGCTCTTGCATAGTTTTACCGTCTACATTCAAGCCGTGTACGCTTCTCAGGTGATTTGCCAGTTCGACAAGCGTATAATTCCAGTTGCCCTCAACATTCCAGCTAGATCCCGGCATCCGTGTTACGCCTTTTTCCACAGCCGTAACGGCAGCAACTTCCGTTTTAACGCTTTCAAGCGTTGACTTTTTCTCTTTAGCCTTAGCTTGAAGCTCAGTAACAGCCTGCTCTATGCGGTCAAGTGTGGACCGGTAACCTTGCAACTCTGTCATCGTCTCAGCGTGAGACTTTTGTACCGAGTCTGCGACTGCTAGGTTAAACCTTTCAAGCATGTCATCGTTAAGTGGTTTTGACTGTGGTACGCAACCTACAAGACAAAGCAACGCTAAAACTAAAAAGCTATTCAGCAATTTCATCGTCAAAGTCCTCAAGCTCGGAGTTATCGTCCAGTTCGGCCCAGTTTTCAGTTACCTCTTTTTCGATTTCCGGTTCTGTTTGTTTTTCTTCCGGCTTCATGGTGATCTTAAAATATGGGGAGTTTTGATACCAGTCAACAGGAACCGGTTCTTTTGACCCCATAAGACCTATTGCCGTAGTCCAGCTGTGCGACAACATCTGTTGCCAAGCTGTAGGTGTAATAAGATACGTGCCATCGCCGTGTGAGTTCATTGCACGCAAATCACCGTCACGCGTGTAACCTAGAATGCACATAGCATGCCCGCCTCTACCGGGAATGAACCTCCGTATCACGCGATTAGACGGAATGGTCGAATTACCGTAAGCTATACCAAAATTGATAGCACCTCCACCACCGATAAAATTCAACGTTTCTTCGTGATCTCTAGTACACTGCCACGCAGACAAGGCTTTATAAGGTGCGCCTGCCTTATAGTTGGCTTCACTCAAAATCTTGTTGCGAGCGTCGCGGCCTGGATACGAAGTTGGATAACCAGTCATGCTTTCAGGCGGACAACCAGTTTCCAAGGCTAGTTTAGCTCCGCCGGATATCGTTGAACCGTTATCGGACCCAAGCAGCCCGTCGATTCTTTGCGTAGCTAGGTAGGCAAATATACGAGATAACTGCACCTTTATGCCGGTAACAAGAGCACAACGCTCAAGCACAGACGAAAGTGAATTGCCCTGGCAACTTCCAATTTGCAGTTGATTTTCGTCGCGGTGCCAATCTAGCGTAACCTCTGCAGGACGGCTGAAAACTCGCCAGGCAGCGTTATGCATTGGAAGAATAGGAAGCGATTTTAGAAAATTTCGGTCTTCTCGTTCGTAGTTGTAACTGTTACCTAGCATTATTTCGTGTAACTCCTCAGCAAGGATTCGTGAGCTTCTTTCGACCAACCGCCTTTCGTCTTAAAATACTCAGCCTCAGACTTTGCTAGCTTTTCAAAAGCTAATTTTCTAGCTGGTTCCTGCCCGGCTGCTTGAAACTCCCACGCCGCCTTTTCTGTGTCGAGCTCACCGGAAGCGAGCTTGTCCGCAGTAGTAATCTGGTGAACACGCCATAGCTGTTCATATGTTTTGAAAGCGTCGGCGGCTAAATCTGCTTTTAGTTGCGAGGACCTAGTTGTAAACCAATTTGTCGGAACTAAAAGAAAAACGCCCAGCAAACCGCAGATCAAAAGAGACCACGGAAAGCCAGGCGTAGCTTTGTTATCTGCTGTCCATGCAGTTGACATTAAAAATACCTCTATTGTTTGTTGTGATTGGCCAACTTGGCTTCCGCAATAGCAACCTCTGCTTCAGTCAGTTCAGACTTCGCATAATTCCACCATACCTCGGGGCCAGCGTTAGGTGCTGTTTTTTCGATTATCTGAAGATGTTCGGCAAAGCCAACTGGTGGCGGAGCGTCGCTGCTACGCCCGGATTCTTTTCGTTTGTGTTCGTCGGCAGGTAAGTTTGCTGCCATCAATCTACTTTTCGGCATCAAGTATCGGTAGCCGTTAAAACCAGCAAAACTAAGCAAACTGACAGCTGCAAGTCCTTTCACGGCATTAACGATAGTTTCCATGTCCAGTGTAAGTTCGGCTAACATAGTATTCCTTTCAATTGGTAACAATTAACTTTTGACCTGGCTTCAATTTAACTTTTATCGTGTCCTTGGTTTGGCTTACGTTAGACACTAACTTTGCCGGGTTTTGGTTTAAACCGTAAAGCTTTTGGATTCTAGGAATGTCGTCAACTGGCTGCGGGGTAGCCACAAACGGGTTGTAGTAAGGAGCCATCAACGCTTGCTTTTTGTCGGAATGTGCCAACCCCAACAAGTGACCAAACTCATGACACGCTACGTTTGATAACAGTATACCTCGTTCTCCTTTGTTCGCCACCCACGTTTCGTCTAAATCAAATCGCATCAAAAGCTTTTCGTTTTTGCCTCTAGGCATGTAAGCCCAGGCCAAGGTGCCGCCTTTACCGTCGAATTGATGCGTGACACCTTTACCTGTAGTGATAACGATATCGGCAAGTTTAGCATCTTTAGCCTCAGTGATGTTTAAACCGCAAGCATCATCCCAAGCCTTAAAAGCTTCTTGGAAAATACGTTTTTGTTCAGTTTTTGAAACTTTGCCTGTCACGTAATTGGCAATAGTATACGTAAGTCCAGTTTTGTTCCACCTGTCACGTTTTTCAGCTACAACCTCAGCTGCGCGTAAAAATTCAACGTGTTTCTCGTTAGACTTGTCCAATTTGTCAGGGCACCCGCATCTAGGCGTATGCATAGCCTTAAGCGTCTCCTCGGTCAGCACGCCGTCAGCTTTTATGCCGAAATAACGTTGAAAAAGCTTAATTCCAGCGTGAATGTCGTCTACGCTTATATTTTTCAGCAGTTCAACGGTCAAGTAGCCAAAAAACACAAGATAGTCAGTGGCAAACGTGATTGCTTGCGGTGTTTGCTTGTTTTTCGTTGCAGCTAGGTTGGATTTTGCAAGAATACGTACAACTTCGGCTTTACCACTTGTTTTCTTTGGCATTTAGGTTGCAACCGGTATGGAAGAAACAATGTTCAGATTCACGTTTGACGTTTCGGCGAAAAACTGAACTGTCTTAGAAGTTACCATTTTTTCAGGTAGTTCTGGAATTAGCAAGGCGTCATCACTTCTGACGTACTTAATTGTACCGTCCGGCATGCGAATTCGACCTAGGATATCAAGTTCAGTTACGTTTAGTCTGCCCTGCAAGAAATTATGAACTGTATCGACAATCGCCGAACCAGGTAAAACACCTTGGAAATCTATCGCGTTAATTTCATCAATAATCGCTGCACGAATAGGATCTAGCAAGGGGGCTACGTCGTCCGCAGCTTTGTTTATAGTGAGCGTGACGCTGACAAAACAAGGAACAGGTGCTTTAATCAGAGCGTCAGCTCCGTAATGTCTGATGTCCCGGCTAGAAACTAAATCCTGCAGTTCTTTGATGTAAGGTACACCGGTTATCTCGTAAATGTAATCGGCAGCCTGGCCTACAGCCAAGTCTGCAACGGGAGTAACCGTGTCTTCGAATCGGACTATAGCGTTTTGAAAAGCCGTATAAGCCCCTTCTTCAACTGTGGCGATGTCTGGAAGAAAACCAGCTCCGGTTAAATCGATAGACCGAGTATCGGAAACAATGTTAAAACCTGACACAACAAAAGCAGCATCAGATCTACGAATCTTGTCTATCTCATAAAAACCAGGTAACACTGAAGCGGGTACAGTAAACTGCCACTGGCTTGTACCTGTAACCGTTGACACGCTAATGCAAGTAGCTGACGCGACAGCCGTTTTCCTTTGTATTGCAGACTGCCCTCTGATATACCAATCAACCCTACCGCCAGTAAGCGTCGGAAAAATTGTGTGCTTATCTCGCAGCATTTCCGGGTCACCACAACCAACTATAGACTGGTTTGTAATCGAAGCAAATTGCGGCAAGCTCCGAAGGTAGGCCCGCATGTTTGTTCGGTTAGATAAAGCTTTTGCTGAAATACCCAGCTGCAATTCGTTCAGCAGTTCTTCGTTTGTTTCGGTATTCGTTCCGTCTTCAAACGAAGAAGTCGCGTAGCTTGTCGCGTAATTGACAATTGACCGATTAGGTACAATCAGGTCGCCTGCGTTGAGTTTGCGGTCAGCACCAATATCCGCGGCTTCTACTTCAATCGTAAAAGCGTAATTACCGTTGCTAAGCGGTGTTAGCAGTCGGTCGTTTTCGCTTAAAATCTGAGCAGATGCAATACGGCCTACAAATGTTGCTGTTGTTAGATATTGAAAACCATTGGCTTCGAAAATACTGTTTTGAGGTATAGTGAGCGGTCTTAGTTCTGAGAGCTCTATGGTAACCGGGCCAACAGCTTTTGTTCCGGGCTTACGTACAATACCCCAGTTAGAAAGCACCTCGCTGACGACTGTATCATCGGCCAACGTTGGATCTTCCTGAATTTTTTGAAGGCTTCTGGCGGACTGATAGCGTTCTAAATTGGCACGAATAGCCGCGTCTAATACAGCGTGATAGTAAGCCAATGTATCTTTGAAAACGCCACGACGTAAATCCAATGCCGGATTAAGCTCTTGTAGCTGCGAGACAAGCCTGTCAAGCGTCTGCTGAACATCTGCGGAGTCAAGTTGAGTGAGATCAGCTATTTCAAAGTCAGAGTAAGTTAAAGTCATGGTTATACTGCTGGTATCCGTAATGGGAATAAAACTTCGCGGGATTCACCGGCTACGCTGTTTAGCTGTATCCTAAGGTTAACGGTATCACCTATGAAAGATGCCTCTAGCAATTCAGACGAATCATATCTTTCGTCAGCCGGAAAAGACGGGTCATCTTCCAGCCGTAAATTAGTGCGTAAATCAAGCTCGCTGGAAGCGAAAATTTGAAACAAATCAGCGGATGTTCTAGCTATACCGTGCCTAAGCTGTGTCATGAAAAAGGTGCCACGGTTTATGTCGTAGACCAAAGAACCTTTTTCCGTAAGAAGTTCTAGTAGGAATCTCTGGGCTAGTTTAGCTGGTCCTGCAATGAGCGCTCCGCTTAAGCCTTCCTGCACCAAGGCAGGAACAACCTGTGTGTCACCGGCAGGCTGAGCTCCGTCGTATAACAGAAAATCAACAAGTTTTCCTTTATACTGTTGGATACTACTTGAAAAGTATTTCATACAGCACCTCCGTCGCCGGTTGAACCTTGAGCAATCAGTTCTGTAAAGTATCTAATAGGCAATCCCGCAATAACGCCGTTGTCGCTGCCGTGACCCAGCTCTCGCCCGGCTAAATGTGCGACAGCTCGCGGAAACGTTTGAAATCTAGCGCGATAAGCACGTTCGAGTTGTTGCATGTAATCGATTTGCGACGGTAGCACAATGAGGTCGGATGAATTACCTATACTCCCGGCTGTCGCCGCTTTTATAAGCGCATCTTCAGCCTTGTCAGAATTAAACAGCTTATGAATGTTCTTTAAACCTTCTTGCGTGGTGACGTCCACGTTAATGCTGCCTATCTCTGGTCGCAGCCATTTTATGGGTTTGTTTTGTCGACGAGCCGTAGCTGCCTGCTTTTTTAGTTGTGCTAATCTAACCAAAACCTTGCTTAGATTAGGGTCTATGAGACTTTGCTGTGGCATACTATTGCGATATAAAAGGTGATAGGGCTTGTTCTTGATCTAGCAACTTTTGTATTTTCATTTTACGTTGAGTTATTGCCGCCGGAGTCCTATTCAGTGCTTTTGCGATGTCCAAGTTAGACATTTTTCGACGGTTATTCATACCCAGCGTCATTTCTAGAATTTGCTGGTCCGTAGGCTCCAGGTCTTGATACACAATTTGTAACCATAGATCCTCAGCTCCCGTGTCACCAGGAAGCCTACCCGCTATACCGCCAGAGTTGGGGTCAAGGCTCTCGGCCTGACCTGTACTGAAACCCGGCTGATACTTCCGAATCTTAGCAATTCTAGGGATAGATATTCGCATAAAGTCTGACAATTCTGCATCTGTGGGTTCTCGACCTATTTCGTCAGCAAGTTCTTGTGTTGCCGCTCTTAGCTTCTGACTCTCGAGTATCACCCGTTCAGGTGCGTTGATGACCTGCCCTTGCTGTCTGGATATTCGTCGCAAACCTTGCATATTAGTTACGATATGCGATCGAAGTCTGGACCGCTTTGGATCGTACTTATTGGCAGCTTCCAAAGCCAGAAGCCGAGCCCTGCTGCGTAAAAGCGGGCTGTCGTTACCGTAAGCCTGCAAACCCTGGTTAATCACCGGGTCTATAGTCTTCAGAAAAGCTGCGTTGCCCTCCGGTGTTTTATTTGCTTGCCAGGTTTCATAAGCTGGCCGAAACTCATCTTCTAAATAATCGGTTGGCATCACGATAGTTTACTTCTACTTGTTTAAGGCTTTACGTTCGACTTCGGTAAGCGATTCAAAACCAGGGATAAGCGGAGCGTAATTAAAGTATTTTACACCATAAAAAGGGTGCGAAGACATCGAAAAGCGAGATAGTTTGTTTTCTTCGTCTGTTCGTAAGTTAGTTAAATTAAACGATGTTGTCGCACTTGCTTCTTGTGCGTTTATAGTGACGGTAACGCGATTTACAAAACCGTAAATGTCTGTGGCGAAATCGTCTATACCTGCAGTTTTAGTTGCAGTATCGGCTTTAATGATAACTGTGCTACCCGGAGCAATGTCAAAACGAAGCTTGCCTGTTATTGTTCCGCCGCGATCCTGTAACGCGTTTGCAGCGTAAATCATTTGAGCGTATTTGTTAGAAGCATCATTCCAGTTTACAACGTTATCTTCCGCTTTTTCGTCAACTGCTCGATTATTACTACCTACCGCCGTATTTACTACCTGTGTAAGAAGTTTGTTTACACTTCCGTTACCGTTTACAGCCTTGATATCAAGTATTTCCGTAGCCGACAGCCAGTCTGGAGCAGGGACGAATAACCACATACCATCGACTACACCGTCTAAGCTTGCTGTGTAAGTACCGGCAACGCACTGTTTTTCGTTGATAGGTAGTGTACCCATGTGTTGCTCATGCATAACGCCTACGCCGAAAAGAGGTCGCTGCGATCGAACTGAAAGGTTGATATCAGCAGTGTCTGATGTCCAAATAACGGCCCCGGCTTCTCTTGACATATCAAAAGCAGGTACAAGCAACGCCGAATTAGTTTGCGGAACTACAGCTAAGCCTATGTCGGTTATGAGCGATCCAATAAGCGCATGCCACATGCTTGTACCAGCAAAAGATGCGTTTAGACGGCCACCAATGCTTTTCGCTAAGGCTGTTTTAGAGTCTAAGTCGACCTCAAAAGGATAGTCTCGAATGTACGCCGGTTTAGCCGCGGCTAAGTTCGAAAAACCCTTCCACTCCAGCACACCGTTTAAAGCCTGCAGAGCTCGAGTATTTGCAAGCAAATTATCAACTAGTTGCGGTGGCGGCGAGCTGTCGCACCAGGCCGACGAGGCCTGTAACAAATTGTCTGACGATATTTTTGTTAGTACGTCGAGCAACGCTTTGGACATGTCAAGAGTCATTGCAACCGGCAGACCGCTAATGTATCGGCTAGCTGCATCCATGTGGGTCTTACCTCCAGCACCTTCGTGCAAGATAGGAAGCATGAGATCGTGCGGCGCACCTGGTACCACATCTCGACTACCGCAGGAAGACAAAGCTAAATCGATCAAGGTGTTTGCAAAACTGAGCATCAAAGAAATGCTGCCGTTGTTTCTTCGATAAGAAACGCCGCTGACATAGCCGGTAAAAAGGATATGTTCACCAGCTGGAAATTGTTGTTTGGCTGAGCCTAAACCGCCAGTCGACCAGTCGCCTAAGGCACCTACTAGCTTAACAACCACAGGTTCCATTTGCTTCAGTTCTTTAGCAACCTCGTAGACCGCAGACGGTTTACCAGTTCGTGCATCTCTACCTAACGGTACAGCAGCAGTTGCCGTTGGAATAGAGTTTAGAGCGTAATTCATTGAAAAAGTAGCTAAGGGTAATTGAACGCCCGCGACTTCTGCTACGACTTTTCCGCCGCCGCTTTTACCGGATAAATCAACGACTGCGAACGTATTGGCTTTACCGCCCATTGCGAGTGTCCTCTGTGCGGTAAATATAGGCCATGACTATTCCACCTAGCCGATAAGCGAACTCGGGATGATCTTTCCAACAATTGTAAAACGTCAAATAAGGTTCTGCAGGTGCAACGCCAAAAAGCTGAAGGACGTTATCCTGACCTATACTTCTAAGGGACGCATCTAGCGTGTGTAAGGCCTGACTAGGTCTGTAGTAGCCTTGAATACGCCAGCTTGAACCTTCGGACAACTCGTTTACTTTGATCGCATAATCCGAATACGGCAAACTTACTTCTTGACTAAGACCGTTGATAAATGTTAGTTCAGTAGTCGTATTAGCTTCAGGCATGATTGTTCTTTGTACAACCAAATCTCCACCAGTCACTGAAACCAGGTAGGAATATTCACATCTTCCCGAAGCATCCGGTTCTATGTCTTTTCCGTTTAGATAGAGTTCAGAGCCAGAGTTTACTTTCCGCGGACTAATAGCTGGACGAAACAAATTATCAGCTATAAGCTGTCGGCTAAAAGCCTGATAAGTAATTCTTGAGTCAAGGGCTTCCACGTAAGACTGCAATTCGGTGGCTCCCACAAGCCTTAAAAGTTGGCTGCTTCTGTAGTTGAGCATCATGCGGTCAGGACTAACACCAAAAAGCCTAGCTCTAACAATCTGCAAGTAAGTTGGCAACACCACAGGCTTGAAATCTTCCGGGATTAGCTCGTCGCCAGGATAAACTAACTGAGAGCCGCCCACGCCGGATTGGTTAAGAAGTAAAGTTCTTGCGTGATTATGCATTAGAAAACCGAATCGGGTAAAAGAGATATTGTCAGTTGAAAGTTGACTGTTCTATGCACTGGATCTTGTACACTACCTGACAGCGATGTTATAAAACCGGCAAAAGCTTTACTTCGACCTATCGTTACAAAAACAGGGTCTTTACGCGCCGATATTCTGTTTTTCTCGTACCAGTTGATCATTTCTTCGATACCGTGTTTAAAGTTGCGAAGACCAGGATTGAGCTGCGCGACTGTACCTCCGCTAATAGCACACTTGTCAGCAAAGCTGATACCATCTATAACAACTTGACCCATGCGGTCGCCAAATACGTACATGTAAACGTCGTTAGCTATCGTATGCAGAAACTGGAAGTTACCACCAGCAGAAACACCTACACGTGTAAAAATACTGTTGTGCACCTGATAATTAACTCGAGTATTACCTACAAGCGATACCAGTGATAGTGAGCCAGCCGCCACAGCGTCATTGATTGCAGCAACTCTTCCAGTGTTTTGTGCGAATATTAACGGCATCTAGTTGACTCCCAGTGCACCGGTTGTGCTTTGAAATGTTCCGTTGCCGTTTACGACATCTCCAACAATTTTTAAAACGCCGTCAATGGATACTGTCGATGTACTTTCACTAGCAGTTTCTGTGGCTATATCTCGGCTAGCAACAGCTGACATTTCTTTCGCCAGTTTGTCCGTAGTGTACGGATCCGTGCTTTCGGCCATTCCCAGAAATTCAGTTTGACGCATAGACTGTTCTAGATCGCCCACCGACATGTTGTATTCTTTAGCCAGAGCTTTCATCTTTTCTTTGTCGCCTTTAGCTGCGTTGTACTTATCGGTAAGTATATCAAGCTTTTCAATACCGCCTGTGCCGCCAACAGTTTTGTTTTTGTCTAGCCGTTTAAGAATACCGGAAAGCATTTTTTGATTAGCTGCCGACGTAGACTCGTCGCTTTTGTCTTTTAATTGCAGCTTATCTGCCAATGCCTTTCTTGATTCTGATGTATCTAGCCCGAAAGCATCGGCCAAAGTGTTTAGCTCAGCTGTAGCTAATACTTTGGCTTGTTCTTCAGCTTCCCTGGCTCTTGCTTCTTTTTCCAACACAACAGCTTCGTCGACTTTTTCTCTGGCTTCTTCCTCGCTCAAGCCCTTACCTCTTAATGTTTCCATACTAGTTCTGTAACCAGACGCTCTATTTTCAAGTAGTCCAATCGCACCTTGGTTTGCTAGTTGCTTCTGATATTCAGTTTCGTCTTCAACATTGCCAGGCGTCAGACCCATGGCTCGCATGCCTGCATTTCTGTCCTGCATTGCCAAGTTGCGTTTAGCCTTTATCGCGGCAACTGAAGACTCGGCTCGACGTCTTACTTCCGGATCTTTAGACTGTAAGTCCGCGTTAAAACTAGATAGCTCGCGGTCTGTAGAAGAAATAATCGCTTCGGCATTTCTAGTGTTTTTAAGCACTTCCTTGTCGGAAATAGCTCTTACCGACGATGGCATTTTACCTGACCTGACAGCATCAAGATACTGCTCAGGTGTCATACCGAGTTTTTTAGCTTCTTCAGAGTAATCGCCTAGTGTGAGTTTAGCCAGGTTCTGTGTTGCACCTAATCCGCTTGTTTCAATAGCGTTACCCGCAGCAGCAATCGCAGTGTCTAATTCCGTTTTTAGCTGCTGCGATCTTTCCTGTAGTCGTTGTCGTTCTTCAGGAGTTGTAGCTTCGGTAAATTGTGATTCAAGTTCCCTTGCTTGGTTGTACAACGACCTTACTCGCTCTAAAGGTCCGCCAATTGTCTGTTGTTCAGCGATGAACGTGTTTCCAAACAAATCTTGCAGTAAAGTATCCATGTTAACATCTTGGCCGCCTGCAGCTCGGTCTGCTTGCCGCATAATCGCAGAACCTATACGCCCTTGGATACCGCCAGCACCTTGCAACTTGGCCATGGAAGAGTTTGTCGCACTGCGAACAGCCGCAGCTTGCTGTGCGGCACCTCTGGCCTGAGAAACATGCTTACCATGTACCTGCGAGTAAGCGGTGAACGATTCAAATCCGTAATTTTGAATTGTCTGCTCCGCTTGCCCAAATTGGCCCGCAGCCATGGCACGTGCTTGCTCGTCAGACAAGTTAAGATTATACGTACCAGCTTCAGCTCTAATAGCTTCAGCCATCGCTCCGATACGTAGTTCCGGATTTTGCATTTCTGCTGGAGACAACGCGTTAAGTGCTCCAAGCCCGGCAGCACTAATTGATTTAGCTGCGGCAGCTCGCTGTGTGTTGTCTTGTATACCTGTACGAAGTGCTGTCTCGCCTGCCAGCCTGAAACTCATAGTCTGGTTCAGTTTTTGGTTTATTTCTCTTCGCTGAAGCTGAAAAGCTGTGGCTTGCATTTCCGGATTTTCTGACAACGCGCGGAAGTTTGAAGTTCTATCGTTTAACATCATGTTAAATGTATTAGCGTCACCTCCAGCTATACCGCCCTGGGCAGCAAGTGCTCTAAACTCAGTAAGCTTGGACGGCATCTGCATTGTCACACCGTTAAACGTGTAAGTCTCTTGACCGGCAGCTGCCGCAGCCATAATAGCTTGAAGCTGCCGCCCTGCGGAGTTGTTTGCAAAGCCACCGGCTTGCTGTACTCTGAGCAAAGCACCCATAGCCTGGGATGTTTCAGATCCTAGGCCGCGGCTGAATAGACTCATTGTGCTTTGCTCAGCTTGCTGTCGATTAAGTGCACCGAATCCAGTTGCTCCGCCCGCTTGTGAGAATGCAATACCGCCAGCAATACCAGCTGACACAGTTGCAGGGTTAAAGTTCGCTGCGTGCGATCCCATGATTGACGTATTCATTGCATTAGCAGTCTGGCTCATCGCCATAATCTGGTCTATGCTTTTGCCCGACATCTGGCTCATAGCCTGCATATCTCTAACCATGTTTGCTAGGGATGCTGGATCAAACTTCTGCATCTGCCCGCCAGTTAAAGCTTTTAGAGCTCCAATAAGCTGCGGGACCGGTGCGTTTGGGTTACCGGCTTCGCCAAATACTTCTCGCATTGCCGAGATAGCTTCAACGTAGTCCTGCAACTGATTTGTAATTTGCTGTGCGTCTGCTTTAGTTAGTCGTTCCTGTATCGCGGAATCTTTACGTAGCTTTCCCAGTTGCTCGTTGCTTAGCTTATTAACGTCACCTGCAAGTAAACCTGAATTGATTCCGGTTCTAGCGGCTACTTCGTTCATATCGACGCCGGAACGTTGAGCGTTTAAAACGGCGTCTAAAGTACGATCTCGCAAGCTTGCAGTTGGTCCGGCTAAACCTTCTGAAGACAACGCACGATAGATTTGTCCTACGTCTCCAGCCCGCAATCCTTGCATTCTTGCGATGTTATCCTCAGCAAACATGTTACTAAAGACGTTTTTAATCATCGAGGTGTTTGCTTCAGCACCCATACCGTAACGACCCGTAGTAGGATCGATACGATAGCGGTTTGCTTCCATCATTTGTGCCGCCATGGACTGCACACTACCGGCAGGTCCTGACATCACGTCCAGAAATTCAGATCCTCCTGGAACCGTCATAGAAATCAGCGGACTATACTGCGCAATATTGCTGGCCATTTGCTGTGCCGCAAAACGCTGACTAGCGTTCATTGGTATACCGGCAATTGCAGCACTGCCGCGAAAAAACTGATACATGTTAGTAGCGTCTTGACTTGCTACGCCGCTCATTACGTTGAGCTGCGTCATTTGCATTTGCCTAGCGTCAATAGCCTGCTGCATTGACGCGGCGTTACCGATTGACATAAGCCCGGCTTGTTGTAATCGGTTCGACAAGTAAGTGTTACCCGCCAGGTTAAGTAATTGGCCCGGCAGTCCGTAATTATTCAAGCCAAAGGGAGCCAACGGGGAAGTGTCCACAGTTCCAGCACCCGCTATAGCCGGGCCGTACATACCTGCCGTAGCAGCTAGGTTGTTCCCGCCGGGTCCCGGCACGCCGAAACCCGGAAAACCGGAATAACCAGTTTGCTGCATTAGATACAGCTGTATGTTAGGGTCGGTTATGTGGTTCATCTACTGCGTCCTTGCTGCTTTAAACGTTTTCGACGTATTTCTTCTGCGGCTGCGTGAAAATTGTTAAGCCTAGCTTGCTCTTCCTGTGCCTGGGTTTCCCTTTCTTCGCGTTTACCCTTAGTAGCTTGTCTAACTTCGTCTTCCCACTTTTCTCTTGCGGCAGCATCGCTGGGATCCCAACCTGTAAGTTGTTTCCATTGTACTTTATATTCTTCATGCTCGCTGCGGCGATATTTTTCTTCCAGCATTTCTGCCCAAGGTTGTTTGGCTTGCCGTAGCGTTCTATACCTCTCAAGCGTGTTTTTGTGTTCGGTTCCTGCATCCATTTTAGGATTAGCAAGCAAAGCCAAGCTCAAACTGTACAAGTTACCAATCAGCTCTTCGTGTTCCTGTGCTGCGAGAGTCCGAATGACGTAACGCCATTTAAGCCACCACCCGTGATCTTTTACGTCAGCTTTGGAAAAGTCTAACGAACCACGGACAGCGGCTTTAAGCGTCAGAGCTGCGTCACGATCTCGTTCCAAAAATTTTCGTCGTCGATGCAAACCTCCAGTTTAGCTACAAGCTGGTTAAACTTTGAGCAGTAGTGCGAAACAATTCGTTGTAAATGTTCTGTGCTTAGAATGTGCTTCAACACGTACCTTTCGATTTGCGGTATAAGCGGTTCTTCAGCATCGTAATCAGGTTGTTCGGCTAAAAATGCTTCCCAAGATTTCTCGCAAGCCGTATTGGTTTTTTTAGATAAACCGTCAGGTAAGTTTATGTGCATAGCTCCAAGAGACGCGTTTAACGTTTGAAGCTGCAAAAATAACCGCTGACGATTTAAGTAATCGTAGTATTCCTGTGTATTTAGAATTCGCCCTGCTGCCTGTTCTGCGTATGCTGCAGCGTATAAGGCGTCGAGCTCGTTTACGGTCAGGCCGCGAAACGCCATTTTTAATTTGCCGCCAAGAGTTTCGTAGCCCTTGGTAAATACCTTCTGCCCCAATACCGACACAATAAAGGTAAGTTTGTCCTGCTTATCTGGTGGAGCAAGCGGTGGATTTCGTTGATCCCAACCGCAGTGCACACATACAGGCGCTATTGAGTCTGTTTTTTGTTCTTCTACTATTTCAGGCGGGGCCGCCGGAGGCGGCGGTGCAAAGTCTTGTATTTCAGGCACGAAAGAAGCTGCAGGCTGCTTTGGTGATTCAACTTCAGCCTGAATTACAGGCACCGGTTCTGCTGTAAATACAACTGTCGAGTCGGCGGCTACGGGCTGCGATCCGGTAAAACCTTGCTCCGTAAGTAATTGATCCAGGGTAACACCCTTAGCTTTAGCTACGGCTTCCAGCAATTCTTTTTCAGCTTTAAACTTGTTACTCATTGTTTTTCCTATAGTTTGTAGTTTCCGTCGCAAACACTTTGCTTCCACGGTTTGAAAACAGGTTCTTCGTAATTTGACTGATAGTCCGAGCGATTCTTAGCTGTTTTGTTTGATTTGTCGAACAAAACAAAATCGTCAGTGCTACTGTAAGCCAAGAACGTTTCGTCGCCAGCCCAATTTTTCTTTCCAGGCCAAGGATAAAGATTATTTCCCTGATAAAAGACTGGCTTTTCTTCCCAGGTTGCCGAAGATACCTGGGTAAGCCCCATACGGTCTAGCTGCTGCCAGCGAGTCTCCAGCAAGAAGAATTTTCCTTCGTCGTAACCGTAAGCCGTTCCGTTTTGACTGCTGTCACGGTACGAGAAACCGAGCTCGTCTAACAAGAAAGTATTGTTACCTATACTGTTAGAAGCCCAAATACGTTCTTGCAGATACTTAATCGACGTCTGGCCAACGGTATTAAAACCAGGTACTGATTCCTCGTAAGCGCTAATGAAATCGCGAATATCTGTAGGTATGTTATTTTGTGAACTGTCGCCGACTATACCTCTTCGACACGCCATTGAACCTATAGCGAAAATACTAGCCGCCGAGTAGAGACTACCCTCTACGCCCAACGCTCCGTTCTCGGTAATTACAACATTCTTAGTAAATACAGTAGGGCCGTTAATCTTAGAGAAAGACGGACCAAAGAAGTGAGATTTAGTAACCGAAGCCTCGCCTTGGCCGGGTGTGCTGTGGTAGATTCCCATGCCAACGCTGTTTAAAAAGATGTGCTGCCTCGCGTAATTGATAAAGTCACCTCGCCCGCTGCCGCAATCTATGATGTACGTACCATAACCTTCGGCAAGTTCTTTCGTCACACCAGTTCGCACATAGTTATCCTGAGAAATCGTATTAACCGAAGCACCCTTAGCGAGCAGTGTAATACCAGAGGACTGAACTTCTTCGCCAATCTTCTGCTGATAGTCTTGCGTTGCACCTTGACTCTTAGTCTCGAGAAGTATGCCGCCGTACCCGCTGTTACCTGCGAGTAGTTGCATATTGTTCTCGGCTTTAATGCGAACATCGTTATCGCTAGCCGAAATGTCCACGTTAGATTTTGCACGTAGAATAACGTCGTTTGCCATGTTCACAATACGTGAACCGGACAAGACCATAACATCACCGCCAGCTTCCAGCCTAATCTGGCCGCCAGTCATAGTGATCTGCGAGCCGAAACCGTCTGCAAGAATAATGCTGCCGTCCTCTTCCAAGCGGAAAAAAGACGCAGTGTTGTAGTAATTAGCTTCACCGTAACGTTTATCGATTTCTAGTTTTTTAGGTTCCGCTTGCACGTATGCTTGTGACATACTGCCGCGGTAGAACTCGACACCTGTAGTTATTTCACTACCAGTGAATTTCTCCTGCGGATAGTGGTAGTCTCTTGAATGGTAAGCAAAAGCGTGTGTCGCTTTCCAGTTGAATTGATGCGCAATCATGTCTAAGACACCAGCTGCCCGGAGCATTGATGGAACAGTATCTTCCGCTGCTGAATTCCAGTCTTTTACTTTGTGCTCGTTGCCGTTACCGTACAGACCGCTGAATTTATAGTTGTTGTTTTCAGTTAGATCGTCACCCTTCGGATCTTCTGGTTTTCTCTTTTCCTGAGGAACTGGAATTGCAGGATACTTTACGATCGAATAACTTTTTGCGGTACGAACACCGTAGCTACCGTCGAGACTAAGACTCTCATGAAATAACCCTAAATCCGTATTTAGCGCAGCTTGTGTTGCCAACCTGACTCCGCTGGTCTTGGCAGGCCGCATCAAGAATCGCTGATAGCCTTGGCCCAGGTACCCACCGTACTCAGTCAATCTGTGAATAGGTGTTTGATCTGGATTGGATACGTCAATTTCAGCGAGTGGAAAGTCACGATCAAGTTGAACTTTTGCCGGGTTATTGCTGCTTGTGAAGTCTGCGTCTGGCCCGTACATCCCGGTGGCTTCCCAGGGATATATCGCGTGGCCTGTTCGCGAGTAAATCTCACCTTCGTCAAGCCGCTGCGACAAATGTGTTGCGTACGATTGAACGTCAAGCGAAACACCAGCCAGCTTAACATAGTCATCGAAGTAGTTTAGAAACAACCCTGTAGCTTCGTTAACTCGCAAATAAGCCTGAAACGAATCGATAAGTAAACCAATACCGGTTTCAGACATACGGACATACTCGCCGATCGTCCCGTCAATAGGCCTACCGGCGGTGTGAGCTCGAATACCTAGCCCGTCCGCAGACGAGTTTATTAGGTTAACATAAGCTGGAATTTGCTTGATGCCGGTGTTACCGCCTTGCTGTATGATTTCTGAAGGGTTAAACAAATCAGACCAAACTGGCGACGGTACGACGTTTAAGATGTAAGCTATAAACGAGCTTTTGGGTTTCCACAGGATGACGCTCGAGTTAGGCGGAATGACTTCCCCACTTCGAACACCAAGCGGCGTCATAGCGTTGTGGCTGCCTGCAACCGCCATGCACTTGCCTTGTCTACCTGCAAGCTGCACAACGTAACAGTGAAGGTAAGGTATAGAGAATAAAACCTTACCCATTCGCAACGGAGTGTCGTCCTGAAACGTGTGGCTTTGCATGACTGCAAGCCGCTTAGGATCCTCTGCAACAGTTCCTGTTATCGACTGACTAAGAACAGAAGTAGCGTCCTGCAGCTTAGAGAAGAGGCTGTACAGGAAAGCATAGTCGCTAGGTGCCGCACCAGTCTGCTTGGAGTCCAAGACCGCAGGGTTACTATTAACGTTTTGTGCTGAGTTCCACGGAAGTGGCATAATTTATATCTCACCTTACGGTGCGTTTGGAGCTACTTGAAACCAGGATAGCATTCTAACAGCTAGGCTGGTTTTGCATCAGTGCTCAATAAAAAAGGCTAGCTCATTTTTACACAAGCTAGCCTGAAATTGCTATCTTAGTTCTGCTTAAGCGACTTCATCGCAGCTCAAGTTTGCGAACATTAAAGCGATGTTTTCGTTGACAATCATGTCCTGAGCCCCTACGCCAACGGTCAACCCTACCATCGTAGCGGCCTGAACCGTGTACTTGACCGTGTTAGCTACGGCATTACCGACCGCATTGCTGAAGTCTAAGACTTGGGTAGGCGTAGCACCCTGTCCGGCTTGACCGCAACCACCTGAGAAAGTAAACGTCAAATCTTGCGGAGAGCACACGTTACCCAACTCTGCGTAAAAAGCACACAAAGCACCGGACTGAGGCCCGAGCACCCGAGCAACGCTGGCGTTACCTTGAGTTCTTCCGCCGACATAGAAAACAGGAACAAAACCACCAGCACTAGCACTGGCAGCTCCGCCATTTGAAACGTCGTAAATTCTAGCTACTTGTTGCGAGAAGTTGATTTGCACGTTTTGTACAACGCCTAAAGGCGTAGTACTACCTGCAATTGTCATAGCGGCCAAGTCGGAAGCAAAAGAGCCCGCAAAACCTGTACGCTGCCTTGAGTATACGTCAGCCATTTTTACCTCTTAGTCGCAGCATAGGCTGCGACGGTTAGTCACAAAGGAAAGTAATTCCGAATGTTATCGGAATACTGCAACGTTTTAAATAACCTGATGCACTTCAATGTTGTTTGTCGCGTACGGCACAGTGTAAGTGACATACAAAACATAGCGATCTTTGAAGACTTCAGAAATAAAGAACCTGTCAATCGTAGCATCGATAAGCTGACCACCAAGTTGCGGCGTCGAGCGTTCAGTCTTAAGAAGACGGAACAACTTGTCAGCTCCGCCAAGGATGATATCTCGCATGGAAGGTGTAACGTTAGTTACGCCGATCCAAGGTGCGAAGTAATCCTTGACACGGTAGCTGATGCTATCGACGTTGCGGGTAATCATTTCTTCACGTTGATTGATGTCTTCGTAATCGCCAGTTGTTAGAGCGTGACGCGTGTAAAGTTCGCCGTCACGGCTTTGCGTAACAATCCAGACTCCAGACTTGGCCATGTTGTCAAGCTGCAGCTTGTTGAACCGAGTTGAACGAGGTACAGCCGAGAATCCGGCGACTTGAACGTTCGTCAATCCCTGTTGCGGTAGTACAGCAGATGCGAGGCCAGCTAAAGCACAGTTCAAAAAGTAACCTTCTTGAATCAAACCGGCACCTTCAATCTTGTCAGGCCAAACAGCTCGAATACGTCTGTCGTTGTAGGCTCCGGCCACTTTGGCAATGGCCTCAGATTCCTCGCTAAGTGACAAGTTACGCCAGACTTCGATTTTAGCTGGAACCGACTGCGGAGCTGCAGGACCTGCCGCGACTCGTAGTTGGTTTTCGGACTGTACTTCCTCGACGACGTATTCGCTGTAAGTAAAGTTGCCGAAACCGTCACCTGTGTAAATAGCTCGAACAATGTCACCTGCTCGCACTTTGTTCTTGATGAAGTCGGAGTTGGCGGCAGGTACTCGACAAATCGTGTATTGCGTGCCGCCAGTAGCCGGATCGTCTTCAAACACAGCCAATGCGTTTTGACTGTCGGAAGTTGTTGCCGACAAATACCCTGTAACTGTAGATCCTGCCGACACCACAGGAATCTCTGGAATACCGGCAAGGTTAAACCATCCAGTTCGCCATTGCCCCTCGGTTGGCGACGATGCCCCGTTTACATGAGCCTGATACAAGCTTAAAACAGCGGGGTCGCGAGTAAGCGGTACTAGTCCGTAAACATCATCTCGAGTCGTAGCGACTTCAAGAACTTCTGCCCAGGCATCTAAATCCGAAGGGTCAGTAACAGCTGTGTAAAGTACTGGCGTACCGTTGCTGTTAGACACGCCTTGAAAAACTCCCCACTTCAACGGGTTGTCAGGAGTCAATGGGCCGCTGATCTGATCGATATCGCTGACGTTCGAAAGACCGCCAATCTGATTCGCCAAACCAGGTAACCAAGCACGGTACTCGACGTAAAGCACCCCGTAGTCAAGCTCGGACGAAGCATAAACCTCGAGAGGCAAAGCTACACCGCTGTCGGTCCAACTTGCGTCGTAAGCGATCATCCCTGACTTTACAGTAAACTCAGTAGTCGACTGTTCCCAGTTGGTAAGCGGAGCCATACCAATACGGTCGGCTGCGACTTCCAAAAGCGGTTTTCGAATGTAAAGGTCGATACCGACTTCGTCACTAGTTGCAAACGTTGAATCAAGGTTGTGTCCAAGTACAACAGTACGGACTGGCCCGTTGCTAATACCTTGAACGGCAACGTAAAACCTATCGCCTTTATTTAACTTGTTAGATGCACCAAACTCGATTGTGACACCGCGTGTGCCGATGTTAATGTCGACGCCAACTGCGGTAACCGTGTGAGGGCCACTTTGGTCAGTACCACCAACAGTTGTTACAGAAATTTCAGGCAAACTAGCGAAACTACCGCCCTTAGTTACGGTAACAATGTAAGTAGTGTCTTCTCGGCTGCTGTAAGTGCCACCGGAGCTTGCAGTCGTTGCCGTGAATGCTTGGGTAACTGTAGCCGTAAATTCCTGACCTGCGATCAAATCGTCGGGACTGACGTTGTCGTTGTCGGCTGAAAGCGAACACGCCGCGGTATCAGCATCGGAGAAAGTCACCGTGAGCCCGCGGCTACCAATAGCCGTTGGAACACCGTTCGCCGAAGGAGTTACGTTGACTTGATCATCAGTGCCGCTAGCAGAAAGTACAAGCAGACGAGCCGTAGTGTGATCACCACCTACCGAACTATCTAAGACCTTGATTGTGTAAGTCTCACTAACCCTACCGGCTGGTGTACCGTCGTAGGTGCAACCGTTAACGGAAGCTGTCACGCAATTAAGTGCACCGGCTGTTTGCGAGACGGTGTGTGCGCAGCTTTGTGTGTCTGCGTTTGCAGCTTCAATAGTCACAGGCGAGATAGAGGCCGCAACTTGATCAGCGACTAAAGATTGAACGTACGTCCAAAGCGTGATCGGGTCACCTAGTGTCCCGGCCCCAGTTGGAACGCCCCGCACTCTAATAACGTCGCCGACTCTTACGTCACGGTCATAAAAATCAGGATCTCGAGCATAAGCTCCGCTAGAAGCAAAGTTGATCGAGGCAGCTCGAATGCGATTTTTTACGCCAGCTACAACTTCGACGTCGCTACCAGCACTTAGTGGATCGCTAAAATACTTGAGCAACGCATTTTCAACGTAAAGCTTGGTGTAGTCAGTGTCGATTTTGCTGCCAGCAGGTCTGTTAGGCCAGGCGTAGGTTTCATCAGATACGTTATCGTAAAGCCCCAGTCGCCCGTCCTCACGTTCGTCAGTTTGATCTTGGCGTACAAGATGTGCGTGCCCGCCAGAGATGTGCGAACAAAGCGGGTTTGCCGCAACTGCAGGCTGGTTGGTAAAGTCTTGGTAAACCAATACTTGTGGTAGAACGTAGTTTGCCATCTTGTCCTCGTTTTTGATTAAGGTCCTTGGTATCGACTTTTTAATGAAATGTCGTTTTCACCAAGAAAACTGGATAGTGAAACAGCTTGCAGCGGTAGTGATTCTTCTCGCAACTCCCAGGTGTGCTCGTAAGCCCAGCTGACAGTGATCGGTACAACGTAGTTTTCAGTAGATTCTTCTAATTCCTGAATCGCACCAACTTCGGTCACATTAAACTGCCGTAAATCAAGTTTCTTCCGTATTATCGGCGAAAACTCAAGTAACTGGTTTTGTACCTCGGTTGCGAGCACTTCAGTAGAAGCCCCTGTTTGATGTATGCAAAAAAGCGTGTGCGAACCCACAAAATGTGTGGAATATCGCGTTATAGCACCCTTTTCGTTTTTGTAGGCGACCAATCCTTCACCCTGAATTTGATGGGCAAAACCCATAGCCAAATTTCGGAAAGAATTGCGTTTGATCATAATCGCAGGACGTTTTTCAACTATATCGCCCCGAAATCTATGAACAGTTTCGATCAATATACCGGAATCAGGTTGCTCTTTCCATAGATATTGTTTGAGCTCTGGCATCAATATGTTTTGAGAACTAGACCACTGACGTATAAGAAAATCTCTAAAGAAACCCGTTATAAGTATTGGCTGCCAATTGTTCTGACACAAGAAATCGAAATTAACCGTACTTTGCGTACCGTAGTTATCTTTAGACGGCTGAGGATCCGGCGTTGGGCACCAATCAGTGGTCATTTACGTTTATCCATTTGTTGAATAACAAGTTCCGGATCGTAATCCCATTTTTTCATATTTAGCTTAGTAACAAACGGATTACTGCCTTTAGAATTAGTCTTTTCTTTTGCTTTTTCTGCTAAATGTGAAGCCTTGGCGTGCTCCTCGTTTTGAGGCAAACCTAGAGGATAATGCAAACCCGACGGAGCAAATCTAGGGATATGTGTCATCAGCAACGCTCCTGCAACCAGGCGTCTTGCTGCGGAATAGGTATACGGTAAGCTACATCTGTAAACGGGGCTGGTCTAAGATTAACCTGCGCAATAATAGGAACACCCCGCATTTCATAAATATTTTGCGTCGCTTCAATGTAATACCTAATATCAGTTTTTCTTGAAACCCATACGTCTTGCTCGCTGATAATAGGCAACATAAGCATCCTGGCTCTGATTTGAATGTCTTGGACCGTTCCTCTAACAGCTTGGTCGTCGACGTTTAGCTTGCTGGCACTTGGGGACAGATCAGCCCATACGCAAGCCAGCGGATAGTAATAACCGCACTGTTTGCCTGTACCCCAGCACTGGGGGCAGTACGGGTCGGTTATTTCCATTGTCTGCGGATCAAGACAACGTGGGCAGTTTGCACCTGTCATTCTACGTTTTAGTAAGTAGCCGTCTTGCGAGGTGTATCCAAATCTAAGCTTTTCTTTGCGGGCGATTTCTCTAGCCAGCCGCCAGTCTCTAGGATCTAATATGCCAGTTTGAGAAGCCGGGTCTGAGAAATAAGTCTGACTCGGCGTTATTAACTTGACTCTATAATATGTTGCAAGTGTTTTAGTAAAAGCTCGCTGTTGCGGGTCTAGTGCGTAGCAAGTGTTCTCTACAGCTAGGCCTACGTCTTGCCAATCGTCGGCATCTGGATTTCCTGTAGCTCCTACCTGCAATTGAAAAAGCCAAGGCTGCAAATCGTTAAATGAAGAAAGCAGCTGCCACATGACCCGAGTGCCGCCACGCATCAGATAAGATACGTGTACCATGTCAAACACGTTTTCGCAGCTAGGTGGACAAGGTTTAGCTTCGCAAGATATGTAGCGGTTTTGCTTTACCTTGCTCGAGTTGTCCACTCCGGGTGAAGTACTTCCGTTTAACGTCATACGTTACCTAGTAAAAAAGACCGGAGTATGGTGAACCTAGCGAACCGCTAAAAGCTGCAATGTTAATCTCAATCTTCTTCGCCTTGACATTTTCTTGAAACATTTGCAGCATTCGACTGCTAGCTGCAATGTACTGTTGTTCTTTGTTTTTGTCGTCAATAGACATACCGCCAGCACTGTAAGCCAGCTGATTTCTTCGGTAGTGATTAGCTGCAATATCAAACAAATAAGCCTGAATGCCTTGCAACCAAAGTTCTCGAAACGGAAAATTCTTAGTTGTTAAAAGCGTATTTAGCGGAGGTGGAATCTCGTTCCAATACTGCAAGGGACGCATCACAGCCTGTATAATTTCCGCCGAATCAAACTCGACGTCATCAATGAGCATATTGTCGGCACCGCTGTTGTCTCGAACGGAAAGACGGATTTCCTCAATAGTAGGCGGGCCAACGTTTCTAAAATTCAAATCTGAATTTACACCGAAAAGACCGCGTCTGACAAAGGTGCAGCATTGATTGCTAAAAAGCATGCTACCGTCAGGTGCAAAAAACGACCACTCTTCCAGGTAAATTCCAGGAAATCTAACTATCGAGTCAGGCAGAATGTTTGCGCGTACGATACCCTCGGACATATCCAGCACTTCGGTATCTATCTGCACAATTGGATCGTTGACAGGGTCGTATCCTGACAACTCTCGCATGCGAAGAACCACGCCGCAGCCTGGGTTCCCAACTGGATCAAAATCGCCTGAGCTCTGGCTTGTCGTGCTCGAGCAATTGCTCACACAATCTTGTAAATTAATCGGCTGGCCTTCTGGATTTTTGAAATTCCATATTAGCCTCGCGGCCTGGCCCATTTGAACTTCGTGGCATTGAAGCTTAGGTAGAACAGGACAACCGTCAACAACGGTTTGCCTTGGCTTGATAATATTCTGCTGTTCGCAGTCGGCACCTGGTAATGGTACCGGCAACTCTACAGGTGTTCCCTCAAGTGGCATCGCTACTCCTAAGCACTAGGCAGCTTAGTGACAGAAATTTCATCCGGATCAAAACTAACAACCACACGATACGCATCCGGCCCGGCTACACCTGACCTGTAATAACGGAAAACGTAAATACCTGGATCTAGGTAAAAAGGCAAAACCCATGTACCATTAGCACGTTGGCGTGTGTCCCGTAGTCGGTACGTACCGTCTTTTTTACCCGCAATGTACAGCGAATGCAAGAAAACTTCTATCGTTGCATCTTCGATAGGAACACCGTCGATGTCGTAGCGAAGATTATTAGTACCGCCGTAGTTGACGTCGACGAGCACCTTATGTGGGTCTTTAGCGGGGTCGGTAAGCTGATCAAGCTCCCACCACTCGCTTGCGATAAAGTAATCCGGATCATTAAGCCGGACAACGAAGCGTCCAATTGGATTTGCAACATCCATTACATAATCACCGTCACCTAGCGAGCTGACGTTGAAACGATAAAGTGTAGGTCTACCGGTTACAGCTGTACCAGGAATAGCCGAGCCTACAGCTATGTCAGTGTCTCTATCGTACGGCTGGATAGTTGGAAACTTGTTAGGCGGTAGTGTCAGCTCAAGCAGCATTTTTGCCTCACTTGTGGGGTTAGCCGCCAATTATAGCCAAAGTAGCTATAAATAAGCGACAGTAACTAGACTTCGCCAAGCTTGTACCAACCTTCTTTGCTGATATAGACATTCATCACGTCCGAAAAGTATTTGTTGTATTTAGGTGCAATCTTTTCTAAAGCAAACTGTTCACCAAATTTACGACAATCTTCCGGTTTAATTTGATCAATAGTTTTGACAGCATTTACAAAATCGGCAAAAGTACGGCAGCGATAACCCGTTAAACCGTGAGGATTATTTTCCGTAAAAGCCCCCCAGTCCGTGGTGATTGTCGGGGTACCGGAAAGCAAGTTTTCTATTTGCACGCCGCCGAAAGGCTCAATATATTGGCTGGCTACAAAGCTAGCCTTTGCGTCTCGCATGAGCTTTTTTCGGGTTTCAACATCTGCGTAACCTACGTACTCTACGCACGACGGTAGTTTGTAGTTGTCGTCTTTTTGGCCTGCAATAACTAACTTTATACCTAGCTTTTCGGCAACTTGTATCGCAATATGTACACCTTTGCCTTCGTAAACACGCCCAAGATACAAGAAGTAGTCCTGCTTTTTGTCACTGTATTCGAACTCGGACAAATCGAAGTAGTTAGGAATAACTACCTCGTACCAATCCTGATTACAAGTTTTTACACCTTTAATTCCGCAGTAAGCGTGATAAATGGCGTAAGATTCGAAAACTTTCCATCTGGCCCAGTGACCATCGGCGTATCCTATGCCTGGTTCTACACATATTAAATCAGGATGAGCGTCGCAAACTGGTCGTACACCAGACCCCCAAAACGGTAGGATAAAGTCTCTTGGTTGTTTTCGTTTAGTTATTTCAGCAATAGCGCGGCTGTAAAAGGTTTGATACGCGTGATCGTTGACATCAAACTTAAAAAAATGCTTACGCCAATCGTGACTTCCATAGGCCTGAGCTAGATCTGCGTTTGTTGTAACCGTAACGTGCTCGTTGCAGTCAAGCTGCGAATCTTCATGACCGTAATGAATGATGTGATGCCCGTGCATTCGCATCATCTTGGCAAACTTAACTACTTTTTGAGTATAGGCACACGCCACATAGTCTCGGTTAGAAACAGTGTGCGGTAGACCTAGTATGTGAAAACGAAAAGACATAAAACATCCTCTACAATAGCGCAGGTAAAATCGCTGTCTTTTTGCGTACGTCTTCGACCGTCGTCTCATTTGCCACACTCGCCGGGAACGATACTGGAGCAGCAGCACTAGTCGGCTGCCCTGCGATCCTTGTGACGTTTGCATCTGTGTTTCTGTTCTCAATCGAAAATGTCCGAAGTATCGTTCTTGCCAGGTCTTTCCCATCGACTATCCCTGCCGTGAATACGACGTCGTAGTCTTTACCGCCCTCATATACCGCATCGGAAGTGTCGATCACCAGTTCATGGAACCCAGCTTTCCCATCATAATCTACGGCGGGTTGGGTTACTCCGGTAGTGAATTCTGTTGTCGAATCTTTGTAAATCGCGACTGTTGGATTTACTGTTGGGGTAGCAGGCAAAATAGCTTGACTGAACGTGTTGAATTTGACACGGATCTGTTGGCCTTTTTTGAAATCTCCAATGTATTTGCCTGACATGGTTACCCTATCAAAATGTTATCGATCGGAGAGTATGAGCCACCGGCACCACCTGTTCCGTCATCTAAGCCGTCAATCACAACACCAATTTGTGGTAGAATTGTCGGAGTGTTAATCCAAGAGGTGCCGCTAGATCGGGTGAGCATGTGATCGGTAGCAATCGCAGTAGCGTAAGCCGCCACGGGAACTGTGGTGATATTGAACCTAGTTCCAGGAGGACCAGATGGAGCCCCTACGAGTCTGTACCATGTGTCTTTTTCTAGTACGACTGGAGAGGAAAAATTATATTGACTTACGACCGCACTTCTTTCAAAAAACTGATTAGAACTTACCGTTAATCTTCGTATTGGTGTTCCGTTTGGGGCAGTTGAATCGGCATAAAGGCTGTATGTTATATTAACATCAGGGTCATGCGTGGACCAGAATCCGGGGATTCTAGCTGTGTGTAGTAGTCGGAATCGAAGACCTTCCTCTCCAGTACTGTATTGAATTGTCGTCGAGCCGACTCCATAAGCCACTCCTCCTGGGGCGATAGGCCAATATGTTCCGTCGGAATATCGCAGAGCAGCATAAGGTAATCTACCGGCAATACGTGAGTAAAGACCACCTGTACTAATTAGCGGGTAATTTACTTGCATTTGACTTACAAGACTTGCCAAAGCAATTTGAACTGAAGTGCCTGAGTTGTGAGCCCATACTAGCCAAAGAAAATTGTCTGGCGTTACTGTAGCTCCTGAGGTCAATGTTGACTCAACGGACGTGTTGCTTGTCAACGTACCGGTGATTACGTTTGTGTTTGCCCCAAATAGTGTTCCGCTTGGGCCTCCAGATCCTACAGTCTCAAGTCTAATATCGATTGTTGGGGAGCCAACTACCGTTCCAGTCTGCCAGTTTATTCCATTAATTATTCCTTCTTTCGGAGGTTGAAAATTAAACGCAATTTTAGACAAAGGACCTAACGCAGCAGAGGATATTGTTCCTGGTGTCGTTGTCGCAAGATAATTAACTAGCATTCGGTTGCAGGTGACGATTGTCATTACAACTCCGGTTCCAGCCCGAGGCCGTTATTGTCTATGTACTCGGTCCATGCCTCACGATATGCTTGGACCCGATCCAGTGCTCGCTCGATTCGCAGTTCACTCAATGCGACAAGTTTCATGTGGGCAACACAAGCTGTGATTTCTTCGAGGCTTGGGACTTCAATCTCGATTTGAAACTTTTCGATTCGCTCCTTGATTCGAGCTTGCTCCAACAGGCTGATGTTTCGCTTGACTTCGCGAGCAAGATGCCTAGCTCCTGGAACCAAGCCTACTTGGTCGAGCAAGTTGAACGTGTTTTGGATGTCAACATCGTTCAAGGGCATCCCAGAAGATAACTGCGAGATAGCCCAAGTTTCCCCTTGCTGCAAGAGAACGTCTTGCAGCCGTTTGCACCCACCCCTACCAAATCGCATTCCCGTCTCGGGAACCCAAACAGACGCTAGCCCCTTCCACGTAAAATCACCGGAGTTTTCAAATGGAATATCTTCGACCAGTAACGCATCCAAGACTTCTTGCGAAGTCTTGGATTCCCAACCGGGGACTAAACGAATTAATACTTTCAGTTCTTCGGGGGTCAATTTAAGTTCTCCAAAAACTAGGCTCATGCCAGGGCCTAAGAGAGGATTTCCAAGGCAACCCACCAAACCACCGCATATCCTGCTGTGTAAAGTTTAGGTGCGGGTCGCCCAAAACCTCGCTCATAACGTGCCCAGGCTGTTCCATGTGCCCACCACCCTTAACCAGCCAATGCCCAAACTCATGCACAATCGCAAGCACCATCTGGCTTTGGTTGATCCAAGTGTATGATGATTGAGCAAAGATGCGATTGCCTCTTTGCCACATCGGACTGCCTTGCTCATTGGTCAATAAAATCTGAAAATGCTGGCCTCGCTGGACTTGCACGAACTGTACGTCCCAGTACCGGGTGATCTTCGCAAAAGCAGGGAGTATGCTTTTGACTGACCAGTTGCCGGTCTGAGCGATAGGTCGCGTTGCAAAGTTCCAAAGGATTTTCCTAGCCATATCAAACTCCAATTATATTATAGTCTCAGTCACGCTTGTCAGCTGATTGGCACTATAAATAAAAGTTTTTCGGTAGACGCGACTAGGGCTGCCGTGCGTGTAATCTAATTGCGTAAGTAGCCCGGCACTATATGTAAATATTTTTGACGAACCGTCGGAGTAAGTTATAGTTGAAACGTTACCGTTGACGTCATAAGTAATCGCAGGTGCCGAGCCGATTATCTGATTATAACGAACCTGCCGCAACTCGGGTAGCGACAAAGTTTGAGACGCTGCAAACGATAAAAGACCTGAAACATTACCAGTAGCGCCCGTGGCACCTGCAACCCCAGTTGCACCTTGGCTTCCTGTAGCACCAGTTGCACCCTGAACACCTTGGCTTCCTGTGGCACCTGTAGCACCCTGAACACCCTGGCTTCCTGTGGCACCTGTAGCACCCTGAACACCCTGGCTTCCCGTTGCACCTTGGCTTCCTGTGGCACCTGTAGCACCCTGAACACCCTGGCTTCCCGTTGCACCTTGGCTTCCTGTAGCACCAGTTG